>Ga0153915_10007610_pt1 | contig 10231 bp, 7 predicted proteins | sample Opewatmetagenome_2_FD_107003 | JGI IMG/M metagenome (GOLD analysis project Ga0153915, IMG submission 107003) | Freshwater wetland microbial communities from Ohio, USA - Open water 3 Core 3 Depth 3 metaG | ecosystem: Environmental > Aquatic > Freshwater > Wetlands | place: USA: Ohio, Lake Erie... | reverse complement strand
CTGCTCGCCGGATTCGAGGTGCCGGCGCAGCGAACGCTCTACATGCTGACAGTCGTGGCTCTTGCCCTCTGGTGCGGGCGCATGAGCTCGGCATCGGTGGTGCTCGCGCTTGCTCTGATGGTGGTGACACTGCTCGATCCGTGGGCGGTACTCGCACCGGGGTTCTGGCTGTCGTTCGGCGCGGTGGCGGTGATTCTGTTCGTCACCGTGGGGCGCGTGACTCAGCCGCACTGGCTCTCGGCGTGGGCGCGGGTGCAGTGTGCGGTGACACTGGGTTTGATTCCGCCGTTGCTCGCGATGTTTCAGCAGGTTTCCGTCGTCTCGCCCGTTGCCAACGCGTTTGCAATCCCGGTAATAAGCCTGGTGGTGGTACCGCTCACGCTGCTCGGAATGCTCCTGCCTTTCGACTTCGTGCTGCTCGCCGCGCATGAGGTCATGGCAGGGTGCATGGCCCTGCTTGACTGGATGGACGCGGTACCTGCCGCGGTCTGGCAGCAGCACGCGCCGCCCGCGTGGACCGTGATCGTCGCGGCGCTCGGCACGGCGTGGCTGCTGCTGCCGCGGGGATTTCCGGCGCGCTGGCTGGGAGTGATCGGTTTTCTGCCGTTGTTTCTGGTACTGCCGCCGAGGCTGGAGGAAGGTGCGCTCAAGCTTACCGTGCTCGATGTCGGGGAGGGGCTGGCGGTGGTGGCGCAGACGCGCAACCATGCGCTGGTGTTCGACACCGGTCCCGCGTTCGGTCCGGCAGCTGACAGCGGCAACCGCATCGTTGTGCCGTATCTGCGCGCCGCCGGCGTGCGCGGGCTCGACGGCATGATCGTCAGCCACGACGATGCCGACCACAGCGGCGGCGCGGTGTCGGTGCTCCAGGCGATGCCGGTAGCGTGGCTGCTCAGTTCCCTGCCCGACATGGACCCATTGCCGCTGGAAGCGGAGCAGGCTTTCAGGTGCTTTGCCGGGCAGGACTGGGATTGGGACGGCGTGCGTTTCGAGATGCTGCATCCGTCGCGCGCAAGCTACGGCGAAACCCGGATCAAGAACAACGATCGCAGCTGCGTGCTTCGAATCGCCACCCGCCAGCGCACGGTTCTGTTACCCGCGGATATCGAGCGCAAAGCGGAAAGTGAACTGGTGTCGGCGCGACGCGGTGCGCTACTGAGCGACGTGCTGGTCGCGCCGCATCAGGGCAGCAAGACCTCGTCGACGCGGCAGTTTGTGGGCGCGGTTAGTCCCCGCGCCGTGATCTTCCCCGTGGGCTACCGGAACCGCTTCGGCCATCCCCACCCACGCGTTATCGAGCGTTACCGTGAATCCGGAAGCAAGGTCTTCCGCACCGATCGCGACGGTGCGTTGACCGTCACCATTGATGCTGTGGGTGTAATCAGAGTCGAGCCGCACCGCGCGGCCTATCGTCGTTACTGGCAGACCCCGCTTATCGACGATCCGGTGGCTGATTCCGATGAGTTGTAATGTGATCCCATCTACGCCAGTGTGACCTCGGAAACATGGGAATGCACTACGCATAGTGCGTTACCGAAGCGTAAATATATAAATTATTCCTTTACGTGGCTCGGTTGCGGCAAATTTCGATCTAGGATGACAAGTCGCTGTGCCGGAAACAGGTAACGAGGTGGTCGTTGACCAAACCAGTTGCCTGCATGAACGCGTAGCAGATGGTGCTGCCGACGAAGCGGAAGCCGCGCCGCTTGAGGTCTTTGCTCAAGTTGTCGGATTCGGAGGTTGAAGCGGGAACGTATTTCATGCTCCGCCACTTGTTTTGTTTCTGCTTGCCTTCGACGAATTGCCATACATAGCGGTCAAAACTGCCGAATTCCTCCTGTACGGCGAGGAAGGAACGAGCATTGCCGATCGCAGACTCGATCTTGAGACGGTTTCGGACGATGCCGGGATTCCTGCGCAGGGCGGCGGTTTCCTTCCTGCCGAAACGTGCCACCTTTTTCGGGTCGAAACCCGCGAACGCATAGCTGTAGTGCTCCCGCTTCCTGAGGATGGTGTCCCAGGAAAGGCCCGCCTGCGCGCCTTCGAGGATCAGGAACTCGAAAAATCGCCGGTCCTCGTGAACCGGCACGCCCCATTCGGTATCATGATAGGCGGTTTCGAGAGGATTGAGTTCCGCCCATGAACACCGCGTTTGGTCATGCATATCGCATTTAAGAGCCGTCGAGTATTTTTCAAAACAATGACTTTGGGAGCGTAGCGGGCGATGGGAACTATAATCGTGCTCACCGCTCTTTGATAAGGTTATTGTATTCTGTCTTTACGACAATAGAACCTGCCGAGGCAGCAACGAAATGATGGTGAAAGCATCGCATCTCAAGGTCGTCGGGCCGTCTGATACGGCGGGAACCATCTGGCTGGATGACATCGCAAGCCAATACGCGCCGGTGGAGCACGCGCTGCTTCGCAAAGCGGTGGATTTTGCGGGCCGCCTATTTGCGGATCGCCGGCTTGCCAGCGGGGAGCCGGTGCTGCTGCACGCGCTCGAAACGGCCGGCATCCTGGCAGAACTCAAGCTCGATTACGAGACGCTTGCCGCAGCGTTGCTATTTCGTTGCCATGATTCCGGGCCGGGAACAGCCGCCGAGATCAGGGAACAGTTCGGCGCCGCTATCGGCGATCTTGCCGAGGGTACAGCACGCATGAGCGAGATAGGCATGCTCTCCGGCCGCGGACCGGGGGCAAAGAAACCAGAGCAGCAGGCAGCCCAACTCGAGGCGCTGCGCAAGATGCTGCTCGCCATGGTGCAAGACATGCGCGTGGTGCTGATCAAGCTCGCCGATCAAGTCCAGGAACTGCGCTATGTCGTCAAATCTGGCGGCGAGAGTCAAAGGCGCGAGGCAGCGGAGCTCACGCGTGATATTTTCGCGCCGCTCGCCAACCGGCTGGGAATATGGCAGCTCAAGTGGGAACTGGAAGATCTGGCGCTGCGGATTCTCGAACCCGATACCTATCAGCGCATCGCCCGGCTGCTGGACGAAAAACGCATTGACCGCGAACGCTACATCGAGGGTGTAATCGCGCTCCTGAAGGGAGAACTGGTGCGAGCCGGAATTAATGCCGAAGTCACGGGTCGACCTAAACACATATTCAGTATTTACAAGAAGATGCAATTAAAAGGCATTGATTTTAAGGAACTATATGACGTTCGTGCCGTCCGCATCCTGGTGGAGGATGTCAAGGACTGCTATGCCGCGCTGGGCGTGGTGCATAACCTATGGTCGCCTATTCCCAAGGAATTCGACGATTACATCGCCAAGCCCAAGAGCAACGACTACCGTTCGCTGCACACCGCGATTATTGGTCCCGAAGGCAAGGCCGTCGAGGTGCAGATCCGGACTCAGGAGATGCACCAGCACTCGGAGTTGGGGGTCGCCGCGCACTGGCGTTACAAGGAGGGCAGGCGGCACGACAGGAACTACGACGAGAAGATCGCGTGGCTGCGCCGGATTCTCGAATGGAAGGACGAGGTCAGCGACGCGGGAGAATTCACGGAGCAATTCAAGACGGGTCTTTTCGAGGATACCGTTTACGTGCTAACGCCACAGGGCAGGGTGATCGATCTGCCACAAGGCGCGACGCCGGTCGATTTTGCCTATCACGTGCATACCGAGCTCGGACACCGCTGCCGCGGTGCCAAAGTTGACGGCACGATGGTGCCGCTCAACACGCCGCTGAAAAACGGGCAGCAGGTGGAAATCCTCGCCGCGAAACGCGGCGGTCCCAGCCGCGACTGGCTGAATCCGCAGCTCGGTTACCTGAAAAGTCACGCCGCGCGCACGAAGGTTCGCCAGTGGTTCAACCGGCAGAACCAGGAAACCGCGATGGCACAGGGACGCGCGCTTCTCGATAAGGAATTGCAGCGCCACGGCAAGACGGGACTCAATCTGGACCGGCTCGCAGAAGAATTCGGCCACAGCAAGCTGAGCGACTTTCTGGTCGATCTCGGGCGCGGCGAAATCGGACCCAAACAACTGCAGGATGCGTTGCGTTCCAGCGCCAAGTTACAACCGGGATTGCCGACGGGCGAGCCGCTGATCGTGCGAAAATCGCGCGCGGCAACCAGGGGTAGCATTCTGGTGGTAGGTGTGGACAAGCTGCTGACGGTGCCGGCGAAGTGCTGCAAGCCGGTACCGCCGGACCCGATCATCGGATTTGTCACGCGTGGCCGCGGCGTTACCGTGCACCGTTCCGACTGCGCTAACGTAAAGCGCCTGGATTCGGCACGGCGCGTTACGGCGGAGTGGGGCGGTGCCACGGAGGCGACCTTCCCCGTCGACATCGAAATCGAGGCGGTGGACCGCACCGGCCTGCTGCGGGATATATCCGACGTGTTGTCTCGCGACAAGATCAACGTCACGGCGACACGGTCCGCGAGCAGCGATCTGTCAGCGAGAATGCGCTTTACGCTCGAGGTCTCGAACCTCGGACAGCTGCGGCGCGTACTGAGGCTTATCCGGGACGTGCGTGGCGTCGTGCGTGCGGCGCGAAAGTAGCTAATCGGTAAACGTCAGCTTCAGCCCCTCAAGAGGCAATCCATCGTACCGCGACGTCCAAGTTTCGCCGGGCTTGACCGGGAGCGCGGCCGTCAGTGTGCCGGTGGAAATGATTTCTCCCGACGCCAACCGATCGAATGAAACGAGAAATCCACTGCGGCGTCGGCGGGGTGGAATTTCCAGCCGGGAAAATGGCGGTCGACGATCTCGAAGCTCGGCGCGATCCATTCGAGCGATTCGAGCATCGTCGGCGGGTCTTCGCTGTACGCTCTCGGATGACCCGCGCCTCTCCATATTCCCTGGACGACTACCATTTTCCGTCGAAAAACCGGTTTCGATTGAAGCGGCGACTCGATTCCGATAAAATGCCGCTTCTTCAGGCGCGTAGCTCAGCTGGTTAGAGCACCACCTTGACATGGTGGGGGTCGTTGGTTCGAGTCCAATCGCGCCTACCAGTTGTTAAGGCGGACGCGATGCTCCGCTTTTTCGCCGCAGGCTGGAGCGGATGCGCAAGACCGTTCAACTCGCGGACGGGAATCGAGAGGAGTCAGATGCGGCATTCGTGCGACCGTTTCTGGCTCTTGTTTTTTGAACCTTAGCATGCCAGACATTCGCCTGCCAGACGGGTCGACAAGACACTTCGATCGACCGGTGACCGTAGCGGAACTTGCCCAGAGCATCGGCGCGGGACTTGCCCGCGCCGCTCTGGCAGGCCGGGTCAATGGCCAGCCGGTCGATACCTCCTTTCGCGTTGATGCCGATGCCGCGGTGTCGATCGTTACGGACAAGGATCCGGCCGGACTCGAAATCATCAGGCATTCCACCGCGCACCTGCTGGCGCATGCGGTGAAGGAACTGTTCCCCGAAGCGCAGGTGACGATCGGGCCGGTAATCGAAGACGGGTTCTATTACGATTTCTCATACAAGCGTCCGTTTACGCCCGATGACCTCGCGGCGATCGAAAAACGCATGGCCGAGATTGCGAAACGCGATATCAGGATCGAACGCAAGCTGATGCCGCGTGCAGAAGCCATTGCCTTTTTCCGGAACATGGGCGAGCACTACAAGGCCGAGATCATCGGTTCGATTCCCGAGGGGGAGCATATTTCGCTGTACCAGCAGGGAAATTTCATCGATCTTTGCCGCGGGCCTCACGTGCCTTCGACGGGCAAGCTCAAGGTGTTCAAGCTGATGAAGGTCGCAGGGGCCTACTGGCGCGGCGACGCGAAAAACGAAATGCTGCAGCGGATTTACGGCACCGCGTGGACCCGGAAAGAAGACCAGGACGCATACCTGCACCGGCTGGAGGAGGCGGAAAAGCGCGACCATCGCAGGCTGGGCCGCGGTCTTGGCCTCTTTCACCAGCAGGATGAGGCGCCGGGGATGGTGTTCTGGCACCCCAGGGGCTGGGTGATCTGGCAGGTGATCGAGCAGTATCTACGTCAACTCCTCAACAATCACGGCTACTTGGAAGTCCGCACGCCTCAGATCATGGATCGCTCGCTGTGGGAGCGCTCGGGACACTGGGAAAATTTCCGTGAAAACATGTTCACCACCGAGTCGGAATCGCGCGACTACGCGGTCAAGCCGATGAACTGCCCGGGGCACATCCAGGTATTCAACCAGGGGATCAAGAGCTACCGCGATCTGCCGCTGCGCCTCGCTGAGTTCGGTTCCTGTCATCGCAACGAGCCGTCCGGCGCGCTGCACGGACTCATGCGGGTGCGAAATTTCGTTCAGGATGATGCGCATATCTTCTGCACGGAAGCGCAGGTACAGGAGGAAGTGGGCCGGTTCATCAGGCTGCTGCAGCAGGTCTACGCCGATTTTGGATTCAACGACATCCTGATCAAGCTGTCCCTCAGACCGGTGAAGCGGGTTGGCAGCGATGAGCAGTGGGACCGGGCCGAAGCGGCCCTCGATTCCGCGCTGCGGGGCATGAATCTACCTTTCGAAATACAGGCGGGCGAGGGTGCGTTCTACGGGCCGAAGATCGAGTTTTCCCTCAAGGACAGTCTGGGGCGGGTCTGGCAGTGCGGCACCATGCAGCTTGATTTTTCGATGCCGGGACGCCTGGGGGCGGAGTATGTCGCGGAGGACAATACGCGCAAGACGCCGGTGATGCTGCACCGCGCGATCCTGGGCTCGCTCGAGCGCTTCATCGGCATACTCATTGAGCACTACGGGGGAGCGATGCCGATTTGGCTCGCACCCGTCCAGGTGGTGGCGATGAATATTTCCGAGCATCAGGCCGACTATGTCGTGACCGTGGTGGAAGCATTGAAAAAAGCCGGGATACGCGCCGAGGCCGACTTGAGGAATGAGAAAATTTCCTATAAAATTCGAGAACATAGTCTGCAAAAGCTGCCGTACCAGGTCGTCGTAGGCGACAAGGAGGTAGCGGCGCAAAAGGTTGCGGTGCGCACCCGCGCAGGAGATGATTTGGGGCAGACGGCCCTGGACGATTTCCTTGATCGCCTCAAGACCGAGGCGGCGCAAAAGGGGCGTGCCGCGTAAGAGTAACGAGAAAGGGGAGTTTTCATATAACTCAGGAAAAAGAAGCCCGAATCAACGGTGAAATCACTGCGCCGGAGGTTCGGGTGATCGGTGCGAACGGCGAACCGCTTGGAATATTGAGTCTGGCCGCGGCGAACAGGCTGGCGGAAGAAGCCGAATTGGATCTCGTCGAAATCGCACCCACGGCCAAGCCGCCGGTGTGCCGCGTTATGGATTACGGGAAATTCAAGTACCGTGAGAGCAAGAAACGGCACGAGGCGAAGCTCAAGCAGAAACAGATCGTCGTCAAGGAAATCAAGTTCCGACCCGGAACCGACGAGGGTGACTATAAGATCAAGCTGCGCAATCTGATCCGCTTTCTCGAGGAAGGCGACAAGACGAAGGTGACGCTGCGATTCCGCGGGCGCGAGATGGCGCACCAGGAAATCGGGATGCGGTTGCTTGAGCGGGTGAAGAAGGATCTCGACCCGCACGGAACGATCGAGCAGTTTCCCCGAATGGAAGGCCGCCAATTGGTCATGGTGCTGTCGCCGAAGAAGAGCGGCCGGGTTGCCCCTCGCGCAGCCGGGAAGGCCGGTGCGGCGCCGAAGAAGGCGTCAGCCGGGATCTCCAGGACCGCGGCTCAGAAGGTCGCCCCCAAAGCTTCCGCAGGAAAGATTGAAACCGCGGCCGCCGAGGTTGAGAAGAAGTAGTTGTCCGGGTTCGAAAGCCCTTCTGCTGAAGGCACCCGGCGCTAGTCCAAAACAGGAGAAATCATGCCGAAGATGAAAACCAAGAGCGGCGCAGCAAAGCGCTTCAAGAAACTCGGCGGCGGCGGCTTCAAACGCGCCAAGGCCAATCTGCGCCACATTCTCACCAAGAAGAACACCAAACGCAAGCGTCACCTGCGCGGCACCACCAGCGTGCACGCGTCGAATGTGCGCTCCGTGCGCGCCATGCTGCCAAATTAAGGAGAAAAGCCGTGCCAAGAGCCAAACGCGGCGTCATCGCGCGCGCCAGCCACAAGAAAGTAATCGGAAAAGCCAGGGGTTTCCGTGGCCGCCGCAAGAATGTATTCCGGATCGCCAACGAAGCGGTGATGCGAGCGGGGCAGTATGCCTATCGCGATCGACGCAACCGCAAACGGGTCTTCCGCGCGCTGTGGATTGCGCGAATCAATGCCGCAGTGCGCGAACACGGCATGACTTACAGCGTTTTTATGAACGGGCTGAAGAAGGCCGCGGTCGCGGTAGACCGGAAGCTGCTCGCCGACATCGCAGTGCTCGACAAGCCAGCCTTCAGCAAGTTCGTGGAGAAAGCGAAGGCCGGCCTCGGCGCGTAAGAACTCAGTTTTGGCAAGGGAGGCCCGCCCGGCCTCTTTTTCCGTATTCCGTTGAAACGTTCGATGCAAGATGTTGATGCGATTGTGAGCGAAGCGCTCGCCCTGTTCGCAGGCATCGATGATGCCGACAAACTCGAGCAGGCGAAGGCGCGCTATATCGGCAAGTCCGGTACGCTTACTGAACTGCTCAAGGCGGTTGGCAAGCGTCCCGTGGCCGAGCGTCCCGCGTTGGGGAGCCGCATCAACGCCGCAAGAGACAGGCTGGAATCGGCTTTGCTCGAGCGCCGCGAGCAGATCCGGTCGCGGATGCAGGATGCGAAGCTCAGGGAGGAGGCACTCGACGTCACGCTGCCGGGGCGTGGGCCGCGCCGGGGCGGCCTGCATCCGGTGACGCGCACGCTGGAGCGCATTGAAACGCTTTTCCGTTCGGTGGGATTCGAGGTTGCCGACGGGCCTGAGATCGAGACGGATTACTATAATTTCACCGCGCTCAACCAGCCGGAGAACCATCCGGCGCGCTCGATGCACGACACATTCTATCTCGACGACGGCAGGCATCTCCTGCGCACCCACACCTCGCCGATCCAGGTTCGTTACATGGAGCGACACCGGCCGCCGATCCGAATCATTGCGTCGGGGCGGGTCTACCGTGTGGATTCGGATGCGACCCACTCGCCGATGTTTCATCAGATCGAGGGCCTGTGGATCGATACCCAGATCACTTTTGCCGACCTGAAGGGCGTGCTGGTCGATTTTCTCAAGCGTTTCTTCGAGCGCGATGATCTGAAGGTACGCTTCCGGCCGTCGTTTTTTCCTTTTACGGAGCCGTCGGCTGAAATCGACATGAGCTTCGGCTCAAGCTGGCTGGAAATGGGCGGCTGCGGCATGGTGCATCCGAATGTGCTGAAAAACGTGAATATCGACAGCGAGCAAAACCAGGGGTTTGCGTTCGGCCTCGGCCCCGACCGGCTGACCATGCTGCGTTACGGCGTGAATGACCTGCGGCTGTTCTTCGAGAACGACCTGCGATTCCTGAGGCAATTCAATTAGCCACAGAGAGCGCGGAGAACACGAAGTAAACCAACCATCTCTGCGCCCTCTGTGGCAGAAGACCGATGAAGTTTTCAGAAAACTGGCTGCGCACTTTCGTAAATCCGCCGCTCTCGACCGAGGAGTTGGCCGAGGCGTTGACCATGGGTGGTGTCGAGGTCGAGGAAATCGAGCCCGCTGCGCACGCCTTTGACCGCGTGGTGGTCGGCGAGGTGCGCAAGATACAGAAACATCCCGCGGCGGACCGGTTGACCGTGTGCGAGGTTGATGTGGGAACCACGCGGATGACTGTAGTCTGCGGCGCACCCAACGTACGGCCCGGCATGAAGGTCCCAACCGCGCTTCCTGGCGCGAGACTGCCGGCTGGCCAAATCGGGGTTACCAACGTGCGGGGCGTGGAATCCCAGGGCATGCTGTGCTCTGCCAAAGAACTGGGAGTGGGCGAAGATTCTGCGGGACTCATGATTTTGTCCCAGGATTCACCCGTGGGAGGCGACGTCCGCGCGTTGCTTGACCTCGATGACCATCTGCTCGTAACCAAGCCGACACCCAACCGCGGCGATTGCTTCAGTATTCTCGGGATTGCGCGTGAGGTCGCGGCGATCACCGGCGAGCGGATGCAGGCAGCGAAGCACAAGCCCGTCCACCACACCATCAATGACACGATAAAGGTGACGATCCATGCTGCCCAGGCATGCCCGCTTTATTGCGGCCGGCTCGTCCGCGGCGTCAACCCCAAGACACGGACTCCGCAATGGATGACGCAACGGCTGTGGCGGAGCGGGGTTCGTTCGATCAGCGCGATAGTCGATATCACCAATTACGTGAT
>Ga0153915_10007609_pt1 | contig 10231 bp, 6 predicted proteins | sample Opewatmetagenome_2_FD_107003 | JGI IMG/M metagenome (GOLD analysis project Ga0153915, IMG submission 107003) | Freshwater wetland microbial communities from Ohio, USA - Open water 3 Core 3 Depth 3 metaG | ecosystem: Environmental > Aquatic > Freshwater > Wetlands | place: USA: Ohio, Lake Erie... | reverse complement strand
CTGCAGACGCACGCCACCTCGAGTCCTTCCAGGAGGCGAGCGATGCGCTCCAGGCCGCGATCGGGAATCTCGAGCGCTTGACGGTCGACAACCCGGCTCAACAGCAACGGCTCCAGGCTCTCAAGGAAGTCATACAACGGCAGACGGAGTTGCATCTCCGAAAGATCGAGCTGCGCCGGACTGTCGGTCTGCAGGCTGCCCTGGACTTCTTCCTGACGGGCCAGGACCACGTCCTGATGGATGACATACGGTCCCAGATCTCCGGCATGAAATCGGAAGAGAAGAAACTCCTGCAGACGCGTCAGGAGGAGGCAGCGCTTGAGTCGAGAAGGTCGATTCTCAGCCTCATAATCGGATTCGCCCTCAGCATTGCAATCCTTCTTGTGGTCTATTATCAGCTCAGTCTCGAAATCCGTCGGCGCCGGCACTCCGAATCCAGGCTGGTCCATCTTAACCGGCTCTATACCGTTCTTTACCACGTCAACCAGGCGACTGTGCTTATTCGGAATCGCGAAGACCTCTTCCGCGAAGTCTGTCGCATCGCCGTGGAGCAGGGATCTTTCAGCCTGGCATGGGTGGGCTTGGTCGATGAAGATGGTAGTTCGGTAAAGCCAGTCGCCTCCTCGGGAGGGGAACAGGGCTACCTGGAGAAGATGAACATTTCCCTCGCCAAAGCCCCGGAAAACAGTGGACCGACCGGCAACGCCCTGCGCGTAGGTAATCACTTCGTCTGCGATGACATCGCTCTTGACCCGCGAATGCTCCCCTGGAAAGAAGAGGCACTTTCGCGCGGCTTCCGGTCTTCGGCCGCGTTCCCCATCAAACTGCACGGAAAGGTAATTGGCGTGCTGAACGTGTACGCCTCGGAGCCGATGCATTTCGATCCGGAGATAGTGGCACTGCTCGACGGGGTGGCCTCTGACACGTCGTTTGCACTGGCGAATCTTGAGCAGGAAGAGAAGCGTAAGCAGGTCGAAGCGGAAATCCGAAGGCTTAATGAGGATCTCGAGAGGCGCGTCGCCAAAAGGACGGAGGAGCTCGGGGATGTCAACAGGCAGCTCGCGGAGCGGAACCGAGAGGTAGAACACGCCAACAGGATGAAGAGCCAATTCCTGGCCAGAATGAGCCATGAACTGCGCACGCCCCTGAACGCCATCGTGGGCTTTTCCGACCTCCTGGCCGAAGAGTCGGACGGGCCTCTTCAAGAGAAACAGCGGCGCTTCGTGGGCCACATCCGTGCAGGGGCGCGCCATCTACTGCAGCTTATCAACGACGTCCTGGACGTCTCCAAGATCGAAGCCGGACGTATTGAGCTCAGCCCTGTCGATTTTGGAGCTTTGGAAGCCACCGTTGAAGTCCTGTCCATGATCCGACCTCTGGCCCAGAGCAAAGGGATCCGTGTCGAGAGCATCATCGAGCAGGATTTGCTTGTCCATGCCGACCGTGTCCGCTTCAAGCAGATCCTCTACAATCTACTCAGCAACGCGGTGAAGTTCACTCCTGAAGGCGGCAGGGTCTGGATCGAAGCAATCAGAGCACATGATTTCGCACGTATCTGCGTCGGCGACACGGGCATCGGGATCCCGGCCGAAGAGCAGGCAGCAGTTTTTGAGGAGTTCTATCAGGCAGGCGGTACCACTACGGCGGTGGGCGAGGGAACCGGATTGGGGCTCAGCATCACCAAACGGCTGGTAGAGTTGCACGGCGGAAAGATTTGGGTCGAGAGCGAGCCTGCTCATGGCAGCCGATTCAGCTTCACGCTCCCCTGCGCCCCGGAAGAGCCTGAAACAGGCCCCGAGCACACGGCGGGTGCATCCAGATGAAAAAAGTCCTGGTCGTGGATGATAATCCTGTCAGCCGCGAGCTGATCCGGGAAGTCCTGGAAGGCCCGCACCAGCTCATCCTGGAGGCCGAAGATGGTGAAGAGGCTCTCGAGAAGGTATTTCAGGAGGAACCCGATGTTGTGCTTCTGGATATCCAGTTGCCGGTGCTTGACGGATACGAGGTCCTGCGCAGGATTCGTGGCAATCCGCGCTTCTCCCGGCTGCCCGTCATTGCGCTGACCGCTTTGGCCATGAGGGAGGACTGCGAGAAAGCCTTTGCACTTGGATTTGACGGCTATGTAACTAAACCGATCGACGTCGCATCCCTAAGATCGAGAATCGGAAGCCTTCTCGGCGACGTCTGATGAAGGCAGCATCCCGGCTCAGGCGCCGGGCGGAGATCCTGTGATGACCAGAGCCGAACAGCAGCGGGTGAAACTGATCGCGATCGACGACGACCCGGTGGCTCTCGAGCTGATCACTGACGCCTTGTCCGGGGAGGATATCGAAATCCTTACCTCCACTCGCGCCGCCGAGGGCCTGGCCCTGGTGCGCGCGAGGCACCACGAGGTTGTGCTTCTCGACCTGATGATGCCCGAGATGGGCGGCATGGAGCTCCTGGAGAAGATCGTGGACGCCTGGCCGGCCACCGACGTCGTCCTGATAACCGGGCACTATTCCACGGAATCCGCGGTGGAGGCGATCCGCAAGGGAGCCAGCGATTATCTGACCAAGCCCGTATCGCTTTCTGCACTGCGGGAGCGCGTGGGCAAGTTCATAGCGGAGGCGCTCCGGCGCCGGCGAGCGTCCCAGCTCGAGAACGAAGTGCTGGATACCTGCCAGTTCGAGGGCATGGTGGGGCGCAGCCCGCTGATGCTGGAGATGTTCGATCGCATACGCCGCGTCGCTCCCCATTTCCGGACCGCCCTGGTAGTCGGGGAGACGGGTACCGGCAAGGAATTGGTCGCCAATGCGCTGCACCGCCTCAGCCCGGCAGCCTCCGGCCGCCTGGTCGCCTGCAACTGCTCAGCGATCGTCGAGACCCTTTTCGAGAGCGAGCTGTTCGGGCATGTGAAGGGCGCTTTTACCGGAGCAACCCAGGACAAGGCCGGCTTCCTCCAGTACGCGAGCGGCGGGACACTCTTTCTGGATGAGATTGGCGACATGCCCCTAACTACCCAGAGCAAGCTGCTCAGAGCCCTGGAAACTCATGAGTTTCAGCGGGTCGGATCCCCGGCTTTGTTCAAGGTCGATGTCCGCGTGATCGCAGCCAGCAATCGCGATCTTCATGAGCGCATTGCCGGGGGCCGTTTCCGCGAGGATCTCTACTACCGCCTTTCGATGGTCGAGATTCGGGTCCCGCGGCTCGGAGATCGCAAGGAAGATCTTCCTTATCTGGAGCGCTATTACCTGGACAAGTTTGCGAAGGAGTACGGCAAAGTCATACGCGGGATCACTCCGCGCGCCCAGATTATCCTCTCTCGTTACTCCTGGCCGGGCAACGTGCGCGAGCTCGAAAACGTGCTGGGCCAAGCCTGCATGATAGCTGAGTCTGAGACGATCGACGTGCGAGACCTGCCCGAATCGATCAGGTCTCAGCCGACACCCGAGCGGAACGGGGATGAGGAGTTGCTTCCCCTTGCGGAGGTGCATCGAATGCATGTCCGCCGCGTGCTCGAGAAGGTCGCAGGCAACAAGACGGAGGCAGCAAGGATTCTCGGAATCAACCGTGCCACGCTCTACCGCCTGCTCCGGCAGAGCGGCAGCGACCAGGGGGCGCCCGATTCGGAAGAATCCTGAGCGACCTCCCTGGCGACGGTCCCCCCCTGATCCGGGACGCACCGGTTCCCTTCCCTGCTGCGATCCTGATCGAAAACCCCGGAAATCGCCGCTCGCATCCGTCGAACTACCGGAATCCATCCACAAATCGCAGCCGGTGACGGCCACGTTTCATCGCGCTCTTTGGGATTGACTGAGACTTTTTCCTGGGCGAAGATAGCCCGCAAACCGGGGGTGGTTCGTGGCGCAAAGGTGGGCTCTCTTTGATCCCGATACGTGGAAAGCGTCCGGCCGGGATTTGGCGAATTATTCGCGCTTTGTTCTGCCGGTGAGCGTGGCAGCCTTGTTGTTGACAGTGCTGGGCGTCGGCTGGTACACCCAACCTGACCGGTACGTGCGCGGATACCAGCCTCGACAGCCTATCCCCTATTCGCACAGGCTCCACGCAGGCACCATGCGCATCCCCTGCCTGTACTGCCACTCCGGTGCGCTGAGGTCGCGCCACGCCTCGATTCCGGCCGTGGCGACATGCATGAATTGCCACAAGGTGACCAAGACGGACAGCCCGTATATCAAAAAGCTCATCGCAATTTCCGCCTCGGGGGAACCGCTGGCCTGGGAGAGGATCCACAGGCTGCCCGACTACGTTTACTTCGATCACAGACCCCATGTAAGCGCGGGCATCCTGTGCCAGACCTGCCACGGCGAAGTGCAAACCATGGAGGTCGTCTATCAGAACATGTCCCTGCGCATGGGGAACTGCCTGGGATGTCACAGGGATGCGCACGATGCGCTGCCTGCAGGTTCGAAGGTCAAAGGGGGACCTGAACAGTGTAACGCTTGCCACAGGTAAGCACGCGCCAAAGGAACGGGGGAAGCGAATATAGTGGGGCACATACCAAGATACTCCAGTCCGCGGACGGGAAAGCATGTTTACGGTCGATCTCTCAGGGAGCTCGCTGACGAGCGACAGGCTTACATGTCGCCGTCCGGCCACCGCGGCGAGATTCCGGCCGGAAGCATTCCCCTGGCAGAGGCCTCTGTGGACACTCTCTCCCGCCGCAGGTTCCTGAACCTTATCTCCGCTTCCGCTGCTCTGGCGCTGGGCACCACCTCGTGCAGCAGGATCGACAGGGGAAAAATCGTCCCGTACACCAGGAAGCCGGAAGAGGTCGTCCCGGGCGTGGCGACATACTATGCGAGCACGTTCCAGGAAGGAGTAGCCACACAGGGCGTCTTGGTTAAGACCCGCGAGGGGAGACCCATACTCGTGGAGGGGAACGCGGAGCACACAGTCACGCGTGGAAAGATCAGCCTTCGGGCCATGGCCGACTTGTTGGGACTTTACGATCCCGACCGCCTGGGCAGGCCTTCGGCGGGGGGCGTTGCCTCAACATGGGAAGCGGCCGAACAGGAAATCGCACAGGCGCTCAAGGCAGCACGGGCTGCCGGGGTGCCCGTCCTGCTCCTCACTGATACACTCATGTCACCTACCCGCAAGGCATTGATCGAGGAACTGCGGGCAGCTATTCCTGCCTTGCGACACGCCGCCTGGGAACCGGCGGTGTCCCAGCCGGAGATCTTTGCCGCTCGCGCCCTCTTCGGCGAAGTTCTGCTGCCGAGACTCCGCTTCGACCGCACCGAGGTGATCCTCTCGCTCCAGGACGACTTCCTCGGCATCAACGGGAATGCACCCTCTCTCGCCCGGGACTTTGCCGCCCGACGCGCCGTCTCGAGCGCTAAGGACTCCATGAACCGCCTGTGGGTCATAGAAGGGTGTATGACCTTAACAGGGGCGAATGCGGACCAAAGGCTTCAGGTTCGGCCCTCGAAGATCGCCCCGCTCGCCTTTGCACTTGCTCGCGTCCTTAATGAGGTTTACGGCGTGCCGCTCCCGCGGGATTTGAATGCCGGGTATCTGAGGCCTTTTGAGCTGGATGCGCAAGCCAGGGAACTCGGCATCGAGCCGCCCGTGCTTCTGGCTCTCGCCGAAGACCTGAGGCGGGCGGGAAGGTCGGCGCTCGTGCTGGCAGGCGCCGCACTTCCACGGGAAGCGCATGTGGCGTGCCACATGTTGAACGGCATGCTGGGGGCCGAGGGGCACACCGTGGACACGGATTTCGCCGTTCCCGCACCGGAATTGCTGACGTTTGGTGCTCTCCGGGACCTTCTGGACGAAGCTGGCCGGGGCGCTTTCCCGATCGCAATCTTCTGGGGAACGAATCCCGCCTATTCATTTCCTGACGCCGCAGCCTGGAAGAGTGCCGTCGCGAAGATTCCGTTGAAGATCCGCATAGGACTCTATGAGGACGAAACGGCGCTCGCTTGCCGCTGGAGGCTACCGGAACATCACTGGCTCGAGGCCTGGGGCGATTTCGAGCCCGCCGCGGACCTGTTGAGCCTGCGCCAGCCGACGATCGGCGCGATCCACGATACTCGGCAAGGCGAGGATATCCTGCTCGCATGCCTCCGCGCTATGGGAAGAGAGGTTCCGCCGACCTACCACGAGTACATGAAGGCCCGGTGGCAGAGGGAGGTTTACCCCGGCACTAGTCCTGCCTCCTTCGAAGCTTTCTGGGATGCGGCACTGCACGATGGCTTGCTCAGGAGAGAAGCCCGGCCGCGTCCTCCGCGGGTCGCACGCACCGAGACATTTGTCGAGGCTATGAGTGAGGCATCTGCAGGCTCCCCAGGCAGCCAGGAAGATGGTCTCGAGCTCGTTCTACTGCCGGGAATGACCGCGTATGACGGGCGCTACGCCAATAACGGCTGGCTCAACGAGCTCCCGGACCCCGTAACAAAAGCGACGTGGGGAAATCCGCTCCTGGTCTCGCTTTCTGATGCCAAACGTCTCCGGCTCGAGGACGGAGACCTGGTCACCGTCTCTGCCGGCGCTACCAGCCTGGAGGTTCCCGTCCTCATTCAGCCGGGTCAGTCGCCCGGTGTGGCTGGCCTCTCTGTCGGCCTGGGACGGCGCACCGGCAACGTCGCGACGGGCGTCGGCGTGAACGCCTATCCGCTGATGGATGTTTCTTCGCCATCCCCAAACCTGCGCTGTTCTGTCAACGTCGCGCGAACTGGAGGGAGACGCGCAATCCCGCGGACGCAGGAGCACGATCGCATGGAGGGTCGCGATCTGGCGCGCTCATGGACCCTCGCCGAATATGCTCTGAAGGCCGGGGGGCAGGAGGCCGGGGAGCACGGACACGAGGTCGCATCCCTCATGCCAGCTCAGGAGTTCACCGGGCAAAAATGGAGTATGGTCGTCGACCTCTCGGCCTGCATCGGCTGCAGTGCCTGCGTCATCGCCTGCCAGTCGGAAAACAACGTACCGGTCGTCGGACCGGAGCGCGTTCTGGTTGGAAGGGAGATGCACTGGATCCGGATCGACCGCTACTACGATGGAAATCCTGCAGAACCTTCGGTGATTCATCAGCCTGTCCTCTGCCAGCACTGCGACGACGCGCCGTGCGAGATCGTTTGCCCCGTCAACGCCACGACCCACAGCTCCGACGGGCTCAACCAGATGGCTTACAACCGCTGCGTGGGCACTCGCTACTGTTCCAACAACTGCCCCTTTAAGGTCCGGCGCTTCAATTTCTTCGATTACACCTCGATGAAGAAGGAGCCGGAGAGCCTGGTGTTCAACCCCGAAGTGACCGTGCGGCCGCGCGGCGTGATGGAGAAGTGCTCCTTCTGTATACAGCGCATCCAGGACGTGAGGCAGCGGGCGAATGTTGAGAGCCGGCCAGTCAGAGACGGTGAGATCAAGCCGGCATGCGCCGTAGCATGCCCTGCGGAGGCGATTGCGTTCGGCGATTTGAACGACCCGGAAAGCAGGGTTTCGAAAATGTCGAAGATGGATCGCGGCTACCGCATGCTTGCGGAGCTCGGTGTGAAGCCGTCGGTGACGTACCTCGTGGATATTTCAAACCCCATGACCGGAAAAGGCAAGGCATGAACCTCGAAGCCGTCACTGTGTCCGAAGAAATGCTGCCGCCGGTTCTGAGGACTCCGCCCGTCCTGGACGGTCCGGTCAGCCCCGGGAGTCTCGACGACCAGGTGCTTGCCCCGGTCGAACGTAGACCGCCGCGCGCCTGGTTCATTGCCTTTGCGTGTACCTCGACCGTCATGCTCATGGGGCTGATCCTCATGGGGTACACCGTCGCTACGGGCATAGGTGTATGGGGAAACAACATCCCCGTTGCCTGGGCCTTTGCCATTATCAACTTCGTCTTCTGGATCGGGATAGGCCATGCGGGCACCCTGATTTCGGCCATCCTGCTTCTCTTCCGAGCTCGATGGAGAAATGCCGTTTCCAGGTTTGCCGAGGCAATGACGATTTTTGCGGTTATGGTCGCCGGCATATTCCCGGTACTTCATGTCGGAAGGCCCTGGCTGGCCTTTTGGCTCTTTCCCTATCCGAACCAGCGGGCGATCTGGCCGAACTTCCGCTCCCCTCTAATGTGGGACGTGTTTGCCGTCAGCACCTACTTCAGCGTTTCGCTTCTCTTCTGGTACCTGGGGCTCATGCCTGATTTCGCCTCGCTGCGGGATCGGACGAAGAGCAGGGTCCGCAAGTTCTTTTATGCGGTATTGGCGGTTGGCTGGCGGGGTTCCGCATCGCACTGGCGGCACTTCGAGAGAGCGTACCTGATTATTGCCGGGATCGCCACGGGGCTGGTCTTGTCGGTACACAGCGTCGTTTCGTTTGATTTCGCCGTGTCCCTGGTGCCCGGCTGGCACATGACAATCTTCCCTCCCTATTTCGTGACAGGCGCGATCTTTGCCGGTTTTGCCATGGTTGTGATGGCCATGGTCGTCGTGCGCACCACCATGAATTTGAAGAACATCATCACCATGTACCACCTGGATGTGATGAACAAGATCATTCTGACCTGTTCGTGCCTCATGGGCTATGCCTACCTGATGGAGGGATGGACAGCCTGGTACAGCATGAACCAATACGTTCATCACACCTTCTGGGCATATATCGCGGGCACGTATGGGTGGGCCGGCTGGCTGACGATTACCTGCAACATCGTGATACCCCAGCTTTTCTGGGTGCGCCGACTCCGCCGGAGCTACCCGGCGATGCTCTTCGTGGCGGTTGCCGTAACCGTCGGCATGTGGTTTGAGCGCTTCGTGATCATCGTGAGTTCGCTCCATCACGACTTCATGCCGTCCGCATGGCAGGTCTACAAACCGACCCTCGTCGACCTCGGGATCCTCGCCGGGTCGTTCGGGCTGTTCTTCACTCTTGTGCTCCTCTTCGCGCGGGTGCTTCCGGTGATTGCTACAAGTGAGATGAAGGTTGTGCTTCCGGGGGGCCAGCCCCGGCGCGACGGAGGTTCACATGAGTAATCGGACCTTCTCCGTCCTGGGCCTCTTCGACAGCTCGCAGCAGTTGATGGATGCCATCCCGGTCGTGAAGGCCAGGGTGTCAGGGCGCCTGGAAGCCTACACACCTTACCCGATTCATGGAATCGAGGAGGCGCTCGGCCTCAGGAAATCTCCGGTCGGGGGCATGGTCTTCATCATGGGGCTGATCGGGGCGATCTCCGCGCTAGCTTTCGAATTGTGGACGGAAGGCGTCGACTACCCGGTGGTCACTGCCGGCAAGCCTCTGTTTTCCTGGGAAGCATTCATACCCATCATGTTCGAGGTCACGGTTCTCTTTGCGTGTTTCACCTCGGGCCTGGGCATGCTGTTCCTTCTCAACCGGCTGCCTTTCTTCCGGCATCCCATGCTGCGTTCGAGATCGATGCCGCTCATAACCCGGGACAAGTTCGCGCTTGCCGTCGAGTCAGAGGGTCAAGTCCTGGACGTCGACCGGATCACGGCCGCGCTGCGGGAAGCCGGTGCGCAAACAATCGAGGTCATCGATCAGCCTGAAGCGCTGGGCCCCGTCTCCCCTAGGTTCCTGCTGCGGGCAGCCGTTGGAATCGGAATGGCCTGCCTCGTCACAGGTTACCTGACCTACTGGTGCATGAAGCTATTCCCGGTCTCCGTCCCCATGGTGCACATGCTGGATCAGCCGAGGCTCGATCCCCAGCGTCGAGACAGCTACTTCAAGGATGGTTTCGGGATGCGGATGCCGGTCGCTGGAACAGTGGCGCGCGGTCACATCCCGTACACCATCAAGACCGAGGACGAGGCTGCCGTTCTCGCGAATCCCCTGCCGAGGACCGGGAGCGTCTTGAGCAAAGGCCGTCAGGAGTTCACGACCTACTGCTCGGTATGTCACGGTATCCTGGGCAACGGCGTGTCTACGCTCACCCCTGCGTACGGCGCCAAGCCGGCCAATCTCGTCGCGGACAAGGTCCGGGAGTATCCCGACGGCAGGATCTATCATGTCATCATGATGGGCAAGAACGCCATGCCTTCCTATGCCGCGGAACTGACAGGGGATGAGCGTTGGGCTGTCGTGCATTACGTTCGCGTGCTCCAGCGTGCACTTAACGCCAGGGACACGGATATCCCGAAGGAGATCCCGAGGTGAACGAAAGCGGTACCGGAAAGATCCTTGTTGTTGGAGCACTTGCAGGCCTGGCGGGCGTCGCTGCCACCGGCTTCGTTTCCGGCGGGGAACCCTTCTGGGTCAACCGGTTTCTCGGGTTCCTGTTTGT
>Ga0153915_10007608_pt1 | contig 10232 bp, 7 predicted proteins | sample Opewatmetagenome_2_FD_107003 | JGI IMG/M metagenome (GOLD analysis project Ga0153915, IMG submission 107003) | Freshwater wetland microbial communities from Ohio, USA - Open water 3 Core 3 Depth 3 metaG | ecosystem: Environmental > Aquatic > Freshwater > Wetlands | place: USA: Ohio, Lake Erie... | reverse complement strand
TCCGTTCCCCATTCTCAGTTTCATTACGAGTTCGTAGTTGACAGTTGATGCTTCCGAGTGTGCGGTTCCCTCTTCGCCGTTCTTAACTACATTGAGAATTTTCAACTATCCCCTCGCTCGATCCCCCGCCGTCCTTCCGCTCAACGCATTCCTGGAGAACCGGCTGAACGCGGGCATCGGGCAAAAGCTCTGCCATCCGTATCATCTCAAGCCACATTTCGGTCTCGGTAAGCTCCTTCAGCACTACGCCGAGTTTGTGGACAAAGTCGCTGGCGCTTTCTGCTCCCCTCGCTTCAGCATAGTTTGGGGCAGCAGATGTACCACAGCGAAGCAACTGACCCGCAATGTGCTTGCCTGCTAGCGTCGACGGCAACTCTTCGCATAGTCTCATGATGCTGACCCCCAGATGAAGCAGTCTTTCCCGTATATCATCCCCTTTCGTCACGTCGGTTTCCCTCCTACTATAGTAGTACAGGGACCGACGCGATTTTCCGACATCCGGGAGCAAGAAAAGCGAAAGGCCCGGCAAGCATCATCGCTCATCGGGCCTTCCATTTATGACTGTGAATACCGACCGCTACCTTAGCACCACGAGTTTCCTCGTCTCCACAAAGTTCCCGGCCTGTAGTCGATAGAAGTACACTCCACTCGCAAGACTTCCCGCATCAAACTGCACTATGTACACTCCTGCCGGTTTCGTTTCCTTCACCAGCGTTGCGACTTCCTGACCGAGCATGTTGTAGACCTTCAGGGTGACTCGTGAAGCATGCGGCAGTTCGTAACCGATTGTCGTAGCAGGATTGAACGGATTCGGATAGTTTTGTCCGAGGAAGAATCTCGTCGGACTTGAAGGCGACTCGCGTATTCCCACGACCGGACCAACTTTGCTTGTGTCAATAAGAGCCTCCAAAATATCGGGATACACGTGTGCACCGGTAGTACGATCGAAAATTCCCGAGCCGTGATTCCCATAATAACCGATATCCCAGTAGAATGGCACCAAACCATGCCTCTCAATTGAACGGGTGATGTATTGCATATAGTATCGGCGGTAACTCTCGTACTCTGCGTTGAGTTTTGGACTCCCAAGATTTGATCTGATAGTTGCACCATACTCTCCCAACACTACACCGAAACCCTTATTGACAAAATTAGCTTTCATCTTTTGGAATTGACCATCGGCATACGATTCGTTTGCCCAGGTTTCAGCCTTTGAGGGATCCGTAGCATACACTCCCCATTGGGTTATTCTATCGTCAGGATTTAATGTGAAATCATAGGGATCGTAATAGTGAACTTCAACCATCAGCCTGTTTGGGGTCGCATCGACAGGTGCAGAAAAATAACTTACGGTATAGTCAATATTCGTGACATAGCCCTGTACGACCAAGTAGCGATAATAATTACGCCCACCTGTCGAGCGCACTGTTTTCACGAACGCCTGGTTAAAACTATTCTGCACAGCATAATTCTCTTTTGTAGGAGGACCATAGTAATTGGCAATTCCGACTTCGTTTGTGCCCGCAAAGAGAAGATGATCATCGTAATCTCGGAAGTGAATTGCGATTTGCCTCCACATCACAGCTAAGCGATGACTGACATAAGCAGAGTCTCCGTGCGTCGGTTGCTGCCAGCCGCCGTCCCAGTGTTCATTAATGATGGCGTACATGCTGTCTTTCAGCACATAGTGTACGACTTGTTCCACTCGATTCAGCCATGTTGTGTCAATTGTATATGTCGAGGTATCACCCGTAAACTTGCTCCAGGCAACCGGTATTCGTACAGAATTGAACCCCGCCGCCCTTACTGAATCCATAAGTCTCTGCGTTGTCGGAGGATTACCCCATGACGTTTCAGTCGGGATCGCCTCCAACGTGTTGCCAAGATTCCAACCCGGAACCATCTCAGGAGCCAATTCCACGGAAGTCAACACACCCATTCCGGTTGAATCAGGAGGTATACTATCGGCCAATGCTTCGAATGGCCTACCGATCAAAGCCACACTATTGTCTTGATTCTGACGTGGTTCACCGAAAAAGACTGCAGGTCGGGCCGCATTCGTCGTAGAAACAAATGCAATGACAAACAAAATGGCCTTTATCATAACCGCCTCCTTGAGAACCAGGATGGGCAATTGCAGCTAGTGTTCCGCACGCCCATGCCGCCCCGCGACGGTGATAGAGGAGGACTCTTTCTCTTCCTGGCCCCGGTGCGGGGTGGCGGGATCACAACTTATCATGCCTAACTCGAATCTACTAAAGCCAATCCAAATGTGCTACCTTCCGATTTGCCTCTGCTAGAATCTATTCAAAATGGGTTCGTTTCCCCAATTGACTATCGTCAATCACTACTGTCCGGTTGAGGACTTTTTGTTTTGCTCTAAGCTCTTTGACATGTAAGCGTTAGACGGTTTTTCCACTGTTATCGACTTGAACTCCATTGTACCTTCGGGAAGAGATTTTCTTTCTTCACGACTCATTTCCGAAAGACCTTGGCATGAATGTTGGTAGAACCGTCTTTGCACAACTGATGGACTTCGTGCCGCGCCACGAGTTCCGTCAGATCGTTAAGCGTCATCGAGGCGAGCGTCGCGTGCGCCGATTCAGCTGTTGGGATTAATTCCTTTTGATGGTCTTCGCCCAGTTGACGTACCGTGAGAGTCTTCGCGATATCGAGACCTGTCTACGCTCTCTTGGACCGAAGCTCTATCACACAGGTGACTTGCCCATGAGGTCTGATGTATGTTTCGTCAAAGAGTTCCGGCCAGATTTGCATTTGAGCTCAGAGATGGATTGCAGCCACCTCGCACTCTTCATCGGATGGGCTCTGGCGTGTAGTATCAAGCAGATTGACGGTGCCGGTATGGAGGCGCCGCAACATGTGGCCGCCGTCTGCGTAACGTAGTGTTCAGAAGGGCGAAGGGCGTCCCTTTTGAGGGGAAACTGGAAAGCAAGTCGAGTGCGATGAAGCGCGCAGCTTCCTTGTTCTGTGATCAGAGAAGCAGTATGCGAACGAGGTTACCTCGGTTCAAAACTCCCTACGCGCGGTCCGCCCAGCAGTCGTTCGTTTAGGAAGACTTCCGAACGGAACCTCGCGATTCGTTCCGCTGAGGAGGCGTTGTGAGCGGCTTGTTCGAGTGTGGTCTGACCCGTCGATATCACTCCATACCCGGCGACGACGCAGCATCCCTTGTACCACCTTAGCATATTCAGGATGGGATTGTCATGGGTGGAATCCGTCAACTGGAAAATATCCACCAGGCCGAGTTTCGGATTGAGGTAGATCGCTTCAGCATCGATCGGGAGCAAGGTCGGATGACTGGTGGGCGTGTAGGGTATTGCTGTCCTCTTGCCGAGAAGGACGTCCTGACCGTACTGTTCAGCGAGAATCGCCATCCCCTCGGCGGTCGCCAGCGGGTTCGTGGTGATCATGCACGCGTTCTGATGCGTGCACTGATAGATCAACTTGTGAATTCTCAGGTCGACACTGTCGTCTTCTGCAAAATCGAGGCTCACCCGGAACAGGCAAAAGTCGAACTCTTCCGGTGCCGCCGACATGGGACAGAAGATCATCTCTGTTGCTGAGATTTTCTGACTCATCGAACCCGTCGCGTAGGCACCAATAGAGATGCTGTAGTTGTAGTTCAATCTGGCCCGGAAATCCTCGACTACAGTAACGTCATTCAGCTCACAAACCGGGATCTCCGGATCGGTACGGAGATGAGGCCGGACAGGGAAGAAATGCTCCACGCCCTGCCTGCCAATCTCTTTCTGGATTGCCACGACATCGACTCCGCGTCTTCTGAGGGAGAGGGCAAGTCGCGCACTGTGGTCAAGGACGCTCAAACTGTACAGGGCGTCTTCCGGAGATGTTCCCCGTACAAAGGGTCCATGTCCGCGGACAACGGTCAGCTTTTTGTCCCTGAGGTACGACGGGATTCTTTCCTCCATCTCGGCGGAACCGACAGGTTGGAAGTAGCTTCCGATCTGTACCCCACCCACAGCAAATGCGCCGAAAAGATCGATGGGGTGGAAGAGATACTCCTCCCTGCCCTTGGCGTCCGTTCCCAGGAACTGGAGAAACAGTTGATGTTCTCTGGTATCAAAGGAGAGGAATGTCGTGTCCAAGTAGTGTGCATGGATGGCGGCGTTCACGCCGGGGATCATAAGGATCTTCCGGTGAATAGTCGATTCTGTCGATCCACGGGCATCTCCCCAGGTCACCTCCGAAAACTTCACCGGTACAATATCCCGTTCAATGAGTGCCCCGCATTGGCAGCCGGTTGCCGTAACGTAGAAGAGATCAGAGTTCCGCGGATCGCGCATGGAGAGATTGCCGCTGTGTGTATTGTTGCCGTTGACGCGTCCAATTGCCGCCCCAACCCGCCTCAGTCTTGCGAAGAAAATGTCGGTGCCGGCAACAGAGGTATCGGTATCCATACCTTCGAATCCTTCAAGTACGATCAGGCCGAAGCCAGATCTGCGTCCTCGGGAATGAGGTCTGACAGCTGCAACTCTCGCAGTGTCCCGGGTGTCGGCCTGCCGTTCTCATCCCAACCGACGGAGCGATAGTATGCCTTGTGCATCCGGTCGCACGCACTGTGTTCGCAGATCACGTCCCCGTCCCTAGTGTGAATCGTCTCAGAATAGAAACGATCCGGAAGCCAGTCATCATTCCTGTCCATGCCGCACAGGATGTTGAACACACGTTCCAGCGTTATCGTGCGGACAGCGAGGTGTTCCAGCGTACCCGAGTTGTGCTTGTCTCCCGTGACGCCGTTGACAAGCGCCGCATATTCGTCCAGACCCAGGGAGAACGAGCTATAGGCACATGCGCCGATGATGTCCAGCGTGGTGTTCTTGAGCGTTGCGTTCTTTGATATCAACGGTGTTCCTTCCACACGATTCGCCGGCCATTCCGCGTAGCCGGCACAGTAGGCATAGGGAGCAGTGTATCCACCCTCCAGGTGGCAGCCGCCGCGGTTACTCATTTCGTAAGACAGCGCCTGTGTATACGATGTCCGGGGGTCGTAGGCGGGAAGTTCGAGCTTCTTGACGGTCATCGAGAGCTCCGGGTGCCCATACCGCTCGCAGAAACGATACGATCCCTGCCCAAGGTACTTCCCGATGCCGGTTGCTGTGCCGATGAGGCGTGTCAACGGAACGAGGATTTCCGGCCTGCCAAATACCGGCTCACCATGTTCGGCGATGAAGTCCTTGAGATCTTCGAAGAGTTGTCCCTCTGTGGGTGACAGAGTAGTCGCTTTCGCCTTGAGTGTCTCGTAGAGGTCAAAGAGTGCAGCGAGCGTCCCCCCCAGCGAAATTGTGTCAATGCCGCAATGGTTGGAGAGATAACACGCCTCGGTGATCGTAGCGAGGTCATAGATCGAAAGGTTGGCCCCCATCAGCGCCACCGTTTCGAACTCGGGTCCTTCGCCTTTTTCGACGATTCGACCCTCCCCGTCGAAGAGGGTGGTCTGTCTCTTGCAGATAATCGGACAATTGAAGCATGCACTCTTCTTCACAGTGATCTTCTTCTCGCCGGGCTTTGCTCGCTTGGCGTGATAGCGCAACGCCTCGCCATTGATCTTGTTGATGTCGTCAATGGAGTGATTCGTATCCCTCATGTTGTTGTGAATCAGTTGCTTATAATTGTTGACCATGCCAAGGATACCCAGAGAACCCATCGAAGCGAGGACTCCGAACATGTCTTCGCTCTTTGTGAATTTCCCCAAGTCCAATTTCAATTTGACATGGTACATTGCGCCATTCTTGTTCTGGACATTGAAGCTCTCTTTGTCAGCGACATTGATCCTGATTTTCTCGTCGGGGACAACGGCAATTGCAAAAAGGTTCTTTGATCCCCAGACGGCGCCGCCACCGCCCCGTCCGAGCGCCTTTCCGGTATCGCTCATGACTGCGGCAAAGCGGACCAGGTTCTTCCCACCCGGTCCAATGGCCAGTACCTGGGCCCTGTTGGCGAAAGCCTTCTTGAGCAACTCGCGCGTTTCGATGGCATCCAGCTGGGCTGTGGGCCCGGCATCCATGAACTCCACCCCGGCGCTCGTCAGAACCAGATACACCGGTCTTGGAGATTTTCCGGTAATCACAACGGCATCGCACCCAGTTCTCTTCAGATCCACACTCCACCGTCCACCGGCATTTGTGCTTCCGTAGCCTTCAGTCAGTGGCGATTTGTAGTTCATGTGAATTCGGCCCGAAGTGGGCATCCTGGTACCAGTGGTCGGAGATGTTGAGACAATAATGACATTGTCCTCTGATAGCGGATCGACCTGCACGAACGGATTGGTGTATCTTCCCTTCTTCAATAGATCAAGGAAATGCCTGCAAAGTAATGCAACTCCCAATCCTCGACCTCCGAAGAACCTGCGGGCGAGATCAGGGTCGAGGGATTCGATCTCATATCTCTTGTTGGTGAGATCGATGTGGAGAATCTTCCCCATGTAACCAGAGGGAAGGGAATGACCATCGGAGAACATCGTAGCAATCTCCTGTGTCAGTTCACATGAGGCAGTGTCAGGTACTGAAAGTCACAGTCGCGTGTGGTGATTCTGCATCCTGGAGAATAAATGTCTAGCATGGCCTCAGGCACTTGGAACTCAATGGGAGCGTGCCTGTTGGGAGCTGGTTCTGGATTCCATCCGGCGCAAAAATGCTATCCCGTTCTCCACGAAGGTCCGTCCATCTGCGCAGACATTGTGGAACATTCCTCGGTGGTACGCGAAATCGTCTATCGCCGAGTTGTAGCCCTCCAAGCAAATATAGCCATCAAAACCAATCTCGTGCAGCGCGATGAAAATGTCTTCCCACGGGACGAGCCCACCGCCGGGAACACCCCGGTCATTCTCGCATGCGTGGAGCGCAAAGAGGCGCTGCCCAAGGGTCATCAGCGCTGTCCCATAGCTGCGGATCTCGGTGACGACGTGATAGGTGTCGAAGAGTACCCGAAGGTTGGTATGGTCCGCAAGACCGATCAGGCGAAGCAGTTGTTCCGGGGTATTAACGACATGTGTGCGGAAGTGGCTCATTGGCTCGAGTGCAATGACGACGTTATGGCTTGCGGCATACTCTGCCAGTGCATGCAGGCCTTCGGCGGTCCAATGGTATTCGTCAGAGGGTGGGCGTCGTCGTTTCACAACGCCCGGATGTCCGTACAGCGCGCCGGCATAGGCAACGGCCCCGAGGTCCGCGGCCACGTCAACCTGTTGCTTATGCCATGCCAGCCCCCTGGCGCGGTCCGTCGGGTCATCAGCAGAAAGATCGCATTCCAGCGGCCACGCTCCCCCTGGGCCGACAAAGAGGTTGAGCCCCAGGGACTTGGCGCGTTCGCCGGTCCGGCGATGGTCGAAGGAGACATCGTCCCCGACCGACAATTCGAACATGCTCAGGCCGAGCTCTTTCGCCTGATCAAGGAGGTGTAATTGGTGGTCGGACCAGCGGTCGGTAAAGAGATAGCAGTGAGCGCCGTACTTCATGACGCATTTCATCTCCTGCTTTATCAAAATACTGAGGGGCCTTTGCTTTGTGCCTCACCGTACTTTTTTTCCGGAATCATGATTCTCGTCCCTATTGGGACATCAGTCCCCAACTAAAACAGAAAATCTCCATTTCGGTGCGCTCAGTGTACATTCTTGACCCGACTTGCTCTCCAAAAAATCAATCTCTTTACCCGATATGATATCCATGGCATGCATTCCTGAAAAGAAGTTCGCCTTGAACCTGAGATGAGCCTTGTCGTGATCTGGCGGGAAGAAAATGAAAACGACCCTCTTTTCACCAGATTGCCCACTTTTGATGTAAACGTAGGAATCCTTGGTAAGACGGGGAGAGATTAGCTGTATCTCTGGCTGCCAACCGGCCCGTCGGATCATTGTCTCTACGAAGTTCTCAAAGTCAGCCGTCCAGTTATGCAAATAGGCGTCTCCAAGATATGCTCCGCAAAGGGTCAATTTCCCCTTACCCACCGGTATTTCTACCATCAAAGGCCCTTCTTTAGCGTTGGCTAATACCTGTCCCTTGTCTTTCCAGTAGGGCGTCAGCCATTGTGTTGCACCCAGATTGAACTTCTTGCCATCAATTTTTGTCCAGAAGTAGTCCTTCGTAAGGCTGCGTCTTCCGATCTCACGAATACCACTCAGACGAGAGATGAATCGTTCTTCCGGATAGCGATAGAACCCTTGTGGACCAAAAGCGCCGCATTCAGACTCACAGACGAGAGTACCTCCCTCTTTCACGAAAATCTCAAGAGCCTTTTCAGTAGTGATGTCAGTTACTATAGTACGAGGCAAGAATAGTATCTTCAGTTCCGATAAAACATTGAGGTGTTCTTCCTCTACGATCAAGTAGGGTATGGATTTCCGTGCCAGGCTGCGAGTATAACCCTCCAGGGCTTGCGCAGGGCGACGTGCATTGCCTTCCTGAGCCCAGTACAAATAATAGGATTGAGGGCTGAACATTACCCCCACCTCAGGTTTTTCCGGTCTGTAGTTGGAGATAAGCTCGCTATATTCTTCGATCAATCTTCCGGTCATTTTCATAGCGACCAACCGCTCTAGAGCAAAACCATCATTGCCTGTGATTCCAAATCCCGACGACTCCTTGCCAAAAACCTCATCTCGCCAACACCAGAAAAGAACCGCATCCGCTCCACAGGCAATACCATTCCATAACCAGCGTTGTTGAGAAAGAGCATCCACCGGTTTGGACATATCGAAACCTATGTTGGAGCGTCCACCCTGCACTTCACTTAACCAGAGCAATTTGTCCCCAGCGGCAGACTTGACAGAATCAACTCGGATGCTAAAACTGGTATCGTCCTGTCCCCACCACTTTGGGAAGGAGGAACAGCCGATCCCGTCCAAGTTGTCAGCAAAGAACCAGTCATTACCCCTATTTACGGCATGGTCATAACTGTCTCCTTCGGCCTGAGGACTGGGAAAACAAGCGTGTACGGTAATGGGACTGTCCGGGTCCAATGACTTCATCAAGTCGTATCGAGTTTTGCCGTGCTGATTTGCCCGCCAGGTAAGGAAATGCTGGAAGGCCATCATTTCAGTATAGGTGCGACCAGGAAGTTTGCCGGGCATTACATCTTCCCAACAACCGTAGCGTCGCTTCCAGGCCTCGTTCAATCCCTCAAGCCCCCCGTATTTCCGGTCCAGCCAGTTCCGAAAAGCGGCTAACGTGTGGGGGCAGAAACAGACCAATCCGTCAGCCTGCACATTCCAACGCAGTTCGTTCCAAGCATCCCATCCCCGGAGGTTGGGTACCGAACGATAGCGAGTTACCACCTCTGTCAAAAAGCTCTTCATTCTATCCCAGACACCAGGATGGTCAGTGCAACCACCCGGCGTAAGGCCAAAATTACATTCATCGCGATTGGTAGATATGACTTTCCGTCCCAGATGATCGATCAATTCACTGTCGGGAACAACGCGGGAAATCCAGTAAGGTTGGATTTCTGCTATGGTACTGAGAATGACACCCAGTCCCTTCTGATCAGCAATTTCAATCAGGCGGTCGTAATCCTCAAAAACGAACTCTCCCGGTTTGGATTCCACCCAGGCCCACAGTACCCAAAGTTGGACTGTATTCAATCCAGAATCCTTGATATGAGCAAAGTCCTCCTCCCAATATTTCTTTTCTGGAAAAGGGGGGCGATAATATTGTGTGCCGAGCTTCATTGCATCTTCCCTGTGTTTTCTCTTCTCAAACCGCAAAACCAAGTGCACGCAACCCCAGCAAAATCATAATTCTGAGATTCCCACGGACGGCGATTCTCTGCGTGAGTTTGTTTCCGTCTTCTTCCTTTTCATTCTTGCCTATCACCGGGGATCGCAAAGAAAAAGCTATTTCGGACTATCGCATAATCTCATGAGGGCTTCTAGGTTTGCTCGCAACCAGTTCTTCCTCTTGACACGTCAACATCTGAAGCTGTACATTGGTAGAGAGTTCTGGACAGATATGCGAGTCATCGGGCCTTGTCAGTTTCAGAGCCGCATGCAATCACCGGAGGAGCAACAACTTCTTCGTTTGCACAAAACTTCCTGCCTGCAGTCTGTAGAAGTAGACTCCACTCGCCAAGCCAGAGGCATCAAACCGAGCGGTGTAGCTTCCGGCCGGTTTCTTCTCATGCACCAGCGTCGCGACCTCGCCGCCGAGTAGATCAAAGACTACGAGTTTCACATCACAGGCCCCGGGCACCTGAAACAT
>Ga0153915_10007607_pt1 | contig 10232 bp, 10 predicted proteins | sample Opewatmetagenome_2_FD_107003 | JGI IMG/M metagenome (GOLD analysis project Ga0153915, IMG submission 107003) | Freshwater wetland microbial communities from Ohio, USA - Open water 3 Core 3 Depth 3 metaG | ecosystem: Environmental > Aquatic > Freshwater > Wetlands | place: USA: Ohio, Lake Erie... | reverse complement strand
TTCAACGGGATCCCCGGGGACAAGGAGGTCGTGCCGCTGGTCAACGCCCCCCACAACCACCTGTCCACGCCGGCCGAGGTCGAGCCCTGGATCCGCCGCTCGGAGGAATGGCTCGGGGAGCTCGTCGCCACCCGGGGCCGGATTCCGGGCCACCTCAACCTCAACCCCGCCCGGTAGCGCCATGCCTCCGCGCCAGAAGGCCCCGATGCTGCACGAGGACCGCTTCTTCGATCCCGACCCCACGGTGCGCCGCCACGCCCGCTCGCTCTACCAGGAGACCCGGGATCTCCCGATCGTCTCTCCGCACGGCCACGTGGACCCGGCGCTGCTCGCCCTGGACCAGCCGTTCCCCGACCCCGCGCGGCTCCTGGTGGTACCCGACCACTACGTGTTGCGCATGCTCTACTCCCAGGGCGTCCCCCTGGAAGCGCTGGGCATCCCGCCGCGGGACGGCGGCGCCTTCGAGAGGGATCCCCGACGGATCTGGCGCGCGTTCGCCGAGCGCTGGTTCCTCTTCCGGGGGACCCCCACCGGCGCCTGGCTGGACCACGAGCTGTATCTGGTGCTGGGCGTGACCCGGAAGCTCGACCCGTCCACGGCGGACCAGGTGTACGACGAGATCGCGGAGAAACTGCGCTCCCCCGAGTTCCGTCCCCGGGCCCTGTTCCGGCGGTTCGGCATCGAGGTGCTGGCCACCACCGACGCCGCCACCGACACGCTGGAGCACCACCGGGCGCTGGCGGCGACGGGCTGGGGTGGACGCATGATCCCCACCTTCCGCCCGGACGCGCTCTTCGCAATCGCGGCGCCGGGGTGGGCGGAAGAGCTGTCGCGCCTGGCGGCCGTGTTCCAGGAGCCGATCCGGGACCTGGCGGCCTTCCTCGGTGCGCTGGAAGGACGGCGCGCCTGGTTCCGCCGGCACGGGGCCACCGCCACCGACCACGGCGTGGAGGTACCCCTCACGCACCGCCTCGAGGCACGGGAGGCCGATGCGCTCTTCCGGCGCGGCCTCGCCGGAGAGGCCGACGCCGCGGACCAGCGACGCTTCGAGGCGCACATGCTCATGGAGATGGCCCGCATGTCCGCCGGGGACGGCATGGTCATGCAGCTCCACGCCGGCGCGCTCCGGGACCACAACCGCGAGCTGCTCCGCCGGTTCGGGCCCAACCTGGGGGGCGACATCCCGGTGGCCACGGAGTACACGCGCAACCTCCAGGAGCTGCTGAACGCATACGGCAACGACTCCCGCTTCCGCCTGGTGCTCTTCACGCTGGACGAGTCCACCTACTCCCGTGAGCTGGCCCCGCTGGCGGGTCACTACCCGGCGCTCCGCCTGGGGCCCGCCTGGTGGTTCCACGACAGCCTGGAAGGGATGCGCCGCATGCGCGAGCGAACCGTGGAGACCGCGGGTATCCGCAACCTCGCCGGGTTCAACGACGACACGCGGGCGTTCTGCTCCATCCCGGCACGCCACGACCTGGCGCGGCGGGTGGATGCCAACTGGCTGGCGGGGCTGGTTGCACGGCACGTGATCGGCGTGGACGACGCCCGGGAGATGGCGCGCGCGCTCGCCTACGACCTGGCGCGGGAGACGTATCGCCTGGACGGGGTCGCGGCAGACGCCAGGGAAGGGGTGCAGCGATGAGCCCCGCGAGCGAAGCGGCCGCCCCGGCGCGGCCGAAGGGATTCGGATACCGATGGACCATCGTGGCGCTGCTGTTCTTCGCCACCACGGTCAACTACATCGACCGGCAGGTCCTGGGCCTCCTCGCCCCTACGCTGCAGCGGGAGCTTGGCTGGTCGGAAACGGAATACGGCGCCATCGTCTCCTGGTTCAGCACGGCCTACGCGGTGGGGCTCCTCTTCATGGGACGCTTCATGGACCGGGTGGGCGTCCGACGCGGTCTGGCCGCGGCCGTCGTCACCTGGAGCCTCGCGGCGATGTCGCACGCGCTGGCGCGCACCGCGGCCGGGTTCTCCGTGGCGCGGGCTGCCCTGGGCATCGGTGAGTCGGCCAACTTCCCCGCGGCGGTCAGGACGGTCGCCGACTGGTTCCCCAAGCGGGAGCGGGCCCTGGCCCAGGGGATCTACAACGCGGGCAGCAACGTGGGCGCCGTCGTGGCGCCGCTCATGGTGCCTTTCATCGCCCTGTCCTTCGGATGGCGCTGGACCTTCGTCGCCACCGGCCTCCTGGACTTCGTGTGGCTGGCGTTCTGGCTCTCGCTGTACCGGGACCCGGACCGCCACCCGCGGGTCACCAAGGAGGAGCTGGCGTACATCCGCAGCGATCCTCCTGACTCGCAGGAGAAGGTGCCGTGGATCGGCCTGCTCCGGTACCGGCAGACCTGGGCGTACATCGTGGGGAAGTCCATGACTGACCCGGTCTGGTTCTTCTACCTCTTCTGGCTCCCCAAATTCCTGGACGCCAACTGGGGTGTGAAGCTGGGGGGGCTCGCGGCGCCGCTGGTCACCATCTACGTGGTTGCCGACGTGGGGTCGGTGGGCGGCGGCTGGGTGTCCACCTACCTGATCGGACGGGGGTGGTCGGTGAACCGGGGTCGGAAGGCGGCCATGGTCACCGCGGCCCTGCTCATCGTGCCGACCGCGTTCGCGCCGGCGGCGCATTCGATGTGGGCGGCCGTTGCCCTGGTGAGCGTGGCCGCCGCGGCGCACCAGTGGTGGTCCGCCAACATGTTCACCCTGGCCTCGGACCTCTTCCCGAGGAAGGTCGTGGCCTCGGTGGTGGGGCTGGGGGGCTCCTGCGCCATGCTCGCCGCCGTCGGCTTCCAGCGGCTGACCGGGGTGATCCTGGACGCCACGGGGAGCAACTACTCGATCATCTTCGGCTACTGCGGGGTGGCCTACCTGCTGGCCATCGCCGCGATCCATGGGCTGGCGCCCCGGCTGACTCCCGCTTTCAGCGGCGCCCGCGCGGACGGCGCTCCAGCCCCGGGCGATTGATGAGCCTCGGCCGTTGTGGGCCCCCGCGGAGAGGGCCTCGTCAACCGCGGCCGAACGGTATACGGTTAGGCCCGTGCCCGGGGTCCCCGGGGCGGGCCCCAACAGAGGAGCAAGGATGCAGGACGCGTTCAAACCGATCCCCAAGGAGAGCCTCGCTGACCGGCTGGCCCGGCGGATCCGAGAGCTGATCCAGGCGGGCGGGTACACCGAGGGCGACCGGCTGCCGTCCATCATGGAGATGGCGCGTCGCTTCCAGGTGGGCCATCCGTCGGTGCGGGAAGCCCTCAAACGGCTGCAGGCCACCGGCGTCGTCGAGGTGCGACACGGCTCCGGCGTCTACGTGAGCCGCAGCGACGATGTGCTGCTCCTCGCGGCGCCCGACTACTCGGGGGAGGTTACCAAGAAGCTGCTGCTCGATCTGGTGGAAGCGCGCATGGCCATCGAGCCCTACTCCACCATGCTGGCCGCGAAGAACGCTACCGCGGAGAACTTCGCGCAGATGCACCGGCTCCTCGAGACCGCCGGCCAGAACCTCCCGAACGACGAAGTGCTCAACACGGTGAACATGGGATTCCACCGGGAGATCGCCCGGGCGTCGGGCAACACGGTGCTGTCCCAGATCACCGACGTTCTCCGAGGGCTGTTCAGCCAGGAGCAGCGCCTGATCCTGGGGATCCACGGCCCGCGGACCCGGGACCACCAGGAGCACCTGGGCCTGCTGGAGGCGCTGGAGAAGCGGGACGCCGACCTGGGCGTGAAGCGCATGCGCGCGCACCTCGAGGGCGTCCGGGACGCCATCCTGAAGTGGGACCCCGAGCACCATCCCCTGGAGATCTGAAGGCGCCGCGGCCCGACCCCCGGGCTTGACAACAAATAAGTGGCAGCTTATTGATAATCCATGCCGAGCGCGGCCGTGGCCGAGAACCGGATCTTCCAGGCGCTGGCCGACCCCAGCCGCCGGGCCATCTTCGAGTCGCTCACCCGCGGCGAAGCGGCGGTGAAGGACCTCACGGCGCGCTTCGACATCTCCCAGCCGGCGGTTTCCCAGCACCTCGCCGCCTTGAAGGGAGCCGGCCTGGTAAGCGGCCGGCGCGAGGGGCGGCGTGTCTACTACCGGGTGGAGCCGCGTGGGATGAAGCCGCTCATTGACTGGATCGCGCACTACCGCGCCTTCTGGACGGAGCGCGTCGGCCGCCTTGAACGTCTACTGGAGAAGATGGACGCATGACCCTGACCGACACGACCGCCGCATCGCAAACCGAGGCCCTGTCGTTCGAATTCGATTTGCCCCACGCGCCGGAGAAGGTGTGGCGCGCCCTCACCGAACCGGCACTGCTCGCGGAGTGGCTGCTGCCCGCTATCGGCTTCAAGCTGGAGCGGGGAGCGGCGTTCACCTTCAAGACCCAACCCGTCGCCGGTTGGGACGGCACCGTGCAATGCCGGATCGCAGAGATCGAAACGCAGCGGAAGCTCAGCTATGACTGGGGCGTCGGCGACATGGCGACCGTGGTGACCTTCACGCTCACGCCTTCGGCGTCGGGCACCCGCCTGACCCTGGTGCAATCGGGCTTCAAGCCGAACCAGAAGAAGAACTTCGGCGGCGCGCGCTATGGCTGGAAGATGATGGGCGGCAAGCTGGTTGACCTGCTCGCGAGGACCCCGTGAACCAGGAGGTGAGGGATTGGCGCGACGAGATCCTGGACCGCATGCGGGCGCTGATCCTGGAGGCCGATCCCGAGATGGTCGAGGAGCGAAAATGGAGAAAGCCGTCAAACAGGATGGTGGGGGTCCCGGTGTGGTCGCACCACGGGATCGTCTGCACCGGGGAGACGTACCAGAAGTGCGTCAAGCTCACGTTTGCCCGGGGCGCCAGCCTCCCTGACCCAGCACGCCTCTTCAATGCCAGCCTGGAAGGCGGCACCCGAAGGGCGATCGACATCCATCAGGGGGAGCAGGTTGACGCGCGCGCGTTCAGGGCGCTGGTGAAGGCTGCGGTGGCCCAGAACGGCCCGCCCAAGAAGAAACGATAGACCGGCGCTGGCGCGGGGCACCGGGAGGGTCTAGAATGCGATGGTGCCTGCCACGACCGTCGCGAGACCGGCTAACCTGGTCGGTCAATCCGAGACCCACCTTTGTTCCGCGGAAGACGCCGAGCTGCTCGGCGCGCGGGTGCATCGCGACGCGATCGAGCCCTTTGTCCAGCTGCGGGCCGCCGCGGCGGCGGAAGGGTTCCATCTGGCCATTGACAGCGGATTCCGCGGCTTCGAACGGCAACTGTCCATCTGGAACCGCAAGGCCACCGGTCAGCTCACGGTGCTCGACGGCGAAGCGCGGCCGCTGGACATCGGCCGGCTCAAGCCCCGCGAGCTGGTGTTCGCCATCCTCCGCTGGTCCGCCCTGCCGGGTGCCTCCCGCCATCACTGGGGCACCGATCTGGACGTCTACGATCAGGCGGCCAGGCCGGAGGGGTACGAGATCCAACTCGTTCCCGCGGAGGTCGAGGCCGGCGGAATGTTCGCTCCGCTGCATGAATGGCTGGACCGGCGCATCGCCGGCGGCAGCGCGTTCGGCTTCTTCCGCCCTTATGACGTGGATCGCGGCGGCGTGGCGCCCGAGCGCTGGCATCTGAGCTACGGGCCCGTTGCGTCTACCTACCTGCGCCTGCTCACGCTGGACCTGCTCCGCGAGACGGTGGAGCGCGCCGACTTGGGGCTCAAGGACGTGGTGATCGAGAACCTTCCTGAGATCTACCGGCGTTTCGTCATCAACCTCGGCAACAACGACGCGACGGCATGAAGCTCCGGCCGCGCCCCGATTGGGGAACCATTCCCTGGGAACCGGCCCACTACGGCCGATCTCACCTGGGCTTGCCGCTCGAAGTTTGGCGACCGGGGCGGAAATGCCGGCTTTTGCTGTTCGCGGGACTGCACGGCGAAGAGCCGGAAACCACCTACGCCCTCTCGCGGGCGTTGCGCCTGCTGCCGGCGCCGCCGCCGGACTGCGCCATCGTGCTCGCCGCCAATCCGGACGGCCTGCTCCGCGGGACCCGCGGCAATGCCCGCGGGGTAGACTTGAATCGCAATTTTCCCGCCGGCAACTGGCGGCCCGAGCTGGTGACCCATCGCTCCACCCTCGAGGATTCCAGCGACATCCTGCTGAGCCCCGGGGCCACTCCGGGCTCGGAGCCGGAAACCCGCTCGCTGATCGCCCTGATCGAGGAGCTGAAGCCGCAGCAGGTGATAGCACTTCACGCGCCCCTCGCGTGCATTGACGACGCCGGCCAGAGCCCATTGGGACGGCGGCTGGCGGAACGGACCGGGATGCCGCTGGTCCGTGACGTGGGCTATCCCACGCCGGGCTCGTTCGGATCGTGGGGGGCGGACCGGGGGCTTCCGGTGATCACCTATGAATTCCCGCTGGCGGCCACCGAGGTCCTGATGCGGGACCACGTGCCCGTGCTGGTCGAGCTGCTCACCGAAACCGCCTGAGGCAAGTCATGGTCCTCAATTACATCTGGATCGGCTTCTTCCTGGTGGCGCTGGTGATCGCGCTGATCCGCCTGATCTTCCTGGGCGACGTGACCGTGTTCAGCAACATCGTCGGCAGCACGTTCGAGATGTCGAAGAGCGCGTTCGAGATCGCGCTCGGCCTGACCGGCACGCTGGCGCTGTGGCTGGGCATCATGAAGATCGGCGAGCAGGGCGGGGCGGTGCAGATCCTGGCGGCGATTACCCGGCCCTTCTTCCGGCGGCTCTTTCCGGAGGTGCCGGCCGACCACCCCGCCCACGGCTCTCTCATCATGAACTTCGCCGCCAACATGCTGGGGCTCGACAACGCGGCCACCCCGCTGGGGCTCAAGGCCATGCAGGAGCTGCAGGACCTGAACCCCGAGAAGGACCGGGCCACCAACGCCCAGATCATGTTCCTGGTCTTGAACACTTCCGGCCTCACGGTGATTCCGGTCTCCATCATGGTCTACCGGGCGCAGCTGGGCGCCGCCAACCCGACCGACGTCTTTCTCCCCATCCTGATCGCCACGTATTTCGCCACCCTGGTCGGGCTGATCGCGGTCGCCATCTTCCAGCGCATCAACCTGTTCGATCCGGTGGTGCTGGCGTACCTGGGAGCGGTGACCGCCCTGGTCGCGGCGACCATGTATCTCTTCCACGGCATGCCCCAGGACCGGGTGCAAACCATCTCGAACGTGGTGGCCAACGTGATCCTGTTCGGGGTGATCTCGGCCTTCATCCTGCTGGCCACCTTCCGGCGGGTGAATGTCTTCGAGGCGTTCATCGAGGGAGCCAAAGAGGGGTTCAACGTCGCCATCCGGGTCATTCCCTATCTGGTGGCGATCCTGGTCGCGATCGGGGTCTTCCGCGCTTCGGGGGCTCTCGATCTCCTGGTGAGCGGTGTCGGGCGCGCGTTCGCCGCGGTGGGGTTGCCCACCGACATCATTCCGGCCCTGCCCACCGCCCTGATGAAGCCGCTCTCCGGCAGCGGCGCGCGCGGCATGATGGTGGACGCGATGAAGGCCTACGGGGCGGATTCCTTCGTGGGCCGGCTGGCGTGCACCTTCCAGGGTGCCACCGACACAACCTTCTACATCCTGGCGCTCTATTTCGGCTCGGTGGGCGTCCGCCAGACGCGGCACGCGGTAGCGGGCGGACTGATCGCGGACGCGGCCGGCGTCGTGGCGGCGGTCTTGGTGGCGTACATCTTCTGGGGCTGATCTCCTGTCCGTGTCCACGTCTCCCGGCACCGACGGCAACATCCTGACCCATATCGAGCCCCGGTCGGTGCACCGGGTGCATCTCGTGGGCGTGGCGGGGACCGGCATGGGCGCGTTCGCTGGGATGCTCAAGGCGGCCGGCTATTCCGTCACCGGCAGCGACGAAAACGTGTACCCGCCCATGAGCGACATGCTGCGGGAGTGGGGCATCGAGGTGTTCACGCCCTACGCGGCGGAGAATCCGGATCGTGCCAGGCCCGATCTGGTCATCATCGGCAACGTGATCCGGCGCGTGAACCCGGAGGCCACCGCGGTGCGGGAGCGCGGCATTCCGCAGATGAGCTTCCCGGCGGCGTTCGGCTCGCTCATCGCTGCCGGCAAGCACTCCGTGGTGATCGTCGGCACCCACGGCAAGACCACCACCGCGGCCCTGATGGCCCACGTGCTGGTCGCGGCCGGGCTGGATCCCACCTTTCTGGTGGGGGGCGTCACCCGGAACTACGGCGGGAACTTCCGGCTGGGGAAGGGAAACCTGGTGGTGGTGGAGGGGGACGAATACGACACCGCCTATTTCGACAAGGGTCCCAAGTTCCTGCACTATCGCGCCCGCACCGCGCTCTTGACCAGCATCGAGTTCGATCACGCCGACATCTATCGCGACCTGGCGCATTACCAGTCGTCCTTTGCCAGGTTCTGCGACACGCTCCCCAAGGACGGATGGCTCGGCGTCAGCGCCTCCTATCCGGACGCGGTGGAGCTGGCGCGGGCGCACAGCCGGGCGCCGGTGGGCACCTATGGGAACGCGGCCGGGGCTGAGTATCACGCCCAGGATATCGGCTTCGGCGCCGAAGGGGCGCGATTCCGGGTCCTTGATCCTGGAGGGGAGTCGGCCGACCTGCTGTTGCCGATGTCGGGATATCATAACGTGGAGAATGCCGTGGGGGTCTACGCGGCGGCCCGTCAACTCGACGTGTCCCCTGCGTTGATCGCGCGTGGATTCGCCAGCTTTGAGGGTGTCAAGCGGCGACAGGAGCCCCGCGAGGAGATCGGCGGGGTCCTGGTGGTTGACGATTTTGCCCACCACCCGACGGCCGTGCGGGAAACGATTCTTGGAATACGCCAGCGCTACCCCGACCGGAGGCTCTGGGCGGTCTTCGAGCCGCGGTCCAATACCAGCCGCCGCAACATTCATCAGGCCGAGTATGCCGGGGCGTTCGATCGCGCCGACGTGGTCACGATTCGGCTGCCGGAGCCGCACGACCAGGTGCCGGCGGATCAGCAGCTCGATGTGCCGGCCATCGTGGCCGCCCTGCGCGCCAGGGGAATCGAGGCCGCCGCCTCGGGTGAAGTGGCCGAGCTGGTGCGGATCGTCTCGAGGGGGGCGCGACCGGGGGATGTGATCCTGGTCATGAGCAACGGCTCGTTCGGGGGATTCATCCCGGCGTTGCTCTCCGCCCTCGGGGAGCGGCGGTAGCGGTCTCCGAATCCTTCCGAGCGCCTCTCCCGTAGGGCTGGGCGTCACTCGCTACTCTCAAGAGGTCCTCATGGGATTCCGGGTGGGACTCCTGGCGTTGTCATTGGCGTCGGCGCCGATGCCTTTGCTCTCCCAGGACACGCTGACCGTCGCCGATACGCTCCCCGGCCGGGCCCTGAACCTGGGCGCGGGCCACTTTGGCCTGAGCCTGGGCAACTCGCCTCGTTGGAACGGCATTCGCATCAACTTCCGCGACCGGGCCGTCCGCGAGGTCAACGGGCTCAACGTGACCCTGTGGAATCCGGGGAAGAACCGGTTCGCCGTGTACCGGGGTGTCTCGGTGGGGTTGGGTCCCTACGGTGCGAGCCTGATGGGCCTGAACGTGGGCGTCGCCGGTCTGGTGGCCGAGCGGGCGCTCTACGGCGTGAACCTGGCCGGCCTGGGCACCGTCTCGCAGGGAAACATGGTCGGGCTCAACGTCGCCGGGCTGGGCACGGTGGCCGAGGGGGACATGGCGGGCATCAATCTGTCCGGCCTGGGTACCGTCGCCCAGGGTCGTATGCGCGGGTTCAACTTCGGCGGCCTGGCGACCGTGGCGGAGCGAGGGGTGACCGGTCTCAACATTGGCGGGCTGGCGGTGGTGGGCGAGCACGGCGGAGTCCGCGGCATCTCGGTGGCCGGCCTCGCCGTGGTGGGCGAGGAAGGGGTGAAAGGTGTGTCGGTGGCCGGATTGGCGGTCGTGGGGGATGAGTCGGTGCAGGGCCTCACCGTCACGCTGGGCGCCATCGAGAGCGGCTCGCTGGTCCGTGGGTGGTCTGTGGCGGGGTACCGCATCAAGAGCCCCCAGGTTCAGGGCGTCGCCATCCCCGTGGCGTGGCTGCGTACCGAGGCGCTGGAAGGCGCCTCCATCAGCGTGTACAACCGGGTGGTCGGCACCCAGCGCGGCCTGGCGATCGGGCTGCTCAACTACGCGCGCGAGCTACACGGGGTGCAGCTGGGCGTGCTGAACATCGCCGGGAACAACCGTGGCGTGGCGCACGTCCTCCCGGTGATCAACCTGCACCGGTA
>Ga0153915_10007606_pt1 | contig 10233 bp, 11 predicted proteins | sample Opewatmetagenome_2_FD_107003 | JGI IMG/M metagenome (GOLD analysis project Ga0153915, IMG submission 107003) | Freshwater wetland microbial communities from Ohio, USA - Open water 3 Core 3 Depth 3 metaG | ecosystem: Environmental > Aquatic > Freshwater > Wetlands | place: USA: Ohio, Lake Erie... | reverse complement strand
CTCTTCGATTCGAGATCCAGATCCTGTGATCTTCATGGAACCGAAGCGGATCTACCGCGCCATTCGGGAAGAAGTTCCAGAAGGGGATTACACCATTCCTCTTGGAAAAGCCAGGTTGGTTCAGGAAGGTAAAGATGTCACCGTAGTGGCTTGGGGGGCAATGGTTCGGGAAGCGTTAAATGCTGCGGAGCAATTAAAGGGGGATAAGATTGATCTGGAAATCATCGACCTCCGAACCATCTCACCCATCGATATCGAAACCGTCATCACTTCCATTCGAAAGACGGGAAGGGGGGTTATCGTTCATGAAGCACCCAAGACCTGCGGCCTGGGTGCAGAGATCATTGCCCTCATCAATGAAAAGGCTCTTCTCTCGCTTCAAGCACCCATCGAGCGGGTCACGGGGTTTGATATCCCTGTTCCTCTGATGAAGACGGAGCACTACTATCTTCCCAATCCCAAAAGAATTGTGATGGCCGTGAAGAAGGTGATGAGTTTCTAATAAAACAATTTCAAATGTCAAAATCCCTGCCTTCGCCCCGCAAGGCGGGGCTTCGCGCAGGCAGGCAACGTTCAAATGAATGTCAAAGTTCAAAATTTAAGACTTTTGGGTTTTGGATTTGATTTGACATTTGACACTGTTTCCTAGGAGGAAATCTATGCCATTCGAATTCAAATTTCCTGATATCGGAGAAGGATTGACCGAAGGCGAGATTGTCCGCTGGCTGGTTAAAGAAGGGGACGGGATTAAAGAGGGACAGCCCCTGGTCGAGGTAGAGACCGACAAGGCTCTTGCGGAGATCCCCTCTCCGAGGACAGGCGTCATTTTGAGGATCATGGCCAAGGAGAAGGAGGTTGTGAAGGTCGGCCAGGTGATCGTCGTGATCGGGGAGAAAGGAGAGGCCGCGGCCGCGCCACCTCCAAGGCCTTCCGCGCCATCACCCAAGCCCAAATCCGTCGGCGTCGTGGGTGAATTGGAGGAGGCCCCTGAAGAAGCTGCTGCAGTAGCAGCCAAGGTTTCGCCGATGAAACCAGCCTTCGTCAGCGAACATGCGCTGGCAACACCGGCCGTTCGGGCTCTGGCGAGAGAATTGGGTATCGATATCAACAAAGTACAGGGCACGGGGTCTGAAGGCCGGGTCTTGGAAAAGGATGTGAGGCAGCTTGCGGAAGGTAAAGCGAAACCTGTTGAAGAAGTGAAGAAACCTGCAAAGGTTAAGAAATATGACCTGTATGGATATGTGGAACGGATCCCTTTGAGAGGGGTCCGGCGGTCCATTGCCAAAGCGATGGTCAAATCGAAATATACGGCGCCCCATGTCTCGGCGATGGATGAAGCGGATGTCACAGAACTTTGGCAAATCAGGGAAAAGGAGAAAAAGATTGCAGAGAGTAAGGGGATTAAATTGACCATCCTTCCATTCGTCATCAAGGCTGTCATCGCCGGCCTAATCGAACATCCTTATCTCAATGCAACGTTGGATGACGACAGTGAAGAGATTATTCTCAAAAAATATTTCAATATTGGTCTTGCGACAGATACCCCGGAAGGGTTGATGGTGCCGGTGGTGAAACTTGCGAAAGAGAAGTCGATCTTCGACCTGGCACAGGAATCGGCCCAACTGGCAGAAAAGGCGAGAAACAGAACCATCGACCTGGCTGACCTGAAGGGCGGCACCTTTACCATCACCAACTACGGGGCGGTGCGCGGGATCTATGGGACCCCGATCATTAATCATCCCGAGGTAGCCATCCTTGGCATCGGGAGGATTCAGGAGAAACCAGTCGTCAGGGACGAAAAAGTGGTGATCCGAAAAATCTTGCCCCTATCCCTCTCTTTCGATCACCGGGTGGTAGATGGCGCGGAAGCAGCCCGCTTCCTTCAGACGGTGATTGCGCGCCTCGAAGACCCCGATCTGATCCTGTTGGAGACCTGAGGGTTGCTGACTATTCCTCCTCGATCCCTGCTCCCTGCCCCGTGCAGGGGTCCGGATGAAATCTCTTCATCCGGTTGACCCCAAAAAAATTATAATGAAGCGCTTGACAAATCCCTTCGGTTGGCTTAATATCAGCAATAACTGATAATTCAGAATATTTAACATTGTCAGAAATCACTGGAGTGGGAGGTGATTCGATGCCCAGAAAAAATCAGAAGGTCTGTTGCTCTCCAGGGGAAATGGAAGAGAATTGTTGCAGAGTCGAATCGGTGATCAGCGTCGATGAACGAGGGCAGATGGTTCTTCCCAAAGAATTGAGAGACAGGGCAAATATCCGCGCGGGGGATAAGATGGCTGTTGTCAGCTGGGAGAAGGGAGGGGAGGTCTGCTGCATCTATCTCATCAGGGCAGAGCGTTTGGCAGAGCGGGTGAAGGATTTTCTCGGCCCCATGATGAAAGGGATGGCCGAGTAGAATAGGAGAATTCTCATGGATAAAATAAAAGGTTATGGGCCGGGGTTACAGAGTCAGAAACTTGAACTTGCAAGCTGTTGACCTCCAAAGGATACGGCTCAGGTGAGCCTTCCCAGTCTAAAGCAACCCTTTGTCATCGGTTCGATTCAGACCTCTGTCGGACCTGTGCCCCAAGTATGTTCCTCTCTGACTTGGCCAGATCGTCACGGTACCTACAAGGCACGCTGGGGGATAGGCCGAATGCATTACACGGTGGAACCGGGGCTTTATGCGTTGGGAAAACCCGATAAACAATCTCCGGTCTTGGTTACCGCTAATTACAAGATGAGCTTTGACAAACTACGTGAGGCGCTACCGGGCAGGAACGTGTGGATACTCGTTCTGGATACGCATGGGATCAATGTCTGGTGTGCCTCGGGCAAGGGGACCTTCGGAACGAGCGAACTGATCGGTCGAATCGAATCGAGTGACCTGGCGCAAATCGTTTCACATCGAGAATTAATATTGCCTCAATTGTCGGGTCCAGGGGTTGCCGCCCACCAGGTTAAGAAATTGTCTGGTTTCAAGGCGATTTATGGTCCCGTCCGTTCAAAGGATCTCCCCGCTTTTTTGGATACCGGATTCAAGGCGACGTCTGAAATGAGGCTCAAGACCTTTACGACTCGGGAGCGTTTGGAGCTCATACCCATGGAACTCATGGGAGCCCTTAAGCCAGGTATTCTGGTTATTCTCATCTTCTTTCTCCTAGCGTTCCTTGGGAGATCAAGAGAGGGTTGGACAAATGCTTTAATCCATGGTCTATCCTCTGTCCTTGCCCTTCTGGCTGCAATTCTGGCTGGTGCGGTCTTAACCCCTCTATTGCTGCCATGGCTGCCGGGCCGGGCCTTTTCGGTCAAAGGCCTCGGTCTCGGAGCGATCTTCGCTGCCATGGGAACTGTTTGTCTCTGGGGCGGGTGGGTAACAAAGGCGGGCGGCCTCGAGATATTGGCTTGGGTTCTTCTTATACCGGCCCTGTCGGCCTATGTGGCAATGAATTTCACAGGAGCTTCAACTTATACCTCTCTCTCTGGAGTGAGGAAAGAAATGCGGTGGGCTTTGCCGCTGGAGATCGGTGCTGGGATTGTGGGAATGATTCTCTGGCTTGGATCACAATTTATCGCGTAAGGAGTTCAAATCATGGATCGATTGATTTATCTTAGGGATGTTGTCACATTAAGGCTTGATCAGAAAAAATGTACGGGGTGCGGGATGTGTCTTTTGGTTTGTCCCCATGCGGTTTTGAGCCTCACCAACGGAAAGATTGAAATTGTGAACAGAGATGCTTGCATGGAATGCGGTGCCTGCGCCAAGAATTGCCCTGTCGAAGCTCTGGGTGTCCGTTCAGGGGTGGGTTGTGCAGCAGCAGTCATCAACTCCATGCTGGGCCGCAAAGGAGCTTCCTGTTGTTGCACGATAGATTCCGACGAAAAACCGGGGGAGCGAGCAGAATGCTCCCAAGAAATGAGTGGTCCAAACTGTTGCTAGAGGAGGGCTTGGGTCGTAAAGAAGGCATGAAGTGGGGGAGAAAAGAAAATGAACGCGAAGAGATTCGTTACGAAAAGATGAAGGATAGGGAATACCATGGCCTGGAGCTCTTTTTCTTGGATGGAGCGTCGTGTTGCAACTCGATCGATTCTGGAGGAATAAGACGCTTCAGATATTCTTCGTACTGGAGAACAATTTTTTTCGGATCGAGGGTGAGATATTTGGCGTAAACGTTCAGGTATCCTTTTACATAAGGGGTAGGGGGAAGAAGCTCACATCTGCCTTCTTCGATGGCCTTGAGGTGGTGCTGCTTTATCTTGGTGAACTTAGAGACTTGCTCCAGCGAGATGTTTCGTGTCTCCCTTTCTTTTCTTAGGAATTTACCCAGAGACTCCATAATTGCGATGTCGAAGAAGACCCTGACTGCTATTTAGTTCTTTGCGCTCTCATCAACATAAGTAACGACCGGAAAACATTCAGTTTAATCATAAGCAATTGCTATGCCAAAGAATAGAAACTGTAATATGTTGAAACTTAAGAATATTCTAAAGTGGGCGAATGAATAAAGGACCATTTTATGCCAAATTTTGGCTAAAATGCGACAATTCTTCTAATAAGCCCCTGTCTCCGCCCTGCAGGGCAGGGGCAGGCAAAATCCTGAGGTGTACGCTGCAACGACCTGCCCTGTTAGATAATACCCTGGTTGAGTTTCGCGTTTATCAGGTCCCATAGTATGTTGCGCGGGACAGATGGGCATTTTTCAACAGCCTGTTAAGGAGGTGCCCCATGGATGGGAGAAGAGAGGGAATCGGTGACCTGTATCATCAAGAGACAAAATATCGAAGAGAATCCATGCCACGAGGGGGACTCGATTGGGCACATCAGCCCCCTCCGTATAAAGAATTTGCTCATGCATTAAACCGTTTTCCTGTTCGTCCGCATAATGGAAAAGGTGGAAAATCCCTCTGGGAGGTGATTGCTCAAAGGCGATCCGTCAGGGAATTCTCCAACCGATCCATCTCTTTCCTTGAAATTTCTCAACTGATCTGGGCGACTCAAGGGATTACCTTGAAGGCACAGGGGTTTGATTTCAGGGCTTCGCCCTCTGCCGGTGCCCTTTATCCGATTGAGACTTATGTCGTCGCGAACCGGGTTGAAGAAATTCCACCCGGGCTCTATCATTACGATGTGAGGGGAGCCCAATTAATCCTTTTGAAAAACGGCCATTTTGGTCCAGAGCTTTCTCAGGCTGGATTAGGTCAAGAAATGCTCGAAGAGGCTGCTTGCGTCTTTGTCTGGACAGCCATTGTCGGACGGTCGAAGTGGAAATATCGAGAGAGGGCTTATCGTTATATCTACATGGATGTGGGGCACATGGGTCATGCCCTCGGTTTAGCGGCGACAGCATTGGACCTTGGGTGCTGCACAGTGGGTGCCTTCTTCGATGATGAGCTAGACCATCTCGTTGGCGTTGACGGAAAGCAAGAAATTTCCGTCTATCTTGGAGCAGTTGGCCATGTAAGATAAAAGAGATCCGTCCGTCTGATACCGATTAAAGGAAACTTTGATTCACGATTCGGCACGGTTACGGCAGTGGAGATTCAATCCTGACGTACAGTATTTCCGATTATAAAATACACAATCTACCTTATTTACTTTCCAGACCTTTGTGATTAATTTTTTAGAAGAAGTCGAATAATCCTTCTTAAGGTTTACCGAAGAAATTTGAATTTTGAAAGGGGCTACCTTATGGTGAGAAAAAAGAGCTTATTGTCGATCTCCTTCTTTATTGTTCTTGTCGTCGGGTGTGCCACAACAGCTCCTGTTCGACCGGCGCTCCAAGAGGATCTTAGTGTTCCTTCGGGTAAGGTTGAAGAAAATCAATTCACAGGTATTCGGTACCCATTCAATGTCTCGGTCCCTCCCCATTGGAGAATGACAACACAATTCCCTGATTTCCTGCAAGAGCTGGGTTATGACAAACCTTCTCCGACGGATAAGGAGCAGACGGAGTTATATGCCTATAATCCACAGACGAAGTCAAACATTCAATTCGATTTTACACCGGCGGGTCCGTATGCAACCTTCGATCAGAAAAAGATGGAGTGGCTTGTGACTGCTGCAACCGATAGCCTCACGTCCGAGATTGAAAAGGATTATGGGAGGGATACAAAGGTTGAGGTCGGTCCCACAGAATCCATTTCCTTGAAGGGTGTCCAATTTGCCGCAAGAAAATATGCAACCTATACGGTGAAGGGGCTGAAGCGGGAACAAGGATGGATTTATGGATTTACAGAGCCGTATCAGATTTTCGTCCTCTATTTGATCTTGGAAAGGGAAGGCACGAATGACCGTCAGGATTTAAGGAAGATACTCGATTCCTTTGAGGTGATCTCAAACAAGTAAGGTGAGAAGAGAAAGGAGGAATGAAGAATGGCAACAAAATCGACGACAAAAGTTTATAAGTGTAAGACTTGCGGGCTGGTCACCACTGAAAAAGGTCATCTCTGCAGTCCTCAGGAGGTTAAGAAAGCTTATACCTGTGAGTACTGTGGTCTCACTGTCAGTGATCCAAGGCACGTCTGCAAGCCGAAGGTCGCAAAATTAAATTATGTGTGTAATGCCTGTGGCCGGGTGGCAGCGGGCAAAGAGGAAGTGTGCCAACCCAAGAAAATAAAAAGTTAGATTGAGGTCTGACGAATTTAGGGACCGGTCGTTTATATTTGCTAACGAAGAGTCAATCTTTGAAGGCCCGTCAAACTGGATCGTTTGAAGGGCCTTGATTTTTTGGAGTTCATGGTTTCTAATTGACATATTAAGATAAGATGGAGGGGCCAATGGAGAAGGTGGAACTGAAGAAGGGGATTTACTGGGTGGGAGCGATTGATTGGAATATAAGAGATTTTCATGGCTATTCCACTCCGCATGGGACAACTTATAATGCTTATTTAATCGTGGATGAAAAGAACGTTCTTGTGGATACGGTGAAGGCTCCTTTCTATCTCGAGATGTTAGGACGGATATCAGAGATCATCGATCCGTCAAAAATTGATGTGATTGTTTCGAATCACGTAGAGATGGATCACTCCGGTTCGCTCGCTCAGTTGGTCGAACGGATCGGAGATCCGACGGTCATCACCTCAGAGAGGGGGCAGAAGGGCCTGACAAAACATCATAAGAAACCGTTGAGATGGAAGATCGTCAAGAGCGGAGAAACGTTTTCCATCGGTCATCGAACCCTCACTTTTCTGGAGGCTCCGATGCTTCACTGGCCGGATAGCATGTTCACTTATATCAAAGAAGACCAGCTTCTCTTGCCGAATGATGCTTTCGGCCAGCACGTCGCCTCTTCCCAGAGGTTTGAGGACGAGGTGGAAGACGGGGTGATGAAACACGCCGCGAAATATTATGCCAATATCCTCTGGCCTCTGGCGCCGCTGATTTTGAAAAAAGTGGACGAAGTGGTGAAGATGGGTATCCCGATTGAGATGATCGCGCCCAGCCATGGTCTCATCTGGAGAAAGAATCCCGGCCGGATCATCGAGGCCTATGTGGACTGGAGCCGGGGAAAAGCCGGGAATAAAATCCTTGTGATCTACGATACGATGTGGGGAAGTACGGAAAGCATTGCCAAGGCTATCCTCAAAGGCTTGATGGACGAGGGAGCTGAAGCGAGGCTACTCCATCTCCGCTCCAATCATCGGAGTGACCTCATTGAAGAGATGTTGGAGGCAAAGGGTATTCTTTTGGGCTCTCCCACCTTGAATAACGGGATGTTTCCCACGATGGGAGATTTCTTCACTTATATGAAAGGGCTGAGGCCCATGGGAAAGATTTTCGGTCTCTTCGGGTCGTACGGGTGGGGAGGAGGAGCGATCAAAGAAATGAGAAAGCTTCTGGAACAGGAGAAATTCGAGATTTGGGAAGAGGAGCTTCCCGTCCAATATGTTCCGGATCCGGAAGAATTGGAAAATGCGGTTCAATTTGGAAGAGATTTTGCTCATAAGGCCTTGGGCAAATAAAGCATCGAGCAGAGCGCATCGCCTTTACGATTCGAAAGTCTTATCGTCCATAGTCCTGCGGCCCCATCGTCTCGTAGTTCATTGATGATACGACTAAGCGACTACCTGACGACTCGACTTCTTTATCGCCATGCGCTGGATGCGTTTGGCCGCTCCAAGACGGAGTTAAGGACTTAAGCATGCCGGAGAAAACGGGTTCCTATAATCAAGTGGTGATGGATCATTTGAAACATCCGAGAAACATGGGAGAAATCGAAAATCCCGACGGAGTTGGAGAAGCGCAGAATCCTGTCTGCGGCGATACGATGCGGCTTTTCATCAAAGTGGAGACGGGTCGGATCATTGACGCAAAGTTTCTGACTTTCGGGTGTGGCGCGGCCATCGCCTCATCGAGCATGACGACGGAGATGATCAGGGGAAAAACGACGGATGAGGCTCTTCTGATTTCAGACCAGATGATCGCCGATGCCCTCGGTGGGCTTCCCCCCTCCAAGATCCATTGCTCCGTCCTGGCAGAGAAAGCGATCCATGCGGCTGTGTCGGATTATCAGAAAAGGAGAGGGAGGGTGATTCAATGATCAAGCAAGGGTCTGCTGTCCATTTATTAAAAAAGTTGGTCCAGGAATCCCCTGCCGATCAGACAGAAGCCATTCTCTTGACAGAAGACTCTTCACTAACCCGGTTTGCCGGCTCTGCCGTTCACCAGCATGTGGCGGAGAGAAACCAAACGGTCGTCCTCCGAGTGGTTCTGGGGAAAAAGATTGCAGTGGTCACAACCAATCTATTTCAGCCGTCCTCTGTAAGACGATCTCTTCAGAAGGCAATTTCTCTTGCCAAGGTTCAACAACCGAACGATGAATTCATTTCTTTGCCAGGACCGAGATCCATTCCCGAGATCGGGACCTTCTCCAAGAATATCGGTCGCCTCACGCCGCATCAGAAGGTGAGCATGATTAAGAGCCTCTTGAGACGGGCAAAAGAGAAGGGATGCAAGGCCTCCGGTGCCTTTTCGAATGGAGAGGTTGTACTGGCAGTGGTCAATTCACTCGGCGTGGAGGCCTATCAGAAATTTTCTGACCTGTTCCTCCATCTGATCGTGGAAAATGAAAAGAGTTCTGGTTACGCAAGTTTTGTGGCAAGGGACCCTGATCAATTAGACGTCGATGCGCTGGCTCAGGAGGCGATCGGAAAGATATCCAAGGCAGAGCCGATTCAGATCGAACCGGGCGAGTATGAGGTTATTTTAGAACCTTATGCTGTGAATGAACTCCTGTCCTTTCTGGGCTACTTAGGTTTCCATGCCCTGGCGGTGCAGGAAGGCCGAAGTTTTTTTTCGAATCGATTTGGAGAAAAAATGGTGGATGAAAAAGTGACCATTTACGATGACGGTCTTGACCCAGAAGGATTACAGGTTCCTTTCGACTTCGAGGGTGTTCCAAAGAAGAGGGTCACTTTTTTTGAGAGAGGGGTGGCGAAAGAGGTGACTTATGACTCCTTCACGGCCGGGCGAGAGGGAAAGAATTCGACCGGACATGGTTTGATCGCACCCAACACATCCGGCCCCATTCCCATCAACCTCTTGATGAAAGGCGGGGAATCTTCCCTGGAAGAGATGATCCAGTCCGTTCGAAGGGGAATTTATGTGACCCGATTCCATTATACCAATGTCGTCGAACCCATGAAGGCCGTGATCACCGGGATGACCCGGGATGGGACGTTCTTGATTGAAGGAGGGGAGATGACAAGACCGATCAAGAACCTGAGGTTCACGGAATCCATCCTGAAGGCTCTGTCTCAAGTGAGCGCTATCTCAAAAAATCGAAAAATTTGCTCGGAGGGAACGGTCTATTCAAGACGCTTTGTAACAGGCGCGGTCGTTCCTGCCGTCAAAATTGACGAATTCAATTTTTCGGGGGTATCCTCGCTATAAGTGACTAAAGTGAGTTGAAATGATTAAAGTTAGAAATGATGGACAATAGAGGCAGGAAATGAAGAAGCTGATCGAGAACATTCTTGGCGTTGCGAAGCTGAAAAAGGTGCCATACGCGGATATTCGAATCGTTCGTCGTCAAAACGAAGAGATCGAAGTGAAGAACGGGAAAGTAGAGGCTTTGATTCACGACGAGGATTTCGGCTTCGGGATTAGAGTTCTTTTCCAAGGGACCTGGGGATTCGCCTGCAGTTCAAAAGTGACCCGGAAGGAGATGGAGGTCGTCCTAGGGAAGGCGCTCAAGATTGCCAAAGCCAGGTCAAAGGCCCAGGGGAAAGAAATCCTTT
>Ga0153915_10007605_pt1 | contig 10234 bp, 6 predicted proteins | sample Opewatmetagenome_2_FD_107003 | JGI IMG/M metagenome (GOLD analysis project Ga0153915, IMG submission 107003) | Freshwater wetland microbial communities from Ohio, USA - Open water 3 Core 3 Depth 3 metaG | ecosystem: Environmental > Aquatic > Freshwater > Wetlands | place: USA: Ohio, Lake Erie... | reverse complement strand
CATCGGCGTTTTATCCATAATCCCGCAACCGTCAACTCAATTTTAAACTCTGAAAAAATAAACCAAAAGGTCAATGCTTTGGCATTTTCTCGTCGGGACTATGGATAAAACTCTAAGAAGATAAATAACAAAGGCCTTCCGGAATAGCTCCGTAAGGCCTTTGTGATGAATAGGGGTAATTCTATATTAGAGGCTCAATATCTTCTTTGCGCTCTCGTCATTAATATCCGAGACATGGGGGATGCCGGTCTCTCTGGCGGTTTCCCTGTTGGCGGAGAAGAGATCGGTCCTTGCAATCTGGTCAAGAGAGAACTTCCTTGCCCCGGCCATAAGCTGCTGCAGGCCGCATGCCAGTTTGTCCGCCAGTGTGCAGAAGGCGATCGCGCCGTAGGGGATATTCTTCATCTCTTTCTTGCCAACTTTTTTCTGAACTTCAAAGTATCCGGCGAAAATCTCTTCCGCCTTGTTGCCTACCTCGCTTATGGTCTTGGGAAGATGATCCCAGTTGCCGTTAAGTTTTTCCTTTCTCTCAGGGTTAAGTGCACCTTCGATATTTGAGCCTACGAAACCGGGAATCATAACAGCCCTTCCCATGCAGACAAGCTTTGTGTAGGGGGCGCCCAGCGCGAGGGCCTTGAAGATGCTGTCTTCCAGGGCAAATCCGCCTGCGAAGGACATGTCAACCACCTTTTCTCCCTTTGCAGCAAGGATGCTCGCGTATTCATATGCCTTTGAGTGCAGGAAGATAGAAGGCACGCCCCAGCTCTGCATCATGTTCCACGGGCTCATGCCTGTGCCGCCGCCGGAGCCGTCGATGGTCAGGAGGTCGCACTTTGCGTCTGATGCGAATTTGATGGCCATTGCCAGCTCTTCCATGCCGTAGGAACCGGTCTTGAGGGTGACCCTCTTGAAGCCCAGGCTGCGGAGGTAATCGATCGATTCCATGAAATCCTTCCTTACCTCTTCAACCGTGCTCAGGTTTGTGTTGCCCAGGCGGCTGTGACGCGCAAAGGATCTGATAGCGCCCTGCTTGAAAGCCTCCTGGACCTCAGGCTTTGTCGGATCAGGATCAACAACATACCCCCTGTCCTTAAGGAAGGTGGCATATTCAAGGCTGGCAACCTGGATCTCGCCGCCAATGCACTTTGCACCCTGGCCCCATTTCAATTCGATTATGCATTTGTTTCCGTATTTCTGTGCTACAAATTCCGCCACGCCGTTCCTGGTGTCTTCGACATTCATCTGGACGATTATGGCGCCGTAACCATCATGATATCGGAGATATGTATCAATCCTGCGTTCAAGTTCAGGTGCGCTTGTTATCTTGCCTTTCCGTGACTTGCCTTTTCCGATCTTTGACTTCTTGTCCACTCCAACCACGTTTTCGCCTATTACAACAGGTATGCCTACCAGTGACCCGCCTATTGCAAAGGAGTCCCAGTATTTTTCGGCGATAAATGTTGAGCCAAGGGCGCCTGTCATGATAGGCATGCGGATCTTTGTCTTTAATTCATTGCCGAATTCAGTCTCAAGATTGACATTGGGGAATATGCAATCATCGGGATCATTGGATAAGCCGTTTTTTAACCCATGTACGCCATAGGCATATCCCTGTATGCGAAGGGCATTATAGTTTACTCCAACCTGTGTCGTATTATTGGCTCCCGCTGTTACCGTTCCGAAATCCCTCGGATAAAGCAGCTTGCGCCCCACAAGGCTTCCGAGCCATGTCTCGCATTTGCCCTGGCAATCGGCCCTGCAAAGGGTGCAAAGACCCGATTCGGCGTTATTGCCTCTATTGGTTGTACCCAGCACATCATTGCTCTTAGAAAATCTCATAGTTAATCCTCCTTAAGTATATTCAGTTGTTAAGTTATGACTAAAAATTATATATTACTCATGTAATCTTATGAAATTTATAGGTATATTATATTGCCAAGGATATATCCCCTGGTAGTGCCAAATAAAAAAGGCGCCTTTCCCGTTGGAAAGACGCCTTTGTCTTTATATATAATCCGTACGCCGTTGTACGAAATTTATTTTAGCTGATATTTTAGAAAAATTATTAGTAGAAGTTAAAACCCATGTCAAGTTATTTTTAATTCAGATTATGCATTTGATTTTAAGTGAGGTAAAGAATTTGCTGCTTATCCTGAAAATTCTGATGCAATTTTCAATTGTGAATGGCTTCGCGGACGCCCAATATCCCAGAATGATATTCGTTTTAAGAATGTTTATCAAGGCGGCAGATCTCAGGGAAAAAGTCCGATACTGATCTATAATATCGTGACACAAAAGACGATTTGTTGCCTGCTATAATATGATAGGCAACAAATCGTCTATGTATGAATGTTAAAAGTACTGATTTAGACTATCCCGTATGCAAGCATCGCCTTTGCTACTTTAATAAAACCGGCAATATTAGCGCCTGTTACATAATCATCTTTCTTTCCATATGCCTCTGCTGCGTCCACACAGGATTTATGGATGCTTTTCATTATCTGAAGCAGCCTCTGATCCACTTCTTCCCTTGGCCATGACAATTTCATGCTGTTCTGGCTCATCTCAAGTCCTGATGTGGCCACGCCGCCTGCATTCGCCGCCTTCCCAGGTCCAAAAAGGACATTATTATCCTGGAAGATTTTTACAGCCTCAGGAGCGGACGGCATGTTTGCGCCTTCAGCAACGCATTTGCAACCATTCTTCACCAAGGCCTGTGCATTAGCGCCATCGATTTCATTCTGAGTAGCGCAGGGCAGGGCGATGTCCACCTTTATACCCTGTTCACGGATAACATCCCATACATTTTTACCTTCATAACATGTTGATTTAAATTTATCCGCATACTCACTGATTCGGCCGCGCTTGTTATTTTTCAGATCCATAATATAGCGGCATTTTTCGATATCTATACCTTTGTCATCGACAATAGTGGCATTGGAATCACATACTGTTATTACCTTTCCACCCATCTGATTGACCTTCTCAATAGCGTATTGGGCGACGTTGCCTGAGCCGCTAATTGCTACAACCTTGTTCCTAAATTCAAGACCCCTGGTCGCAAGCATCTCTGCGGCAAAATAAACCGCTCCATAGCCAGTGGCCTCAGGCCTTACAAGACTTCCACCGTATTCAAGCCCTTTTCCGGTAAGCACACCGGTATGCTCATTTCTTATTTTTTTATAATAGCCGAACATGTACCCTATCTCACGGCCGCCAACGCCGATGTCGCCTGCCGGAACATCGACTTCCGGGCCGATATGTCTGAATAGTTCCCTCATGAATGCCTGACAGAATCTCATAACCTCTCCATCGGATTTTCCTTTAGGATCAAAGTCAGATCCGCCTTTAGCGCCGCCCATGGGTAAGGTTGTAAGAGAATTCTTGAAGATCTGTTCAAAACCCAAAAATTTAATAATGCTCAGATTTACAGAAGGATGAAACCTGAGGCCGCCTTTATAGGGTCCGATTGCGTTATTAAACTGGATCCTGAAACCCCTGTTGACCTGCACATTGCCTTTATCATCAACCCAGGGCACACGAAACATTAAGGTGCGGTCCGGTTCAACTATTCTTTCATAGATGCCTGCCTTCACGAATTCCGGATGATGTTTTACAGTTGGTTCAAGCGTTTCCAGGACCTCTGTTGCTGCCTGATGAAATTCCTTTTGGCCTGGATCAATGCGTTTAACTTTTTCAATTACCTGATTTATAATCGACACTATTCTGCCTCCTTTTTTATTGTTTGTTTTTACAAATTAAATAACGCTTCCATCATTTTTAAAAATATATATCTTAGGATTAGTCACAGATGACTTGCCTTTCGGCATATTCCTTTTATAAAAATGTATATCCTTGTAACTGACCCCGTCTTCACCTATAAAATCGCTTATCAGTTCCTCCAGGCTATCAAATCCACTTCCGAAATATCTTAATTTGGAGAAAAAAGATTTTTTACCGTTTATATCCGTTAGCACAGCGAAATGTATTGGGAACAAAGGATCTCCGATAACCAAAAGATATCTTTCGTTTGATTCAATAATTTTATATTCAGAAGGCAGGTCAACCTCCCGTATCGGTGTAAAATGTTCTTTTAAAATATTTCCTGCTTCAACCGAGTCGATATCATCAACAGACATGACATCGTTAACCTTAAAACAGCCAAGCACATATAATGCAATACTAAAACTGTTTACCTGCTCATAAATGGGATTTTCCCTGGCGCATATCATTGAGACTTCCTTTATTCTTTCAGAAACAAGAATACCTTCACGTTCCATATTTATTCTCCTCTCATTTATAGATTTGACAATATTTAGGAACAACTGCGTTCAAAGAAGAGCAAAGAGTGTGCCGAATAATAAAATGCTGTTGATTTTTAAGGTTCTAAGAATAAGTTGTGGAATATATTTCTTATGATTTCATAAATTTAATGCTACAAAAACATATATTATCAGTATGTTAAATATTCTTGAGGGTGTAATAAATTGTGAGAAAAATTCCGGATACTACTAAACAATTACTTAAAATATTAAGAACATTTAATGAAGAAACATAAAAATTAATCTGCTCAATGGTGAAAAAACAGCAGACCACAACAGCATTCGGTAATAAAACCTGGCGCAAGGCAATGGTACTGCATCTATTGATGATATTCTGAGGCTGTTCAAATCTTGAACAGTTTTGGTGAAATACAAACAATGAATAGAAGGATCTTTAGGAAGTTTCTTTTTTATCAGCAAGTCTTTTTATGCGATGCCTTAATGTATTGCGGCTGATACCTAGCATCTTTGCTGCCTGTACCTGATTATTGCCGCATTCCTGCAAGGCCTTGGAGATCAATGTGTCTTCTACCATTTCAATGATATTTGAATGGATGTCCTGTTTTGACAGACTTAGAATTTCAGGGATAATATCTTCAAGTTTATCTCTTAGTCTATCAATCAATTGTTCACGATTCAATCTCTGCAAAAGATATTCATCTTTTGATTCCAGCAAAAGAAGGTGGTCTTGAGTAATAATATTGCCTGCGCAAAGAAGCACGGCCCGTCTGATGCAATTTTCAAGTTCTCTCACGTTGCCCGGCCATGAATAGGAATAGAATTTCTTTAAAGCGATTTCTGAGATATGATGAACAGGCTTGCTGTATTCTTCGCTGAAACGGAACAGAAAATATTTAACAAGGTCATGAATATCTTCAACGCGCTTTCGTAATGGAGGCAGATTTATGGATATAACTTTTAATCGCCAATAAAGGTCTTCCCTGAACCGGCCTTCCCTGACTTCCTTATCCAGGTCTTTGTTTGTTGCAGCAATAACCCTGACATTGACCTTGATAATCTGATTTCCGCCAAGCCTCTCTATTTCACCCTCTTGCAGAACACGTAGCAATTTGGCCTGAAGGGAAAGGGACATGTCACCGATTTCATCCAGGAAAAATGTCCCTCCATTGCTTCGTTCTATCTTGCCGATATAGGTCCTCTCTGCTCCAGTAAAGGCGCCTCGCTCATAGCCGAACAATTCACTTTCAAAAAGATTTTCAGGGATAGCTGCGCAGTTGATTGCTATAAATGGTTTTTCCTTGCGGCGGCTGTGATGATATATAGCCTTTGCAACTAATTCCTTTCCTGTTCCGCTCTCACCCGTGACCAGGACGGATATATCCTTCTCAGCAATCTGACCGACCATCTTGTATACTTCCTGCATTTTTTTGCTATTGCCGATAATCTTTAATGAATTTTTGTCAGGGGAAGGCGGCATTAGTCCGCTTGAATCAGGCAGACAGACGATTTCCTTCATCTGACGGTTTACAACCAGTGCATCAAAAACAATGCGACTTAATTCTTCTCTTTCAAAGGGTTTTACAATGTAATCATATGCGCCGGATTTCATTGCCTCGATCGCCAGATCAGTGTTTCCATAAGCGGTCATAATGATTACGGGTGTTTTGACCTGAGCGGCCTTAATCTTTTTTAGGGTCTCAATCCCATTCAATTCAGGCATTTTATAATCAAGGAGTATCAGATCGAAATTCTTTTCGGAAATAGCTTCAATCGCTGATCTGCCGTTAAAACAGGAGGTGACCTCATATCCTTTTCTTTGAAAAAACCTGCTTAAAAAATGGATGAGGCCTGCATCATCATCAATGAGTAATATTTTATCCATTTGTCTCAAATATTTTCTGGTTAAATTTTAAAGGGAGAAACAGCGAAAAGGTTGTCCCTTGATTGATCTCACTTTTGACCCTGATAAAACCGCCATGACTCTTAATGGTCTTTGAGGTTATAGACAGGCCAAGGCCTGTACCGGAGGATTTGGTGGTAAAAAAGGGGTCAAAAATATTGCCAATTTGATATTCCGGTATCCCTGGCCCGGTATCACTGACATCAATCCTTATATATTGCTGTGAAACATCATTCGAATTATAGGTATCTGTTTCAGCGGATATAAATAGTCTGCCGTGATGAGGCATGACTTCCAGTGAATTTACAAGGATATTGATTAACGCCTCACCAAGCAGTTTTTTATCACCCTTGATCCGTTGAAGGTCATTTTCTATTCTTACATCTAAAGTACATTCGTTTTTATTTATCATAGGTTTAATAATTGAAAGAATATCTTCGATAAGCTGAAAGATGTCAATATCTGCAATGATAAGTTCCTGGGGTTTAGAAAAATCAAGAAAACGGTTAATGGTAGCTTCGATTCTTTTTATCTCTTTCATGGCGATAGCTAAGTCTTCCTGATATTCAGGAGATACTTTAATCTCAGCATGAACAGATTCTAAAAATAATTTCAATGAAGTGAGCGGCGTCCGTATCTCATGTGCTACTGCTGCTCCTAATCGACCGATTGCAGCGAATTTTTCAGACCGTTCAGCCATGAGTTTTGTCTGTCTTAATACGCTGTCGGTCTCTTTTAATTCAGCATCCTTTAAACTGACTTCCTTTGTAAGGTAGTTCTGGCGTTCCTGAAGTTTTAGCGCCATGTTTTCAAATGCATGGTAAAGCATGCCTATTTCATCCCTGCGGTCAATCTTTACCATGGCCCTTTCAAATTCCGAATTGGCCAGTATATCAGTGGATTGACTAAGAGCCCTGATAGGATTGACTATGTGATATGATATCATCCATATCAGCATGAAAGCGCTGCCAATGTACAAAAGAACCGTTAAATATATAATCCTTCTTAAAATATCGAGACTTTGAAAGGCTTCATCTCGGTCCTGTTCTACAACAAGGTACCAATCTGTTCCTCCGATCTTTTTTGAAATCCCCAACACCTCAATGCCGCGATAATCAAGATATGTTTTTTTTCGATCCTTTTGTGTAAATATGTTCTCAAAGCTCTCTGTTTGCGAGATATTTTCATTAAGTATTCTGTCCGGCTCTTTATGGGCCAGGAATCTGCCGTCTTTGTCCACGAGATAGCACTCTCCTGTTTTACCTAGAGAGACATTCAATATAGACAATATTATTTGATTTGTACCTATTGTACCATAGACAGTCCCTTCCAATTTTGAGTTGTCGTCAAGTATAGGTGTAGCAATATTGAAAACAGATTCATTTTCTTTCTCATTATAAACTATATTGGAAAGATACAGGTGATCTTTTATGGAATAGTATCCAATATCTTTAATATCTTCATTATCTTTTGCTTCATGGGTGCTGTAAACAAGTTCCCCACCGGCAGAAATTACGATGAAATTTTTATAAACAAGATATTCTTTTTGAACAAGATCGAGATAAGGTGCGATGATGATAGGGTCCATGGATTTAATTATCGACGTGCCGCTTATAACAAGCAGATCGCTCTTACGTTCAGCAATCCATCTTTCAAGTATAATTGTTTTATCAAGAGCCACATTTTCCAGCTGACGCATAACCATGTCAAAAACAAGTCGCTCTGTCGCCTTAATAGAGAATGTACCGATTATTGCAAGAGGTATAAGGATCAGTATAAGAAAGATTAGAATAACCTTAGTTCTTAAATTAAAGATAAATTTATTTTTATTAAATATGAAATTACTGATCAAATTGGATACCCGGTTTATGCCTAAATAAAAAGTAATGATACTTTACCATTTTAAAGACAAATTTTGCATGGAATAAGAGTATAGGTGCCTTAATAATGAGTGTCAATATCTGATAACTGGTATAGACATAATATAAAATTCAATCGATAAAATTGTCATAATTGAATTGAAATTAGATATATAAATTAAATGAGGCATGTGTAAAATAATGTTATTCCCTATAGGAATGAGAGTATTACATATATTCCAAATAAGTTTATCATCAAAAAATCAGAGTTAATAAGTAAAAATTATTGCTAATAAATTCTGCAAGAAAAAATATTTAGTTAACTTAAAGATTTTGCTGGATTTTTTCTATTTATGTTTTATAATGTATAAGTTTAAATATAGATGGCTTTCACAGCTCTAGTAAATAATTAAAAAACGACAAGATACGTAGAAGATATTGTTAATATGCGAGGGGGATCATCATCTATGAAGGTACTTCTTTTAGGTGGAAGCGGGATGCTGGGAAGTGACTGCAAAGAAGTGTTGAGCCAGGAGTATGAAGTCATTTCTCCAAGCAGTAAAGATCTGGATATTGTCAGTTGGGATATGGTAATTGAAAACCTCCAGAAGATCAAACCTCATATTATTATTAATTGTGCGGGTTTTACAGATGTAGATGCCTGTGAAAAAGAAGAATATCTGGTGAAAAAAGTCAATGTGGAAGGCCCTCGAAATCTGGCCCAAGGTGCTGCCCGATTTAATTGCAGGATGGTTCAAATATCTACGGATTATGTATTCAGCGGACAAAAGATTCTTCCAAGACCATATTTTGAAGATGATCCAATTGATCCTGTTTCAGCCTATGGAAGAAGCAAGGTGGAAAGCGAGGTTGCCATAAAAGAGAATTCCCCGAACTATATTATTCTAAGGACTGCATGGCTATACGGTAAGAATCGTGATAATTTTGTCAACTCGATTATCAGGGGCGCAGTAGAAAGTACAAAAGCTATTAAGGTTTTTGAAGACCAGTTTGGTTCTCCCACATGGACTTATCGTCTTGCTGTCCAGATTAAAGAACTCCTGCATTCGGATATTAAAGGCACTTTTCACGTTACTGCCGAAGGCAGTTGCAGCAGATTAGAATGCGCCAATTATATACTCAGTAAATTGAAACTTAAGGCCACATTAAAACCAATAAGTGTAAAGGGGCATCATACTGCTGCTAAAAGACCAAGTAATTGCATTCTGGAGAACAGGTTATTGAAAAAGGCAGGTCTAAATATAATGCATGAGTGGAATGAAGATCTTGATATATATTTAGACCAATATGGAAAAGAAATCATTAAAGAGGCGAAACAAAAAGTACACAAAAGAAAAGGACATTAACAAATCAGAGCCAGGGATGCATTGATCCGTTAAATCATTTTCCCTATCATTGCGCCTTCATAGATTGCATCTTTAGCGCTCCTGGCCTCTATGCAGTCTCCAATCCGATACGTTTCTATTCCTAATCTCTTCACATCATCGAAAAGATCATTAAACGGTCTGTTTCCGACAGTGATTATTACTTTATCACCTTCAAGGAAAAACTCCTTTCCGTCTTTATCATTAATGTATGCGCCATCTTCTGATATCTTTGATAATCTGTGGTCAGTTAGGATTCTGACATTATTCTTGATTAACGATTGCTTGATCATTTTCCTGATTATTGCCTCCATCTGGATAGCAATCTTTGGGAGCTGTTCGACAATCGTAATATCACATCCCTTTTCCGAGAGATCAAGTGCAACCTCGCATCCTGTGGCCCCACCGCCGATAATAATAGCCTTATGGATATCCTTTTTTTCCCCATTAAAAATATCCTGGGATGTGCAGACAAGAGGTAAATATGCACCCGGTACTTCCGGGATAAATGGGGTAGATCCAGTAGCAATAACGACAACGTCAGGATTATTGTCTTTTATTGTTTCAATAGTTGCATCAGTGCCAAGATGGCAACCAACATTATATTTTTTAATTTGGTTTATTAAAAAATTAATAAGACTGTGTATCTCCTTTTTATGCGAAGATACACTGGCAAGAAGGAGTTGTCCACCCAGTGATGAATTTTTTTCATAAAGAGAAACATGATGCCCCCTCATTGCAGCTATTCTGGCAACATTCAATCCCCCTGGCCCTCCGCCAATAACCATGACTTTTCTGGGATGATTT
>Ga0153915_10007604_pt1 | contig 10236 bp, 7 predicted proteins | sample Opewatmetagenome_2_FD_107003 | JGI IMG/M metagenome (GOLD analysis project Ga0153915, IMG submission 107003) | Freshwater wetland microbial communities from Ohio, USA - Open water 3 Core 3 Depth 3 metaG | ecosystem: Environmental > Aquatic > Freshwater > Wetlands | place: USA: Ohio, Lake Erie... | reverse complement strand
CGGATCGTAGCGATCAACACACTCTAAGGCCGCCTTTCCGCTCACTGCCAGCATGACACGGTAGCCCAAAGAGGTCAGGCGATCTTTTAAGATTTTGCCTATGACCGGATCATCGTCGGCCACGAGAATAGTCTCACCGCTGATATCCATCTTTTCACTTTCCTAATAGTTCAACGAATCCATGATTCGCGGAGGGGAGGGCACGGTAAAGTAAAAGATGCTGCCTTTTCCCATCTCGCTTTCCACCCAGATTTTACCTCCATGCATTTCGACCAGCTTCTTTGAAATCGGTAGACCGAGCCCAACTCCTCTCGATTTCTTTTCGCCCGGGCGCGTAATTTGATAAAATTCGTCAAAGATCTTGTCTTTCTCTTCCGAGGACACGCCCGGCCCTGTATCGGCAATCGATACCTGCGGCCAGCCGTCACCGTTGCGCTGAACGGCGACATTTACTTTGCCCCGCAGCGGCGTAAACTTGATCGCATTGCCGATCAGATTCGTCAACACCTGCACAATCTTGTCTCGATCGCCCCAAGCAATGACCTTGGCATCCGTGGAGGTCACTTCAAGATCGATGAGCTTTTCCTCTGCCACTGTCCGCAGCCCATTGGTCACTTCATGGATGACGGCAGCAAGCGAGAGATTTCCCGGCTTCAACTCCACACCGCCCGCTTCGATAACGGAAACGTCCAGGACATCGGCGATAAGTCGCGCCAGGCGCTCAGCGCTGGCTCTTATGTCCACCAGATAACCGACCTGCTCGGGATTAAGCTGACCCGTAATGCCGTCGAGCATGTTGTCTGCTAGCCCCTCGATAGCGGTGAGAGGCGTTCTCAGCTCATGCGAGACGTTCGAAACAAAGTCCGACTTCATCTTGTCGAGTTCTTTAAGTTTCTCATTCGCAATCATCAGATCGCGGGTTCTCTCGTTAACTTTTTCCTCAAGGCCAGTGTAGGCCCCGTGGAGAGCGGACGCCATCCTGTTGAATTCCTCCGCGACGTTTTCGATCTCATCGCCGGTATTGATCTGAAGACGAAAATTCAGGTCGCCCTGGCCGATTCGTTCCGCGCCGTAGCGGAGCATTTGAAGCGGAATAACCACCCGGCGCGCCAACCATATGCTTGCCACGAGAGCTATTCCAAATCCAATGAGGAACAGGGTGGAAGTGCGAACCACAGATTCATAGAGAGGTTCGTACACTTCCTCCAGCGGACGTTCAATTAATACGGCCCAATCGACGTTCGGTATGCGGACATAGGAGCTGAGAACTTTCTTCCCCTGCAAGTTCGGCGCGACCATCGTTTTCGGCTCGGGTACGACCGGATCGGCTTCGAAAGCTGCTTTCACCTGGTTAAGTTGAGCGGCGGCGCGTCTTTGTAAAACAACGCTGATGTCCGGGTGGGCGATAATATCGCCTGAACGGCTGACAATGTAAGCATAGCCGGCCTTTCCCGCTTTAATGTCGAGGATGACTTCCCAAATGTATCTAAGGTTCACCTCAGCTTGAAGGACCCCGATGACGTTTCCCGCAAACTTCTCTATGGGAACGGCAATAGTCATATAGGGTTCAGAACCCCGCACAAAATAGACCGGCCCGAAATACGAAGCGCCTTGCTTCGCCTGTAAAAAGTTTGCGGATTTTGAATAGTCCTGTTTGGCGTCAGAAAAAGTGGTCTTGAACCTTGAGAGATGTAGACGTTCGACCCCTTCACTATCAAAGGCCACCACTTCAGTTATTGCCGGAGCGACAGAGAGAAGCTTCTTCAGCTCAAACCTGTATTCGGGTGAAAGCCCTTTATCAGCGATATTACGGCTAAGGGTCGCCGCTTTCATCTTGCTTTCAATGTCTATAATGAACTGTCCGATCCTTAAGATGGCTGCGTTTGCGACTTCACGCTGCTCAATAGCGATTCGCTCCTGAATCTCATGATAGTGAAAATAGATCTCCAGAAGACCGCTGGCGATCATTCCGCCCCCGATCAACATCATACAGATCAAAAAATATTGCCGTACGAGGCGCCCTCGACCTCGGCCGCGCAAAAGCTTGATCAGCGGCCATCTCAATAATGTTTGTGTTAAACGCATTCCGCTAAGTTCTCGCAGTCTCGTTAGTTAATCACTCTGTCTGCCAGGATGAGCACCTCGGATGGAACAGTGAGCTTGATCTTCTTAGCGGTCTTCAAATTAATCACCAGCTCGAACTTAGTCGGCGTTTCCACGGGTAAATACTGCGGCTTTGCCCCCCTAAGAATTCGGTCAACATAGGAAGCTCCTCGATAGCCGATGTAGTAGAGGTCGGGAGCATACGTTAAGAAAACCTTTTCCTCGATCACTTGAGACGCGCTGCAACCGAACAGTGGCATCCTCTTCCCGATCGCTATGGAAGCGATTCCTTTGAGTGCCTTGAACATAGTTCCACAGATGACAAAGACCCCGGCTGCTGCTGGTTTGGGCAGCGCCGAAAGGGCCCGCTCCCCTTCCACAATAGACGTAATGGGTTTTTCGGTCAGCTTAATAGCCAGGTGTGCAGCGGTTTTCCTGACGGCGGTCAGACTGTCAGCCTGGGTCGGATCATTCCGGCCATCATACAGCACGATGACCCGACGCATAGATGGAACCACTTCCTTGAAAACCTCTAGCTGCTTCCCGGTATCCTCCAAATCCGTATAAAACGTCAGCCCTGTAAGATTTGTTCCGGGACGCGCCAGCGATTTTACGAATCCAGACCGGACTGGCTCGGCCGCGGGCATAAAGACGATAGGGATTTTGTCTGTCGATTCCCTGGCAATCGCGGTTTCCGCCCCGCTCGTCGCAACGATCACGTCAATCTTTTGTTGGATAAAGGCCTTGACGCGTGCGCGAAGTTTGTCGTCCGTGTCCTCGCGTAGCAGGTCCAGGAGAAGATTTTTTCCCTCGATATATCCTGCCTCCTCCAATCCATCGTGGAGGCCTTTGATTTGTGCGGTGACAACAGTTCGGCCCCCCTCCACCATAACCCCCACGCGATAGACTTTGGACTCCTTCTCTACAGCTAAGGCTATAGTTGCCAGCAATACCGGCACCATAAGAAGAGATCCCAAACCTTTTCTCATCATCTCTTACCGCTCCGCATACTTGACGAGGAGTGTTCTGTAATGCCTTTCTCTTGCAGTCCTCACGCGCCGTTATCAGTTCACCTTATCGACCCGCCCCGGATCACCTGTTGAAGCGTAGCGAGGGTAAAAAGGCTGGGTTGATAACCGCGGTTATAGGCTCTGACCGCCGTCAGAACCGTTGAGCGGCCATTCTGGAGATTAACGATAAAGACCGTCCCGACAGACTCCGCCACGCGGCCATCGGAAAGCTTTACCGGAGTCAGGGAGGAGAACTGTTCTTTCCACAAGTTTCCTACTTTATCCAAGACCACGTCCCAAAAAGCTTCGAAAACGAACTTGTCGATATAGAGAATCTTTTTGGGGTAGCAATAATCGGGGTCTTTGGGAGTAATCTCCAAGACATAAGCCTCGCGCACCTCCCATTCTTCGTCGAGCGGCAGATAGTCTCCCTTCTTCCGATGCGGTGGAAGCTGTTTGGGTGAAAAATTCCCGAGCATCTTTCTTTCGCCCAGAAATTTATAGTTAAAATCAGTAACCCTACCGTTAAAATTATTGATGTCGTCAAAGTTGAATTCGCTTGGCGCTAAAGTAGCGCACCTTTGAATCGGAGGATTGCGGCGGACCCGGCGTATGCTGGGGACATAAGTATATAGGTCGTCTGTTCGTTTAGGATCTGCATAACGTATCTCCAGGGTCGTAGTGCCGGAGGTATCCCGGGGATACTCATCCACGCGAAGCTGCATCCAGTCGATATGTTCGTAGCCCGGAATGACCGGTTTAGGATCCAACGTGACCCTGGAACGAGTCTTTATATAATGCTGGATGATATCAGCCCGGCGCTCGGATCCGTCCTTTTCAATGACATCGCGGATGATCCTTTCTTCACTGGTGCCCCCTCCGGTCTTAGAGTCATCTCCTAGCCATCGCCAATAAAAATTCCAGGCCAGCTTCAGGCCCGCCTGCGGGTCTTTAGGATCGATCTTGGGAAAGGGCAGGCCGGCGACATAATTGAGCAACTCGCCGTTGGGTCCAAGCTTCACTTGCCCGGAATACTTGTCAGTGGCATCGACAAACTCTTTGAGGGGTTTGTAGATCGTGGTGGATTGTTTGATTTTGAAGGTATAGCCCTGCCTTATTCGAGCCAGAAGATTTTCTCCGACCATGCCCCTGACTTTCTCCCAGTTGTGCGGCCCGATCGTATCGCCGGGTTTAACATCGATCTCCGCCGACTCACCCGGAGAGAAAAACCACAGAGGCATTAACCAGAGCCCTAAAATGACTGCGGCGCGAAAGATCACGGGCCAGCTATTTTTGACGATCACGTTCATCTCTCCCCCAAAACTAAGTTGTTTGAGCGCATCGGCACTCCCAAAGGCGGTTCTTATAAAGCGGGGACGCTGAGGAGTTCGAAACTGGGGAGGAATATAATGTCGCGCAACTCGTCACGCCGGCGTGAAATAGGATGTAGCCCTCATCAGCCTGGACGGCGGAAGAACCGAATGACATAAAGAGGAGTACGAGCATCGCAGTATCACGCGTTGTTCTGACAGCTTTCGCTGCTTTGCTGAGGCGGGATAGTACGCCAAGTCAAGCAAGGTTGACAAGTCCGCTATTTTGCCCGCTTCATCGCAACATGAGGCGCCTTTGCGGCGGATGGAAAGAAAAAACCGGATAGCACAAAAAGGAGCACGAGCATTGCGGTATCTCGCCGAGTTGTTTACCTGGCGCGCGATACTAGCCAAGTCAAGAAATATTGACAAGTCCAAAGTTCGCGCACCGCGTGTCACCCTTTGGGCGCTCAGAGTTTGGGCGCAATAGGATAGCTACTTCAAACGAGGAGGCTTACAACCGGCCAAGGACATTTGAACGAGGAAAATTAGCTAAGACGGAGATTCTTGATCAGTCGCGACAGGTAAGTGCGCTGCAGGCCCAAAATTCTTGCCGCGGCGGCGCGATTCCCGTCGGTTTGAGCGAGGGTTCTGGCGATGAGCTCCCGCCGGTATTCATCAACAGCCTGATAGAAGGAGACTTCACCCGCGGCCGGAGCGGGTGCGGTAGACAAGATGTTGGTCGGCAGATGAGCCGCCGTCAATTCCGGTCCATCCCCCAACACCACGCCCCGTTCGATAACATTGACGAGCTCACGCACGTTTCCGGGCCAGTGATAAGCAAGCATTTTTGCGCGCGCCTCCGGCGTGATCCCGGTAAATGTCTTTTTTGTTTCCGCGGCGCAGCGTCGTAGGAAGTACTTGGCCAGCCCCTCAATATCGCTCTTGCGCTCGCGCAAAGGCGGTAGCGTGATGCGCACGACATTGAGGCGATAATAGAGATCTTCGCGGAACGCGCCATTGCGCACAGCTTCATCCAGATCGCGATTCGTGGCGGCGATAATTCTTACATCCACCCGGATGTTTTTCGTTCCGCCCACCCTTTCAAACTCGCGTTCCTCGAGAAACCGGAGCAGTTTGGTCTGAACTTCCGTCGAGATGTCCCCGATTTCGTCGAGAAAAACCGTTCCTCCGTGCGCCAGTTCCATTTTTCCTCTTTTCGCATTTAACGCGCCGGTGAACGCGCCCTTCTCATGACCGAAAAGCTCGCTTTCCAACAACTCTTTCGAAAGTCCAACGCAGTTGATTGCGATAAACGGCTGACGGCTTCTATCGCTCCAGTTATGAATCGCTCGCGCAAATATCTCTTTGCCGGTCCCGCTCTCACCGAGCAGCAAGATGGTCGATTTACTGGTGGCCGCCTTCCTTGCCGTTTCCACGGCGCCGTTAATGACGGCGCTTTGACCCACAACCATGCGATGCCGGTCATCCAATTGTTCGCTCAATATTTCAACTTCGCGTTTTAACGTCTCGCGCTCGAGCGCTTTGGCAACGATCAGGGCAATATGATCGGGCTCAAAGGGTTTCGGGATGAAATCATAAGCTCCACCCTTCATGGCCTGGACCGCTCGCTCGATGGTCCCGTAGGCGGTGATCATGACGACCGTGACATCGTGCTCTTGCCGCCGGATCTGCTTCAGCACCTCTAGTCCGTTCATGCCGGGCATTTCGACGTCGAGCAGAACCAGTTGCGGATTATGGCGCTCGAGCGCCTCCAAGCCTTCCCTTCCGCTCCCAGCCATCAACACCCGATAACCCAAAGATTCGAGGCGGTCTCTGATCACCTCGCGGATGTCCGCGTCATCATCGACGACCAGAATGGTGTTGCGAAACAATTCCGCTTCCATGGTTACAAAGTCACATGAAGAACTTTTTGAATCTTCTCTTTCAGCTCTGGCCAATCAAAAGGCTTGAGAATGAATTCGTTGGCGCCTTTGGCGAGCGAACTGATGGCCGCTTCCCGGGAAGTCGAGGAGGTAATAATAATAATCGGCAGTTTTCTATCTTTTTTGCGAACCTCTTCGAGCACTTCGATGCCGGTCATCACCGGCATTTTAACATCGAGAAATACCCCGTCGAATTTTTCCGTTGTGATTTTTCTTAAAGCTTCCGCGCCGTTCGTGGCGGTCGTAACCTTAAATCCACACGCCTCCAAGCGGTCCTGGATAATCTCGAGGATGTCTTCTTCATCATCAGCGACTAGAACTCTCATCGTCATGGAGCACCTCGGTATCGAACGAGCCGGCTGCTGAAAAAGCCTCATCTAAATCGTTGCGCTCAATCGCCATCGTGTTAGTGATGGAGTACTGCAGTAGTGGAGTAATGGCGCGATTTATTGAACGCGATACTCCTATACTCCAGCACTCCATCTCGCTCCGCGCGCCTTGCCTCTGAGTCTTTTTGAGCCGCCCATAAACATCGTTTTTCAGCACTGTGCTAGTTATCTAAGGGTTGCCGTGCCGGCAGGCTAAAGGAGAAAGTGCTTCCTCGATTGATCCCACTCTCGACCCAAATCCTGCCGCCATGCATTTCGACCAAAGCTTTGGAAATGGCTAAGCCGAGCCCCGTGCCCTTGGCTTTCGGATTGTTCGAGTGCTCGATCTGGTAGAACTTGTCGAAGATCTTTACTGCTTCTTCGGCAGGAATGCCCGGACCGGTATCGATGACCGACAGTTTGACCCAATCACCGTCAGACTCTTCGATAGCTATTTTTATCTGACCCTGCGGCGGCGTAAATTTAATCGCATTACCGACAAGGTTCATAAGTATCTGCACCACCTTATCCCGGTCGGCCCAGATAGGGATGGAATCACGAGAACTGATCACGTCAAGTTTGACCAGTTTTTCAGCCGCAACGCCGCGGAGCACTTCAGCAACATCCTTGACAACCAAATCTGCGACCAAACGTTGCGGTTTGAGCTCGATCTTTCCGGCTTCAATTCTTGACAGGTCTAGCAGATCGGTGATCAGCCGCCCCAGCCGATCGGCGTTCGATTTTATTCGCTCAAGATATTTTATCTGCTTTTCAGTCAATGACCCGGTAATACCGTCGAGCATATTATCCACTGAACCTTTGATTGCGGTCAGAGGTGTGCGCAACTCGTGTGAAACATTGGAGACGAAATCTGATTTCATCCGGTCCAGTTCTTTAAGCCTGCGCTCGAAACGTTTCTTGTCGCTTATGTCTTTGGCTACTCTCAGGAAGCCGACAACCTTGCCTTCGGTATTCTTAATCGGAGATATAGAAAGGGAAAGGAGAAGCATGACGCCGTCTTTTCTCTTGCTTCCCACTTCTATGTCCCGGAGCGCTCCGGAGAATTGAACTTTGGCGCGCATCTCCTCTAATTGGTGGAAACGCTCCGGCGGAAGCAGAATCGACAGTGATTTGCCTATGACCTCGTCTTTGCGATAGCCAAAAATAATTTCGGCGCCGCGATTCCAGGTGAGAATTTTATCTTCGAGATCCGTGCAGACAATCATGTCCGCGGCGTTGTCGACCAGATTTTCGACGTAGGCTTTCCCTTTCATGACCTCATCGTAGAGCTGAGCGTTTTCCAGCGCGGCCCCGAGCTGAGCGCCGAAGGCATTGAGAAGATTGATCTCGCGTTTTGCGAAACGATGGTATTTGCGGCTGCCAACGACAATGACGCCCCAAACCCGGCTCTTCGACAAGACCGGAGCCGCCGCCGTAGAAATGACGCCTTCGCGCTCCAGGGTTCTATTTTGGTAAACCGGGTTCTTCCGAATATCCGCGCAGACATAGGGCTCTTTCGATTCAAAGACCATCCGTGAAACATTCCGGCGTTCGGATCGAATCGGAGCGACACCTCGGAGAAACTCCGGCGAGCGAAGCCCCCGGGCCGTGCGCACTACCATGCCTGTTCCCTGCTGATCCAAAGTTCGGATAAATCCCACGTCAAAACCAAGAATTTCGAGTGACTTATCCAACGTATGGTTCAAGGTTTCCTCTATATCGAGGGATTGGGTAGCGACCTGCGCGAGAGCCAGGAGCGCCGAGAGGTCTCGGCTCTTGGCCAAGAGTTGATTCTTCGAGTAAGGGCCCGCAGCGGACGAGGCCTTTACTTGGCGTATCGCCTCCGACATTTTTCGTCAGGGATGGCGCGGTCCCGAATAAGCAAGATTTTTTCTTATGTATCCAACAAGCCGAGAATTTGAATTTTGGGCCCAATTGACTAACTTGGCCTTTATTTGTCTTTCTTTGCCCGCCGGATCGCCCAAAAAAGCGGTGTTCAGCGTGCCGGTATAAACATTTTTTATTTTAATTGGAATCGACCGGCGATGACTTTCGTTGTAGTATTTTTCTCCGACTTTTTGGCTCGTGCCATCGGCTCGATGGAGTTTCCAATCCCGTTGAACCACCGTTCCCGGCGGCGCCTTCAGGCATTCTGAAAAGAGTTTAGAGGGGTGAGTGTCAGAAAAACGAACTTCTATGGGCGCGTAGTGATGCCCCTTTGAAACTCTTGTGTTAGTCGCCTCGATGTCCTCAACCCATCCGACAAAGACCGGGCTGTCCAGTTCGCCGGTCCTGTTAAGCCGGCAAGAAACCCATAAGACTTTGGCGCTCAGGCCCGGTATATTTTTTATGTCGTGTAGCACGGCCATAAGGCTGTTTTGGATGTGAATGAAATGTGAAGAATTGCGAGCGAATGGGATCGAGCGCACGGCCATAGGTTGTCTCCTTTTTCCTCTTTAAGCGCGAGAGACTTTGAACCCAAAAAAACCCGGCTGGCACCAAACCAATCGGGCTCAAAGAAGTCTTAATCGCAGATGTCGCCGGACCAGAATCGGTCAGCAATTCATGTGTGTCGTCGAATATCGCAACTCCGTAGGAGTGTCAAGGCAAAGGGCCTGCTTTTGTGCAATGGCAATGATGCAGCCGTGATCTTTCGTCCAAGCCGGGCCGCCTCATGGGTTGGCAACCGACAATGTTGTGATTACAAACGCTCGTGCTCAAATTGCCAATATGCACGGTTGACACCGCTAGGTAAATTAAAATAGTCTCGGCGCTGTCGGTCATCGTTTGCGAGCCAAAGAATTCCTAACAACAAGTTTTTCAAGGAACCGCCATGAGCCAAACCTCTTACAAAGGTTTCCGCCAAAACGAGTTGGAATTTCAATACAACCCGCGAACTTCGGTATCTGAGTATCCGGAGCTCGCCAAAAAACGAAGCGCGGAAAGCCAGAAGGTTCGATCCACCCTTAAGTCTTGGCTGGATGTCCCCTATGGCCGCTCGCCGCGAGAGATTCTCGACATTTATCCGGCGGCTCAGGCCGGCGCTCCCGTGCTCGTCTACTACCACGGCGGTTACTGGCGCGGCGGCAGCAAGGAAGACAACTGCGGTTTCGCGCCGACCTTCGTCAAGCGCGGCGCAAACGTTGTGATTGTCGAATACGACCTCTGCCCTAAAGTTACGGTCAGCGACATCGTGCGCCAAGCGCGCGCATCCATCGCTTGGGTTTACCGCAATATCGAGCGTCACAATGGCGACCCCTCGAGACTTTATATCTCCGGCCACTCCGCGGGAGGCCATCTAGCGGCAATGATCTTGGCTCACGACTGGCAGCGCGAAGGATTGCCGCGGGAATTGATTAAGGGCGCTGTGCTCACTTCGGGAGTGTATGATCTGGAGATGGTCATGCAAATCGGCATCAACGACGAGATCCGTATGACACCGGAACTGGTCAAAGAGAACAGCCCGTTCTTGCATCCTCCTTTACCGATTTGCCCAACT
>Ga0153915_10007603_pt1 | contig 10237 bp, 8 predicted proteins | sample Opewatmetagenome_2_FD_107003 | JGI IMG/M metagenome (GOLD analysis project Ga0153915, IMG submission 107003) | Freshwater wetland microbial communities from Ohio, USA - Open water 3 Core 3 Depth 3 metaG | ecosystem: Environmental > Aquatic > Freshwater > Wetlands | place: USA: Ohio, Lake Erie... | reverse complement strand
TCGATGGAGCCCTTCCCGCAGCGGGAGGGCGCCGGAGATCGCAACGGGCCGCGCATCTTCCAGGCCCTTCGCGGCCGGGCACCGCTCGATCGATTCGCCGGCAAGGATGCGCGCGCGGCGCTGACCGAACTCGCGGGGCTGCCCGTCAAAGACCTCGAGTTCGCGTCAATTGCCGGGGAGCCCGCGTACTTCGCGACGATTGCCCCTGGCGACACACGTATCGTCCCCGTCAACGGCGCGCCGTCGGCAGCGGTCGACACGGGCAGGATCATCGACATCGTCACGCGTGTGTCGCAGTCGTTCGGTGGCGCGAGCGTCCGCGTCGTCGATCGGTACGACCGGTACTATCTCGACCGTCATCACGTTGCGCCGCTGCCGGTCGTCCTTGTCGAGCTGAACGATGCCGACCACACGCGCTACTACATCGATCCCAGGTCTGCCCGCGCGGTCGGCGGATACAGCGCGGCGAGCTTTCTCGATCGATGGCTTTATCATGGCCTTCACTCGATGAACTTCCCCTGGCTGTACAACTACCGTCCCGCCTGGGACATCGTCGTCATCGCGTTCATGATCGGCGGCACCGCGTTGACGGTGACGTCGCTCTTGCTCGCATGGCAGGTGCTCGGCAGAAAGCTGAGGTTGATTAATGGCTAGAAGGAGACTTGGCGGCGAGTGTCTCATCGTTCTCGTCACGTTCGCGTTTTCGATTGGCGATGTCGCGGCGCAGACGCCGAAGCGCGCCGCCGCGCCCGCGAAGCTCGACGCCAACATGGCGCAGTTGATGCGCGGCACGCTCTATCCCGCATCGAACGTGTTGTTTGCCGCGCAGGACGATTTGAGCAAGCAGCCGAAGCCGTCCGATGCCGCGACGTCGCCGAATCCGCTGACCAACACGTATGGCGGCTGGCAGGCCGTCGAAAACGCCGGTCTCGCGATTGCGGAGATGTCACGGCTTCTCTCGCTGCCGGGACGGATGTGCTCGAGCGGGCACCCGGCTCCGGTGGCGCGTGCCGACTGGATCAAATTCACGGCCGACCTCCGGAAAGCCGGTATTGCGGCGTACGAGGCGGCAAAGAAGAAAGATAAGGACGCGATGGTGGATGTTGCCGGCACCGTCTCGGATGCCTGCGGCGCCTGCCATGAGGTATATCGTGAGAAGAAGGGCGGCGACAAGGATCGCTGTCTGCCATAACCATGACGAACAACTCTCGACTCGCTGCCGGCCTCGTTCTGACCTGCGTGTCTGCCTGGGCGTGTTCCTCGCCGAAGCCCGCGGCTCCGCCGCCGACGGCCGCTCCGGCCGCGCCGGTCATGACGCCGGTCGTGTCGGTGAAAGAGCTGATGCGCTTCGATATCGATCCGGTGGCCGACAACATCTTCGACGCCGTGACGTGGGACATCAGCAAGAAGGGCATCGTCGCGAAAGAGCCCACGACCGACGAGGACTGGGAGAAAGTCAAAACCGGGGCGGTGTCGCTGGCGGAGAACATCTATCTCCTCAAAGTGAAGCGGCCGTTCGCGCCTCCTGGCGATGTCAACAACAGCACGGGACCGAATCCGCCGGAGCTGTCGCCGGCGCAGATCCAGGCGAAGCTCGACAAGGACCCCGTGTTGTGGGACGCGAAGATCGAGGCGCTCCGCAACGCGGCGAAGGAAATCATCGAGATCGCGGACAAGCGGGACGCGAAGGCGCTGTTCGAAGCGAGCGCGGACGTCGACATGGCGTGTGAAAACTGCCATCTGGAGTACTGGTACCCCGGCGACAGGGCTGCCGTCGAGGACGACGCCAGGCAGCGCGCGCGGTTCGAGAAGTCCGCGAAGTCTGCGAAGTCTGCGAAGAAGAAGTGACCCTGCTGCTCGCCGCGGCGGCGTTCCTCGCCCACCACTCATTCGCGGCCGATTTCGACACGACCAGGCGCGTTACGCTGACCGGACGCGTGACGAAAATCGAGTGGATGAATCCCCACGTGCACGCCTACATCGACGTGAAGGATGAACGCGGCATGGTGACGAACTGGACGCTGGAGATGGGCAGCCCGAACGGCTTGAAGGAGAAGGGCTGGACGCGGAAATCCCTGAAGGTCGGCGACCTCGTCACAATTGACGGCAGCCGCGCCAAGGACGGGTCGAACATCGCCAACGTTCGTTCGATCGTCCTCCCGTCAGGTGCGCGGCTGCTCGCAGCCTCGAGCCAGGGCAATACGTCATGAGGCGTGGTGGGGGTACAATCGCATCGATGACATTCCGGCGCGCTGCCGCTCGCCTTCTCGCATTGACCGTCGCGACGGCCTTCACCTGGTCGTTGTACGCCGCGTGCGCTGAGGCCGCGATTACGACGATGAGCGCGCAGATGGCGTGCTGCAAGGACGGCGAGCTCTCGTGCGCGGCGCATGGCAGCGCGAATGACTGCTGCCGGACCGAGGCGGCCCGGCCGCACGAGGTCGTTGCTGGCGCAAAGATCGATCCTGTCCATACCCTCAACGCCGTTGTCGCATGGGCGGTGGTTCCCGACATGGGGACGGTCGATGCCGCACACACTCGAACCGGTCCGCCGGCGTCGCGGCCTCGCATCGAGCCTGGTCCTCCTCCGTACATCGCGTTTTCCTCGCTCCTGATCTAGTCACAACCTGAGCGTCTGATTTCTGGCGCTGTGGACGTGTGTCCGCGCGCCGTTTCGTGACGTAGTGCAGACCTTCGGGTCTGCCTCGCGCAGGCAGGTTGAGATGACCGCGTATGTTCGTAGAGTGGCGGCGATGTCGTTCGCCGTGGTGTCCTTTGCCGTGGCGGCGGCTGAGCTTCGCGCGCAGGTCACGCACCAGCACGAACCCTCGACGCGCATCGAGGGACCGCCGGTCAGCTTGCAGAGCGTCCTGCAGGAGGCGCTCGAGAACAATCCGGAGCTGTCGGCGCTTCGGGATCAAATCGCCGTCGCGAAACAGCGGCCCGCGCAGGAGCGTGGACTTGCACCGCCGATGGCCGAGGCGCAGATCTGGCAGTGGCCGATCAATAGCGTGAACCCAGCCGACACGAACATGTACATGTTCATGGTCGGCCAGGATCTGCCGGGCCGCGGGAAGCGTGATGCGCGCGCGGCGGTGGCGGAGAAGGGGATCGCGGTTGCTGAAGCCGACGTGACGATTCGCGCGCGACAGATCGTCAACGAGATCAAGCAGGCCTACACGGCGCTGTTCATTGCGCGAAAGGCGGCCGAAGTGCATCTGGCCAGTGTCGATCTCCTGCGCGAGATCGCGGACGCGGCGCAGGCCAGGTACGCCGCCGGACGAGTCTCCCAGGCCGACGTGTTGAAGCCCGTCGTGGAGCTGTCGAAGCTGCACAGCGACGTCATCCTGCACGACCAGGAGGCCGGGCTTGCCGCGGCGCGCCTGAACGTGCTCCTCAATCGCCTCCCCGAGACGCCCATCGGTCCGCTGGAAGAGCCGCGCGAGGAGATGTTGCTGCCCGCTCCGGCGGATCTTCAACGGCTCGCGATCGAGCGTCAGCCTGAGTTGCAGCGCGCGCGCCTTGAGATCGAGCGCGCGGAGTCGGAGCTGGCGTCAGCGAGGCTCGAACGGAAGCCCGACTTCGTCGTGCAGGGCGGCTACCAGGTGATGCCGAACCAGACCGACGGAGTACTCGCCAGGGTCGGCATCACGTGGCCGAACGCGCCGTGGTCGCGGGGCAGAATCGACGCGAAGATCGCCGAGCAATCGGCTGCCGTCGTGACGGCGCGCAGCCGCGAACGCGCCATGGAAAACCTGGTGCGCCTCGCCGTGCAGGAAGCCTACGTGCGGCTGCACGCCGCGCAGGAACGCGCCTCGCTGCTGCGCACGACGATTCTGCCGCAGTCGCGCCAGGCGTTTGACGTGTCCCGTGCCGCCTATCAAGCGGATCGAGCTGACTTCTCAACCGTGCTCGACAGCGAACGCGCGCTGCTCGATTCGCGGCTGGAGTATTTCCGGGCGGTCGCCGACTTCACCCAGGCCATGGCCGATCTCGAGCGCGCCATCGGCGTCGAGTTACCCGCGGGCACGACCGTGCGCGCGCCCTCATCAGAAGGTCAGTGAGATGAAACGCACACTGCTGCTGTTTGTCACTGTCGGCGCGGGGCTGCTCCTGCTGGGCGCGGGCGTCATCCTCATTCGCACAAAGCGTCCGCCATCGTCGATGTCGAGCATGCCGGTCGCCGAGTCGCGGAACGCTTCGGCGGAGCCGGCATCGACACCGAGAAGCGGCGTCACCATCGACGCGCGGCGCCAGCAATTGATTGGTGTCCGCACGGTGCCGGCGACCAGGACGGCGGCCACGGCCACGATTCGCGCGGTTGGTTCTGTCCGATCGGCGGAGACAAGACTCGCCGACGTCAACGTCAAGCTCGACGGATGGATTCGCGATCTATTCGTCGACTACACGGGACAGGCGGTCACCAGGGGACAACCGCTGTTCACGCTCTACAGTCCGGATCTGCTCGCCACGGAGATGGAGTACGTGCTGGCCATCAAAGCGCGAGACCAACTGCAGCAGTCAGAGGTCGCCGAGGCGAAGGCGCGCGCGGATCAGCTCGTCATGGCGGCGAGGCAGCGCCTCGCATTGTGGGATCTGACCGAGGAACAGCTTCGCGCGCTCGACGAAACGCGCGAGCCGTCGAGCACCGTGACGTTTCGATCGCCGGTGAACGGCGTCGTGATGGAGAAGACCGCCGTCAACGGCATGCACATCACGAGCGGTCAGACGCTCTACAGGATCGCGGATCTCTCGACGGTGTGGGTGGAGGCCGACGTGTACGAAACGGAGGTGCCGCTTGTTCACGTCGGCGAGCGCGCGACCGTCACGCTCGACGCGTACCCTGGCGAGCGCTTCGCGGGCCGCGTCATCTACATCTATCCATACATCGACGACAAGACGCGCACGAACCGAGTGCGGTACGAATTGGCGAATCGCGGCGGGCGTCTGAAGCCGGGGATGTTCGCGAACGTCGAGATGGCCTCACCCGCGGGATCGGCGGTCATCGTGCCAGGCAACGCGTTGCTCGACTCGGGCACGGAACAAATCGTGTTCGTCGGCCAGGGCGATGGCTACTTCGAACCACGGAAAGTGAAAGTGGGGCGCCGCCTCGGTGAAGACGTCCAGATTCTCGAGGGCATCAAAGAGGGCGAGCTCGTCGCGACAGGCGCGGCGTTCTTCCTCGACTCTGAAAGCCAATTACGCGCGGGCCTCCAGGGTTATGAGGCGCCGGCGGGTTCAAGTGGATCGCCGGCCGCGCCAGCCTCGCAGGTCGACATCTCGTTCCGCCTGACACCCGATCCGCCAAAGACTGGCGACATCCAGATGGAGGTCGTCGTCAGGGACCAGAACGGCAGATCGATCGATGGTGCGGACGTGTCCGTGCAGTTCTTCATGCCGGCGATGCCGGCGATGAGCATGCCGGCGATACGCAATGAGACGAAGCTCGCGCCCGTCGGGGGCGGCGTGTATCGAGGACCCGGGCAAGTGCCGATGGCGGGGCAGTGGCAGGTGACCGTTACCGTCATGCGAGGCGGGCAGCGGCTCGGCGCCAGACAGCTGCCGGTGGTGGCGAAATGATCAACCGCATCATCGACTGGTGCGCGTCCAACCGGTTCCTGGTGTTCACCGGCACGGCGGCGCTGATCGTCTGGGGCATCTGGGCGATGGCGAAGACGCCGCTCGACGCCGTCCCGGACATTTCCGACGTGCAGGTCATTGTCTCGACGGAGTGGATGGGGAGAAGTCCCGACCTGATCGAAGACCAGATCACGTATCCGATTGTGTCTGCGTTGATCGCCACGCCGCGTGTGAAGGCTGTTCGTGGCTTCACGGACTTCGGGATCTCGTACGTCTACGTGATCTTCCAGGACAACACGGACATCTATTGGGCTCGAAGCCGCGTCATCGAGTATTTGCAGGGCATCCGGGGACAACTGCCGGACGGTGTGAACCCGACGCTCGGACCTGACGCGACGGGCGTCGGCTGGGTCTTCGAGTACGCGCTCGTCGACGAGACCGGGCAGCGCAGCCTCGCCGATTTGCGGAGCCTGCAGGACTGGAATCTGCGCTACTGGCTCGCGTCCGTGCCCGGCGTGGCCGAAGTCGCGAGCATCGGCGGGTTCGTCAAGCAGTACCAGGTGAATCTCGATCCCAACAAGCTGGCGGCGTACGACGTCGGCGTGAAGCAGGTCATCGACGCGATCAAGATGAGCAACAACGACGTCGAAGGCCGGTTGCTTGAATTCGCCGGCCGCGAGTACATGGTGCGTGGACGAGGCTACCTGACGTCGACGGCGGATATCGAAAACGTCTCGCTCGGCGCGAATGCGCGTGGCACGCCGATCCGCGTGCGCGACGTCGCACAGGTGCGGATCGGGCCGGATATCCGCCGCGGCGTCGCCGAACTCGATGGCAAAGGCGAAGCCGTCGGCGGCATCGTCGTGATGCGGTTCGGGGAAAACGCGCTGCGCGTGATCGACGGTGTGAAGGCCAGGCTGCAGGAGGTGCAGCGCTCCCTTCCGCCAGGCGTGCGGATTATCCCGACGTACGACCGTTCAGGTCTCATCGGTGATTCCATCAACACGCTGCGCCGGACGCTCATCGAGGAAGCGATCGTCGTCTCGGTCGTCATCGTCGTCTTTCTCTTTCATTTCCGATCCGCGCTGATTCCGATCATCGCGCTGCCGATTGCCGTGCTGGCGTCGTTCATCCCGATGTACTACCTCGGCGTGACGTCGAACATCATGTCGCTCGGGGGGCTCGCGCTCGCGATCGGTGTGCTGGTGGATGCGTCGATCGTGATGGTGGAGAACGCGTACCGCCACGTCGCGGAAGCGCAGGTTCCATACGAGGAGCAGCCGCAGGCGATCGCCCGTGCCGCCAGGCAGGTGGCGCGCGCCATCTTCTTCTCGCTGGCCATCATCGTCGTGTCCTTCGTGCCGGTGTTTCTCCTTGAAGCCCAGGAAGGGCGGATGTTCCGGCCGCTCGCATTCACGAAGACATTCGCGATGGTCGGCGCGTCGGTCCTCTCGATCACGCTCGTCCCGGTGTTGATGACGATCTTCATTCGCGGCCGGCGATTGAAGCCTGAGTCACAGAATCCAGTCTCGCGCCTGTTTGCGTGGCTGTACGACCCGATCATCCGCCTGGCCCTGCGCTGGAAGTGGAGTGCGCTCGTGCTGAACTTCGCCGTTGTGCCGATGACGATTCCGCTGCTCTTCGTCATCGGCAGCGAGTTCATGCCGCCGCTCTATGAAGGCTCGATGCTGTATATGCCCACGTCACCGCCGGGCCTGTCGATTACGGAGGCCACGAAACTTCTGCAGGTGCAGGACAAGATGCTGCGGACGTTCCCGGAGGTCGCGACCGTGTTCGGCACCGTCGGTCGCGGCACGACACCGACCGACAACACGCCGATGGGGATGGTCAATACCACGGTGACGCTGAAGCCGCGCGACCAGTGGCGGCCGGGAATGACCGTCGAGAAACTTCAGGGCCAGATGGACGCGCAGTTGCAGTTCCCCGGCTTTCCGAACGTGTGGACGCAGCCCATCCGCAACCGCCTGGACATGCTCCTCACGGGAATCAAGACGCCGGTCGGCATCAAGATTCTCGGATCCGATCTGAATGAAATCCAGCGGATTGGCAGTGACATCGAACGTGCCCTGCAGAACATTCCCGGCACGCGCAGCGTGTACGCCGAGCGCGTGGCTCAGGGGTACTTCACGGACATTCGCATCGATCGGGACGCCATCGCGCGCCATGGACTCACCATCGGCGATGTCGAGGACGTGATCGAATCCGCGATCGGCGGTCAGAACATCACCCGCACGATCGAAGGGCGCGAACGCTATCCGGTCAACGTCCGATACGAGCGAGGATTTCGCGAGAACCTGCCCGATCTCGCCCGGGTGCTCGTCAAGACACCCGCCGGCACGCAGATCCCGCTGTCGCAACTCGCCGGGGTCACGCTGTCGCCAGGGCCCGCGATGATCCGTGACGAGAACGGCCAGCTTGCGGGTTATGTCTACGTTGACACGGCGACGACGGACGTTGGGGGGTATGTCGAGCGGGCGAAGCGCGCCATCGCCGAACACCTCACGCTGCCGGCGGGCTACACACTGCTCTGGACCGGACAATACGAGTTCCAGGTGCGGGCGCGTGAGCGATTCGCGATTCTCATCCCGCTCGTGTTCTTCATCATCTTCCTGCTGCTCTACATGACGTTTCGCTCGGTGTCGGAGGCCACGATCGTCATGCTGTCGGTCGTCTACGCGATGACGGGCGGGGTCATCCTGCAGTGGTGGCTCGGCTACAACTTCTCGGTGGCGGTGTGGGTCGGCTACATCGCGCTCTACGGCGTCGCCGTCCAGACGGGCGTCGTCATGGTGCTGTATCTGCACGAAGCGCTCGACAGGCGCCTCGCGCTGGGCGGCGAGATCACGGAGAAGGACATCTTCGAGGCCACGCTCTCGGGCTCCGTGCTCCGGTTGCGCCCGAAGCTGATGACAGTCAGCGTGGTGATGGCAGGCTTGCTGCCGATCCTCTGGAGCACCGGTGTCGGTTCCGACATCATGAAGCCGATCGCGGCGCCGATCGTCGGCGGCATGGTGACGTCGACGATTCACGTGCTCATCATCACGCCCGTGATCTTCTTCATCATGAAGCGCCGGGCGTTGCAAAAAGGCACTCTGACTGCGTCGAAAATGCACGTCAGCGCATCATGAGTGGCGGTCGACGACTCATACGTGTTATACACAATGCCGGTGCGCCGCCTTCTCGTCGCGTTCATTTTCGGACTGCTGATCGTTGACGCCGCAGGGCTCGACGGCCTCATTGTGTCCGAGCGGTGCACCAGCCTGGTGGACACGGTTCCGGACAACGCGTGCCCCGCGACGTGCCTGCGATGCGCGTGCGGTCAGCCGATGGTGGCCGTGGCAGTGAACCTCGGAACGACTACGGTGATTCAACTGCCAGTCGTCGATGATTCGCCGCTCGCCGTTCTCCACCGCCCAGCCTCTGACGTCTTTCACGTTCCGAAATCGACCTCGCTGTCCCTGTAAACATTGATTCCCGCGAACGCGCCGGATCCATGCGATCCGTCCGTTCTGCGGTCAGCGAGGCATCATGAGTTTTTCGCGGTGTGCCGTGGTGCCGGCGTTCGTCTGCCTGATGCAGACAGCGGCCGGCGCGCAGTCTCTGACATTGACGCTCGACGAGGCACTGGCGCGTGCGCGCGAACAAGCGCCGTCCGTACTGGTTGCCCGTGCACGCATCGAAGAAGCGCGCGGCCGGCTGGCGGGCGCACGCATTCGGTACCGTGACAACCCGACGGTCGACATCTCCGCGGGACCCCGGTCGATCGACGGGACCCCGCTGACGGACTTCGATCTTGGCGTGAGTCAGTTCTTTGAGACTGGTGGCCAGCGGGCGGCCCGCATGGCCGGCGCCGAAGCCGCGATTCGACGCGAAACCGCGACGGCAGACGAAGTCAGGCGGCTCGCGCTTCGAGACGTGGCGCTGGCGTGGCTTCGAACACTGCACGCGCAGGAGCGTGTCACGCTCCTCAGCCGGGCCGAAACCGTGGCTGTTGACGTGGCCACTGTCGCGAGCCGTCGGTACGCCGCCGGTGACATCGCGGTTCTGGATGTCAACGTGGCCAGGAGTGCCCTGGCCCGCGCGCGGGCTGCACGGATGGCGGCCGAAGCCGAGCGTACGGCGGCGGGTGGAGAACTGCAGCGGTTGCTCGGTCTTCCTCGAGGCGAGCGGCCCATCGCGCGTGGCGAGCTTCGTCGCGGCATTCGTCCTGCGCTGGCCACACTTGTCGCTGCGGTCGACAACCGTCCGGACCTGCAGGCGCTCAATGCCGAGATTGCTGACGCGGAAGCCGATGTCAGATTGGGCCGCGCCGCGGGCCGTCCGGATGTGGGCCTCGGCGCTCGACTGAAACGTGAAGAAGGCCACCGCGCGGTCGTCGGCGAACTGACCATTACGCTCCCGGCATTTGCGCGCGGGCAGGAACTCTTCGCGACGGGTACGGCTCGCGCGTCCCGTGTCCGCATGGAACTGGAGACGATCCGTGCTGCGGCCGTGTCCGAGGTGGAGAGCCTGTACACCACACTCGCTGCGCGCCAGAGCGCCGTGGCCGCGTTCGAACAGGAGGCGCTTTCTGGTCTGGACGAAAACGACGCGCTCGCCCAGCGCAGCTTCGATGTGGGCCAGGTCAGCCTGCCCG
>Ga0153915_10007602_pt1 | contig 10237 bp, 7 predicted proteins | sample Opewatmetagenome_2_FD_107003 | JGI IMG/M metagenome (GOLD analysis project Ga0153915, IMG submission 107003) | Freshwater wetland microbial communities from Ohio, USA - Open water 3 Core 3 Depth 3 metaG | ecosystem: Environmental > Aquatic > Freshwater > Wetlands | place: USA: Ohio, Lake Erie... | reverse complement strand
TCAGCGTCCACGATGGCGTGGAAGACGCGGTCGATCGCCGCATCGTCGAGCTTCTGAAGCCCCTCTTTGACGAGGTAGTGACGCGCGAGATCCTCCTCGAGCTGCGCTCGCCAGGCGCGGTCGTAGGAAACCAGGGAGTCCCGGGATACGTCGCCCTCCCGCACGGCCCGCGCGGCGGTCTCCCCGGCGAGCCGGCCGGACAGGAGTCCGTTCTGGATCCCGGCGCCCGTGAGGGGGTCGATGAGCCGCGCCGCGTCCCCCGCGAGGAGGAGTCCGGCCATGGCGCTCCGCTCCACGGGGAGCGAGGTGGTCACGCCGCCCGCGACCTCCTCGATGGCTTCGCCCTTCGCGAGGCCGGGCCGTCGCGCGATGAACGCGTTCAGGTACCGCTTGACCTCCGCTCGGTCCCTCAGCCGGGAGAGCGGGATCCCCAGGCCCACGTTGGCCACGTCGGGACCCTTCCAGAAGACCCACGCGTACCCGCCGGGTGCCTCGCTTCCCAGATGGAGATCGCTGTACGCGGCGTCCCCCCGGACGCCCGCGAGGGTGACCTGGAGGCAGGAGACCAGGTCCCGCGCGCGCAGGGGTGTCGTCATCCCGGCCCAGCGGCCCACCTGGCTCTCGAAGCCGTCCGCTGCGATCACCACGGGTGCATGGACGTTCCAGGTCTCCCCCATGTGCTCGCAGACCGCGCCGACCACGCGGTCGCCCTCGCGTAGCAGGCCGAGGGCGCTCGTCTTGATCTCGATCTCCGCCCCGGCTCGCGAGGCCTCCTTGGCCAGGCTGCGATCGAACAGGTCGCGCTCCACGACGTAACCCCCCTTGGCGCCCGCATACCCGGAGATAGTGAGGGAGGTCCCATCGGGGGAGAAGACCCGCGAGGCCTCGATCTCCCGGGCCACGAACGCGGGGGAGGGTTTCAGGTCCACCGCCTCGAGCCAGTTCCTCCCGATGGCCTCGCCGCAGCGGACCGGCGTGCCGATCTCCTGCCGCTTCTCGATGAGCAGGGTGTGCGCGCCTCCCGCCGCCGCGTAGCGGGCCGCCGTGCTGCCCGTGGGTCCCGCGCCCACGACGAGGACGTCTACCGCCAGGTCCATGGATGGGGTCCCGATTGCGGGGGATGAGATGAGCCTTTGGGGGCCATTCGAAGAAAAAAGGAGGAGCGGGAGCGGATGGCTCCCGCGGGGTGGTTCAGCCTCAGGCGTCGGGCAGGACCTCGAGGGTCCCGGTCATGTAGTCGTGTCCGTCGCCACACGGGATGTTGCACTTGAAGGTGAACGTCCCCGTCTGGCCGGCGACGAAGGTGATCGGCGTGGCCGTTACCCAGGGAGTGACCTCACCCGTGGTCGTGTTCGCCGTCCCCGGTTCGATGCGCTGGTTCACGTTGAAGTCCGTCAGGTAGAACCCGTGCGGCATCGTGTCCGCGTTGATCACGGTGATCTTGACCGTGTCCCCTTGGTGGACGACCAGGCTGTTCGGGACGAAGGCGTCCCAACCCGCGCCCTGGATGTCCGGGACGATGGCCAGCTCGAAGGCCACGGTCGTGGGCGTGTAGGCCGACGTCCTTGGGGACAGGTTGCTCATCAGGCCCAGTCCGAGCCCGGCCACGCCAAGCACCAGGGCCAGGGCCGCCACGATCAGGACCGTGCGGCTGCCTACGTTCGCATTTCCGGAGCCACGTTTCGGGGTTTCAGCATCTTCGTCCATGGTCTTCTTCTCCTGAGTCGCGGACCGCTTTCGGTCCTTCTCCTCCTCGGGCGGATCCGCCCGGATGCCCAGCACCTGGGTGGCCACGAATCCGTAGGTGGCCCAAACACCGCCGACCACCGCGACGATCACGAGGACGATGGCGCGGTCCGTTGGGAGGATAGGCGGTGGGACGACCGGGCCCGACAGCGCCAGGAACGTGGTGCTCGCGTTGCTGGGCGCGTAGGCGGCGTCCCCTGCGAACGCGACCTGGATCGTGTAGTTCCCCGGCGCGACGGGGTCGTAGTCCAGGAATCCCTCGCCCTGGGAATCCGTGACGGTGGATACGAGGGGGAGCCACCCGAAGGCGGTCTGCAGGGAGAAGCTGATGTTCTCCCCCGCCAGACCGATTTCCGTTCGTGCGTCGTGGAGGATCGCGCCGATCAGGTTGTTCACGCCCACGGAGATGTCTGCGGGGGCCCGTGGGTGGAGTTCCGTCGGCTCCATCCCCGCGGGAGAGGGCGGGAGGCCGGCTCCGGCGGACACGGCCGGTGCGAGGACGGCCAGGAGGCCGAAGACTACGACCACGAGCGCCAGGCCGCGCTTCATTGGATCACCTCATCGGGAACAACCTGTCTCGCGGGCTCAGCGGCCGGCGTCTCCTCGGAGACCTCCCAGATGCTCACGAGGGGGAAGAGCTTCGAGAAGACGGCGTAGAGGAGAATGAACCCGGCGATCGCGCCCGCGGTGATGGACCACTCGACCCACGTCGGGGAGTAGCTGGCCCAGGAGACGGGCATCTGCGGGGTGGCCATGGCCGGCACGACAATCAGGAGGCGCTCGAACCACATGCCCACGTTCACGCAGACCGCGGCGACGACAAGCCACGCGACGCTCTTCACCCGCGTCAGGGCGAGGATGAAGACGGGCGCCAGGAACCCGCCGACGACCATGCCCCAGAACAGGTACATGTACGGGCCTCCCGCCAACGCCTGCAGCCACGCGTTGTCCGACGATTCGGACCCGTACGCGGCGGTGAGGTACTCGCTCAAGGTGAAGTAGATCAGGATGAGGTCGAGGGCCAGCATCATGAGGCCCAGGTTGCGGAAGTGGAGGGGCTTGATCCACCTCTCCAGGTGGTAGACCTTCCGGAAGACCGCCATGGCGAGGATGATTGTGGCGATTCCCGAGAGGATCGCGCCGACGACGAAGTAGGGGCCGAAGATCGTGCTGTGCCAGCCGACGCGGAGGGTCATCCCGAAGATCCACGAAACAACCGTGTGCACGCTGACCGCGATGGGGATGATGATGATCGCCATGATCGCGATCCCCCGCTTCAGCCGCCGGCGCTGGCCCGGGCTGTCCCGCCAGTGCATCGAGAGGAACGCGTAGAGCTTGCGGCGGAGGCGGCCTCCCACCTTGCCCTCGCGCATGGCCGCGAGGTCCGGGATGAGCGGGAGGTAGAGGTAGAGCAGGCTGCCCGTGAGGTACGTGGCGATCGAGATGAAGTCCCAGAGGACCGCAGACTGGATGCGTCCGTAGAAGACGATGTTGAGCAACCGGTCCGGATGGCCCAGATCGATGATCGGGAACAGGGCGCCGACACAGATCGCGATGACCGTGATCGACTCCGCCATCCGCGTGATCGGCTTGCGCCACTCCGCGCCGCTCACCCGCAGGATCGCGGAGATCAGGGTCCCCGCATGGCTCACGCCGATGAAGAAGACGAAGTTCGAGATGTAGAGCCCCCAGCTCACGTAGTTCCCCATTCCCGTGACACCCAGGCCGGTCGTCAGCTGCACGTAGTACGCGTACGCGCCCAGGCCGACGACGCCGATGAGGGGCGCGATGAACGCATAGAACCGCCACGTCGTCCTGCGAACCGGCGCCACGAGCCGTTCCATGTCCTTCGGGTCCATCGTCTCATCTCCGTGCGGGCAGGTAGTAGACGCGGGGGTCCGTCCCCAGCTCCTCCTTCCACCGGAAGCCGCCCTGGGACTGGAGGGTCTTGCGGAACGGGAGGGTCTCCCCGAGCCCGTTCGTCACCGCGTCCTCGTTCTCGTTTCCGAAGTAGATCGCGCCCATGGGACACTGGGCGCTGCACTCGGGGAGCCGCCCCTTGCGCGCCTCGTGGGCACAGAACATGCACTTCATCACGACGCCCTTCGTCGTGGGCCAGGGCTCCTCCGGACTGTACGGGTGCGCGAGGGCCTCCGCGGGGTACGAGGGCGTCGTCCAGTTGAAGAACCGGGCGTTGTACGGGCAAGCGGCCATGCAATAGCGGCAGCCGATGCAGCGCGTCTGGTCTACGAGGACCGTGCCATCCGGGTCCACGTACGTGGCTCCGACCGGGCAGACCTTCACACAGGGCGCGTTGCGGCAGTTGAAGCACGGCCTGGGGAGGTAGTAGGAACCGCCCGCGTCGTCCTGGACCTGGTACACCTGGATCCATTGCTGCCCCGAAGGCACGTAGTGTGCCTGGTTGCAGGCCTGCGTGCAGGCGCCGCAGCCGTCGCACTTCGCGAGGTCAATCATCATGACCCAGCTGTCCGCCGCGGATCCCCGGAGCCGCGGATCCTCGGCCGCGGGCACGATCTTGTCCGCCAGGAACTTGGAGCCCAGCGCAAGAATGGCCACGGCTCCCGCCCCGACCCCCGCCATCTTCAGGAACCGGCGGCGGTCCATCCTCCGCGCCTTCGCCTCGCCCGAATCTTCCGTGTCTTCCTCCGGCATGCGCCTTCCCCTCATGGCCTTCCTACGCACGTCGTACTACGCCCGCCAGACTCGGGACCAAGGAATATGTACGCGCCGCGCCAAGAATACGTATTGTGCGTGTATCCTCTACAAGAGTACGAGGTTCCCGTCCTCGAGTACGTATGCTGGGTAGCCTCGAAGGCGACGCGATCGCGGTGCTCCAGGAAATCCGGGAGGGCACGACCCGCCAGGTCCTGGAGGGCGTGAACCGCCGCGGGCACCAAGTCGCCTACACGACCGTGAGTACGATCCTGACCCGCCTGCACGCGAAGGGCGTCATCGACCGCCGCAGCGAGCCGTTCAAGGGCGGCGAGCGTTACCTGTACGTGTACAAGGACATCGAGGAAGAGTACCTGGACCGCCTGCTGGGTGGGCTCGTGAGCGTGTTCGGTCGTCCCGGGGTCGCACACCTCGCGGAGAAGATCGAGCACCTGGATGACGAGAAGCTCCGTCAACTCCGCGAGCGTCTGCGGGCATGCCGAACTTCGGCCTGGTCCTGCTCCTCTCCTCCGGCACGCTGTCCGTCGCAGGAGCGGCGCTCTACTTCGCATCCCGGCACAGCGCCCACACGTCCCAGGGCGCCTCCCTCACCCTCTTCGCGCACGGCGCGTTTGCGACCTCCGGCCTCCTGTTCGTCGTGAGCCTGGTCCACGTGCACTCCCTCTCGCCCCTGGTCGTCCACATCCACAGCCTCGGGGACGCCTTGCTGGACGACTTCGACTGTGACCTGACCTTGGATTGCGTCGCGACCTCCGCGGTCCTCATCGCGGGGATCGTCCTCGGCGCGGCGACCCTGCTCGGCCAACTGAGCTCGCGACTCCTGCTCCGTGACTGCCGGGGACGGATGCTGCCGTCCGAAGGCCTGCCCCGGGACGCCGTGCCGACCTCAACCGAGCTCTGGCTGGTGGACGAGTCCCGGCCCGATGCGTTCGCCGTGGCCGTGGTCCGCTGGGACCGGCACCGGCTCCTGCGGGTCCGGGACGCCATCGTCGTGACCACGGGGTTCCGCGACCTCCTGACGCCGCAGGAACTGAGGGCCGCCCTGGCCCACGAGGCGGCCCACGTGCGCGCCCACGACAGCCGCTACCTGCCCGTGGTGCGGAGCCTGTCCCGTATCCTCTTCCTCGATCCCGTCCTGGGCTACCTCTCCCGCCGCCTCGCGGCGCGCTACGAGTTCGGTGCGGACGAGGATGCCGCACGCGCCACTCGAGATCCGCGGTCCCTGGCGCGGGCCCTGCTCCGGGTGCAGGAAGCCTCGCAAGGCCCGTCCGCAGGCGTGGCGTTCCTCGGGCGGGACCGCGCCCCGCTCATCGTGGAGCGCATCGAGCGTCTGCTCGACCTCGCCGAACGGATGGACCGCGAATCCTAGTCCCCACGCCGTTCCCCCGCGGCGTAGTGTTGCGGCGTGGGGGTTTCCCGCACCTGACCGGAATCGGCGGGCGCAATGGGAGCTGGCCCGCGGCGGATGGGGGTCAGGTCGGATGAACATGTATTTACCCGACTAGATGCATATGCGACCCATGGAGCTTGAGACCCGTAAGGTCCAGAAGCTCGGCTACTCGAGTGTGGGCATCTCCCTTCCCAAGGCCTGGGCCGCCACGAACGGCCTGAAGCCCGGTGCGATCATCACCCTGGCCGTCGAGGACGACGGGAGCCTCCGGATCCGCACGGGCCCCCTGGACGACCGCCCCGTCACCTCGGAGGCCATGATCGACGCGGACGAGTGGAAGGGGCCGGAGGCCTTGACCCGGGTGATCACGGGGAACTACCTGGTCGGCCGCAGCACGATCCGGGTACGGTGCCGGGAAGAGCTCTCCCCCGAGCAGCTCCAGGAGATCCACGAGGCGGTCCGCGGCCTGACCGGGCTGACCATCGTGAACCAGGGCCCCAAGTTCGTGACCATCGAGAACTTCGCGGAACCGACCCGCTTCCCCATCGATGGCCTCCTTCGCCGTCTGCACTACCTCACCTCGCGCATGGAGAACCTCGCCCTGGGCGTCCTCGCGGGGGCGAGCTCGGGGAACATCGAGGAGGTCGTGCGCATGGAGGCCGAGGTGGACCGGCTCTACTGGCTCGTCGTGCGACAGCTGCTCCTGGCCGCGCAGAACCGGACCGTCGCGGGCAAGATCGGGGAGGGCGAGCCGCGCCACCTCCTCGGCGACCGGGTGGTCGCGGTCATGCTCGAGAACGTCGGGGACCTCTGGGAGGAGCTGGCCGCGGGGAGCATGACCTTGCTCAAGCCCACCCGCCGCATCCCCAAGGAATTCACGAAGGCGATTGCGGCAGTGAAGGAGAAGCTCGAGAAGCTCATGGAGCTCACGATGACCGCCTTCTTCACGTCGAATCTGGAGAAGGCGGAGGACGCCCTCGACCTGAAGGACACGCTCGAGAAGGAGCTCAAGGCCTTCTCCCAGGCGTCGGGCCTCAAGTGCGACGGCAAGGGCGGCATCTGCAGCACGTGCACCTTCCTTCGCACCGTGCTGCGTCCCATCGAGCAGGTGGCCAAGTACTACGGGACGATCGCCCAGATCACGATCAACCGGTCCCTGGAGCCGCCCAAAGGGTCGTTCAGCGTCGCGAAGGCCCTGCCGGCCCCCGCTCCCATCGTCGTGCCCGAGTCAACGTGAGCCCGAGTCGCGGCCGCGGCGGGACTCGTAGTCCTGGCGGAGCGCCTTCATGGTCTTCGTCTTCCCCGGCCCGGCCTGGGGAAGCTCCGGCACCAGGACCACGTCGTGCACGTGGGCGAGGAGAGGGTTCAGCCGCTCCTTGATCTCCCGGGCGAAGTCTCGCTTCAGGCGGTCGCGGGCCGCCGCATCGCCGAGCAGCCTCGGGTCCCGCGGCACCGCGTAGATCACGAGGCTGTGCTGGCCCGTGTCGCCCACGTCCACCGCCACGGGTTTCGTGTCGTATACGAGCTCGTGGGTCAGGACGCTCCGGATCTCCTCGGCGCTCGACTTGATGCCGTAGATGTTCACCATGTCGTCGATCCGCCCATGGTGGCGGTAGTACCCACCGCCGAGCCGCTCGACTTGGTCCCCATGCCGCCGCAGAATCTCGCCGTGCGGACCCGGCGGGAGGCCGGCATAGTACTCCTTGCGGTGGTCGTAGTTCAGCAGGTCGTTGGACAAGCCGATGGAGGGCGGGACCAGGAACACCTCGCCACGGTCCGCGGGACGGCCCTCGTCGAGGATGACGAAGTCGAGGCCCATGGCCGGGGTCGTGAAGCACGACGGTGCGCAGGGCTGGACCAGGGTCCCCGTGACGTACCCGCCGCCGATCTCCGTGCCGCCGCAGTACTCGATCACGGGCTTGTAGCCCGCGAGGGCCATGAGGTAGAGCATCTCGTCGGGGCTCGACGTCTCCCCCGTGGAGCTGAAGCGGCGGATGCGGTTCCAGTCCAGGCCCTCCATGGTCTGCTCCGCCTTCCAGCCTCGCACGAGCTTGGGCACGACGCCGAGCAGGGTGACGCCCGCATCGGAGACGAACTGGCCGTACGCGCGGCGCTGGGCCGCCCCGACGTAGAGGGCCATCGTGGCCCGGTTCACCAGGCTGCCGTACGTGAGCCAGGGCCCCATCATCCAGCCGAAGCTCGTGGGCCACGCGAGCACGTCCTCGGGCCCGACGTCGTGGTGCAGGTAGGCGTCCGCCGCCGCCTTGATCGGCGTGGTCTGGGTCCACAGGATGGCCTTCGGGTCCTTCGTCGTGCCCGAGGAGAACAGGACGTTGGTGACGTCCGCCGGACGTCCGGGGATCGCGTCGAAGCGGTCCGGCTCCGCCAGGAAGTCGCCCCAGACCACATCCTCGGCCCTCCGGAGAGGCGCGGACTCGCGGCCCTCCGCCGGCAGGACCACGGCCCGCGGGGCGTGGGCCTCAACGACCTTCTCGTAGATTCCGTGCTCCTTGCCGTCGCGGACGTAGGAGTCGATCGTGAAGACGGCCTTCGCGCCGCCGATCCGGACGCGCTTCTCGACGTCGAGGGGCGCCGACGCGTCCGCGATGCCGACCACGCTGCGGCCCGCGAGGATCGTGCCGAGGTAGATCGCCACGGACTCCGGGGTCATCGGGAGATCGAGGGCGATCCGCTCCCCCCGTTGCACGCCCAGGGATTCCAGGCCGTGGGCCACCCGGGCAGCCAGCCTGTGCAGGTCGCCGTAGGTCATTCGGCGCAGGGTGGGGTCCGCCTCCGAGGCGGACACGATGGCCGGCTTGGCGGGATCCGCCCGGAAGCCGCTCTCCGCGATGTTGAGCTCCGCGCCGGGCAGCCAGTCCGGATGGGTGGGGTCGGAGCTCGGATCCAGGATGCGCCGCGGCGGCGTGCGGAACACGATCCCGAGTACCTCGATGACGGCCTTCCAGAAGTCCTCGCGGTGCTCCACGGACCAGCGATGGAGCTCCGGGTACGTGGTCAGGGATCGATGGGTCATCCACTGGCCGAGGTGCGTCGTTGCGAGGGCGTCTTCGGGAGGGATCCAGGCGGGACCGGGGCCCCGCGTGGGATCGCGTCGCGCGTAGGCGAGATGGTACAACAGGAGCTGCGCGCGCAGGCAGCCTCGGAGGGGAGCGGACGAGTGGATGAGGTCCCGGAAGTCGGACCAGACACGGATCTGGGCGTCTGCCTCGCTGAGGTCGCCGTGGCGCCGCAGGATGGCCTCGACTCGCTCGCGCACGGCCTGCGCATCGGACGGTGCGAGGCCTGCCGCGGAGAGTTCCTCCCCCAGGGTAGCCGACGGCACGGGCCGCACAAGCGAGGCCGGCACTTAAGGCTGAGGCGGACCTCAGGTCGTCTTGCTGTCGAACGGCTCGCCCGGCCGCTCCGCGGTCAGGGCGCGCCTCGCGTACTCGAGGGCGCGGTCCACCGCTTCCTTGGGCGAGGCGACGGGGACGAACAGGCCCTCCTCGACCCCGGCCTTCTCCATGGGCCAGGTGCGGAGGGCGAAGACCGTCTTCCCCTGGTCGAACGCATGGGCCATCTCGCTCATGGTCCCGTAGGAGCCGTTGATGGCGATGAGGGCGTCCGCGGTGCGGACGATGATCAGGTTCCGGGCCGTGCTCATCGCGGTGGCCACGGGGAGGTCGATGTAGGGGTTGGCGTCCGCCTTGTTGCCCGTGGGCAGGATGCCGAGGGTGAGGCCGCCGCCACGCTTGGCGCCCTTGGCGGCCGCCTGCATGACGCCGTTCAGGCCGCCGCAGATCAGGACGGCGTCCGCGCGCGCGATGAGGAAGCCGACCTCCTCGGCCATGCGGAGACCTTCGTCGGAGGCCTGGTTGCCTCCCCCGATAACTCCGATGATGAGTTTTCGCGGCATGGGGGAATCCCTTACCACGACGCGGAGCGATAAAAGACTTTCCCGCGTATTGGTCAATCCCGAGAACCAGCCGCCCCCAGGAGCTGCGGCAGCTCGTCCAGGGAGCGGATGGCGGGGCATGGGGCTCGCGGGTCCCCTTGCCGGCACAGGAGAACGGCATGGCAGCCCACGTTCCTCGCGCCCAGGTAGTCCGCCTCGTAGCTGTCGCCCACCATGAGGACCCGTTCCGGCGGCACGTTGGCCCGGGCGACCGCGGTCCGGAAGATCCTCGGATGCGGCTTCTCGGCGCCCGCCTCGAAGGAGTACGTGACCGTGTCCAGATAGGGCGCGAGCCCCGCCTCCTTGAGGATCCGGGGAAGCCGATGGGAGAAGTTGGAGATGACGCCGGTCCGGTAGCCTGCGGCCTTGAGCCCCTTGAGCGTCCGCAGGGCCTCCGGATACGAGCGGTACACGACGTCCCGCTCGAAGGCTGTGTGGATGTCGTCCAGGTC
>Ga0153915_10007601_pt1 | contig 10237 bp, 6 predicted proteins | sample Opewatmetagenome_2_FD_107003 | JGI IMG/M metagenome (GOLD analysis project Ga0153915, IMG submission 107003) | Freshwater wetland microbial communities from Ohio, USA - Open water 3 Core 3 Depth 3 metaG | ecosystem: Environmental > Aquatic > Freshwater > Wetlands | place: USA: Ohio, Lake Erie... | reverse complement strand
GCTTCCGGCGTCGGGTGCAACGCCACGGTGACCGTGCTGGCGCTGGCGCCGCTGGCAGAGCGGGGATGGCTCCGGCGCGTGGTGGCGGACGTCAAGGTCGGCTCGTCGGAAGGCGGAGCCCAGCCCACCGCGGCGTCTCACCACCCGGAGCGGGCGGGCGCCGTGCGCTCCTTCATGCCCACCGGCCACCGGCACCAGGCCGAGATCCGCCAGGAGCTGGGCGAGGGGTTCGACCTGGCGTTCTCGGTGACCGGCGTGGAGCTGGTGCGAGGCGCGCTGGTGACCGCCCATTGCTTCCTCACCCAGGCGGTGGAGGAGCGTGAGCTCTGGAAGCTGTACCGCGCGCGCTACCAATCCGAGCCGTTCGTTCGCCTGGTGCGGCAGAAGAGCGGCATTCACCGTTTCCCCGAGCCCAAGCTGCTGGCGGGCAGCAACTGGTGCGATGTGGGGTTCCAGGTGGACGAGGGACCTGAGCACCGCGTGGTGGTGATCGCCGCGCTGGACAACCTGATGAAGGGCGCCGCCGGCAGCGCGGTGCAGGCGATGAACCTCATGATGGGCTGGGACGAGACGGCGGGTCTCACCTTCCCCGGCCTGCATCCCCTCTAGCCGTGCTGGTCGTCAAGATCGGCGGCGGTGCCGGCCTGGACCATGAGCGGATCGCCGACGACGCGGCCGCGCTGGTGCGGGAAGGACAGCGATTGGTCGTGGTGCACGGCGGCTCCGCCCTCACCAACGACATCGCCACCCGGCTGGGACACCCGCCTGAGTTCGTGACCTCGATGAGCGGGTTCACCTCCCGCCGTACCGACCGCCGCACGCTGGAGATCTTTCAGATGGTCTACTGCGGCCAGCTCAACAAGGGCTGGGTGGAGCGCTTCCAACGGCGAGGGGTCAACGCGGTGGGGCTCTCCGGCATGGACGGCCGGCTGTGGGAGGGTCCCCGGAAGGATGCCATCAAGATCGTGAGGGGCGGCAAACGCCTGGTGCTGCGTGACGATTACACCGGGAAGGTGGAGCGGGTGAACGTGGCGTTGCTCCGGGGGCTCCTGGACCAGGGCTACCTGCCGGTACTGACCCCGCCCGCGGTCAGCCTGGAGGGGGAGGCCATCAACGTGGACGGCGACCGGGCGGCGGCGATGACCGCCGTGGCGCTCCAGGCCGAGACCCTGGTCATTCTGAGCGACGTCCCCGGCCTGCTGGGGCGCTTCCCCGACGAAGCCAGCCTGATCCGCCGCATCCCCCGGTCCGACCTGGAGCGGTTCATGAGCGTGGCGGAGGACCGCATGAAGAAGAAGGTGCTGGGCGCCCAGGAGGCCGTCGCCGGCGGCGTGGCAAGGGTGGTGCTCGCCGACGGCCGGGTGGAGTGTCCCATCCACCGGGCGCTGGAGGGAGCAGGGACGGTGATCGGTGGATGACCGGCTGAGGGCGGCGGAAGACGCCCATGGCTCCGGGGGTGTCGCCCGGCGGCCCGTGGTCATCGTCCGGGCACAGGGCGCGAGCCTCTGGGACGACGAGGGCCGTGAGTACCTGGACCTGGGCGGCGCGCACGGCTGGGCCGCCCTGGGCCATTGCCATCCCGAGATCACGCGCGCCATCCGGGAGCAGGCCGGAACGCTGGTCATGCAGACCGAAAGCAGCTACAACGACCAGCGGGCCGCCTGGTTCCAGGAGCTGGTCGCGGTGCTGCGGGCCCATTTCGGCACCACCGCCCGGGGGGAACTGACCCGCATTCAGCCCTGCAACTCCGGCACCGAGGCGATCGAGGCCGCGCTCAAGCTGGCCCGCTACGTCACCGGCCGCACCGAGTTCGTGGCGGCGCATCACGGGTTCCACGGCCGCACCCTGGGCGCGCTGAGCGCCACGGCCGAGTCCAAGTACCGCCAGCCGTTCGAGCCCCTGGTTCCGGGCTTCCATCACGTGGCTCTGAACGACGCGCGGGCCCTGCAACCCGCCGTGACCCGCGCCACGGCCGGCGTCATCCTGGAGATCGTGCAGGGCGAGGGCGGCGTCCGCCTGGCCACCGAAGAGTTCCTCCGCGCGGTGCGCCAATCGTGCGACGCGGCCGGGGCGCTGCTCATCGTGGACGAAATCCAGACTGGCCTGGGACGCACTGGCCGATGGTTCGCCTCCGAGCACTACCGGCTGGAGCCCGACGTCCTGACCCTGGGGAAACCGCTGGGCGGCGGCATCCCCATGGCGGCGACGGTGTGGCGCGAGCGGCTGGGCAGCTTCGCGCCCGGGTTGCACGGAAGCACCTTCGGCGGCAACCCGCTGGCCTGCGCCGCGAGTCGCGCGGTGCTCCGGGCCCTCCAAGAGGAGCGCCTGCCGGAGCGCGCGGCGCGGCTGGGCGCGGTGGTGCTGGAGCGGCTGCGGGCGGCGGCTCTCCCCGGGGTGCGCGAGGCGCGGGGGCTCGGGCTCATGATCGGGGTCGAACTGCGGAAGAAGGTGACCCCCGTGCTCAAGGAGCTCATGAGCCGTGGAGTGTGGGCGCTGCCCGCCGGCGACCAAGTCCTCCGGATGCTGCCGCCGCTCTCCATCCCGGAAGACCGGCTGCTCCGCGGCATCGACACCGTGATCGAGGTCCTGGGTGAGTCCTGAGTCGTCCCGCGATGCCGAGGCGATTGAGCTCCTGGCCGGGTTGGTGGCCATCCCCAGCCCCTCGGGCAGGGAGCGGGACGCGAGCGCGATGCTCGCGGATTGGATGCGGGCGCGCGGGCTGGACGCGTCGGTGGACCAGGCGGGCAACGCGGTGGGGGTCCGGGGGGCGGGGGACCGGGAGATCCTGCTGCTGGGCCACATCGACACCTTCCCGGGCGAGGTCCCGGTGCGCCGTGAGGGAGAGCTGCTGTACGGGCGGGGCAGCGTGGACGCGAAAGGCCCGCTGTGCGCCTTCGCGGCGGCCGCGGCGGCGGAGGAGGTACCCGAGGACTGGCGGGTGACGGTGGTCGGGGCGGTGGAGGAGGAGGCCGCCACCAGTCGCGGCGCGCGTCACATCCTCGCTCCCCGACTGCCCGGCGAGCGGCCGGGGCCGCCTGAGTATTGCATCATCGGCGAGCCCAGTCGCTGGGACCGGGTGACCCTGGGGTACCGCGGGCGGCTGGTCTTCGACCTCACGCTGCGGGCGCCCTTCGCCCACTCGGCCGGCGCCGACCGTCTTCCCGCCGAGCGGGGCGTGGCCCTGTGGTCGGCGGCGGAGCGCTACTGCGCCGAATGGAACGCGGCTCACGGAGTGAGGGACTCGGTATTCGACGCCCTGTCGGCGTCGCTGCGCAGCATTGTCACCAGAGACGAGGGGGCCTTCGGCACGGTGCGGATGAGCATCGGCGTGCGGGTGCCGCTGGCGGCGGACCCGGACCAGGTCCAGCAGGCCATCGTGACCCGCCTGCGGGCGGATGCGGCGGGGGACGACGTCACGCTGGAGGCGAGCACCATCGGAGGCGAGCCCGCCTACCGCGGCGGGAAGTCCAACCCCCTGGTTCGCACCCTGCTGGCCGAGGTGCGTTCCCTGGGCGGAACACCGCGATTCGTGGTCAAGACCGGCACCTCGGACATGAACGTGGTGGGCCCGCACTGGCCTCGCACTCCGGTCGTCGCCTACGGGCCGGGCGACAGCGCTCTGGACCACACGCCGCGGGAGCACCTGAGCCTGGTCGAGTATCTGCGGGCCATTGCGGTGCTGCGCGGCGCCCTCCGGCGGTTGGCTCAGGGCGGGTAGGAGGCGCTCAGCGTTCTTCGGGTTTTCTGCGTATAACAGAGGAGCACGGTGGAACCGGCGGACGCCTTCCCGCTATTCTTCAGGGAGCACCCACCACCCGCAGAGGATCATGGATTCTGGCCGTTTCGCAGTCCTGGCATTGCTCGCTCTGACGGCGGGCGCGTGCGCCCGGCAGCGTCGAGGCGACCCGCCGGCCATCCCGGTGACGGTGGCGCCGGTGCAGCAGCGCACGGTCCCCTTCGAAATGTCGGCGCCTGGCTCGGTGGAGCCGCTGCGGGCGGTGGCGGTGACCGCCCAGGTTTCGGGCCTGGTGACCAGGGTCCGGTTCCGAGAGGGGGACGAGGTCCGGCAGGGCGATGTGCTGGTGCAGATCGATCCCCGCCCCTACCGGAACGCCCTGCAGCAGGCCCAGGCGGCGTTGGCCCGGGACCTGATTCAGCTGACCAACGCCCGCCGCCAGGTGGAGCGCTACCAGGGGCTGGCCAAGAGCGAATACATCACCACCGAACAATTCGAGGCCCTGCAGACCAACGCCCAGGCGCTGGAGGCCACGGTCCAGTCCGACTCGGCCGCGGTGGACAACGCGCAGCTCAATCTCGAGTACACCACGATTCGCGCCCCCATTTCCGGCCGTACCGGCAGCCTGCTGATCAAGGAAGGCAACCTGGTCAGGGCCCAGGGCTCCGGCCCCCTGGTCACGGTGAATCAGACCAAGCCTATCCTGGTGCGCTTCGCGGTCCCGGCGCCCTATCTCCCGCTCCTCCGCCGCTACCAGGGCGAGGGGCTGGAAGTGGAGGCGGTCCCCACCAACGATTCCACCGTCCTCAGGGGCAAGCTGACCTTCGTGGACAACGCGGTGGATACCACCACCGGCACCATCATGCTGAAAGGGCAGTTCGACAACGCCAACGGCACGCTGTGGCCGGGGCAGTTCGTCACCGCCACAGTGGTGTTATACGAGCAGAAGGACGCGATCGTGGTCCCTGCCGCCGCGGTGGTGGAGGCGGAAAGCGGCAACTACGTCTACGTGGTGGGCCAGGACGGCAAGGCGGAGACGCGGCCGGTGGTGGTGGGCCGGGCGGTGGGAGAGGATGTGATCGTGGACCAGGGCCTCAAGATCGGCGAGACCGTGGTCACGGACGGCCAGCTTCGGCTGGTACCGGGTGCCAAGGTCCAGGTCCGGAACCTGGCGGGACCAGCGGCGGGCGGCGCCTCGGACTCGGGGAAGGCCGACTCCGGTGAGGCTCCGCCTCGCGCCAACGCCCGGCGAGGTCGTCAGTGAATATCGCGGCGCTCTTCATCCGGCGGCCCATCGCCACGACGCTGATCATGGCCGGTATCCTGATCTTCGGCTTCGTGGGTTACCGGCAGCTCTCGGTGAGCGATCTCCCGCCGATCGATTACCCCACCATCAACGTCAACGCCAGCTTCTCGGGCGCGAGCCCCGAGACCATGGCATCCTCCGTGGCGACCCCGCTGGAGCGGGCGTTCTCCACCATCCCGGGCATCGAGCAGATCACCTCCAGCAGCAACCAGGGCTCCACCAACATCACCTTGCAGTTCTCGCTCTCGCGCAACATCGACGCCGCGGCTCAGGACGTGCAGACCGCCCTGTCCCGGGCCCAGCGCGGCTTGCCGGACGACATGCGCGATCCACCCTCGTACTACAAGGCCAATCCGTCCGACTTCCCGGTGATCTTCTACTCGGTGGCCTCGAAGACCCTGCCCCTGTCCACGGTCAACGAGTACGCGGAGGGTGTGCTGGCGCCCCGGCTTTCCACCATCGAGGGCGTAGCCCAGGTAGACATCATGGGGGCCCAGCGCTACTCGGTTCGGGTGCAGCTGGATCCTCGGGCCCTGGCCTATCGTCGCATTGGCATTGACGAGGTGGTCAGCGCGGTCAACAGCAACAACATCGCGACGCCGGCGGGCGCGCTGTGGGGCCGGCAGAAGGTGCTGGCGCTGCAGTCCAACGGGCAACTCCAGGACGCGGACGCCTTCGGGCAGATCGCCGTCGCGTACCGCAACGGCTCCCCGGTGCGGCTGGGGGACCTGGGCAAGGTCATCAATTCGGTCTCCAACCCCCGCTCCGGGAACTGGTACAACGGCGCCCGGACCATCGTGATGTCCATCCGGCGCCAGCCTGGCTCGAACACGGTCGAGGTGGCCGACGCCGTGAAGGCGCGGATGGAGGCTATCCGGCCGCAGCTCCCGCCGGCCATCAGCGTCAGCCTGCTGTACGACCGCTCGCACACCATCCGGGAATCGGTGTCGGACGTGAAGTTCACCCTGGGTCTCACGCTTTGCCTGGTGGTCCTGGTGATCTTCCTGTTCCTGCGGAACGTGCCCGCCACCGTGATCCCCAGCATGGCGTTGCCCATGTCCGTGGTGGGGACGTTCGCCGTCATGGCGCTGCTCAACTTCAGCGTGGACAACCTCTCCATGATGGCGCTCACCCTGGCGGTGGGGTTCGTGGTGGACGACGCGATCGTCATGCTGGAGAACATCCACCGCCACATCGAGCAGGGGAAACCCGTGCGCGAGGCGGCCATGGACGGGTCCCGCGAAGTGGCCTTCACCATCCTGGCCATGACGCTGTCCCTGGTGGCGGTGTTCATTCCCATTCTTTTCATGCCGGGGTTGCTGGGCCGCCTGTTCCACGAGTTCGCGGTGGTGATTGCCGCGGCCATTCTGATTTCCGGCTTTGTGTCCCTGACGCTCACGCCCATGCTGTGCAGCCGCTTCTTGAAGGCGGGGCACGAGGCGCGTCATGGGCGCTTCTACGATACCGCCGAGGCGCTGTGGAACCGCGCCGTGGACCTGTACCGCGCCTCGCTCCACTGGGTCATGGCCCATCGCCGCACCACCATGGCGTTCTCCTTTGGCATCCTGGTGGGCACCGTGGCGTTGTTCGTCATCGTCCCCAAGGGGTTCATCCCCAACCAGGACGTGGGCACGGTGAGCGGAAGCATCGAGGCTGCCGAGGGCACCTCCTGGGACCAGATGGTGGAGCACATGACCCGGGTCAGCGACGTGGTACGCCAGAATCCAAACGTGGACGGCGTGCAGGTCTCCGGCGGCGGCGGGGGGCCGTTCGGTGGTGGAGTCAACCGGGCTCGCCTCAGCGTATACCTGAAGCCCCGCGGGCAGCGCCAGCTGGACGCTCAGGGTGTCATTCGCAGCCTGCAGCCGGCCCTCTCGCGACTTCCGGGCATACGGGTGTTTCTCAGTAACCCCCCGGCCATTCAGATCGGAGGCCGGTTCAGCCAGAGCCAGTACCAGTTCACGCTGCAGAGCGCCAGTCTCACCGACCTCTACGAGCAGGCGCGCCTGCTCGAGTCCCGGATGCGCGAGCTGCCGGTCATCCGTGACGTATCCAGCGACCTCCAGCTCCGCAACCCGCAGCTCCGGATTGACGTAGACCGGGACCGGGCGGCGGCGCTGGGCTTGAACATCAGCCAGGTGCAGAACGCATTGTACAACGCCTTCGGCTCCCGTCAGATCTCCACCATCCTCGGCACCACGAACGACTACCCCGTGATCCTGGAGCTGCTGCCGGAGTTCCAGCGCGACCCCTCCTCCATCAACCTGGTGCACGTGCGATCGCAGACTGGGGCGTTGGTGCCTTTGGGAGCGGTGGCGAGTGTCACGCCTATCCTGGGGCCGCAGTCGGTGAACCACTCGGGCCAGCTGCCGTCGGTGACCCTCTCGTTCAACCTGGCCGAAGGCGTCTCGCTGGGCGATGGTGTGGGCGCGGTGCAGCGGCTCGCGAACCAGATCCTGCCGTCCAACATCACGTCCAGCTTCTCGGGAACGGCGCAGGCGTTCCAGCGGTCGCAGAGCGGCCTGTTCTTCCTGCTGATCGTGGCGATCCTGGTCATCTACCTCGTCCTCGGCGTGCTGTACGAGAGCTTCATCCACCCGTTCACCATTCTGTCGGCGCTGCCCTTCGCGGTCTTCGGCGCCCTGGTGACGCTGCTGATCTTCGGTACCGACCTCAACATCTACTCCTACGTGGGGCTCATCCTGCTGGTGGGGCTGGTAAAGAAGAACGGGATCATGATGATCGATTTCGCCCTGGACGCGCAGCGGACGGAAGGACGGGGGCCGGCGGAGGCCATCGTGGAGGCCTGCCTCATCCGGTTCCGGCCCATCATGATGACCACCATGTGCGCCCTGATGGGCACGCTCCCCATCGCCCTGGGGCTGGGCGCGGGCGCGGAAGCCCGGCAGCCGCTGGGCATTGCCGTGGTAGGCGGGCTAGTGGTCTCGCAGATGGTCACTCTGTTCGTGACGCCCGTGATCTACACCTACATGGACTCGTTCCAGGCCTGGCTGGGGAGCCACGCGCTGCGGCGCCGACCCGCCGGCCTGGCGGCCGCTCCGGCCCTGAGCGATCCCGCGGCAGCCGACTAGAGCGACTCCCCAGGACAGGAGCTTCGATGCACCAGAAGCAGATCGCCGGCGCGCTCGCGCTGGCCGGCTCCCTCGTTGCCGCCGCTCGGGTCACGGCGCAGGCGCCATCCACCCACCAGACGCCGGCGCCCTACCAGGCGTTGGCGCGCAGCATCTTCCAGGAGCTGATCGAGACCAACACCACGCACCGGAACGGCAACACCACCATCGCCGCGAAGAAGATGGCGGCCCGATTCCGGGCGGCCGGCTTCGCCGACAGCGACATGACGGTGCTGGGCCCCACTCCCGACCGCGGCAACCTGGTGGTGAGGCTGCACGGCCGGGCTGCGGCCAAGAAACCCGTCCTGCTGATGGCGCACCTGGACGTGGTGGACGCCGATCCCAAAGACTGGACCGTGGATCCCTTCACCTTCCTGGAGCGCGATGGCTGGTTCTATGGCCGCGGGACCAGCGATGACAAGGACGAAGCCGCCATCTGGACCACCAACCTGATCCGGCTCAAGCAGGAGGGGTACCTCCCCGATCGCGACCTCATCCTGATCCTCACCGCGGACGAGGAGAGCGGGGACCAGAACGGCGTGAACTGGCTGGTGCAGAACCACCGCGATCTGATCGACGCCGCGTTCGCGCTGAACGAGGGCGGCGGGGGCACCATCAAGAACGGCAAGCGCCTCTCCAACGATGTGCAGGCCAGCGAGAAGGTGTTCCAGAGCCTCGTCCTGGAAGCCACCAACCGCGGCGGCCACAGCTCCCTGCCCCGCAAGGACAACGCCATCTACCAGCTGGCGGTCGCGCTCTCGCGGGTGGCGGCCTTCGACTTCCCGGTCAAGCTCAACGAGGTCACCCGCGCCTTCTTCCAGCGCACTGCCGCGCTGGAAACGCCCGAGATCGGGACGGCCATGCGCGGTGTCCTCAAGGAGCCGCCCGATCCCGCGGCGGTGGCGCGGCTGTCGGCGGTCCCCGGCTACAACGCGCGCCTGCGCACCACCTGTGTCGCCACGCTGCTGGAGGGGGGGCACGCGGAGAACGCACTCCCCCAACGGGCCCGCGCCACCGTGAACTGCAGGATCCTGCCGGGTGCGCCGCCCGAGGAGGTGCTGGCCACGCTCAAGCGCGTGGTGGCCGACTCCGGCGTGAGCGTAACGCCCCTGGCGCCGGCCAAGCCCAGCCCGCCGTCGCCGCTCACGCCCGAGTTGCTGCACGCTATCGAGGCGACCACGCAGGAGATGTGGCCCGGCGTCCCCGTGGTGCCCACCATGAGCACCGGCGCCACCGATGGCCTCTACCTGCGGGGCGCGGAGATTCCGGTGTACGGCGTCTCCGGGGTGTTCGGCGACGCCAACGACGTGCGGGCGCACGGGCAGGACGAGCGCATCGCTGCCGCCTGGTTCTACGAGGGCTTGGAGTTCGGCTACCGGTTGGTCAGGCGGCTGACGGCCGGCGACGATAGGTAGCGCCAACCTTCCAGCGCTCTCCCGTATCTAAGGCCTCGGCGCCACATCTTGCCGAGGCCACATGCGTTTCGCCCTCCGATCCCTCGCCCGGCACCCCGCCTTCGCGGTGGTGGGTGCGTTGACCATCGCCCTGGCCGTGGCCGGGAACACCACCATCTTCGCGGTCCTCAAGGCGCTGGTGTTGGATCCGCTGCCGTTCAAGAACCCCGCCGAGCTGGTCACACTGGACGTCCGGTCCAACCGCGGGTTCCTGGTCTCGACCTCCATCCCCAATTATCGCGATTGGGGCGGGAGCCGCGCGTTCCGCTCGATCGGCGCTTCTGCGCCCTGGGCCATGATTCTCACCGGACGAGAGCAGGCCCAGGTGCTGACCCAGCAGGCCGTCCTGGGCGATTTCTTCGGCACGCTGGGCGTCACGGCATACCGCGGCCGCCTGTTGTCGTCGGCGGAGACCGAGCCCGGGGCGGAGGCGACGCTGGTGCTGAGCTATGGCTTCTGGCGGGTACGGCTGGGCGGCGACCCTGGCATCCTGGGTCAAACCCTGGTGCTGGACCAGCGCCCGTATGTGGTGGTGGGCATTCTCCCCGAAGGGTTCGGCTATCCATCGCCCGAGGTGGACGCCTACGTGCCCATGGGGTCCATCCCCGGC
>Ga0153915_10007600_pt1 | contig 10237 bp, 10 predicted proteins | sample Opewatmetagenome_2_FD_107003 | JGI IMG/M metagenome (GOLD analysis project Ga0153915, IMG submission 107003) | Freshwater wetland microbial communities from Ohio, USA - Open water 3 Core 3 Depth 3 metaG | ecosystem: Environmental > Aquatic > Freshwater > Wetlands | place: USA: Ohio, Lake Erie... | reverse complement strand
TGGAGCCGCTCTTCGCTTACAACGAGCGGCTGTGGCTCCGCGTCTGGATCACGACGCAGGCCGTGGCACTGGCCGTCGCGTGTTACGTGATGCTCGATGCGGCAGGCGGCGTTCGTCCCTTCTTCGCGTCGCGGACGGCGGTCCGGTCGCTCGCCACGGTCGGCCTGCTCGTCGCCTATCACGCGGTCGGCATTCGCGCGCATGGATGGATGATGCGACGCCCTTGGGCAGTCTCCCTGTTCGTTCCGCTCGGCTGGGCAATCATTCTGGCGTCGTTCGCGACGCACGGCGTGTTCAGCCTCCTGATCCTCGGCGCGATCTTGCAGGGGTTCATCTTCTTGCCGTTTACCTGGGCGATCGCGACGCTCGCGCTGGTGGTGCTGCTCATGACGTCGGCCATTGTCGTGCGGCCGGCAACACAAGGAATGAACCTGACACTCACCCGGGTCGTTGGCGTGCTGGCGATGGGGATCACATTCGGAACGGTCATGCTCTACATCCACCGGGCGAATCGCGACTCGGCGATCCGCGCGCGGCTGCTGAACCAACTCGAGGAGGCGCAGCGCGACCTGGCCATGCAGGCGCATGAGGCGGGAGCACAGGAAGAGCGGCAGCGCTTGGCGCGAGACATACACGACACACTCGCTCAGGGATTCACGAGCGTGATCAAGCATCTCGAGGCGATCGAACTGTCGTTCGCGGCGCCGCGCGCCGACCCCGCCGAGGTGCTCCACGGCGCGCAGCCGCACTTGGCGAACGCGCAAGCCGTCTCGAGGGCGAGTCTGGCCGAGATTCGCCGCCTGGTGTGGGCGCTTCGCCCACCACAGCTCGTGGAGACGACGCTCGCCGCGGCGATCGAGCGCATCGTTGCGCAATGGAGTGCGGTGAATGGCGTGGCAGCGACGTGTGCGATCACCGCGTTGCCACCGCTGCAGCCCGACGCCGAGGTGATCTTTCTTCGCGCGACCCAAGAATCACTGAGCAATGTGGCGCGTCACGCGAACGCGACGCACGTCGCGGTAGCGATGCACTGTGTGGACGGACTCGTTTTGCTCTCGGTCGAAGACGACGGGTGCGGCTTCGCCGACGCCGACGCGGTCGGTGCGGGGAAGATGGGCATCGTGGGAATGCGTGAACGCGTCCGCCCATTTGGAGGGCGCGTCTTGATCGAAAGCGGGAGCGGCGCGGGAACGAGCATTACCGTCGCTCTTCCGCTCGCGGCGGTCGGTTTGCCGTCATGAGTCGCATTCGCATTCTCGTCGTGGACGATCACCCGATCGTTCGCAGCGGCATCACGAGCGTGTTGGCGAGCCAGGCCGACTTCGACGTGGTGGGCGAAGCCAGCAATGGGGACGAGGCCGTTGCCGCCGCGTCGCGACTCGAGCCGGACCTCGTATTGATGGACCTGCGGATGCCGGTTCGAAGTGGCGTCGACGCGTCGGCCGCAATTCTCGCGGCGCGTCCGTCCACACGCATCGTCGTGCTGACGACGTATGCCTCGGACGGCGAAGTGCTACGGGCGATCGAGGCCGGTGCCGTGGGCTACCTGCTCAAGGATGTCCCACACGAAGAGATGTTTCGCGCTCTGCGAGCCGTGGCGCGAGGCGAGCGATATCTCGCACCGGTCGTCACCGAGCGGTTGATGGCGCGTTGGCAACAGCCCGCACGCCTCACGCTCACCGACCGCGAGCTCGACGTCCTGCGCTGTGTGGTGCGCGGCGACGGCAACAAGCAGATCGCCGCCACGTTGGGCATCGCCGAGCCGACCGTCAAAGCGCACCTCGTTCACATCTTCGAGAAGCTCGGCGTCGAGAACCGGACCGCGGCGGCACGAATGGCGCGCGAGCGCGGGCTGATTGCAGCCGACTAGGTGAAGTGAATCCTGAAGGCGTCCGAGGTTGAGGACCGCGTCCGTGGACTGTTGGCAGTAGTCGGCCAAGCAGCGGGATCACGATCCAGCGAGGCGTCGTCGGTCTTTCCAGCGGGCCAAACCGACGCCGGCGAGGATTGCGAGATAGAAGAGCGGCCTCGCCCCCCAACCCATCAGCTCACTGGGATGGGTATACAGGGTGACGAATGCGCCGGCCATGATGACGGCCAACACGATCGCTGCATACGCCGCGAGCCGCGGGATGAAGAGACAAATGCCAGCGATTATTTCGGTCGCACCGACGACGCCCGCGAACCAGGACGGATATCCCCAGCTCGCAAAGAGGGGCTGCCAAAAGTGGCCCACGAATTTACCCAGACCCGAAGGCGCGATGGTGCCGCCGATGACCGTGCCGGTCCACAACAGAATCGTCGCGTTGCGGTTCCGCGGGGTAGTCGATGATGTCATGATCGTCTGTGCTTGAGCTCCGTCATCCTGCGTCAGACCTCCGTCATCCTGAGCGGAGCGAAGGATCTGCTTGGAGCTGTCAGCATATCGAGGATCGCCGGCGGCGGGTATCGTCCAGAGTAGCGGGATACTCTACGACTTTCGATTGATGCGCGCCGAACATGCGCGGGCCAATATACGCGGACGATCTCGGCGCCTGCGCCGCCGCGGTTGAAACATTGGAGAGACGCGATGATACGAATGAAGCTCTGCGTTGCTGGCGCGTTCGTCGTCCTGGCGGCATCGCATCCGTCGGGTCGCGTCGGCGCTCAGCAGATGTCGTCGGACATTCCCGTCAATCTGTTCACGCGTCCGACCGGTCCGTACGCTGTCGGCACCCACGATTGGCTCTGGGTCGACGCGCGTCGCCCGGAGCGATACACGAAGGATCCTGGTGACAAGCGGAAGCTGCCGGTGCAGGTCTGGTACCCGGCTGAGCCGATGGCTGACTCGATGGGCGCGCCGTACATCCGCACGCCCGCGGAGTTCGGCGCGAACGCCCCATTCAAGGCGTTGGAACACGTCAAGACCAACGCGGTGACCGGAGCGCCGGTGGCCAAGGCCGAACGAAAGTACCCGGTGCTGATCTACAATCACGGCGCTGGTTGGCCGCGCTTCAGCGCCACGTTCGTCACCGAGTTCCTGGCGAGCCACGGCTACGTCGTGTTCGGTGTCGGTCATCCCGGAATGGATCGGACCGTCCTCTTCTCGGACGGAACCGCGTTCAATGCCGACACGCTCCGCGGGCCGCCACCCGATCCGAAGCAGGACCCGCGGACCACGGCGGCGCAGTCGATGGAGTTCTTGAACGCCGTGGCCTTCCCGATTTGGATCGAGGATTCGCGTTTTGTGCTGGATCAGGTCGAAGCCTTGAACCGCGCTCCTGGACCCTTTCGCGGTCGGCTCGATCTCGATCGCATCGGAATGCTCGGCTGGTCGTTTGGCGGTGCCACGGCCATCGAGATGCTCCGCACGGACCCGCGCGTGAAGGCAGCCGTCAATCACGACGGGCGCCTCTTTGGCGGCGCGATGAGCGAATCGATCGGACGTCCGTTCATGCTGTTTCACCACGGCGGCGACGACGCCGCGGCCGCGCCGGAAGCCAACCGCCCGGTGATTCGAGAGATGGCGGCGCTAATCCGAGGGTATGACAGTACGGCACGGGCACGCGCCACCGCCGATTGGTGCGACGTCACGATCGCGAGAACCAATCACGGACATTTTTCCGATCTGCCGCTCTTCTTGGCCTTGTTCAAGGACACGACGCTACTCGCGGGACGCCGAGGTCACGAGATCATCTCGGCGTACACGCTCGCGTTCTTCGATCAGTATCTCAAGGGCAGCCAAAGTCCGCTGCTCGCGTCGCCGTCGCCGCTGTTTCCGGAGGTCACGTTCCGCCGGAAGTAGCGCGGCCTGGTGAGACAACGCGCCGCGCGCGGGAGCCGTTCTGCCGACTCATGACGTCATACTGCGTGATCCGCCGCGACGCGGAATCGATGACATACGTCGCAACGATCGCTGGGTCGGCGAACCGCACCGTCCACGCGTGGCCGGCATTTCCGACGACGGCAATGGTGTCCATCTCGAGCGAGTCGTCGCCCTCCGAGTAGAGTGGGAGGATCGTGCGATAGCCGCTCGCGTATGGGAGCGACCGAACCACGAGGTCGACCTCGCTGAACGCGAATACGGGGAGCGCGAATCGCTTCTCGAACGACTTCGTCGAATCGCCAAGGCGATTGAGCTGGTGGAGCGACGCGCCGCCGTACTCGATCTCCTTCGCGTACCGGCGCTGCGGATACCGGAGCCGCTCCCAGACCGGCGCCAGTCCGTCGCGGTGCATCACGAGTGTGTCGCTGAAGTCGCCGGCCGCATAGTGTCCTGAGCTGATCCGCATCAGGCCTCGTCCCCCGTCGGCGAGCGGAACGAGCCTCTCCTCGACCGTCGTGCGGACCGCTTCGCGCTCCGTTGTGTCATCCGTCGCGGGGCGAAACAACGTCCGTTCAACTTCGGTGAAGTTGACGAGGTGGGACGTCACGAGACGGCGTGATGCCGGCGTCGTCGCATTCGAGGCTGCCGCGGCGGGGTTTGCCGTATGTCCGCGGGCCGCGCACGCTTCGATGATGACGATGCCGAGTACGATGGTGAAGAGTCCGATCCGCGACGCGCTAGAGTGAGAATTTCTTGACTGCATGGCTCAACTCAGTTGGGAGAAGACTCAATATCACGTTTGTGGCGCGGGCGAACGTCTGCGAGATGTTTCTATTTTGGTCAGGGTTGCATGATGGCACGACCGCACGTCAGGTCATATTTTGCAGTCCCATGATCATTCGAGATGAAGCAGCGACGCTCGAGCTCAGGCTGGCGGAACGAATCCCCGATGATGAGGCAGGCGGCGATGTCCATTGTGCCGCGGAGCTCTCGACCCCGTTTTTTCCGGGCGAAACCCCAGCGTCTGGATCAACAAGCATGCCTGGGACAGGTTCATCACGGAGCTTCGAGCGCTAGACCTCGAGCGGATGGGCGAAGCTCGACTCGCGAGCACGAGTCCTGCTGACCTCGCAATCCGTGTTCACGTCTACGATCGGGCGGGTCACATCAAGATCACAGGACATGTCGCCTCAGACGTGATTTGGCGCGACGGCGTCGACGTGACCCGGCTTCCATTTCGGATCGAGCTGGATCCTAGCGTGGCTTGCGTTCCGGCACCTGGCACGGATCAAACCAACATGAAGCACGCCGGCGTCTATGTTCGCGACGACGCCATCTACGTCGTCTCGTCCGCCAAGGACGTCTTCGGCATCTCTCACCACGGCGAATGGCGTGTCAAACTCGCGCAACCCGTGTCGGCGCACGAGCTGGGCGACGCAATTCTCGCCGCGCTGGCCGCGTACCGCGAGAACATTCCGGGCGCAACGTACGTTCGTGGCGCAAAGCCTCCGCCTCACCCGTTTCTGGTGTTCGCCGGCTTCAAATCGTGGAACGCGTTCGAGAAGGGAACGACGTACCTCATGGTCTCAGAGACGGACGGCCGCGCCGAGATCGTTCCGTCGACCGCGGGGTCAAGGGGTGGCTATCTGCACCATCCTGAGCGGGCCGTTCACTGTCCGTTGAACGCCGAGGAAATCGGAAGTTGCCTTGTCAGGCAAGCCTCGAGGTCGGACTAGGTCCGCGGTCGGCGATTGACGGCGCGGTCTACGGTGACCTGATGGCCTGCTCGGTAAGCTCGACCTCGATGGAGGCATCCGTCGCCCGCACAGCCGCAGCACCGAACTCGCACGACAGGGCCTTGATCGATCGCTCGACGTACAGCGCGCCGAGAGAATGGATTCACCGGCCCTGTGGCAAGGAGCTCAATGAAACGAGAGCCGTTGGCAGCCGCGTCCGCCACGCCTCCGGCGCATGAATGCCGTTGGGCACCTCCAAGTAGCTCACCGCATATCCCTTCGCGCGTAACGCATCGCGCAAATGGCGATTCGCCTCGAGGATCGACGGTGCGACACCGCCCATTGCGCCGACCGATTCGGTAGCGCCCACATCGAGGAAGAATCGAATGGGCCTTTTGGGAGCCGCCGCGTATTGCTGCGTCAACCATTCAAACGGCGCTTCGTTCGAGCCCTCGTTTCCGCGCCAGAATGCGCCACTCTGAGACAGCACGTTGCCAAAAAGATCGGGGCGTTGGAACGCGAGATACGCTGCCGCCAATCCGCCCGCACTCGATCCCGCCGCAATCGTGCGCGACGGGTCGTGTGTCACATTCCACTTCCCGTACAGCCATGGCAGTAACTCGTCGCCGACGAAGGCCGCGAACTTCGCGTGATTCGCCAAATCGGCAAGCCGATCGACCCCCGAGGAGTTGTCGATCAATAGCACGACGGTCGAAGACATCCGACCCGCAGTTATGAGCGAGTCGAGCATGTTCGGGAGCGGAATGGCCCCGAGATATACACCGCCGTCAAACGTCACGAGGAGCGAGCACGCCTGGCGGCAGGCCGACGGATAGTCCGGCGGCAAGTACACCCAGATGCGCCGGTCGCGTCCGTACTGCTTGCTCGCGACGCTGAACTCGGTCACAGTCCCGCTGGGGCGCGGCGCGACAAGGTGGAGAAATGCGCCCGCGCGCGTCGAGTCACCCCACTCGATCCATGATCGGCGATCGAGTTCGCGGACATACGACATCTCAAAACTATCCGGAGCAGGAACGTCCTGTTCGAGCGCGACGCTCGGCCCCAGGTAGAGAACAGCATCGGCGGCTTCGTCAAACCGGTGCGCGCCGACCGGAATGGCGCCCGCCCAACTGCCACGCAACGATACGAGCGATGGCGTCGTCCATGCCTCGCGCATCATGCGCGCGTCGGCGTCGGGACTCCCTGGTCGACCGTTGTACAGCCAGGCGACATACATCGACCCGGGGTATTTCGATTCCACGCGCGTCGTGGTGTTCGGCCCGTCGTCGCGCGCGCCGGTGCGCATGAGATGGTTGCTTCCGAGAACGACGAACGCGCGGTGGCCCTTGGCGAGCACCTCGTTTGTGATGACGTCGGCGAACGATACGTTGTTGTCGCCGAGCATCTGCCAGTCAGCGGGTGCGTGCATGTCCGTCCAGCTGACCGGCGTGTCGCCGGCGAGCACGCGCATGCGGCGAGCCGCTGGGAGTGTACGATTCACGTCGCGGATGGCGGTGAGCCAGCGCGCGTAGACCGGTGACTCCCAGCTCGCGACCTTGGTGGTGTTGCGCCAGATCGAACGGAGCGTATCGAGTGCCACGGAGTCTCCCCGAGCCACGTACCGATCCAGGAGCGCCTGCGATTGTCGGCTCGCGAACTCGATGACGATGTCCGGGGCGATGCGCTGGAATCCCGTGTCGCGCGCGAGCGCGATGTAGAAGTCGCCGGCCTGCCGCAAGCCGTGCGCCTCTGCGACGGCGACGACTCGATGATGGGCGAATGCGTCGACGATGCCACGGACGGCTGGGCTGCCTTGGGCGGACGCACACGCCACGCACAGTACGACCAGAGACATGCCTGGGCTCCGCATATATTCTACGAACTGATTAATATCGAGGCGCCTTGCCCGCAAGGGCAGGTTGACCAAGCAGCCTATGTTCCACATCTTGTCTCCGCTCATCGCCGTGAGCGCATCGTGAATCGTCCGTGACACGCGCGCGCGCAATGCGGTCATCGATGCGACGGGAGTCGGCATGCGAGTTCTCGAATACGTCGTCCTAGCTGGCGTGGGTGGCGGAGAGACCGCCGTGCGCGGAACGGTGGTGCAGTTGCTCCTCGACATTCCATACCTGATCGTGGGCGGTTTGATACCGCCGCTCCCCGTGTTGAACGAAGTGATCGACCGCGGCATAGCAGATGCCGGAATGAGCGGTGGTTGCCGCTGGGAGCCGTTTCGGCTCTCCGAGCCGGAATTCGCTGAGATCGTGGCTGAGCTTTCCACGCGTGGCGGGAAGCGTGGTGAGACGCTCCGATTCGACGCGCCGCCCGCATGGGTTGGCACGCAGCGAAGCTGGGGAGTGTGGTTGGCTCATCGCTTGCACTCCATTCCCGTCGACGAAAACCTGCGCCTGTCGCAGGCCATGCAAAAAGTCACGGAGTCAATGGAGCTCGCGGCGAAGGAGGGTGATGAGGCGTCTCGTGTGAAGCACCTCGTCGAGCTGTCGCGACTCGCCAGGCAGTGGTCCGATTTCGTGCAGAGACACCGTGGTGGGCCCAATGAGCCCTGAGGTCCTCGGCGCCTCCCAGTTGTGGGGCCATCGCGTGTCCCACTGATAGCTACACGCCACGCGGTCTCGATGCCGCGAGCCGGCAGGCCTTCTTAGCGAGACTCGGAGCGAACGACATTCGCGCGTTTCACGACTACCTCGCCGACGCGCTGCGGTGCGACGCGCTCCACATCGAAGCGGCCGCTGCATTGGACGAACAGTTCGCCGGTCTCCCGGTGCTCACGATCTTCGGCGAGCGCAACGACCCATTCCATTCTCAACAGGAGTGGAGGCGGCGATTTCCCGATGCAGCGCAACTGGTCATTCGCAAAGGACACCACTTTCCGATGTGCGATGATCCAGCCTTCGTCGCGCGCGCGATCGACGAGTGGTATCGGGCATCCACTCCGCAGGTTGAGCCCATCCGAGCAGATCATCAGCCGTGAAGACCGGTGCCGGCGCGCGTCCGCGGTCGGCCGCGGTGGTCAGGCTCGTGCTGCTCAGCACCGCATTCCTGACGAGTGAGGCGCACTCGGAAACAGGTATTCACCAAGCCCGGCCTCCGCAGAGGGAGGCCGGGCTCGTTCAGACGGGTTGACGCATGTTGACCAAATGTCTGTCAGGCGATGAGGCCGTGAGGAATGGGGTTGGCCAATCGATTATGCCCCGCCGTCCTTGTGCGTCAGTACTTGAATCACGCTCGCGCGCAAAATCGGTAATGATGTCGTCGTGCCGGGCAACACGAATGTTGAGTCGCTCACGATAGCGGTCACATTCACGTAGCTGTCCGGCGAAACGAATTGCGCGAACGTTTCCTTGCAGTCCAGGTTGATCACCGTCGTCAGCGGAGCGCTCAAGTCCCAGTAATTGGGGGCGACCCAGTACATCACGCCACTCGTCGCGTAGTACTCAAAACCCTCAAGTATGCCAAAGCTGTCCAGCGCTCCGTACATCACCAACCCGGTGAATGTGGTTTGCCCAGCGGGCACCGGGCAGGGGGCGAGCGAGGTCTTCACCTGCTCTGTCACTGTCACCGCGTTGTTGCTCAGCTGCGGATCCACCGTGCCCGACGCGGTGCGTCCGGTGTTCGTGAAGGTGCTGGCAATCACCGGTGCATTGATATTCACCACGACGTTTGTTTGCTGGCCTTTTACCAGCCCGCCCAAGTTGCACGTGACGACCATTCGCGACATGCTGCAGGTAAAGGTCACGCCGCCCCCTGTCGCGTAGTTGAAGACCGTGCCCACCGGCAGGGTGTCGGTGAACGTCACGTTCCAGGCCGTGTCGGGACCATTGTTCTTGATTTGGAAGGTGTACGAGAACGCGGCTCCGGGGTTCGGCGATCCGTTGTTCGACGATCCGGAGATCTGGAGATCGGTTCCACTGATGACGCCGCCGGCCATGGCTGCGGTGCCCCCAGTGGCGATGTTGCCGGGGGCGACGACATCCCGGGTGCATGAGGCTAGGATGACGTTTGCAGAGAAGATCGCGGTGATGAGGACGGAAGGGTTGCGACGCAACGACATTTTGGGGCTCCGGGGTGTCGATTCGAGGGCGCGGGCCAATCGGGCGACCGTCGCGCCAGGCGGATAGTTGACGCATCAACTATTAAATAGCGATCTATTTTTCCGCCATAAGGAAACCCCTTACTCGCGGGGGCTGCAAGCGCCCGCGCCAGGACTCTGACATGTCCTGCCCTCGATGACGTAATCCGGACTGCGCCGAGTCAGGGGCCGACGCGCAGCGACCGTACGGCGACATTCGGGCTCGTCAGCGTGAGATCCTGCAACTTTGCCGGCGCGAGCGCGATGTCGTCCGCCGGCGTGGTCCCGACACGGATGATGGCCACGAGCAGCACGACGGTGTTCTTCTTCACGCCCGTCAGGTCGAGATCGAACGTGGCGACGCCCGAGTGCGTGGAGTCCAGCGTTTGGCCAGGGAGCGTCATGCGGTGCGACTGGGTGCTGTTGCCCAGGACGAAATTCCACCCGGCACCCACCGGCTGCGCCGTTTTTCCGTCAGCGGAGTTGAGCACCTCGTTGACGGCGGGCGTCCACGCGACGTTGCCGCCGAACCAGGTCGTTTGATCGTTCCACTTCGCGGCATTCTTCGTCTTGGGGTCGCTCCACTTGAGCAACGTGACCCGCACG
>Ga0153915_10007599_pt1 | contig 10237 bp, 7 predicted proteins | sample Opewatmetagenome_2_FD_107003 | JGI IMG/M metagenome (GOLD analysis project Ga0153915, IMG submission 107003) | Freshwater wetland microbial communities from Ohio, USA - Open water 3 Core 3 Depth 3 metaG | ecosystem: Environmental > Aquatic > Freshwater > Wetlands | place: USA: Ohio, Lake Erie... | reverse complement strand
TGGCCAACGCCACCTGGCTGAGGTGATTGAGTTCCTGCGCGCGCTGCCGGAGGCCATCGACCCGCCCGTGCGCAGCACTTGCTGGCTGGGCAGCTCGTCTTCCGGCGCAGCGGGGCGGCTCAGGCCGGCCATCGAGGCGGCCCTCCTCCCGATGCTCGCCGGCGCCGGCCTGTCCTCCGTCTTCATGGACGTCCTGCGCCGGGACAACCGGCGGGCGGCGCGCCTCGTGCGCATCTTCAGCAACGAGATCGTCTATTCCGACGGTGAGTTGAGCTAAGGAGGACAGCGATGCCGACCGAGCTAGCCAAAGGCGTTTACTGGGTGGGGTTCGTCGATTGGACGCTGCGCCACTTCCACGGCTATGAGCTGAGCACGCACCGCGGCTCGTCCTACAACGCCTATCTCATCACCGACGAGAAGAACGTACTCGTCGATACCGTCTGGGGGCCGTTCAGCGACCAGCTTATCCAGAACATCGCTGAGATCATCGACCCGGCGAAGCTGGACATCGTGGTCGCCAACCACGCCGAGGTGGACCACTCCGGCGGCCTGCCGGCGGTAATGCAGCGCGCTCCCAAAGCCCAGGTCATCGTCTCCAAACGCGGCCGCGAGAGCGTCGAGGGGCACTTCCACCAGCCATGGGACTTCCGGGCGGTGAGCAGCGGCGACAAAGTCAACATCGGCCAGCGTGACCTGGTCTTTATCGAGGCGCCCATGCTGCACTGGCCGGACAGCATGTTCACCTACCTCGCGCCGGACGCCATCCTGATGCCGAACGACGCCTTCGGGCAGCACTACGCGACCGCCTTCCGCTTCAACGACGAGGTGGACGAGGAGGAGCTGTACGAGGAGGCGCTCAAGTACTACGCCAATATCCTGACGCCGTTCAGCCCGCAGGTCATTCGCAAGATCGACGAGCTGCTCAAGCTCAATCTGCCGGTCAACATGATCGCTCCCAGCCATGGGATAATCTGGCGCAAGGACCCGCTGCAGATCGTCAAGAAGTACCACGAGTGGGCGACGCAGGTCCCGGAAAAATCGGCGGTGATCGTTTTCGACTCGATGTGGGACGGCACCCGCCGCATGGCCGAGGCGATCGGCGAGGGGCTGAAGGCCGAGGGCGTGCCCTTCCGGGCATTCTACATGCCCGTGTCAGACCGCAACGACGTGATCACCGAGATCTTCCGGGCGAAGGCGGTCATCGTCGGCTCGCCTACGTTCAATAACGGCCCGCTGCCCACGATCACGCCGATACTGGAGGACCTGAAGGGCCTCAAATTCCAGAACAAGCTCAGCGCGGCCTTCGGGTCGTATGGCTGGAGCGGAGAGGCGGTCAAGATCATCGAGGACCACCTGGCGCTGTGCAAGTTCAGCAAAGCCGCCGAGGGTGTGAAGGCGAAATGGCAGCCCAACGCCGAAGACCTGGCCAAGTGCCGCGCCCTCGGCAGCCAGGTGGCGAAAGCGATCAAAGGCGGCGTCTAGCAGCACGCGGTACCGTCATTGCGAGCCATTGCCTCACGCGAGCAAGGCGAAGCAATCTGGGAGGCCGGGGCCACTCCCCACCCAGATTGCCACATCGCTCACTCAAGCTCGCTCCTCGCAATGACAAATGGAGTGGCGAAGGGGAGAGGGATACGCGGTGAGGGGTTCCTAGGGCATTGACAATGACCGGCGGCACATGTTTGTTGTCTGGCCATGAATGAGAAATCAGTGAAGAAAGAACGCATCTTCTCCGGCGCCCAGCCGACGGGTAACCTGCACATCGGCAACTACCTCGGGGCGCTCCGCCAGTGGGTCGCGCTCCAGTCCCAGTTTGACAGCGTCTTTTGCGTGGTCGACCTGCACGCCATCACGACGTACCAAGACCCGGCGGTGCTCAAGGCCAAAACGCGCGAGGTCGCCGGGCTGCTCATTGCCGCCGGCATCGACCCGGCGAAATCGATCGTCTTCGTCCAGTCCCACGTCTCCGCCCACCCCGAGCTGGCCTGGATACTCGAGTGCGAGACGCCGATGGGCTGGCTGCGCCGCATGACCCAGTTCAAAGAGAAGTCCAAGGAAGAGGGCGCCTCGGTGGGCGCCGGCCTGTTCACCTACCCGGACCTGATGGCCGCCGATATCCTGCTGTACGATACGGACGCGGTGCCCGTCGGCGATGACCAGGTCCAGCACCTCGAGCTGGCCCGGGACGTGGCCCAGCGGTTCAACGCGGTCTACGGCGAGACGTTCGTCGTGCCACGTGCGATCGTCGCCGAGACGGGCGCCCGCGTGATGGGCCTGGACGACCCCGCCAAGAAAATGAGCAAGAGCACCGAGGTGCCCGGCCACGCCGTGTACCTGCTCGATTCGGAGCAAGAGATCAGGAACAAGATCAGCCGGGCGACGACCGACTCGCTGCGCGAGGTCCGTTTCGACGAGGCCCGCCCGGGCATCACCAATCTGCTGGCTATCTACGAAGCCCTCACCGGCACGGCGCGCCCGGAGATCGAGGCCCGTTTCGCCGGCAAGGGCTATGCCGTTCTGAAGAAAGAGCTCGCCGAGGTCATCATCGCGTCGCTTCGCCCGTTCCAGGCGCGCTACCGCGAGGTAACCGCGCAGCCCGGCTGGATTGATAAGATACTGGATGAGGGCGAGGCGCGCGCCCGGCCCATCGCCGAGCGGACGCTCGCCCGGGTCAAGGAGAGAATGGGCCTCGGCTAGTGGCAAGGAGGTTGACATGGACTTGGCGAAGCATCTGGTGCCCATCGAGAAGCTACGCTGGCAGTGCGACCCCGGCCTGTTCAAGTTCCAGTGCACGGCGGACCTGGCGCCGCTGCGCGAGTTCATCGGTCAGGAGCGGGCGATGCGCGCCGTCGAGTTTGGCCTCAACATGGTCAACGACGGCTACAACATCTACGTCGCCGGGCTGACCGGTACCGGCAAGACCTCCATGGTCAAGGCCTACATCGAGAAGGTGATCAAGGAACGCCAGGCCGCCGGCGAACAGGTCAAGCTGGAGGACTGGTGCTACCTGTACAACTTCAAGGAGCTTGACCGTCCGCAGATCGCCAATTTCCCGCAGGGCAAGGGCAAGGTCTTCCAGGCCCAGGTCAACGAGTTGCTCAACAGCCTGCGGCGAGAGCTCGGGCGCGCCTTCTCCAGCGAGGAGTACAAGTCCCAGCGGCAGAAGACCGTCGAAGAGAGCCAGACCGAGCAGCAGCGCATGTTTGAGGAACTTGCCGCCGAGGCCCGCAAGCAGGGCTTCGCCCTCCAGCTCACACCGGTCGGACCGATGCTCGTCCCACTGAAAGGCGACCAGCCGATGACCGAGCAGGAGTACCTGTCGCTTGACGAGGAGACCCGCCACCGCATCGAGGCCCGCCAGTCCGAGCTGCGCAAGCGGCTGCGCGAGGGCTTCGACAAGGCCAGCACGCTCCAGCAGGAGACTGGCGAGAAGCTGAGCAAGGCGGACCGGGACGTCGGCGAGTACACCGTGTCCCGCTTGTTCGAACCACTCCTCAAGGAGTACGAAGCGCTGCCCAAGGTGATGCAGTACCTCAACGACCTCAAGGGCTACACGCTGGACAGCCTCGACCTCTTCAAGGGGACGGAGGAGCCGGTCAATCCTCTCTTCGGCGCTCCCCTCAGCCAGGTAATGGGCGGCCGGAACCCGTTCGTCCCTTTCCAGATCAACGTGTACGTCGACAACAGTGCCGCCACGAGCGTGCCCGTGATCGTCGAGAGCAACCCAATCTTCGGCAACGTCTTCGGCAAGATCGAGCGGCGGTTCCTCTTCGGCGGCTACCTGAGCGACCACACCATGCTCAAAGCCGGGGCACTCAGCCTGGCCAACGGCGGCTATCTCCTCCTCAGCGCCCGCGACGTGCTGCTCAACCCGGGAGTCTGGCCGGCGCTCAAGCGGGCCATGAAGGACAAGGAGATCCGCATCGAGGACCCGTTCGAGCAGTTCGGCCTGATCGCTCCCCAGGGCATGAAGCCCGAGCCGATGCCGATCAACGTCAAGACCATCCTCATCGGTGATGGACAGCTCTACCAGCTCCTCGCCGGCGCCGACGAGGACTTCTGGGAGATCTTCAAGGTCAAGGCCGATTTCAACTTCGAGATCGACCGCTCCGAGAAGAACGTGATGGACTATGCCGCTTTCCTCTCCGGCTGCTGCGAGGAGTGCGAGGCCCGCCACTTCGAGCCGTCCGGCGTGGCCAAGATGATCGAGTACTCGGCGCGTATCGTCTCCGACCAGGAGAAGCTATCAACGCGGTTCGCCCAGATCAAGGAGCTCGTCGAGGAGGCCAACTACTGGGCAAACAAAGAGAAGGGCAAGTACATTTCTTCCGCTCACGTCCAGAAGGCGATCGAGGAGCGCCGTTTCCGCCATAACCTCGCCGATGAACGCCTGCGGGACATGATCACCGAGGGCACGATCTTCATTGACACCGACGGCGCTGTCGTCGGCCAGGTCAATGGGCTGAGCGTCTACAGCCTGGGCGACATCTCCTTCGGCAAGCCGTCGCGCATCACCGCCAAGACGTTCCTCGGGCGCGGCGGCGTGATCAACATCGAGCGCGAGTCCCAGCTCGCCGGGCCGATCCATAACAAGGGCGTGATGATCCTGAGCGGCTACCTCGGCTCGAAGTACGCCCAAGACAACCCGCTCTCGCTCTCGGCCAGTCTCTGCTTCGAACAGTCGTATGAAGGCGTGGAAGGCGACAGTGCCTCCTCCACCGAGCTTTACGCCATCCTGTCCAGCGTGGCTGAGCTGCCCATATCCCAGAGCATCGCGGTGACCGGTTCGGTGAACCAGAAGGGCGAGGTCCAGCCCATTGGCGGCGTCAACCAGAAGATCGAGGGCTTTTTCGAGGTCTGCAAGGCGAAGGGCCTCACCGGCAAGCAGGGTGTGATGATCCCGCACACCAACATCCGGCACCTAATGCTGAATGAGGAAGTGGTCGAAGCGGTCAAGGCCGGCCAGTTCCACATCTACTCGGCGAAGAGCATCGACGAAGGCATCGAGATACTGACCGGCGTGCCGGCGGGTGAGCGACAGGCGGACGGCAGCTATCCGGAGGGGACGGTGAACTACCGGGTGAAAGCCGCCCTCAAGGAGATGGCCGAACGCCTGCGCGCCTTTGGTGAGGAAAAGAAAGAAGAGAAGAAACCGTAGCGGCCAGCTCGATTTGTCATTGCGAGGAGTCCCGATGCGATCGGGACGACGAAGCAATCTCCAAAAGATCGCCCGCTTCCCCTGAGGGAAGCGGGCTTCCTCTTTCTTTGGCCCTTCGAGAATCTCGCACATGGAGTGCGAGAGGGCCAGTGCACGTCACGGCATTGGGGCGTCAAGAGGGGCAAGCCGTGTCCTGTCATTCTGAGCGCCCCTTCGTCATTCTGAGCGCCCCTCCGTCATTCTGAGCGGAGCGAAGAATCTCGGTGCCGATCACCCCTCGGCGCCGGGATTCTTCGGTCGTCCCGGCGCCGGGACTCCCTCAGAATGACAGTCACGGCCACAGTGGTCTACGGGATCACGCCTGGCTCTACAGCTGTTCTTGAATCCCCTTGACCTGCTGCCGGAAAGACATCATCAATCGGTCAATGTCGGTGGGGTTGCAGGTGGAGTAAGCCACGCCGAGCCGCCTAAGCCCGGCCACGTCCAGCGGGTAGGCGGCGGCGTTCATGGGGAAGGCCAGTCTGGCCTTGCCCACCTTCTTGATTGATGCCGCGATCCCCTCCACGGTCTCTTTCATCTGGGGGTCGTCCGGCCCGGACGCGCCGAGCGCCTGCGTCAGGTCGTTCGGGCCGATGGCGATCAGGTCGACGCCATCCACCGCGGCAATGTCCTCGAGCTGTCGCAATGCTTCCAGGTCTTCCACCATCACCGAGAGCACGATCTCGGCGTTGGAGGTCCGCATGTGCTCCGGGACCGGCACCGTGCCATAGCGCGCCGCCCTCGTCGGCCCGCCCACGCCGCGCTCGCCCGCCGGCCCGTAGCGTACTGCCTTGACCGCCGCCAGCGCGTCCTCGCGGCCGGAGATGTGTGGCACCTGCACCGCCTGCGCCCCCATCTCGAGGACGCGCAGGATCGTCTTGGGGTTGTTCTCAGGCACGCGCACCAGCGAGCAGATGCCGACCACGTCGCACGCCCGCACCATGTCCTGGACGAGCCGCATGTCAAAGGCGGTGTGCTCCATGTCAATATAGGCGGCGTCATAGCCGGCCAGGCCGATCATCTCGACGACGGCGGGGTCGGCCAGGGTGACGAAGGCGCCGATCGCCAGCTTGCCCTGGGCGATCTTCTCCTTCAGCCGGTTCTTGTGCATCGGTCAACCTCCTCGGTCCTTGGCGGCACTATAGCATGGCGAAGGGACGACTGCCAAAAGCAATCCCTCCGTCATTGCGAGGAGCGAGCGCCGGCGAGCGACGAAGCAATCTCCAATAGATCAGACTCGGCGACAGCCGGCACCCCATCCCCCTGAGCCCTTCCCAAGGGAAGGGGGTCTCTTCTTTTTCGAAGGGGCTAGCGCCCCTTCGAGCATCCTGCAGGAATGTGCGAGCGAGATGTCGTCCGCTTTTGGCAAAGGGGAGGCCTGGCCCTATCTGTCATTCTGAGGAAGTCCCGATACGGGACGACCGAAGAATCCCGGCGGCGGGCGGTAATCGGCACCGAGATTCTTCACTGCGCTCAGAATGACGGAAGTGGCTGATTGTCAAAGAGGGAGGGGACTCCGCTTTGACCTCCGATTCCTGACTGTTGACTTGTCCCTCCCGCCCCGGCTACCATCATTGGCGTGAAGGTCATCGGCGTCTGCGGCTCGCCCCGCCGCGGGAACTCGGAGTGGATGCTGGACAAGGTGATGACCGAAGCGGCCGCGCGCGGCGCCGAGGTCGAGACCCTGCTGCTGCGGAAGCTGGACGTGAGAATGTGCCGCGGCTGTCTCACCTGCGAGAGCGGCGGACCGGACCGTCCCGGCGTCTGCGAGATCAAGGACGACTTGAACGCGCTCTACCCGCGCCTGGTCGCCGCCGAGGCCTTCGTGTTGGCCACCCCGGTCTATTTCGAAATGGTCTCGGGGCGGCTGAAGAACTTCCTTGACCGCACCTGCCCGATCTGGCCGCGGCTTCAGGGTAAGCGGGTGGCCGGCCTGGCGGTCGCCGAAGAGGGTATCGGCCAGGCGGTGCGCAACCTGCGTCGCTACGCCGACGTCTGCCAGATGCAGTGGGTGGGCAGCGTCACCGCCCTCGCCGGAGACCCGGGGGAAGCCGCTCGCGTCCGCAGCCTCGAGGCCCGCCTAAAGCGGCTGGCGCGCAAGCTGACCGCTTGATCGCGCACCAAATGACTGCTATCATCTTGCCGACCACGGAGGGCGAAGGAGGCCACATGGGTTTCGTCGATAAGCTGGCGGGCGCCGTGCGCCGCAACCATAGCCTCGTCTGCGTCGGCCTCGATCCTGACCCCGCGCTGATGCCGGCGAACGTAAGCCTGCTCGACTTCAACAGAGCCATCATCGACGCCACGAGCAGCCTCGCTTGCGCCTACAAGCCCAACCTCGCTTTCTACGAGGCCCTGGGTCAGGAGGGGATGGCCGCACTGGCCGCCACCGTAAAGCACGTGCCCCCTCACATTCCCGTGATCGCCGACGCCAAGCGGAGCGACATCGGCAACACGGCCAAAGCGTACGCGCGCGCCCTTTTCGACTACTTCGGATTCGACGCCAGCACCGTGAACCCCTATCTCGTCGGCGACTCCGTGGCGCCGTTCCTCGAGTACCGCGACAAGGCCGCCATCATCCTTTGCCGCACCTCCAACCCCGGTGCGGCCGATTTTCAGTCGCTCATCTGCGAGACGGACAAGGGGCGCCGCCCGCTCTATGAAGTTGTCGCAGCGCGCGCCGTCGAGTGGAACAAGTATGGCAACGTCGGCCTGGTAGTGGGGGCGACCTATCCTGAGGAGCTGAAGACAATCCGCGCGGCCTATCCGGACATCCCGCTGCTCATCCCGGGCGTCGGTGCCCAGGGCGGCGACCTGGCCCTCACGGTGCGCTACGGGGTGGACCCGAAAGCCGAGCGCACGATCATCAACTCATCGCGGGGCATCATCTACGCCTCACGGGGGAATGACTTCGCCGAGGCCGCCGCACGCGCCGCCGCCGCTCTGCGCGACCAGATCAACCGGGAGATGGCGAAGAAGTAGTCCGTCCTCGGGGAGCGGGCTAGAATCCAGCACGAGGACGAAATCCCCCTTAATCCCCCTTTTTCAAAGGGGGACACAGTATCATCCCACTTTCGTAAAGGCGGAGTGAGGGGGACTTACGCTCGCTGTCATTCTGAGCGAAGCGAGGAATCTCGGGGCGTGGTGGCCAAAGGCTGGTGGCACCTGACCCCACCCTGAGATCCTTCGTCGTCCCGACGGCGATCGGGACTCCTCAGGATGACATTTGAGGCAAGGCTCAATGGGGCGGGTCAAGGGGGTTCGTGACGCGGTCCCCTACTTGACCAGCGGGATGGTGAAACAGAAAGTCGACCCCTGGCCCGGCGTTGACTCGACCCAGATGCGGCCGCCGTGGGCCTCGACGAGGATACGGCAAACATTGAGCCCCAGGCCGACGCCCTGCACGGCACTGCCTTCGAGAGGGCCCAACCGCTCGAACTTGCGGAAGAGGCGCGCCTGGTCCTCGTCTGAGATGCCGATGCCCTCATCGGAGACGCCCACCAGCAGGTACCCTCCCTCGCGGTGGGCGAAAACGCGCACGTTGCCGCCGCGGGGCGAGTACTTGATGGCGTTGTCCACCAGATTGAAGATGACCCGCTCCACGCGCAAGCGGTCGGCATCAGCCGGCGGCAGACGGGCCGGCATGTCCACCACGATCCGGTGCGCCGCCGACTTCGTCTTGAGCCTCTCGGCGACTGACTTTACCACGGGCCGGATATCGACCGGCTGCCGCTGCAGGATAAGCCGGTTGGACTGCGAGCGGGAGAGCTCGAGCAGATTATCGACGATGCTGGCGAGGCTGTCAGCGCTGACGGCGGCGTCCCGGATCAGGCCGCTGGCCTCCGCGGGAGTGATCCCCTCGGTCTTGGCGGTAGCCAGCGCTCCGACGATGACGGTGAGCGGTGTCCTGATCTCGTGCGAGACCATCCCGATGAACTCGTCCTTGAGCTCTTCCACATGCTTCAGCTCGGTAATGTCCGTCAGGCTGAGGACATAGCCGCGGGTGGCGCCGTCCTCTTCGAGCCGCCCGGCCCGCAGCAACAGGTAGAGGGTGATGCCGTCCTCCTTGCTGACAATCGAGGTTCCTTCGGCGACCTCCCGCGTCAGCATGTCGGCGAAACGGAGCGGCCGGCCGGCGAACTGGATGACGCCGAGCGCACGATCGGCGTGCTGCCCTACAGCCCGCATCCCGAAAAGCTGGTCCGCCTCGCGGCTGGCGTAAATAACGTTGCCGTCCGGGTCGCAGACGAGGACGGCGTTCGGCGTCTGCTCGAGGATGCCCTGGATCAAGTTGCCGGCGCGGATGACCTGCTGGGCCCGCTTCTGCCGGGTGAGGTCGGTGATAATGGCGCAGACGGAGACGAAGCCCTCGAGACGCAGCCGGCGGGTGGCGATGTAGACGGGGACCTCGGTCCCGTTGCCGGCGATCAGGGTAGCCTCCCCGCGGCCGCTCTTATCACTTAGCAGCGCACCGGCCAGCGAGCGGCTGTCCGGGCTGACGAAATCGAGGATGGACGCGCCGATGACATGCTTGAGGTCACGGTGCACCATGCGCGCGAAGTAGCGGTTGGAGTAGAGGATGACGCCATCGGCGGACAGGGCAACGGCGCCCTCGTTGACGTGCTCGAAGACCACCCGGTAGACCGTGTCGGAGCCCTGGAGAGCGAAGACGCGCTCGCCGACCTTGGTGTTGACGACGAGGGCGTCAACCTCGCCGCTGGTGATCGCCCGCAGGGTCTCTTCGGCGTCGGCCAGGCGGGCGCGCAGGCGGGTGTTCTCGCCTAGCAGACTTTGTCGGGCCGGTTGCTCGCTCATCGGCTAGCTCGATTTCTTCGCGGCCGCGGTCCGTGTGCGCGGCCTGAGGTCAAGGCCCACGAGGACGCGCTCCTCCCTAGACAGGTCGCCGATCAGCCGCCGCAGCGGCGCGGGCAGCTCCCTGATCAAGGTCGGCACGGCGATGATCTGGTCGCCCTTGGCGAGGGTCGGCTCCTGGTAGATGTCGATCACTTCGAGATGGTAGTCGTCGCCAAACCGCTCCCG
>Ga0153915_10007598_pt1 | contig 10238 bp, 13 predicted proteins | sample Opewatmetagenome_2_FD_107003 | JGI IMG/M metagenome (GOLD analysis project Ga0153915, IMG submission 107003) | Freshwater wetland microbial communities from Ohio, USA - Open water 3 Core 3 Depth 3 metaG | ecosystem: Environmental > Aquatic > Freshwater > Wetlands | place: USA: Ohio, Lake Erie... | reverse complement strand
TGCCGACTTTTTGAATCTTTGCAGGCCGGCTTCCATTGCGTTTGCGTATGTTTCTGGCTAATAGTATGTTTGGTTATTTATATACGTTTCGCAGAATTACTCTAAAGTGAGAATGAAGGCGTTTCTTAACGCCTTCGGTCGCGAATCGCGCCGATGGTCCAATGGCTAAGACAAAGGCCTTCCAAGCCTTTTATCCGGGTTCGAATCCCGGTCGGCGCATCAAAACTAGCGGGGATATATCCTCTTTATCCTTTTCTTTTTCCTGTAGACTGTTCTGCCTTTGAGCTCTATCTCCTCTATTGATTCCATGGGAACAGCCAGCTTTTCATGGTCTGTCTCTCCTCCGCGGAATTCTATCCCTGACCTTGTAATGCTGGTTATATCCCTTCCGAAAAGGGTCTTGTGCTTCCTCATGGCATTTTTGTCAGAAACAACTATGGAACAGTGCCTCAGCATGCCGTCTGCTTTCAGCCTGTTCAGAAAATCATAAGCCATTATAAGCTGTTCTTTACATGTTTTATAAACCAAAAACCCAATCGTTTTTATGGTCAACTTCCCCGACTTAAAGCCCATGGAGCTTAAGGACAAGCCTCTGTTTGACAGCTTTCTCAGGCAGCACCCTGCCCAGATATCAGAGATGACCTTCACGAACCTTTTCTGCTGGAGGCTGACCAAAAACCACGAATTTGCTGTATATAAAAACCATCTGGTTGTGTCTTTTTCGGAAAACGGGATGAGAATGTTTTACCAGCCTATAGGTCATCAGCCTGCAAGAATAATAGAGGAAATCCTTGGGGAAATTCCTGGAAGCTCTTTCAAGAGGGTGGAGGGAGGGATTGCGGAAAAGCTGAAAGGCAGGTTTACTGTGACTGAAGACAGGGACATGGCTGACTATGTTTACATTGTTTCAGATATGCGCGAGCTTCCAGGGGACAAATATTCCCAAAAGAGGAACTTCATAAGGAGGTTTTCCTCATACAATCCTGCGACTTGCGCTCTTGATGTTTCCACTGCAAAGGGCTTCCTGGGCATGCAGGAGAGATGGTGCAACATCAGGCATTGTGAAACTGACAAGAGCATGAATGCTGAGAACATTGCTGTTAAGGAATGCCTGAATAATTTTAAGGTCCTGGGGGTTCATGGAATCTGCATAAGGGTATATGGCAGGATGGAGGGCTTTGCGATAGGGGAAAGTCTGAACCCTAATACTTTTGTGGAGCATTTTGAGAAGGCCAACACAGAGTTCACGGGAATATACCAGTATACAGTAAAGGAGCTGGCAAAATCTATTCCAGCAGAATTTGAGTTTCTTAACAGGGAACAGGACCTGGGCGTGGATGGTCTCAGAAAAGCCAAGCTTAGCTACCACCCAACCAAGCTTGTTGAGAAGTTCTCAATATCAAGATAGGCGTTTTTATGGCAGCAAAAAACACTGGAAGGAAGGACCTGACAAGGGGAGGAGTATGGAAGACGCTCTTCCTGCTTGCGGGGCCTGTAGTGGCAGGAATGCTGCTCAGGATAGGCCTGAATATCACGGACACCTTCTTTGTCGGGATGCTGGGGACTGACCAGCTTGCAGCCATAAGCGTCACCTTCCCTGTGTTCTTCATCTTCATAGCAGTCGCCTCAGGCCTTGCTATAGGTTCCACAGCTCTAATCTCCCAGGCAATAGGCGGGAAGCACAAGAAGCTTGCAAACAACATAGCCGAGCATTCCCTCCTAATTGCAGGAATCACAGGGGCCATAATCTCCGTGCTTGCGCTGATATTCTCCCCGCAGCTCTTCACATTCATGGGCGTGAGCGGGGACATACTGGCAATGACCCTTCAGTATTCCAACCTCATATTCATAGGCTTCATTTTCGTTTTCCTGGACTCGATCGCACAGGGCATAATTAACGCGGATGGGAACACCACCACCCCTACAAGAAACCTTTTCATTGCATTCGTGGTGAATGTTGTGCTTGATCCTCTCCTGATTTTCGGGATTGGCCCTTTCCCGAAACTCGGGCTGTTCGGAGCCGCGGTCGCGACTGTGTTTGCAGAGGCAATAAGCATCTTCCTGAACATAAGCTATGTCCTGAGGGGCAGGACATCTGTCACTATTGACCTCAAATGCTTCAGGTGGAACAGTTCAATTTTCAGGAAGATTATAATGATAGGCCTGCCTTCTTCCGTGAGCCAGTCAATAAACAGCATCGGGCTTATCCTTCTCATGGGGCTTGTAGGCGGCTTCGGAACGCACGCAATAGCTGCCTTTGGGGTGGGCATGCGCCTCGAGTCGCTTGCCATACTCCCGATAATAGGGCTTGCAAGCGCAGTCATCCCTTTTGTTGGCCAGAACCTTGGAGCAGGAAAAACAGAACGCGCAAACAGGGCTGTGTCAGCAGCTGTATATGCAGCATTCCTGTTCATGCTTTTCTTCTCCTTAATCTGGTTCTTTTTCCCCCAAGTCATCTACTCCCCATTCACTTCCGATCCTGAAGTGCTGACAATAGGGACGGGATATTTCCAGATAATAGCTTTTGGATATGTATTCCTTGGAATGAATTTCATAATAGGCTCAGCATTCCAGGGAGCAGGCAAGACAGGTCTCCAGCTGCTCATGACTGTTGCAAGATGGAGTTTGGTAATTGCTGTTGCGTATTTGCTTGTGGCTCCTTTCGGCCTTAAGGGCATATGGGCAGGCTTCCCTGTTGGAAACTTCATTTCCTTCCTGGTTTCAGTCTCTCTTCTGAAGACACGATTCTGGCTGAGAAGCTGGGAGAAATGTGAGAAGAGGTGCCTTGAAGACTAAGCGCTTATAAAATTTAATGTTATTTCTGATTTATGGAAACAAGGCGTGAATTCATAAAGAACTGCATAATGTGCGGCTCATATTTAGCATTGCGTGGTTTTGGTACATCTGAAAGTTATGCATACGCATTCAAACCAAATGCAGAAAGTATTCACAGAGGCTGCACAAAACAGAAAAAAATAGCTCTTACTTTTGACGGAGCCCAAACAAATAATTCTGTTCCTTATATTCTGAAATCCTTGAAAGACAAGAAATATTTATCTACATTTTTCCTTACCGGAGAATCCATAAGAAAATTCCCTGACGTGGCAAAAGCCATTTATGATGAAGGTCATGAGATAGGGAACCATACCTATGCCCACCCTCATCTTACTACATATTCCGAAAATCGCAAGCAAACTACAAGAAAAGGTGTGAATAAGAATCTCATTCAGAATGAATTGTCCAGAACGCAAGAGGAATTTTACAAGGCATGCCGAAAAGATATGTTTCCTTTATGGAGAGCTCCCTTTGGCGAGGAGAATCAAGAAATAAGGGAATGGGCAAAGGAGACTGGATACCAGCATGTAAGATGGACTTTTGACACATTAGACTGGGTAAATGACGAAAAGGATAATCTTTATATTTCACCCAAATCTGTAAAACAGAGGCTTCTCAATATTGATGAAAAACACAAAAATGGCCTTAATGGTTACATAATACTTATGCACACGGGAACTGAGAGAAAGAAAGAACCCTTCTATCATGAATTGCCCGTAATAATGGAAAATCTGCTAGATAAAGGGTACACATTCGGAAAGGTAAGTGAAGTGTGCTCAATATTTTAATCCTATAAACAAATTCTGAACATGAAAATTCTCATGCTGGGTGTTGTGTTTGCACTCCTCTTTTTTTCAGGCTGCACCTCCCAGCAGGAGTCTTATTCAGTTTCCCAAGACGGGACTCTCTTCTACATGAACAGGCCTCCCGTGAACTACACGCAAACCCTCCTGAAAGATGATGAGAATGCAACCATGTACAAGCTCACCTTTGACAGCAGGGGGCAGAAAATCTATGCGCTTCTTGCAATTCCCAAAAATTCTCCTAAATCCAAGAACGGAATTCCAGGAATCTTCATCCTTTACGGGGCAACTATGAACAAGGAGGGGGAATGGGGAGGCATGGGAAGTGACCTGGCAAAAATGGGATTTGCAGTGCTTATAATAGACCAGAGAGGCTGGGGAGAGACAGGAGGGATTGTTCCAAGCTTCCAGGCAGATTACAGCACATTCTCAGATGGGAGAGAGCCTGTGCAGCACCTGATGGTGTATGACGCGCTCAGGTCTTATGACATCCTGAAATCCAGACCTGAAGTCGATGGGAGCAGGATTTACGCGTCCGGGGAGAGCATGGGCGGAAGGTATGCGATTATAGCGGCCTCAATAGAGAAAGGGGTTGCAGGAGCCCTCATAATAAGCAGCTCTGGCTACGGCTTCCAGCAGAATCAGGACCCCCATGTCATGAGGTTCCTGAATTCCATAGACCCGAACCATTACGTGTCTGGAATTTCCCCAAGGCCTCTGGTAATGGTGCACTCCAGGAATGATAATGTTGTCCCATTCGCAATGGCACAGGACACGTTCTCTCTTGCTCGAGAGCCCAAGAAGCTTATTGAAACACAGGGAGTGGGGCATTCCTATGTAAGGGCGGAGATGAAGGGGCTGATTGAAAAAGAGATTACTAATTGGTAATATGGGGTTTTGCTCTACGGCTTTTGGATGAAGGCGGAAGCCTCGAAAAGCCGTGCTATTTATCCCCCCTCTCCCAATAATTATAAACATGATAGTAGAGCTCGTCATATTCTTTGCAGCGCTTTTCATACTGGCAAAGGCCTCCAAGGTTGTGATAGACTCCTCCCTTATTATAACAGAGTACACAGGCCTTTCCCAGCTTTCCATAGGGTTCATAATAATAGCCCTTGCTGTGTCCCTGCCTGATTTCATGGTGGTTCTCAGCGCCTCCCTGGCGCAGAAAAGCGCGCTTGCAATTGGGGATGCGCTTGGCTCAAGCATCGCGAACATATGCCTTGTTCTCGGGATAGCCACTCTTGTAAGGAGGGTGGATGTGGAGCGAAGGCACATGCTTGACAGCACGGAGCTGCTGCTCCTGATAAGCATAGTCCCCGCCCTTATCCTTTCCAAGGGCTTTGTGGGCCTTTATGAAGGCGTGATTCTCATCATAGTTTTCTTCATGTACGTCTTTTTCACTCTTAAGAACCGGTTCACTCTGAACATAAAGGATGGTGTGACCAAAAGGCAGTGGAAAGGGGCTTTTATCCTCTTCTTCATGGGGCTTTTTATTACCATAGTGAGCGCGCAGTTTGTGGTCTCTTCCGCCTCAGAGATTGCGCTCGGAATCGGAGTCTCCGAGGCCCTTATAGGCATGACGCTTGTGGCGTTCGGGACGACCCTGCCTGAGCTCGCTCTGGACTTCACTGCGATAAGGAAGGGCCGCTTTGCGCTGGCTATAGGGGACATCCTGGGGTCCACTGTTATAAACCTCACCCTGATACTCGGGGTTTCTTTGGTCATATCGCCCACAAACATAGACTCATCCCTGTATACAATCCCCCTGGCGTTCATAATAGCAGCCAATTCCTTCCTGTTCTATAGCTTGGTAAAGCGCGGAGGCATAGGGAATAAAGAGGGCCTGATTTTCGTGCTCATGTATATAATATTCATAATGCTGACCCTTACCTCAAGGGTGATACTTTTCAGTTAGCGCCCCGGAAACCAGTCAAAAGGTTTATAAATCCCAGAATCCCATGAATAAAAAAAGATTCGAGCTGGTTCTATATGGAAGACCAAAAGATTGAAAAACTAAAGTCAGGGACTACCACAGTCGGGCTGGTCTGCAATGGCGCTGTGGTCCTTGGAGCAGAGAGGAAGGCCACCATGGGCTATCTCGTGGCAAGCAAGACCACCCACAAGATCCTTCCCGTGGATGAGCACATAGCCATGACAATAGCGGGCCTTGTGGGGGATGCGCAGGCCCTGGAAAGGTACATAAAGGCCGAGCTCAAGCTTTACAGGCTCAATGAGGAGAGGAGGATAAGCGTAAAGGCAGCCTCATACCTGATTGCTAACATTCTTTATGCAAGGAGATTTTACCCCTATTACGTGCAGCTGCTTGTGGGCGGTTATGATGATGAGCCAAGAGTTTATAGTTTAGGTGCAGATGGTTCTGTTCTGGAGGAGAAGGAATACTTCTCGACTGGTTCCGGCTCTCCCATAGCTTTGGGGGTCTTGGAAGACGGTTACAAAAAGGGAATGAATGTGGAAGAGTCAAAGAAGCTCGTTGCGAGGTCAATAAGCTCTGCTATAAAGAGGGATATCGCCTCCGGCGGGAGCGGGATTGACATAACAGTTGTGGATAGCAGGGGAGTGCACGAGCTTCCTGATGAGGAAATAAAAAAGCTAGTTGGCCAGTAAGTTTGAAGGTGCTTTGCACCTTCTGTCTCAAATCATAATTACGGCGTTTTTGCTGCACAACGGTTTTAAAATGATGTCGAATTTTGGACAATTCAACAATTTAGAGAGTGGTTAATTGAAAGTGCGAAGCACTTTCCTCGCATAGGATGGATGATGGCATGAGCATTCTGAAAGAGATGCAGGAGAAGCTTCCTGCTGACGCGAAAATTTCGGAAGTGAAGTTCGAGGGCTCTGAGATAGTTATGTATACCAAGAACAAGGACTTCTTCCGGAACAGCGAGACTTCTGTCAAGGAGCTTGTGAAGGAGATCAAGAAGCGGGTGGAGATAAGGCCTGACATTTCAATATGCTCTGACCCTGAAAAAACAAAGAAAATGATACAGGAGATTGTGCCTGAGGGAGCGGGCATAGTGGAGATTTATTTCGAGCCAGAGCTGGGAAAGGTTGTGATTGAGGCGCAAAAACCGGGGCTCATAATAGGAAAGGGTGGGGAGACCTTCAAGAAGATAAAGAGCGAGACTCTGTGGCTTCCCAAGATAGAGCGCGCTCCTGCCATAAAATCTGATGTTGTAAGGGCTGTTCGGAACCTCCTTCACTCAGAGCTGGACTACCGCAAGAAGTTCCTGAACATGATAGGCCAGAAGATAAACCAGAAGCCTGAAGCTGGGTATGACAGGAACAAGGAGTGGGTGAGGCTCTCCACTCTTGGAGGGTTCAGGCAGGTCGGAAGGAGCTCCATGCTCATCCAGACTTCCCTTTCAAGCGTCCTTGTGGACTGCGGGATTGATGTGGCTTCAGATCAGTTTCCCTATCTGAATGCGCCTGAATTCTCTCTTGAGAAACTGGATGCGATTGTCCTCTCCCACGCGCACCTTGACCATTGCGGCTACATACCCCATCTTTATGAGGCAGGTTATACAGGCCCCCTTTACTGCACGGCTCCCACCCGGGATCTCATGGTTCTGCTGTGCCTTGATTATATAGATGTGTGCCAGAAGGAGGGCAAGCAGATTAATTATTCGAAAAAAGCGATTGAGAAGGCCGTGAAGCACTCTGTTGTACTGGATTATGGAGAGGTTTCAGATATAGCCAAGAACATACGCCTCACCCTACAGCCTGCAGGCCACCTTCTCGGCTCCTCCCTTGTGCATCTGCATGTTGGGGACGGGTTGCACAATATCCTTTATACAGGAGACCTGAAGTTCGGGCCATCAAGGCTTTTTGACCCGGCATTCACGGACTTCCAGAGGGTGGAGACCCTTATAATAGAATCAACTTACGGGGCTCCTAATGATTTCATGCCCTCCATGAAGGAGGCTGATATGAACCTTCTCAGGGTTATAGATGAAACCATGAAGAAGGGCGGGAAAGTACTCATGCCCTCATTCGCTGTGGGAAGGGCACAAGAAATCATGGCCATACTCGGAGGCATGAAATTTGACTATCCTGTCTGGATAGAGGGCATGCTCTGGGACGCCACTGCAATCCACACAGCTTACCCTGAGTATCTTTCACAGCGCCTCCAGAGAGAGATATTCCACCACGGGAAGAATCCGTTCCTCTCAGAAGTCTTCAAATATGTAGCCCCTAGGGAAAGGGACTCTGTAATAGATTCAGGAGAGCCCGGGGTGATAATAGCCACATCAGGCATGCTTGTGGGCGGGCCTGCCATGGAGTACCTCAAGGGGCTCGCTCCCGACAAGAAAAATACTCTGATGTTTGTGGGATATCAGGCAGAAGGCACGCTTGGCCGCAGGCTCCAAAAAGGGTGGAAGGAGATTCCTGTCCGCTCCCCGACAGGCAAGACCAGTGTGATAAACATGGAGATGGAGGTCCAGACAATCGAAGGCCTTTCCGGCCACTCGGACAGGAACCAGCTCCTTAGCTACATGCATAAGCTCGGCTCACGGCCTGAAAGGATAATCGTGAACCACGGGGAGCAGCACAAGACCACGGACTTTGCAAGGGACCTCCACAAAATATTCAGGGCAGAGACGCTTGCGCCTAAGAACCTGGAAGCGATAAGGCTTCGCTGAGCTTTCGCATCAAGAATTTAAAAGTATTTGCTAATTCTGTCTCATGCCTGTAATTGACAGGAATTACGTGGAAGGGAAGAAATGCATCAAGAAGAACGATCCTGTTAAGATTATCTATTTCACTCAGGAGCCTGAGCTGGCTTTTTACAACGGGTTTGGTCAATACCTTAATGTTACCAATAATGGCGATTCGCGCGGAATCTTGCCTTCTGAAATAAAAGACGTAGATAAATTAGCCGTAGTGAAGAAAAGAAAATAAAAAGGAAGAAGGCTTTAAGCCCTCTCAACAGCCGCATACTCCGGGGTGAGAATGAGCCAATCCGATTCGACTCCAGCTATGTCCCCATTGTTCGCGACCACGGTCTTTTTCAGCTTGTCGACAGCGCGTTTGAGCTCTCCCATATCCTTCTCCCTGAGGTCCTTTATCTTCAGGAAGATTACAGAGCCCTTCCTTATGTGCTTGAGAATCCTGTCCGTGTCGCTGAATTCCGTGAGCTTCTCTATGCGGATTCCCATGGTTCCTGTCTTCCTTTCCTGGGAATCCATCACATTTACCTCAACATAAGTATCGGCCTCTTCCTCATTTTCGTCGGGCCTTTTCGCGAATATTTTCCTGAACTGCGCCATAACAAACCCCTCCTAACCAATTAACCATTAACAATATAATTTACTGTATGAAATTAACTGATTTAACTTTAAAAAGCTATTGTGTAACAACTTGTTCTTTCTGATGCGAAAAAGTAGAATCACAGGCGCACTTCCGGATATGCGCTCTTGTGGTTGAGCTCCTCAAGGATTGAGACCACGTTCCATATCCTTGTCCTTGTGTGCGCGGACACGTTCGGGTCTGTGGAGGCGTCATCAAGTATGGAAGTCACATGAGCGAGCTTCTCCTCCTCGGGGCCGCATCCCTTCAGGATGCAGATGGACTCCTCAAGGGAGCCTTTTATGTTCCGCGGGACTCCCCTGTCATTCATAATCTCTTCAAGCAGTGTGACTATCTCCATCTTTTCCATTCAACCATCCCCATTCCTCATTCTTTGTTCAGCTTCTCGCGGAGCTCCTCTATCTTTTCCTTGACCTTCTTCTCGCTCCGCTCAAGGGTCTGGAGCCTCGTGGTTATGAACTCATCCTTCTCGGACAGCTCTTTCTTCACGTCCTCTTTCGAGGACTTTATGAGTATGGGCCCCGAAGCCTTGTAAACATGCTCGTCCTTTGACTTGTCTATCTCTTCAAGCGCCTTCTTTATCTCCATCTGCTGGATTTTCAGGGTCTCCTTCTGCGCGAGTATGCTCTGCATCTGCTGCTGATAGACCTGCGCCTGCCCCAATATCTGCTGGGCCTGTTCCTGGGAGACCATAATAGTTCCTTCAATATTTTTTCATTGGTATTTTCATGTCCTCGGCTGTTTCCTTTCTTATCAGTGCCAAGACCTCAGGACTCCTGTCTTCTGTTAAATCAAAAAATTCTGCAGTTCTCCTATCAAAGCAAAGCCAAGAATCATAACCACTCTGGCCAGTATCCTTGAGTATCACAATACTCTTGCTTTCATCAATTAAATCATATCGCATTTTTTCACCATTGCCACTATACCGCCTTTACTTTTCTGACTACCTTGGGTCTTGCCTTCACGAGAATCCGGTACCCGCATTGCGGGCATATCACTTTCTTTGCTGTCTTGAGGTTCACATCAACATTCTTACCGCAGTTTAAGCATTTGTACATAACTACCCCAACCCTATTCCTAGACAGAAGGTGACTCTTGTCACCTTCCTTTCAACAGTTCCAAAGCAACCAAAAACCAAAATATTATTTATTGGTTAATATGGCTTATATGCTTTGCCCGCGAACTTTGCCCCGCATTTTTTGCACACCCACACGCCTGAGGCCACCCTTTTCAGCCCGGATTTATAGCAGTTCGGGCAGGGCTTTTTCT
>Ga0153915_10007596_pt1 | contig 10239 bp, 6 predicted proteins | sample Opewatmetagenome_2_FD_107003 | JGI IMG/M metagenome (GOLD analysis project Ga0153915, IMG submission 107003) | Freshwater wetland microbial communities from Ohio, USA - Open water 3 Core 3 Depth 3 metaG | ecosystem: Environmental > Aquatic > Freshwater > Wetlands | place: USA: Ohio, Lake Erie... | reverse complement strand
TGTGTTGAGGAGTCCAACGAGAAAAGCCTTCTGCAACGGCTGTGAGAGTCCCGCGTCAACATAGGGCGTCTGCCGTCGCTTGTCAATCTGGGCGGAAGCGATGAGTCGTCAGCTATGGTCCGCTATCTGACAATCCGAGCACCTGCTTCTCAGGCAGGTGATCACCCGGGGACAGGCACTCCATGAACTCAGTTCCCCTTTTCGTCGTCGTCCAACGAATGTTGAACGCACTAAAGTCGCGGAGTGTCAGCCTTGCCTCGCCGCCTTCTAGGCAGAGTTTCAGTTCCCGGCTCCGGGGCTCGGAAGCAATGTAATACTGTTGAACGGACTTCCGCCTCGGCGGCGTTCGAACCACGCCTTGGTTGCTGCGTCCTTAGAGAAAAGAAGGATCTGAACTTCGGCGGTCAGATCGAGGAGCAAGTCAAGGAAACTCTCAACCCGCACATCGTCGAGATCGACCAGTGGATCGTCCAGAATCAGTGGCACCGGCTCGCCCATCGAGCTCATATGTTGGGCAAGACCTACCCGCAGGAGCAGGTATGCAGCAGCGCGGGTACCCCTGCTAAGCAATTCGACGTCTTCGAGGCGGTGGGTCTCGGGGACCTCCGTCGTCAGACGCAAGGTGGAAGGATCCAGCAGGACCCGCTGATACCTGCTCCCAGTGACACGGGCCAGACCTTCGCTCAGAAAACGTCCAACACTCGGCGCAAAGTCGCGATGTGCCTGCGTCATGGCTTGGCCGATGACCTCGATGGCAACGGTCAGCTCCTCTCCAAACCTTTGGAGTAGGCAAGCGTGCCGCCTGTAGCGCTCCAGTTCCTCCTCGACTTCAGCTCTCGGCCTCAGACGAGCGAGTTGCGTGTCGATCGTGGTTTGCAGCGCAGTAATGCGGACTTCGCGTTGATGTAGTTCCTCCTGTTGGTGTGAGAGGAGTTCCTCTGAGCTCTCTCGGCTTTCACTGGTTCGTGCACCCTCCAGCGACGGGTTACTCGCTCGCAACACCTCCAGGTCCCTTCGAGCCTTGCCGACGGTCGCCTGAAGCTCGCTCGGAGACTGACCCTGCAAGATGATTCCTTTCCTTTCCTCGCTCTCGCGCAGCGCCCGTTTAGCTTCGTCATGCAGGTGGCGGCGATGGCAACCCTCGTCGAATGACTTAACTAGGTCTTCCAGCGCACCACTTCTCCCCACAGTCTCGCGGAGTTGCTCCCCGAGTCCGGACTCCAGTATTCTTAGTCTTTCCTGGTCGCCTTCAAACCGTCCAACCGCTTCCTGCAGCGATGACCGCTCACCCTCCAGCGACTCGAGTTGACCTGTTACGTTCTCGAGTTCGCGGTGGCCCTCCACCCTTTCACGGAAGACACCCTGCGCGTGCTGGAGGTCGGAGAGGTCCTCCACTAGGCCTTCGAGCGCCTCACGTAGCCGCCCTGCGGCGAGTTCGGCATTGGACCTCGCAGTCTCGGCCTCGCTTCTCTCTCCAAGGTACTTTCTGACCAGCGGAGCGATCTCGAGAAAGTGCCTGTGACGATCAAGAAGTGCGCTCACCTTGTCAGGGCTGAGTGATTCCAGAGGAGCCGCACTTCGTGACTCGTCTGGCTGCTCTTCTGGCTCCTCAACCCGAACCTCTGTCTCGCGACGGATGACTCTGCGCAGGGCCCAGCGACCCACCGAGATCAGCCGCTTCCAGACCCAGCGCGCCGCCGTGACTATGACGCGACCGACTACCCGCAGAGCTTGGCGAAACGCACCGACCGGTGGTGCGCGAAGGAGTCGGGTCAGACGCTCCAAATCGTCTGCGGACAGGTTCCCGACCTCGTCTTCAAGCCGATGGTATTCGTCTACCATCTCTTCGGCTACCTTGGCAGCGCTGAGGCGCTTCTCCGCCTCCGAGGCAACGGCGCGCAGGTCTCGCCAGGAGTTGGCCAGTTCGTCGATATTGTTCTTCTGTTCTACGGGGTAGTCACGCAAATGGGCGAAATCGTGCTCTTTGCGGGTGAGCTCTTCCTTTTGCCTACCCAGATTCGTAAGCCGTGCCCGTGTCCTATCGATCTCTAAGCCGTCCTTGTTCAGTCTCTTTCTCAGATCGCAAATGCTCCCCCATGTCTTGAGAACACCATCTCGTTCCTCTGTTGGAAGCTCGGCGAAGTGGCTATTCTCGTCGATGTCGGCCCGAAAGCGCTCATCCTGGCGGGCCAGGTTCTCAAGCTGGCCAAGGCGGTCCTCGAGATCGGCAACCTCAGCGTTGAGAAGAAGATAGCGGGTTCGAGAAATGGCTTCGCGTAGCTCCTGAGCCTCCTCGATCAGTCCTTCCAGGTTCGCGGCATGGTCCGCCAGCTCTCTCCGAACCCTATCTATTTCCTGGAGTTCGCGTTCCGCCTCGGCGACGCGGTCCCGGGTGACAGGGAGAGGCTTGGCTCTGGATCTCGGCGTGCCCACCTGCTCGCGCAGGATGCGGTCCAAGTGAGCGAGCGCGGACTGCGCCGAGATGTCCCGGCGCGCGGTGTCGGCAAGGCTGATGATGGTATCCCCTATTTCCTGTGGCGAGGCTCTGGCTTCTTTCGCAATCTCGAACAGCTCCCCCTGAGAGACGAATGCGCATGCATCGAAGACCCTCCTGGGCATGCCGATTTGTCGCCGCGCGAAGGGGATGTTTCCGTGTTGACCGCGCCCAAAATCGTCGGTCACATCCCTGCCGGACTCTAAGTCCCAAAGGGTGGTAGGCACGTCGGAGCTGCTGAAGTCCCGCTGCACCCGGTACCTGACACCGTTCTCCAGCTCATACTCGAGCTTCCCACCGTATGGAGGGCCACCCCACGGCACAGAGCGCTCTCGCGCCGCGTTCTCCGACGCCCGCGCCCGGTCGCTTTCATAGAAGCCATAGAGAAAGGCGCATATCGACTGTTGTAGTGTTGACTTCCCTGACTCATTAGGTCCGTGGAAGATGTGCAACCCCGGCGCTATGTCCTCTCGGAAGTCTCGCAGGCACCCGAAGCCTTCGATCTCAACCCGCGTGATCTTCACCGGGGACGCACCTCCTGACCCGAGAAGGCCTGCAGGCCATACCGTAGGGCATTCTCTAGGATCTGCCGTTCAGACCCTTGCGCGCTGTCGATTCGCTGCTCCATGAGCCGGACAAAGGCTCCGCGGGTCGTGGCCTCCTCTCTGATCTCTGCCATGTTGAAAGCGGCCTGGGTCTGATCAATGACATCCAAGTAGCGGAACCGGTCGGCAGTCGCGGAGAGCAGGCTCGCCACGTCGAGGTCCAGCTCCGGCTCGGCCTGACCTACGAGCACCACCCTGACGATGTCGCGTGTCGGCGTGCCATCGCCGGCAACACACAGAATGGTCTCGCGAACCTGGTCCGATGTTGACATCCCGGCTACGTCGATGCGTTCTGTCCGGTAGGAGACCTCGTTGATCTGGATCGGCTTCGCGATCGCGCCATGTTGACTGACCGCGACCAGAAGAACGTAGTGCGGCCCCTCCTCATCAAATCCCAGCGGTTCGGGAGTGCCCGGGTAGGCGCAGAGCGGTATGTCAGCCGGCGAGAGACGCATACTGTGGTAGTGTCCAACCAGCACGAAAGCCGCGCCGCACTGCTCCACATCGCTCGTCTCAAAGGGACAGTGGGCCGCTTTCCGTTCGGGCACTGCTGAGATGTCCGAGCCATGGAACAGGGCGATAGCTATCTCGGAACGATCCAGCTTGAGATCACGCAGGAGGTTCTCCCGGACTGCGGGGCCGTTGTGCCCTACGCCCCAGACCGTCACGTCGGCCGCAACGGGGACTGGCTGCCACTCCATGCTATCGAAGATATGCACGTTGTCGGGCCAGTCGAGTCGACGATACAGGCTGTCGGGAACGTACCGGTCGTGGTTGCCGGGAGCGATCAGCACTGGCCGCGGCGCCAACCGCTTGAATTCGCGAGCGATGAAACGGCCCGTGTCAAGTGTGACTCGGTCATGTTCATACAGGTCGCCCCCGACGGTGACGGCGTCGACGTCGCGCTCGAGGGCTAGATCGACGATGCGGCGGAGGACGCTTCGGAGCTCTTCGCGTCTCCTACTAGCTTCGCTCGAGACCATACCCACGCCTGCAAATGAACAATCCAGGTGAAGGTCAGCGAAGTGCAGGATCTTCACCATCGCTCGAATCCTGACTAGAAGCTGATCGATTCGGCCGTTGACACTGTGGATGCATCATATTGCTCATCTTGGCCGGGTGAGCCCGTGGACATCGTAGGCCGCGTCGACGTTCTGCGGGCCGGGCTCCGCTAGCTCGCCATCGACCCTAGCGACGCCTTCCGCCGCTCGTATGTGTACAAGTGATGGCATGTCAAGCATGCAACCGTCAAACTGCGCAGATGATCCGCCGATAGCGACTTCGATTGTGGGGGTTGTAGGTGGGGCGCGGCTCGAACCTCTCGTCCAGAACAACCACTGACCGAACATCTGCCAGCGCGATAGGTCGCCACGTCGGGGCTTGCTCCGAGGAGCTATAGCCACCGGTTTGATACAGGTCGACCAAGACCTTCCCCGCCGAGGACTCGTAGACAATGTGCGGTTCCCCAGTCCGGCTCGTCCCGGGCGGGTCTTTGCTACGTGTGATGCGGACCAAGGCCCGTCGGGCAATCGCCGCGCACATGTCTTCTTGAACCGTCATTGGAATCCCCCTCTTGACGCAAAGCGGTCGTTCGAGTTTTCAAAGCGCCGCGCGCGCCGCGGCAGCCAATGCACGGATCGCATCGACCATATTGTCCAAGGTGGGGGAACGGCGCCCGGCCTCGTGCATCCGTTTCATAACCTCCTTGAGGACGACCGGGTTCTTGCGAGCGCGTGAAGGCTCATCCTCCCAACCCATGTCACAGGCAACCCGATCACGGGCGCAACAGAACTCCTCAGCGTCGAACTCCTCGGGCAAGTCTGTGGTAAGCTCCCGGCTAAACGCGGCGTAACGTTCGCGAGCCCCAGTCTCTGGAAACTCTCTCGGCTGCTTCTCCCCACACAGGGATTGGAGAGCAAGATTGATCTCCGGCTTGCGTTCGTTCTGCGGCTTGTGGCTATCTCCGTCAAAGACAACGTAGCATGATATTCCTAAGGCGGTGAAGATGGCATACGGACGGTCGAGGTTGGCCTTTCCCTCGACAGGGACTACTGCGATCCCTTCGCCCTCTAGATCAACATCAGCGGCACGGAGTGCGGCCTCGACCACGGCGCCATCCTCCGGCCCCTCGACAAGTACGACCGTGCGAGCAAAGAAGCCTTCACTGACGGACGCGCTAAGGATGCACTCGAGAGTTGAACGAAACCGATCCAATGAGTACCGGACTCTGCCGAACGCCTGGTTGATGACCGTCATTACCTCATTGAGGGTTGTGCTGCGTACTCGCGTCACCAGGGGAAGGTCTGGGCGCACCTCGACCTTCCGCGCAAGGCGAATACCATCGAACCGGTCCACCCCGACGAACAGGGGCGAGTGCGTGCTGTACACGACCTGGGTCTTGGCATCTCCGTCATCAGGCGACGTGAGTGCGGAAAGGACTCCAGCGAATCGCCGAGCTTGCATTGGATGTTGGTACAGTTCGGGCTCCTCAATGGCGAGGACGTATCGGAGAGGAGGTCCCGGCTCCATGTCTGAGTCCTCAGCCGGCTCTTGTGCGACCGCCCCCATCCCACCTTCTTGTTTGAATGCAGCGCGGGTGAGGGCCGCGACCTGGAGAACCGAGACGATAAACAACCGCTGAAGGCCGTGTCCTTTGCCCTCGATCTCGCCTTCAAACCTGTCCTCCTCCAGCCACACAACAGTCCTGGGCGGAGTCAGTCTGACATCGGCACCTTGCCAAGTCAGTTTAACGCTGGCGTGTGGCACGTATCCCCTGAGGGCCTCCGTCAACTGTCGCTGGAGAGTTGGCAGCCGTTGTGACTCCTCCTTCCGCACCACTTCCACGTATGCTTGTTTGAACTCTTGGCTGACCTGCTGGACGTCCTTCGAGACAGAGATGTCGCCCACGACGAGTGCAACAAGGCGTCCAATCGTACTGGTGCGAGACTCGGCTGCTTCGTCCGAGGCGTCACGCACAGCGGGCACGAAGATGAGCTGCGTGTATGGGGCCAAGGGGCCTGTCTCGGTGTTCGGGGCCTTGAAGCAGCTGCCATCGTCCAGTTCGAGGGTGCACTGCTCTGGGTGAGCGGCTTCCCAGTCGGCCATCTGCGGTCCAGCCCGCGTCCAAGCGGACTCCGGAGTGAAATCGTACAATTCTGGCTTGCTCTCGGCGAGGTTCTTGAGAGCGGCGACCCGGTCCGCTGCACCGGCAGCTGCGCGCACCTCCTCAAAAGACTTGTGCCGTCCGATCGAGCCGTGGTAGCTCGCTGCCGCCCTTCCTTCGCCGCCCTCGTCCGGCGTGAGCCAGGTGACGCGGAGAACCACCTTTAGGACGTCATCGTGAACATACCCATTGAAGGCCTCTCTCTCCCCGTCACCAAGGGCTCCGTAGCTGACCGTAATCTGGATGGGCCGGGTCGTATCCCGGTTGTAGAAGTCCTCGCGAGTTATGTTGCCCGGCCCCTCGTAGAAGTAGTTGAGAGCCCGTAGGAACGCCGATTTGCCCGCTCCGTTCGCTCCGACTAGCGCCGTTAGGTCGTCGAACCCTAGCGACTCATTCTCGATGGAGCGAAAGTGCTGAATGTGGATCGCCAACAATCGCATTTCATCAACCGCAATGGTCTGGGACAATTCTACGCCGTTTCGCGAGAGTCGTCAGCAACTTTCAAGATGCGCCTGTGAGCAATTCCTGGAGGTGTCCAGTTACCTTGTAATGCCTAGACTGCAGCAACTCTGCGCCGACATGCGCGAGCTGAACCCCGATTTGATCCCCCCAGGAGTAGTCAGCCCCTCAGCGCAAGGTTTCCCCCGCCGCCACCATGAACCACGATGGTGTTCGGCAGCGGCGAAACGTGCACGACACGAAGCACAGAACGGTCCACGGTGCGCCGGCGCCGTATCTACGGGCACGAGACTGGGATCATCCAACGAAGGACTGGGCGACATGTCTATTACACTGGCACTCCAGCTTTGCCCCAGCGCGAAGTTCACGGGGATGGTTTGTACGACAATGTCTGAGCTTGATTGTTGTAACGTCTTGAGTAGAACTGCTACAATCGCGCCGCCAGGACTCTCGCTGATTCAGGCAGTCAGTCGGGGAACCGCATGAACAACTTCGGCCAGAAAGTCTCATTCATCTGGGGCATCGCGAACCTCATCCGCGATGCGTTCAAGCGCAGCAAGTATCAAGAGTAATCTTACCCTTCACGGTTCTACGTCGCATCGACTGCGTCTTGGAGCCCACAAAGGACCGGGTCCTCCGCACGCACCGTGAGCTGAAGGGTAAGCTGGAGAACCTTGACCCCCAGCTACGCAAGGCTTCTGGATTCGCCTTCTACAACACTTCGCCCTTTACGTTCGATCGCCTTATCGCCGACGCGCCGAACTTAGCGAGTAACCTCCACGTCTACATTGGCGGATTCAGCGAAAACATGCGGGAGGTCATCGAGAAGTTCGATTTCCCAAACACAATCGCCAAGCTAGACGAACATGGTCTCCTGTTCCTCGTTATGGAGCGCTTCAAGAACATTGACCTCCACCCCGACAAGGTGTCGAACCTCGAAATGGGCTACATCTTTGAGGAGCTCATCCGTAAGTTCAACGAGGCCCTCAACGAGAACCCCGGCGAGCACTTCACACCGCGAGAGGTTATCCGCCTCATGGTCAATCTCCTCCTGGCGCAGGACCAGGACGCCCTTAGCCGCAATCACATCGTCCGTACGGTCTACGACCCTTGCGCCGGGTCCGGCGGCATGCTCACCATAGCCAAAGAGCGAATCTTGGAGATCAACCCCAACGCCCAAGTCTACCTGTTTGGCCAGGAGGTTAACCCGGAGAGCTACGCCATCTGCAAAGCAGATCTCTTCATCACCAGTGCCGATGGCCTCGACGCAGAGAACATAAAGTTCGGTAGTACCCTCTCCAAAGACCAGCATGTGGACAAGCGCTTCGACTACCTGTTGACCAACCCCCCCTACGGCAAAGATTGGAAGATGGATGAGGCCGCCGTCCGCGCGGAGCACGATCGAGGTACCGCATGTCGCTTCAGTGCAGGCCTCCCCCGCATCAGCGCCGGCCGGTTGATTTGCCTCCCCCACTTACCCGGCCGAATGAATGGCCGGGGCAGGGCGGTAGCCGCGTTGCCATCGTCATGAACGGGTCACCCCTGTTCACGGGTGACGCCGGGAGCGGGGAAAGCGAGATCCGCCGCTGGATTCTGGAGAATGATTGCCTCGATGCCATCGTTGCCCTTCCTGAGCAGCTCTTCTACAACACCGGCATCGCCACCTACGTGTGGATCCTCACGAATCGCAAGGAGCCGCGTCGGCAGGGTAAGATTCAGCTCATCGATGCGACGGCGTTCTGGACGCCTATGCGCCGGAGTCTAGGCGACAAGAGGCGCGAGATTTCCGCGGACCAAATCGCGGCCATTACGGGCATCTACACCGCCTTTGCGGAAGGTGAGCGGTCAAAGATCTTCGAGACCTCAGCTTTCGGTTACCGCAAGATCACGGCAGAGCGTCCGCTGCGCCAGAACTTCCAGGCCAGCCCGGAGCGGATCGCGCGGTTGGCCGACGAGAAAGCCTTTCAGGACCTGGCGACGAGCAAGAAGAAGTCCGCAGCCGAGAAGGATGCCGAACGGGCAGAGGGCCGAAGGCTGCAGGATTCGATCGGCGCAATGCTGGAGAGCCTGCCCGGGACGCCCTTCAAGAGCCGGGCCGCCTTTGAGGCAGCTCTGGCCGAGGCCGCACGCTCGCGATGTCTCAACCTTCCCGCCCCCTTGCGTAAGGCGATTCTTTCTGCGCTTTCGGAAGGCGACGAGACCGCGGAGGTCTGCTGCGACAAGGACGGCAACCCGGAACCTGATCCTGAGCTCCGTGACAGCGAGAACGTGCCGCTGAGGGAGGACGTCGAGGCGTTCTTCGAGCGTGAGGTCACGCCGCACGTCCCCGACGCTTGGGTCAACACCGGCGTCCGTGACCATAAGGATGGCCAAGTAGGCAAAGTTGGGTACGAGATCAACTTCAACCGTCACTTCTACGTCTATCAGCCTCCACGCCCGCTGGAGGAGATTGAGGCGGACATCAAGAAGCTGGAGAAAGAGATCCTCGAGATGCTCAGCGAGGTGGCGGGATGAAGAGGGAGTCGAAGCTCCTTCTCAACAAGGCGGCGAACTCGCTGGTTCTCAGCTTCGAGCATTTCAACTGCCCGTGGGACCGAGGCCGGGTCGAGGCTGTGCTCATCCTGTTGGATCACGCATTCGAAATGCTACTGAAGGCCGCCATCGTGCACCGTGGCGGCAAGATACGAAGGCCACGCGAGAAGCAGACCCTGGGCTTCGATGAATGCGTGCGGAAGGCGTTGAGCGACGCGAGCGTACAGTTCCTCACAGGCGAGGAAGCGCTGCTGCTCCAAACCATCAATGGTTTGCGCGACGCCGCGTATCACCACTTGATTGAAGTATCTGAGGAGCTTCTCTACGTCCACGCCCAGGCGGGACTAACCCTATTCAAAGACCTGCTCGACAGGGTGTTTCAGAAGGACCTGATCTCGGAGTTACCTCGGCGCGTCCTTCCGATCTCCACGAGTCCTCCGAGAGACCTCGCCACGATTTTCGACGGCGAGGTAAAGGAGGTGCAGCGGTTACTGAGTCCAGGTCGTCGCCGGCATGTAGAGGCGAGCGCGAGGTTGCGTTCGCTGGCAATTGTGGAGAGCGCCATACAAGGAGAGAAGCTTCAGCCGGGCTCGGGCGATCTGAGGCGGCTAAGCGAGACGGTAGAGGCGGGCCATTCATGGGATCAGATCTTCCCCGGAGTCGCCTCTATCGAGATAACGGCAACCGGCACAGGACCGAGCATCGACCTGCGATTCACGAAGAAGGAAGGCATTCCCATCCACGTCGTTCCTGAAGGTACCCCTGGAGCGTCGGTCGTGGGGCTCAAGAGGGTAAACGAACTGGACTTCTACAACCTCGGTCGGGATCAGCTCGCGGAAAAGGTCGGCATGTCTGGTCCGAAAACGACGGCGACCATTCGGCACTTCAGACTGCAGGAAGATTGTGAATGCTATAAGTGCATCACCGTTGGCAAGACCAGGTTCGACCGGTACTCGCAGCAGGCGATCGATAGGATCAGAGCGGGA
>Ga0153915_10007595_pt1 | contig 10240 bp, 6 predicted proteins | sample Opewatmetagenome_2_FD_107003 | JGI IMG/M metagenome (GOLD analysis project Ga0153915, IMG submission 107003) | Freshwater wetland microbial communities from Ohio, USA - Open water 3 Core 3 Depth 3 metaG | ecosystem: Environmental > Aquatic > Freshwater > Wetlands | place: USA: Ohio, Lake Erie... | reverse complement strand
TCCACCAGATACGGCAGTTGTTTTTCCTTGACGTACTTGAGACCGCGTTCGACGGCCGGACGCAAGTCGGCCGGATTGCGCACCGGTCCTTCGCCGCTGACGCCGAAGGAGCGCGCCATGGTGGCAAAGTCGATGGCCGGGTCGTCGACGTGGGTGCCGATGCCGGCGTTTTCCACCGGACGGCTGCGAAACTTGGCGACCTCTATGCCATGCTCTTCAGAATTGTAATAGGACTGATTATTGTGCATGACCATGAGCAGCGGGATACGATGTTTAGCCGCGGTCCACAGCGCGCTCGAGGTCATGAGCATGTCGCCGTCGGACTGAATAGCGACGGCGAGCTTGCCGCTGCCTTTGAGCGCCAGGGCCGCGCCGATCGACGCGCCTGGCCCATAGCCGAGGCCGGCGCCGCCGCTGGCGCCGAGAAACTGATTTGGTTTGGTCAAAGCCCACAACCGGCGCGCCCAGCCGTTTGAAGTTCCGTTCACCAACACCCATTCTTCGCGTTTGATCGCCTCGCCGATTTCCAGCGCCAGCCAGGCCGTGGAAATTTCCTTTTGCGAGCCCTTGGCCTGCGCGTCAGCCAGCCATTTAGCGCGCCGGCTCTTGTGCTTTTCGGCCAATTCCTTTTGGCGCGCCTCGATGGCCGCTTTCTTTTTCGCGTCACTGCCGAGCAGTTCGCGGCACAGCCGGGTCAACTCCGGCAGCGCCACCGAGGTGTCGGCGCTCATCGGCACGTCCACCGCTTGTAGCGCTTGGTAGTCATTGGCCCAGGAGTGGACCAGCATGTCGCTCATCGAAATGCCGATAATCTTGACGCCGGGCGACGTGAGATAGCCGGAATTGCGGGTCTGCTTGCTCACGGTCGTGATCGCGCCGAAGATATCGCCGACGTCGAGAGCCAGGAGCACGTCGACTTTCGGCAACAAATCGCGCGCGCCGTCGGTGACGTCGAGCGGATGCACCGTCGGAAAATTGAAACGCGCGCCCTTGTCGATGACCGGGATCGCCAACAGCTCCGCCAACTCGATCAAAGCGGGCACGGTCTTGGGATTGCGTCCGAGCATATCCGCGATGATCAGCGGCGAATGGGCGTTCACCAGCATCTCGGCCGCCCGGCGCAGCGCCTCGGGATTCGCCTGCATCGGCGCCGGCGCGCCGTAGCGGCTGATGTCGGGGACCTCCACCGGGCTGGTGATCGCGCCTTCCTGAATGTCGGCGTCGTAGTTGATATAGATCGGCGCCATCGGCTCGGTGGTGGCGATGCGGTAGCCGCGAATGAAGGAATCCGGCACGTCGGCCAGAGAATAGGGCTGATCGTCCCACTTGGTATAATCGCGCACCTGGTTGCCTTGAACCAGCGCCGTGTGGATCCAATCGATGCGCGGGCGGCGTCGCTTGGAGTTCATCGGCCCGGTGCCGCCGAGAACCATGATCGGCACCCGGTCGATGTAGGCGTTGAAGATCGCCATGCTGGCGTGCTGCAAGCCGACCATGTTGTGCGCGATCGCGATCATCGGTTTGTTTTTCGCCTTGGCATAGCCGTGGGCCACCGCCACTGAGATTTCTTCGTGGTGGCAGAAGATCACTTCCGGCATGTAGTTGCCGCCGTAGTTGACGATCGAATCATGGATGCCGCGGAAGGTCGCGCCGGGGTTGAAGGCGGCATACTCGATATCATGGGCCTTCATCAAATCGACGACGACATCTGATCCATACTGGGGTTGCTTTTTTTCTACTCTCGACACCTTTGTAACCCTCCCTTAATTGCCTGCTTTGAACTCAATACCAAGAACCGGGCGCGATGGCCAGTGCCCCACTAAGAAGTTTTTTCAGCCGCGGCCGTTCGCAACAGCCTTTTCTCATAGAATAATTCCAAGGTCTCCAACAAATCACCCTGCCGCGCGCCGCTGTCCGACGCCTCCCCGGCTGCCAACGCGGCGATCGCTTCGAGCACCTTCTGCGCCGCCGGCGCCATGAACGACTTCATGCCGTGATGGTTGAAGGTTCGCTTGAGCTCGTCCATCTCCTCGGCGCGCCGGGCGGCGTGGATGCGCAGGCCGACGATGCTGGAGGAAATCTTGTCCAACAGCCCAGGAAAACTCTCCTCATACTGCGCGCGCACCTCATTCATTAGACCGAACCGCCGCGCGCCCATCAACAGCTCGACAAACAGACCTTGGAGCCCTTTGGTCAATCCCGCGTAGACGACTTTGAAGGCGGACGCCTGGTTCGTGTTCGGCCCCAGGACTCTGATCGGGATACCGAAGGCCTCCAACGCTTGCAGGCGTTGCGCTTGCGGCCCCGAAACATAGACGATCGTTCCCTTGCCCATTCGCGCCGCCGACCCGATGATGCAGCCGTCCACGAAGCCGACGCCGGCCGGTGTCAAAACAGCGGCAATCGCATCGGCGGTCATCGGCGAGATCGCGTTGGCGTCGAGGTAAAGCAACTCTTTGCGTCCAGTCTTGGCCACCGCCTTGGCGACTTTCGCTGCCACCCGCTTGGCGGCGAACGGCACCACGATGGAGACGATCAACTCGGCGTCGTTAACCAACCGAGCCATCGACGGCAAGGATTTCACGCCGGCATTTTCGCCGCGCTTGCGGCTCACTTCGCCCCGGTCTTTGTCGTAAGTTAACACTTCGACGCCCTGGCCCTTGAGCAGCTTGGCCCAGTGAAAACCCATCTCGCCGATACTCAACAAGCCGATCTTTTGAAAAGCCACGATTCTCTCCCCTAATATCAATCACGTCATGTAATCACTAATCAAAATCCGAGTATCGAAATCCGAAACGACTTTGTTTGGAACTTTGTGTTTTCTGATCATTGAGGATTGTTGCGAATTTCGCGCTTCGCTTTTGTCTGCGCTTCTTATTCCCTTGCCGCCCTTTACGCCTTGGCGCGAGTCATTCTTTCTCCGATTCCGTATTCCACAATACAAGCGAGAATTTCAAACACTTCCGGCTAGTCTTCCCGATTGATGACGTCGATCATCTGGCGCAGCCGGGCGTAATCCTCGCGATTGAAATGGACGAGCAGACGGTGCAGGTGCAGCGTGCCGGGATCGCCGGATTCGTCGGGCAAGGGCTCGGTCTGCCGCACCGGTCCTTGGGTGAGGATATCGGAGAATTCCCGGTTGAGCCTATCGATCAGGCCGGAGGACGGCGGGTTGTTGAGACGAATGACCAAGTCTTCCTTGACGAAGCGGTAGGAATGATAATTGCGGTAAAAATTTTTGATTTCCCGAATCGCCGCATCGACATCGGTGAACTTCTTAAAAAAGCCGATCTCGTGTTCGGATATATAGCCGTGGCTCAGCATCCCTTTGCGGAGAAACACTTCCCATTCCTGCCAGTAGTTTCGCTCCGGGGAATCCACCAGAATAATCGGCACGAGCTGGCTCTTGCCGGTCTGAGCCAAGGTCAGAGCCTCGATCAGCTCGTCATGGGTGCCGAAGCCGCCGGGGAAGATGACCACCGCGTCCGCTTCCTTCACGAAAATCAGCTTGCGGGTAAAAAAGAAATGAAAGCTCATCAGCTTTCGATCGCCTTTGATGAATCGGTTGGCGAGTTGCACGGTGGGCAGGCGGATATTGACGCCGAAACTCATTTCCCGTCCCGCCCCTTCGTGGCCCGCCTGCATGATGCCCGGCCCCGCGCCGGTGATCACCATGAATCCGTCCTCGGCCAAACGGTGCGCCAGCTCGCGCGCCATCGTATAATAAACGTCGTCTTCGGCCACGCGGGTGGAGCCGAAGATGCTCACCTTGCGCACCGAACTGTAGGGCGCGAATACTCTGAACGCGTGGCGCAGCTCTTTCAGCGTCCGGTTGACGATTTTCAAATCCCCGCGGCTGGCGTCATCACCGGCCAGTTTGAGCACCGTCCGAAGCATATCGGCGATTTGATCTTCATTGCCGCTGCCCGGTTGGGCGCGCAGCCACTCTTCGATCTGCGCTTCGATTCTCGCCAAGCTGGGGTTAGGAAGCTCCATCGGCTCTTCCTTCTATGACATAACGCCGCTGGATTTTAAAGGACGCATCGGCAATCGCGGCCGAGCAATTGTGCAGGAATCGGCGCGACAAAATTTTTGTGGCTAAAAATTCTTACTAATAGCGCCGCCAATCGGCCAGACAGGTGACTCTCGGTCTTGACAGGGGGAAAGACCTCCGGCTACTATCGCGGCGTTTCCAACCCAACGAGAAGGGACCACTCTCATGGACATAATTTTCCAAACCGACGGTTCGTACGCCTACGTGATTCTGCGCGCCGGCTTGGCGATTACGTTTTTCTTCCACGGCGCCCGCCATGTGCTCGGCTGGCACGGCGGACGCGGCTTCGAAGGCATGGTGAAAAACTGGAGCGGCAAGCACGGCATTCCGGTGTGGATTTGCGTTTTCGGCATGGTCGTCGAGATCGCCGGCGCCCTGGCGATGACGTTCGGCTTTCTCGTGCGCCCCGCCGCGCTCGGCCTGGCGATATTCATGGCGGTGGCGATCAAGAAAGCCCACTGGGAAGAAGGTTTCTTTCTTTCCGCCGGACCGGACGGAAGCAACGGCATGGAATACTGCTTGGCGCTTTTGCTGATGTCCGCGGCGCTGCTGATCGGCGGGGCTGGGGCGCTCTCGATCGACGGTTTGCTCAGCCGCTAGCGCGGATTATTCATACACTGAAGATACCTTCGGGGTAAGGCCTCCGAGGCGAAGGCAATGGGGTCCGTGCCTTGAAGAGACCTGCAAGCTGGCGGTAGCGGAGCGCAGGGCAGGAAGAACTTCAAACCTCTGGCCAAGCGGCAAAGAAGTCACTGGACCTTTACGGCTGGGTGCCTTCGCCTCTCCAGGCCCACCCCGAAGGTTTACAGCCTGCCTGTGTTCTTCCTTGGATCCTGAACTATCCGGGCTAGCGCGGCGATTCCCCGAGCGTATCGGATTACATCGTCAATCTCTTATATAGTTGCGGCAAACGCAGGGGCAACTCGTTCACGTCGGCGAGGACCTCGTAGCTGAAATCCTCCATCATCGTTCTGAGATAGTCGTTCCCCTCTTTGTCTACGGTAAGGCAGAAGGAATGGATGCCGTCCCGGCGCGCTTCAATGAGCGCCATGCGCGTGTCCTGCACGGCGTAAGCTTTCTCGGCGCTTTCTTGCGAGTAGCCGCGGTCCTGCGGGCGGCCGTCGCTGATCAGGAACAAAAACTTCGAGCGCGTCTGCTGCCGGCGCAGCTTGGAGGTCGCATGGCGGATCGCCGGGCCCATGCGCGTGGCATGCAAGGGGCCGGCCCGGCCGATGCGTTTCGCCACCTCGGGTGAAAATTCTTCATCGATGTCCTTGATGACGAAGAATTCGACGTTGTCGCGGCCGTGGCCGGAAAAGCCGAACACCCCGTAGCGGTCGCCAAGCGTTTCCAGGGCGTCGATCATCAGCACGATCGCTTCCTTTTCAATGTCGATGATACGCCGCGGGGCCCGGTCGTGAGCGTTCAAGCTGGCCGCGGATTGCGACGCAGCCGGAGCCCGCCCGATCGCTTCCCCGGTTGAGCCGCTCATGTCGAGCAGAAAAGCCACCGCCACGTCGCGCTCGGCCTTGTGGTTGCGCCAAAAAATTTTCTCCGACGGACTGATGCCGATGCGGAGGTCGGTCATCGCTTCGATGGCCGCGTCAAGGTCGTGGTCCGAGCCGTCCGGCAAGCGCTTCTCCTTATGGTGCAGCTCCGGCGCCGCGAGCTCGAACTCCCGGCGAATCCGCCGCGCCAGCCCGGCGTATTTAAGAAGCGTCTCGCGGTAAAAATTCAGGTCGCCGGCCGGCATCACTTTCTCGTAGAGTTTGCACCAGCGGCTGCGGTAACCACTCGCGGACTCGTCCCACTCGTCATATAAGAACGTGCCCGACTGATTGGCCGTCAGCGAGCCGGCATCATCGTCGCTTTGGAACCACGGTCGCTGCTGCACGCTTTGCATCCGCGGGTCACGCCGCTCGATCTCGCGCATCAAGTTCTGCACCATCCGCTCGATTTGCGGGTCCTGCTCCTCGCGTTCTTCCTCGGAATCCCTCGGTTTAGGCGAATGCCGGCTCTTGAGCAGCTCGGCCAATTCCTCGGGCGTCAGGGATTTGCGTTGCTCGCGAGCGTTGGATCGCGGCTTGCTCAAAAGCTGCGCCAACTCAGGCTTGAATTCACCGCGATAGTCGACGCCCTGCGGCGACAAATAGGCTTTCTCCCGCATCGCCGGCGCCGCAAACGCCAATTCCTCTCCGGTTGCCGGGTCGCCTTCCCAACGATTTGAACTTTTTGAACGATTGAAACGGCTGGAACCCTCTTCTTCTGTGTCGATCGTCGCAAACTGTTGTGCTTCGAGAAACTGATTCGCCACCCGGCTCAGGATCGCGTAGATTCTCAGCGTCGCTTCCGCCGCGTCCTCCACCGTCGCGCCGCGCTCGCATGAGGAGCGGATCACGCGGACAATTTCGTCGGCCGCGCGTTTTTGCTCGGCGGGAACCTTGAATGGGCCGCTTTGGCCGAGGCTTACTCGAATCAGCAGTTCCAGCAATGCTTCACGCGCGGGCAGCAGGACCATTTCCTGGCGCACGGCCAAGGCACGCTCTCGCATGACTCGATAAAGCGGCGCGATGCCGGGGTACTCGTGAATCACCCGCGCTTCGATTCTAGCGCTCTCCACGATGGCAAAAGTGTCGAGCGCCAATCGTTTGTTCGGAAATATCCGGAAAAAGCGGGTCAACTCCGTCGGAGTCGGATGATCGTGATGATGGCCGTGCTCGTCCGGTTGAGAGCTGAGCCGCGAGCGCAAGTCGGCGAAGCGGTTCGACGGCCGGTCGAATTGAAACTCAAAGCTGCCGAACTCGATATGCCCCGCCTGCTGCGTCAGCATCACCTTGAGAAACTCAAAGTTTTCATTTCGGCCTTCAAACCGTTCAATCGCCGCCGGCAGAAAGATCGCCGCACCGTCGCTGGTCGCGACATCGTCCCGCGACCAGCCGATGTTCTTGTCGACCAGTTGCTGCAAATCCTGCAGCTCGACGCTCCGCTCCGAAAGCGCGCAGCAATAGAGGCGCAGCATCTCGCGCATCGGCGCAAACTCTACGGCGGGTGAATCGGCTGAGGACATAAGAGTCTACGGTAAAAATTCGGAAATTTAACCGCAAAGAACGCAGAGAACGCAAAGTTTTCTTTATTTTTGCTCTTGGCTATGCGTACTTTGCAGTTAAATTATTCTGAGCCGATCAGGGAAAGATCGCCGTCACGACTTCGTCGAGGCTCTGCTGCACCTGGGGATCGTCGGTGATGCCCCAGGTCACCGCCACGTGGCAGGCGCGCCGCGGCGCGATTCCTTCTTTGATCAGCCGGCCCGCGTAGATCAGCACCCGAGTGCTCGCGCCTTCCTTGAGGCCATGCTCGCGCAGGTTGCGGACTTTGTGGCCGAGCTTGGCAAGCAGCATTGAGATCCCTTCGTCCGCACCCGATTCGTGCGCAATGATCTTCGCTTCGCGCTCCGGGTCGGGAAACTGGAAGTCCAGCGCGACGAAGCGCTGCCTCGTGCTGTGCTTGAGGTCCTTCTGGACGTTCTGGTAGCCGGGATTGTAGGAGACGACGAGCAGAAAGCTATCGGCGGCTTCGACCACTTCGCCGAGCTTATCGATGGTCAGCAGGCGGCGGTGGTCCGTCAAGGGGTGAATGATAACCGTCGTGTCCTTGCGCGCTTCGACGACTTCGTCGAGGTAGCAGATGCCGCCGGCTTTCACCGCGCGGGTCAGCGGGCCGTCGATCCAGCGGGTGCCGTCGGCGTCGAGGAGATAGCGCCCGACCAAATCGCCCGCCGTTAGATCTTCATGACAGGCCACGGTGACGAGAGGGACCACGCCGTTCGCCGCTGGGTCGCCGTCTTTAACGATGGTCAGCGGCCGGCCGAGTTTCCACGCCATGTATTCCACGAAGCGCGTCTTGCCGGTGCCCGTCGGCCCCTTGAGCAGAACCGGTACGCGTTGCCGGTACGCCGCTTCGAATATTTCGACTTCGTCGGCGACGGCAAGGTAAAACGGCTCGTCCTTGATGACGTACTCTTCGATTCGATACTGGCGGTGTTCGTGGTTATTCGGCATGGTCATTCACATTCGATCCACTCGAAACATTGGCGAAAACGGTATCCGATGGCTGCAACACTGTCAAACCAGCGGCTTCACTTGTCCCCGGCGTGTTTGAGAAACCACCGCGGCGCCCCGTTCATTGAACCACCGGAGCTTTTCTGTTGTAATGCCCGCGACTCAAGGAGATCGAACATGTCTTACCAAAATATCCTTGCCGAACGCATAGACAAAATCGCAATCGTCACTTTGAACCGTCCGGAAAAACTCAACGCCTTGAATTTTGAGATCGTTTGCGAGCTCGATCAAGAACTGGCGAAGATCGAAAACGACGACGCTGTCCGCGTGGTGATTTTGACCGGCGCTGGCCCGCGCGCCTTTTCGGCCGGCGGCGACATCCATCAGATGGTAAAATCGACGCCCGAAGAGATGGCCGCGCGCAGCGAGGTGCGCAGTCAAGCGACCTGGCATCTCGCCACCTTCGCCAAACCGATCATCGGCGCCATCAACGGCCTGGCCTACGGCGCCGGCGCGCTGCTGACTTCGATGCTGGACCTGCGCATCGGCTGCGAGCACGCCGAGATTCAGTTTCTCGCCGCAAAATACGGCCGGGCTAACTCGACCTGGTCGCTGCCCCTGATTGTCGGCATGCCCAAGGCGAAGGAACTGCTTTACACCGGCCGGCCGGTGAGTGCCGAGGAGGCGGAGCGTATCGGCCTGCTCAATCAGGTCGTTCCCTGCGCGCAGCTCCGCGAAGCTGCGCTGCAGATGGCGCAGCAGATCGCCGAGAACGATGCGCGCATGGTGCAGGGCATCAAGAAGTTATTGAACGACGGCGTCGGCATGCCGTGGCGGGAGCGCTACGATAGCGAACAAAGCGCGCGCAAAGGCAAACTGAAAGCCAATTCGCCGCGTGAAGGCTTCAAGGCGTTTTTGGAACGGAAAGGGATCCGCGGCTGACTTATCCGCGTGGCGCCGATTGTTGGTAAAGGTTCATTCGGCGGTCTAGGCGTCTGGGCACGATGGTCTCTTATAGGGGTTCAAACCGTTTAAGACGTTCAAAACGATTAAGCCCCGTCGTCCTCCCCCGCGTCGCGGGGGAGGAAAGAGGTGGGGGAGTTGAACGACTTGAACTGTTTGAACGTTTTGAACGTGGAACTTCGAGTTGCAACTGGCGCGAAGGAAAAACTGTCGACGGCAGCGAATCGCGGTTAGATGACCCCAACGTCTTTAAGTTGCTTAAGCCGCTCCTTCGACATCCCCAGCTCACCGCAGAAAATCTCCTCGTTGTGCGTGCCCATCGGGGCGCCGAGAAAATCTACCGAACCTGGCGTGACCGAGAACTTCGGCACGACGTTTTGCACGATGGCCTCGCCGAGATCCGGGTCGGGCACCCGCACCATCGCCTCACGCGCCCGGTACTGCACATCGCGAAACGCGTCTTCCATATCGAACACAGACGAATAGGCCACCTCGAATTTATCGAAGTGCTCGATGACCTGGTCGCGGCTGTGGCGCTCGATCCACTCGCCGACGATGCCGTTGATTTCCGCCGAATGCACCACCCGCGCCGGATTGTCGATGAACCTTGGATCGGTCGTCAGCTCTTCCCGGTCGATGGCCTTGGCGAGGCGCAGCCAGACGCTTTGCGTGCTGGCGGCGAGGGTGAGATATTTGCCGTCCTTGGTTTTGAACATCGAGCTCGGCGCGACATAGGCGACGCGGTTGCCGGTGCGCATGTGAACCGTTTTCATCTGATCGTACTGGATCGGGTCGAAGTCGAGAAAACGGAACACCGCCTCGTACAACGCGAGGTCGATCACCTGCCCCTCGCCGCCGCGCAAGTCGCGGTGATAGAGCGCCATCATCACCGACAGCGAACCGAATATGCCGGCGATTAGATCGCCGAGCGGATAGCCCGGCGACATCGGCGGCCCGTCGGGCTCGCCGATTAAATTGGTGAGACCGCTCATCGCCTCGGCGACCCGGCCGAAGCCCGCTCTGTTTTTGTATGGCCCGGTCTGTCCAAAGCCCGAGATGCGCAGCAGAATAATTTTCGGATCGATGGCGCGGATCACGTCGTACCCGATCCCCCACTTCTCGAACGTTCCGGGTCGGTAGTTTTCGACGATGACGTCCTGATTTC
>Ga0153915_10007594_pt1 | contig 10240 bp, 7 predicted proteins | sample Opewatmetagenome_2_FD_107003 | JGI IMG/M metagenome (GOLD analysis project Ga0153915, IMG submission 107003) | Freshwater wetland microbial communities from Ohio, USA - Open water 3 Core 3 Depth 3 metaG | ecosystem: Environmental > Aquatic > Freshwater > Wetlands | place: USA: Ohio, Lake Erie... | reverse complement strand
CGGACTCTCGTTCCTCCTTTCTTATCCCGAAAAATCCGAACAACACCGGCAGCGCCAGGAGCGTCATGAGGGTTGAAGTAACGAGACCTCCCACGACGACCACGGCCAGCGGCCGCAGGATTTCCGACCCCGGCCCCTGGGCAAAAAGAAGCGGCGCCAGGCTGAAGATTGTGATCGTGGCCGTCATCAGGACCGGCCGCAGGCGGTTGGCGCAACCCTGGAGGATTGCCTCCCGGGCCGACCTTCCCTCGTCACGAAGCTGAGTGATATACGAGAGCAGGACGATCCCGTTGAGCACGGCGATGCCGAAAAGAGCGATGAAGCCGACTGACGCCGGGACAGAAAGGTACAGCCCAGAGATATAGAGAGAGGCCACTCCGCCGAACAGGGCAAACGGAAGGTTCACAAAGACGAGAAGGGCGAGACGAAGGGAGCCAAATGTCAGAAAGAGCAGGAACAAAATGAACCCGACCGTCGCCGGAAGGATGACGGCCAGCCGGCGCATGGCCCGCTGCTGGTTCTCGAACTGGCCTCCCCAGCTCAGGTAGTATCCCTCGGGAAGGCGCACGCTCTGCCCGACCGAGCGCTTGGCCTCGGCCACGAACCCGCCCAGGTCCCGGTCGGCGATGTTGCATTCGATCCCGATCCGCCGCTGGCCGGATTCACGGCTGATCTGGACCGGGCCTTCGGACATGCCGACGGATGCCAACTGGCTGAGTGGGATCCTCGCCCCGCTCGGAGCCCGCACAAGGATATCTCCGATTGTCTCGACCGAATCACGCCGGCCCTGGGGGTAGCGAACCTGCAGGTCAAAGTATTTTTCACCCTCGTAGATCCGGGTAATCGTCTTGCCGCCGACGGCCGTTTCGACGATCGCCTGGACGTCGGCAACATTGATGCCGTAGCGTGCGATCTTCGCCCGGTCTGGCCGGACAGAGATATAGGGTTGCCCGGCGACCGTTTCGACGATCAGGTCGGAAGTTCCGCGCATCCGCCTGAGGACTTCGGCGATCTCGGCTGCCTTAGCCCGCAGGATCTCCAGATCCTCGCCGAAAAGCTTGATGATAAGCTGGGCTCTTGTCCCGGCCACGATCTCGTCGATGCGGCAGGCGATGGGTTGGCTGAAAGAAAAGGCGATGCCGGGAAAGGCGGCCACCGCCTCGCGCATCTTTTCGGTCAGCTCATGCCTCGTTTTCGCCGTTGTCCACTCCCGGCGCGGCTTGAGGACTCCGACGTAGCCCGTCTTCTCGACGCCGCGGGCCTCGATGGCAATCCCAGTCTGGCCCGTTTTGCCAACGATGGTCGCAAGCTCGGGAAAGTCCATGAGTCTCGCCTCGACCCTGCGGCTCATCTCGACTTATTCGGGGAGAGAGATGCCAGGCAGGAACTGGAAATCCATATCGAAGGCCCCCTCGTCCATGACAGGCATGAACTCGGTCCCGAGGCGGGGGATGAGGAAAAGCGCCCCGGCCAGGAGGCCGGCCGACACCACAAAAAGGACAGCCCGATGAGCCAGGGACCAGCGGAGGAGCGGAAGGTAAGCCTTCTTGGCCGCCTCGATCACGATGATGCGTTTTTCCCGGTGGGCCTTGAGGACCAGGAAACACAGGGCCGGGATGACCAGAAGCGACAGGACGAGCGAGGTGAAGAGGGCGATGATAAGGGTGAAGGCCAAGGGGAAGAACATCTTGCCCTCGATCCCCTGAAGGGCGATGATGGGGATAAACGTCAGAGTGATGATCGTCTCGCCGAAAATGCTCGGCTTGCGGACTTCGAGGACGGCCTTGGCGACGGTCGAGAGCTTTCGGGCGGCCGTCCCCGCTTCCACCAGATGGCGCTGCACGTTCTCGACCTGGATGATCGTCGCATCGATGATCATCCCGATGGAGATGGCCAGCCCGCCCAGTGACATGAGGTTCGCCGACAGCCCGAAAAGGCGCATCATGATGAAGGTGAACAGAGTCGACAGCGGAAGGGCAAGAACGACGATGAAGGCTCCGCGAAAGCTGCGCAGGAACATGTAAAGGACCAAGACGACGAGTATGGAGCCGACAACCAGGGCCTCAGAGACAGTGTGAAGGCTGTCCCGGATGATGTCCGACCGCTTATAGAAGGGGACGATCTTGACTCCCGCCGGGAGGAAGTTGCCGGCGTTGATCTCCGCCACTCGTTTCTCGACGGCCGCCACGACCGCGCGGCCGTTGGCCCCGCGAAGCATCATGACGACGCCGCCGACGACCTCCCCTTTCCCGTCCTTGACCGAAGCGCCTTGGCGGACAGCCTGGCCCGGCTGAACCTCGGCCACGTCGCGGACAAAAACAGGGGTGCCACCCTCGGACTTGAGGACCACATTCCCGATGTCCTCAACAGACTGCAGAAGGCCGATGCCGCGAACCATGTACTGGACCGACCCTTGCTGCAGGATGTTGCCGCCGACATTGAGGTTGTTTTCCTGCATGGCTTTGGCCAGGTCGTCGAGGGAAAGGTCGTACTTGAAGAGTTTGTCGGGGTCTGCCGTTACCTGGTACTGGCGGATGTACCCGCCGAAAGAGTTGATCTCATTGACCCCCGGCACAGACTTAAGCAGCGGGGCCAGGGTCCAATCCTGGATGGTGCGGAGTTCGGTCAGGTACTCCAATTGCCTGGTTTCCTCCCCGGGCATCGCGCCCTCCAGGGTGTACTGGTAGATCTCCCCCATGGCCGTGGAGACGGGACCCATGGTGATCGTTACGCCGGGGGGCACGGAATCCGTGGCCTCGCCGATCCGCTCATGAACGTTCTGCCGGGCAAAATAGACGTCCACGCCGTCCTCGAAGACGGCCGTAATCACCGACAGCCCGAAGCGCGAAACCGAGCGCAGTTGGGTGAGGCGGGGCAGTCCGCGCATGGCCATTTCGAGCGGATACGTGACAAACCTCTCGACCTCGAGAGGGGACATGCCCGGAGCAGAGGACAGGACCTCGACCTGGATGTTCGTCACATCCGGGAAGGCATCAATGGGAAGTCCCACAAACGACCGGATGCCAAAGCCCGCGAGGAGGAACACTCCGACCACGACGAGGCTGCGGTTGTGGAGCGAACGGTCGATGAGTCGGTCGATCATGCTCATGTCAGTCCCCCATAGTCGTCTTCAGCATTTCGGACTTTAGAAGGAAGCTCCCCGACGTCACAACTTCTTCTCCGTCGGCCAGTCCGCGGAGGATCTCGACGCGGCCCCCGGACCGTTCGCCCGTCTCGACGAGGCGCAGCTCATAGGCGCCGGTCCCGGTTTGAACAAAGACAACCGGTCTTGATTGAAAATCCTGAAGCGCCGATTCCGGAATGACCAGGGCGCGACGTTTCTCGCCGGCTGCGATGGAGGATTCGACATACATTCCCGGCTTGAGCCGTTCTGTCGGGTTGGCCACTTCCGCCCGGCCCTCGACGGTGCGGCTCTTTTCGTCCATCACCGCTCCGATGAGAACCAGGCGGCCGCGGAACTCCTCTCCGGGAAAAGCCTGGGTGCGGAAGACGGCCTCGACCCCGGGCCGGACCGAAGCCAGGTCTTTCTCGTATATCCGGACGCTGGCCCAAAGCGTCGACAGGTCGGCCAGCCGGAAGAGCGGGGTCCCCGGCTCGACTCCGTCTCCGACGACCGCGGCCTGTTCAACGATCCGCCCCCCAAAAGGAGCCCTTACCGCCAGGAACGGCCGGACCGATTTGGTCGAGATCAAATCGTCGATTTCAGCTGCCGGGATCCCCAGCGGAACAAGCTTTGCCCGGGCCGCATTCAGGAAGGCTCCGGCCGCTTGAGCATCCGGCGTACCGCGAAGCCGGAGTTCTCGGTCGGCAGCCTGGATGACTTCGGCCTGCAATGCCAGGTAGTCCGGGCTGTATATCTCGGCCAGGGCCTGACCTTCGCTGACGCGCTCACCGCGGAAGGCCGCGATCGTCTCGATCCGGCCCAAGGCTCGGGCCGTGAGGTGAGTCAGTCGCCGGCCGTTGAACTCGAGCTCGCCCACGGCGGAGATGCGTCGCTCCATCTCCACCATTCGGGCAGGCTCGACGGAGATGCCTCCCCTTCTGACGGCTTCATCGGACAGCCGGATGGAGGTCGGCGCGGCGGCAGCTCCTTCCCCTGAACGCTCTTCGCTTTCAGCGGGGGGAGAATTCCGACAGCCGGCTCCCGCCCAAGACAGGACAAGGACCGAGATCAGGAGAGACAGTGTTCGGGGATATGACATGGCGATTCTCCTTTAGTCGTCTTCGCCGGCGGCTTCAAGGTCGGCAAGGCCGGAGAGATAGAGGAATAGGGCCCTAAGCCGCTCGAGTTTCGCCGCCGCATAGGTCCGGTGAAGGTCGAGCAGGCTGTAGGACTCGATTTTTCCGTATTGGTATTGCGTTAATCCGGAACGAAGTTCTTCTTCCATTTCCGTCAGAAGCTCCCGCTCGAAAAGGCGGACTTGGTCTTCAGCGGCGCGGACGGAGGTGTAGGCTTTTTCGACCAGCGCATCCAGCCTCTTGGCCTGGGCCTCTGCCGTGGCCAGGCTGGAGGCGTGCTGGGCCCCTGCCTCGAGCCGCTCGCCCTCTGTCCTTGCCCGCGAGATGGGCAGGCTGAGGCCTAAGGCGATCCCCCAGGCATTGAAACGGATGCTGGGGAAAAAGAGGCCGAAGGAAAAATCCGGGAGACGATTCTTGGCGGCGAGTGCCAAGGCGGCGCCGGCTTGTTCAGCCCGAAGGGAGGCGATCCGAAGAGACGGCCTCGATGCCCGGGCGGCCGACTTCACATCCTCAAGAGACCGTTCGAAGGGTACGAACCCCAGGCCGTCGGTCAGGATGAGAGGATCGCCGGATCGTCCGCCCAGGAGGAAGGCGAGTTCGGCCTTCTCGGCCTCCCTTTCCCGGCGCGCCTCGATCGTCTCATTCTGCAGGCGAGCCTTTTCCACTCGGGTCCTAAGGACATCGCCATACGCGGCCGTGCCTGCCTGGTAGCGAATGAGAGAGGAGTCGATCATCCCGTCCAAAAGAGCCGTCAGCGTCTCGAGCGAAGTGACCGTGCTTTCCGAAAGGGCCACTTTCCAATAAGCCTTTTTGACTCGGGCCGTGACAAGCACCCGGGTACGCTCGAGCTCCAGCCGGGCGATGTCCTCGCCGTAACGGCCGACCTTCGCCCGGAGCGGCTGCTTGCCAGGGAACTCGATGGGCTGCTCGAAACTAAGGTTGACCTCGGTTGTCTCGCTCGTCTTCAAGCTGAAAGGGATGCCCTCCGTGCTCAAAGCAAGCTGGGGCTCCGGCCGGGCCTCAGACTGGAGGCGGCGGCCCGTCGCTTCTTCCAAGGCGTGCTGAGCCCGGACTATGTCCGGGTTGTGCTCGAGGGCGGCGGAGACGGCTTCCTGGAGCGAGAGAGGTTTTTGATCCGCCGGAATGGGCGGGCAAAGCACGCTCAAGAATAGAATAAGCACCGTTATATTTTTCGGCATATCAGACTCCTCTGAAAAGATAGACCGGGATGTTATCAGGGAGCGAGGGAGGGTCAGCCCGGCGGGGGATGATAGATTTCGAAGGCCAATAGACGGATGTGCCGACCGGAAGTCGGCACTTCTGCCTGGACAAATGCCCGGTTGACGACCGAAAAGATGACTTCGACGGGGGCATAAACGGCATGGAAAAAGCAAAGACAGGTCATCGCCCGGCAGGAGAGAGTCGATCCGAGAGCCTGGGCTGTGTGCTCGCCGTGGAGCAAACAAGGATCACCCAGGAAATGGACGTGGACGAGCATGAGGAGGATAAGCAGGCTGAGCCCGCCGCTGATCCGCATTCTCAGATGTTCGTTCACTGGGAAAGCAAATGTATAACATTTAAGGCCCTTCCCGTCAACAGCCGGCTCCTCGGGGCAGTCAGCAATTCTTCCCCGATTATCCTATTCACCAGAGGCGTAAAAGGATTTTACGGGGTGAAAGAAAATTTACTTGCTTTCAGGCTTTGTTTTGCAGACGGACTTCAGCAGGTTTGAGGCGCTTGTGAGGAAGAGGGAGTACCTGCTGAAGTTTATTTATGAGAGAAGAAAAGGTGAAGGTTTCTCTGCTCTCGGGAGAAAATGCCGTCCTTTCTCATGCCCATCCCTTCGTTTTCAGGCCAGGAAGTAAAAAAAGAACATCAGGAGAGCCAGCAAAAACATGATCTTTGACACGGCTCAGGCCTCCTCCGGCATATCCTTTTCTTTTAAGCAGCAAACTTTATGCCAAATCAAGCTCGGGAGAGTCCCTCCGAAAGACTCGAATTTTTCCCAGCGTGAAAAATTCGCTCCCTGTCCTCGCTCCGCTCTCCTCTCGGAAAGCCGAGAGGAACCGTGCCCGCTACGCTACGGAGGGCTTTCTGATGGACTCCCCCTCGCTTTGGGCAGGCAATAATAAGAAGAAGTGGACTAATTTCGCGATCGCTAGGCGCGGTGGGCGGCGATTGTCTGGACCCCCTTAACCAGGTTTTCGATGTCTTTTCTGGTAACATACATCGGGGTGGAAACGCGGACCGCCAGGGTTCCCGCATCCTTATTGCCGATCGTGCGGACGACCAAGTTGTATTCTTCCCGGACATAATTAACGATTTTCTCCGGATCGACTCCCTCCAGAGAAAAGGCCGTCAGACCGCCCGAAAGGTAGGGATCGTCGGGCGTGTGAATCTTGACGCCGGGGACTTTGCGCAACTCCTGCTTCAGAAACGCGGCCAGGGCCTTGATCCGGCGTTCGATCCGCGGCTGACCGATGGCATTATGGAAGTTCAGAGCTTCGTCCAGGGCGAAGACGAGGGCATCGGCATCCTGGCCGTGCGTCTCGAACTTGCGCGAGTCCTTGTAGGTGTCCCAGCCACCCGTGACGATCGTCGGCCAGAGCTTGTCTTGAGCTTCTTTCTTGACGAAAAAGAGCCCAATCCCCGTCGGCGCTCCGAGCCACTTGTAGGGACTCGAAGCGAAGAAATCGATGCCCATCTCTTTCATACTGAGGTCCAGCATGCCCAGGCCGTGGGCGCTGTCGCCCAGGACCAGAAGGCCTTTATCATGGGCCATCCGGCTGATCTCCTTGAGCGGCGAGATGAGTCCGGTGATGTAGACCGTGTGGCCGAGGCTGATGATCTTGGTGCGAGGGGTAACTGCGGCGGCGATGGAGCCGACGATCTCATCGACGCTCTTCGGAGGCACCCCAAAGGGCACTTCCTTGATTACGATCCCAGACCTCTTTTGCTTAAGCTTCCAGGGATTAATGGCACCGGGATGCTCCATGTTGGAGACGACGACTTCGTCTCCTTCTTTCATATCCAGCCCAGCCGTGACGAAGTTGAGCCCCTCAGTCGTGTTGTGGGTGAGGACCACCTCTTCGGGTGAAGCATGGACGAAAGCGGCCAGCTTGGCCCTCGTCTGCTCCCGGAAAGTCGGCAGGAAATTGTAGACATCGTAGGGGTTGGTGGCCTGGAGCTTGAAGTACCGCATCAAGGTGTTGAAGACCGGCTTGGGCATCGGGCCTACGGTCCCGTTGTTCATCATGACCAGCCCATCCTCGAAGAGGAACTGGCGCCTTATCCCCTCCCAATAGAGGCCGTCGGGCGATTCATCGCCCAGGTATTTCTGGTTGAGGGACGTAATGCTTTGATAGACGGCGGCCGTGGCCTCATCGAGAGCCGCCAGAGAGAGGGCCGTGCCGGCCAGAAACCTGAAAAAATCACGCCGGGTTAGGCCGGCGGATTCCTCGCTGTTCGCGACATCCTGCTGGTTTTTTCGCTGGTTAGCCATCGTTGGCCTCCTTTCGCCGCCCATTTTATTTCCCCAAGATGCGCCCTGTCAAACTTAAATAAGTCCTAAGTAGCGTAGCGTATTTTCTTTCTTTGCCGAAGCGAGGGGGAGTCCATCAGAAAGCCCTCCGCAGCGTAGCGGGCACGGTTCCTCTCGGCTTACCGAGAGGAGAGCGGAGCGAGGACAGGGAGCGAATTTTTCACGCTGGGAAAAATTCGAGTCTTTCGGAGGGACTCCCCCGAGCGAACCTAGGCGACGGCTTCTTTAGTCTGCAGCAGATAGTCGATCGACCGACTAAGGACGTTCAGGTCCAGCGGCTTAGCGAAGAAATGGCCGATAGCATGGCGGCTGAGCTCGTCGATAGAGATGCGGTCCGGATGGGCGGATATCAAGATGGCTTCACCGCGATAACCCAGGTCTCGGAAGCGGGCGATCAGGTCCAATCCGCTGAGTCGAGGCAGCCTGAGGTCGGCGATGATCAAGTCGAACTTCAGGCTTTTGAACTCACGCAACGCCTCTTCCGAATCTTTAGCTAAAAAGACGCGGTACTGTTTCTTGAGCAACAGATGGAACGTCTTCCGAATGGACTCATCGTCGTCCACGACTACGATCTTTTTCTCGGCCATTCCTTCGACCTCGTTCATACCCCAAGAAAGCAGGTTTTGTGCCAAGTCGGAGTCATTCTCTCCCCTGGAAGCGGCCGGGGAAAGCGCGGCCTACCCCTGGGTCCGGATCATAAATGTTTACAGCCCGTTAAGTTCGTTTACAGGGGGGGATCGGTCAGGAGCCGGCGAGGGTGAGCCGGAGCCGGTACTCCTTTATCTTCTTATCCAAGGTGGGACGGCTGATCTGGAGGATCTGGCTGGCCCGGGTCTTGCTGCCCTGGGAGGCATCGAGGACATGCTGGATATAATTGCGCTCCACCTCGCGCAATGGGACCAACTCGCCGGGAAAAAGCTTCTTATCCGCCGTGTCGAGGGGGAGATTCTCCTTGAGGATGACATCGCCTTTGGACAAGATGACCGCCCGGGTGAGGGCGTTTTCGAGCTCCCGGACATTGCCGCGCCAAGGCAGGTCCTGGAGGACTGCCATCACCTCAGGGGGGATTCTCCTCACGTTCCGGCGCAGTTCACGATTGATCTTCTCCATCAGATAGCCGACCAACTCGGGGATGTCTTCCTTGCGTTCGCGAAGCGGCGGCAGGAAGATTTCCACCACCTTCAACCGGTAAAAGAGATCCTCCCGGAACTGGCCCTTTTCGATGAGCGCCTTGAGGTCGTGGTTGGTGGCGGCGATGATCCGGGCCTCCGTCTTCATGATCTTCTCGCCCCCCACCTTCATGAAATCCCGGGTCTCGATGACGCGAAGGAGCTTGGACTGGAGGTTGGGCGAGATATCGCCGATCTCGTCGAGGAACAGGGTGCCCTTGCCGGCGATCTCGAACTTCCCCTTAGTCTCCGCGACGGCGTCGGTGAAAGCGCCCTTGGCATGGCCGAAGAGCTCGCTCTCGAGGAGTGTATCGGAGATGGCCGAACAGTTGATGACGATGAAAGGCTCGTCGCGGAAGGGACTGTTGTAGTGGATCGCCTTGGCGACCAGCTCCTTGCCTGTCCCGCTCTCGCCCTGGATCAAGACGTTCGTCCGCGTGTTGGCCACCGACCCGATGAGTTTGAACACCTCCCTCATCTGCGGTGAGCGGCCGATGATGTTGTCGATGGTGTATTCCTTCTGCCGCTCCTCAACGAGATAGCTGACTTTTTGCTCCAGCGCCCTTACCTGGAACGCCTTGGCCACGGTCAGGTCGAGGTCGATGTAGTTGAGGGGCTTGACCAGGTATTCGAAGGCGCCGAGTTTGATGGCCTCGACGGTCGTCTTCATATCATCATAGGCCGTCATCATCAAGACGTAGGTTTTCTTATTCAGGTCCCGGATTTGCCTGAGGACCTCGATCCCATCGAGGTCGGGCAGGCGGACATCCAGGATGACGAGGTCCGGGCCGAACTCCCGGAATTTCCGGACACCCTCCTCCCCTTCTTCCGCTAACTGGACATCGAAGCCCTGTTTGGAAAGATGGCCGGACAACGTCTTGCGGATCAAAGGATCGTCGTCGATAATAAGGACGGATCTCATGTTTCTACCTCGCAGGGAATCCGGACTTCAAAGGTCGTCCCCCTCCCTTTTGTCTTGGTGACTTTAATCGACCCCCGGTGCTGCTCAACGATCTTCCGGGCATTGGACAAGCCCAACCCGAACCCTGACGGCTTGGTCGTGTAGAACGGTTCGAAGATATTTTCCCAGTCCTTTTCCGGAATCCCGCAGCCGTCATCAGAAATCTTGACCCTGATCCTCGGGAGCCCGTTCTCCGTGATACGGGAAAGCTTCAGCCCGATCTTGCCCCCCTCCTCGACCGCCTCGACGGCATTCCGCAGGATGTTCAGGAAGACCTGCCGCATTTTGTCTCCGTCGACCACGACCGCG
>Ga0153915_10007593_pt1 | contig 10240 bp, 12 predicted proteins | sample Opewatmetagenome_2_FD_107003 | JGI IMG/M metagenome (GOLD analysis project Ga0153915, IMG submission 107003) | Freshwater wetland microbial communities from Ohio, USA - Open water 3 Core 3 Depth 3 metaG | ecosystem: Environmental > Aquatic > Freshwater > Wetlands | place: USA: Ohio, Lake Erie... | reverse complement strand
TCGTGGATGGGAGCCTTCAGCGCCGACCCCTTCGATTTTTCGCTCATCGTCGCCGTGCCCCGGGCGGTCGCGCTGCTCAAGCAGGTGAACGCCTGGGACGAAAGCTACGGAGCGGGGTCCGTGCAGGAGATCCTGATCTCCTTCTACGGCGGGGCGCCGGCGGACCTCGGGGGCGGTGAGGACAAGGCGCGGGCGAGCTTCGCCCGGGCCGTCGAGCTGTCCCACGGCCTTCGCGCCGGACCGTACGTGGCCCTGGCCACGTCGGTGAGCGTGAAGAACCAGAACGTAGCGGAGTTCCGCGAGCTCCTCGGAAAGGCCCTGGCCATTGATGTGAACGCGGACGTCCCCGACCGGCTGGTGAACATCATCAACCAGCGCCGGGCACGGTGGCTTCTCGACCACGTGGGCGATCTCTTCCTCGAGGAAGAAGGAGGCACCTGATGCGGCCACGACTGCTGGCCCTGGTCCTGGCGTGCGGGCTGCTGGCTTCCGCCTCCGCCTCCGCGCTGACGATCAAGATGGGCAGCCTCGCCCCGGTCGGTTCGCCGTGGGAACTCGCCGCCCGGCGGATCGCGGCGGAATGGGAGAGGCTCTCCGGAGGGTCGATCTCGGTGAAGCTCTACGCCGGCGGCATCGCCGGGGACGAGCCGGACATGATCCGCAAGATCCGCATCGGCACTCTGAACGCCGCCCTGATCACGGTGACCGGACTGCAGGGGATCTTCAACGGCCTGAAAACCCTGTCCTACCCCCTGCTCATCCGCAGCGACGCGGAGCTCGCCTTCGTCCTGGACCAGATGAAGCCCTTCTTCGACGAGGAGCTCTCGAAGCGCGGCTTCAAGCCCATCTTCTGGTCGCCCAGCGGCTGGGTCTACTTCTTCTCCCGGGCCCCGGTGGTGACTCCGGCCGACCTGCGCCGGCAGAAGCTGTGGGTGTGGAGCGGTGACCCCGACGAGGTTCAGGCCTACCAGGCTGCCGGGTTCCAGACCGTGACCGTTGCCGCCACGGACCTCATGACGTCCCTGCAGGGCGGCATGGTGGACGCGCTGGTGACCAGCCCCCTCGTGGCGGCCTCCAGCCAGTGGTTCGGCATCGCGGGAAACATGTGCGCCATGAAGCTGGCCCCGCTCTGGGGCGCGGGCGTGGTGAGCGCGAAGACCTGGGCGCAGGTCCCCGCGGACCTGCAGCCGCGTCTCCTGGATGCGGCGCAGAAGATCGCCGCCGAGATGGTCCCGGATATCGTCAAGGCGGACAGCCAGGCCATCGACGTGATGCTGAAGTACGGCCTGAAGATCAACCAGGTGCCGGCGCCGGCCGCCTCCTCGTGGGCCGACCTGCTGCAGAAGACCTTTGCCGGCCTCGTCGGGCGGAGCTACGACAAGGAGTCTTTCGACATGGTCACCCGCTACCTCGGAGAGTACGTGAGGGATCACCCGAGGAAGTAGCTCCCCAGGCCCTCGCCCTCCATGGCCAGGGCTGCGCCGGGCTAGAGGCAGTCGATCCCCGACCGGTGAGGGTTGTGCGGGTCGCGGACGTTGTTCAGGTAGTAGAAGGAGGAACGGATCTTCGTGCCGTTCTTCTCCGAGATTCTCCCCTCCTTCAGCCAGACGCTGACGGTGCGCGCGTTTCTCTGGAACATCCGTGCCAGCGCGGCGGGAGACATGTCGTAGGTCCTGCTGATCCATTTCAGCATGGCCTGGGGGCTCTTCTCTCGCATCCCTTCCTCCGGGTTCCGCTCTCTAGTATCGGAGGGTTCGCCAGGGTGCTATACTGCCGGCAATGACGATGCGCTGCCGGCTTCTCGCTGCTCTCCTTCTCTTGTTCGGGGCGATGACGGCCGCGGCCCAGGGCCGGTTCGCGGCGGTCCTCACCGTGTCCGGTCCCATCGACCCGATCTCCGCGCGCTACGTCATCCGCGGGCTCGACCGGGCTGCCCGGGAAGGCGCCACCCTCGTGGTCATCGAGCTGGACACCCCCGGCGGGTTGGGGTCTTCCATGGACGACATCGTCGCCCGGATCCTTGCCTCCCCGGTCCCGGTGGCGGTCTACGTGGCCCCGCCCGGCGCCCGGGCCGCTTCCGCGGGGGTCTTCATCGCGATGGCGGCCCACGTGGCGGCCATGGCGCCGGGCACGCACATCGGCGCGGCCCACCCGGTGGGCTCCGGCGGCTCGGACATCCCCGGCGCGATGGGAGAGAAGATCCTCAATGACTCGGTGGCGAAGCTGAAGGCGCTGGCGGACCTGCGCGGCAGGCCGTCGGCCTGGGCGGACGAGGCGGTGCGCCGCAGCGCGTCGATCACCGACAGCCAGGCGGTCTCGCGCGGCGTGGTGGACCTGTCGGCGCCGAGCCTCGGGGACCTGCTCCAAAGGCTGGACGGCCGCTCCGTGCGCACGCAGGACGGCAGCGTGAAGCTCCTCACCTCCGGCGCGGAGGTGAGGCGGATCCGCCCGACGTTCATCGACGCGATCCTGGCGTTCCTCGTAAACCCGGATATCGCCTACATCCTCATGACGATCGGCATCTTCGGCGTGATCTTCGAGCTCACTTCGCCGGGGGCCATCGCCCCGGGGGTCGTGGGAGCCATCGCCCTCCTCATGGCGTTCATCGGGTTCGGGAACCTCCCGACGAACGTCGGCGGGATCGTGTTCATCGCGCTGGCCATCGTGCTCTTCATCGTGGACATCAAGACCCCGACGCATGGTTTCCTAACCGCCGGGGGTGTGGTAGCATTTGCCCTGGGATCGCTCCTGCTGTTCCCGCCCTGGCGCGGGGGGGCCGCAAAGAACCTGCCGGTGCCTGCGGTGCCCGGACTGGCCCCGCCCTCCGTCGGGATTTCCTGGGCGGTCATCGTCGTGATGACGGTGCTCGTCGCTGCCTTCTTCATCTTCGTGCTTGGCAAGGGCATCCGGGCGCAGGCCCGCCGGGTGAGCTTCGGGGTGGAGGGACTGGAGGGCGGCGTGGGGACCGTCGTGACGGATTGCGCCCCCGAGGGCCAGGTGCGCCTCGGAGGCGAACAGTGGAGCGCGCGCTCCGTCGAGGGGCCGTTGGCCCCCGGCGAAACGGTGGAAGTGGTGGGCAGGGATGGCCTGAGCCTGCTCGTGCGGCGAAAGGGAGGTTCGAAGTGAGTTACGTCCTTCTTGCGGTCATCGTGGTCTTCGTGATCATCATCCTGTCCGCGTCGATCAAGGTGGTCCGCGAGTACCAACGCCTCGTGGTCTTCCGGCTGGGCCGCAGCATCGGTGCCAAGGGCCCTGGGCTCGTGTTCCTCATCCCGATCGTGGACAAGCCGTTGTGGACCGACCTGCGGGAGCTGTACCTGGAGATCCCCAGCCAGACCTGCATCACCAAGGACAACGCGCCCATCGACATCGACTTCCTCATCTACTGGCGCGTCATGGATCCTGCCCTCTCGGTGATCCAGGTCGGCAACTTCGCGGGTGCCAGCCAGAACATGGCCACCACCACGCTGCGCGCGGTCATCGGCGACATCGCCCTGGACGACGTGCTGGCCAAGCGGGAGGAGATCAACCGGATCCTGCGCACGAAGCTGGACGAGGTCACGGAGCGCTGGGGCGTGAAGGTCACCAGCGTGGAGATCCGTGAGATCGTCCCGCCCAAGGACATCCAGGACGCCATGAACCGGCAGATGTCGGCGGAGCGCAACCGCCGCGCAATGGTCATCGAGAGCGAGGGCAAACGCGCCTCCGCCATCCTTGTTGCCGAGGGGGAGAAGCAGTCGGCCATCCTGAAGGCGGAGGGCGACCGCCAGGCCGCCATCCTGCGGGCCGAGGGCTTCGCCCTGGCGCTGGAAAAGATCTTCGGCACCGCGAAGACGGTGGACGCGAAGACCATGATCCTGCAGTACTTCGACACCCTCAAGCAGATGGGCACCGGGGCGTCCACGAAGTTCATCTTCCCCATGGAGTTCGTGTCCATGCTGAAGCCGCTGGCGGGCCTCGCCGAGGAAGCCATCAAGAGACAGGGGACGTAGGCGGGCTCGGGACCGGCCGGAGGCGGGCGGTGGCGGAGCTCCTTCGGCGCAAGTCGTGCGGGTATGTGGCCGAGGCGGTGACCGTCGCGGTGAGGCTGGGCAGGCTGGGCCAGGGACTGCTGCAGGCCATCTTTCCGGGTTAGGGAACGCCGCAGCGGAAAAAAACGCCTCCCGCACGGGCGCGGCATGCCGCGGAACGGGAGGCGATACACGCGACGGGGAGCTGGCGCTCCCGCGCGGGCTACTTCTTCCTTCCGGTCGCTGCCTGGATGGCGTCCGCGATGGCCTTCTCACCATCCGTGAGCTGGGCCTGCACCGCGGTGGCCTTCTGCAGGGCCGAGGCGAAGGCGCTGTCCGAGAGATCCTTTTCCGCGTCCGCGACGGCGACCTGCGCGTCACCGAGCTGCCGGGCGAGGGCCGCGAAATCCAGCTTTATCCCGCGCACCCGCTTCGCCGCCGCCAGTTTCCTGGCCGCATCCGGCAGCGCCTGCTTCAGGGCCGAGATCAGCGCGGTGGCGTCGGCCTGTGCCTTCTCCTTGTTGCGGGCGGCGTCGTTCGCCGCGGTGCCCGCGGTAGCCTTGGCGTCCAGGGCGAGTGACTTCACCTTGTCGTAGTGCTTCGCCGTGAGCTCCGTCTCCATCTGGGCGAGCTTGTCCTGCGCCGACTTCAGCGTGTCCGGCGCATAGGCGGCGATATCCGCGTTCTTCGCGGCTGCGGCGACCGCGGCCCGGGCCGCGTCGATGTCCGCCTTGGGCGGCTGGGCGCACGCGCCGACGAGGAGCGCGATCAGGATCGGCAGAACCACTTTGAGATACTTCATGTGCACGAACCTCCATTCCGAACGTTCACGCCGTGCCCGTACCACGAGCATCGACGATGCGGGTGAATGACAGAGTCTGTGGTACAGCTGCGTGAATGAACAAAATGTCGGCCTTTTCCGCCGGCCTGTCAAGGCGCCCGGGCCCCACGTGACGCCGCGGCGCTTTCCCGGTATGCTGTTGCGTTGCCTCATCCCGCATGATCGGCTCTCCGCAGCAAGTGTATCGCAAGGGAGGAAACATGGCTGGCACGGTGCTGGACGGAAAATCGCTCGCCCAGGAGATTGAGACCGCGCTCGCGGTGCGCGTGGCGCGAATCCGGGAAAAAACCGGCGGGAGGTCGCCGATCCTCGCGACGATTCTGGTGGGTGACGACCCGGCTTCCGCGACCTATGTGAAGATGAAGGGCAATGCCTGCCGACGCGTGGGCATGGAATCCCTCAAGGTCGTGCTGCCGCAGCAGGCCACCACGGAGGAGCTCCTCGCGCGGATCGACGAGCTGAATGCCAATCCCGACGTCCACGGGATCCTGCTGCAGCACCCCGCGCCGAAGCAGATCGACGAGAGGCGCTGCTTCGAGCGCATCGCCCTCTCCAAGGACGTGGACGGCGTGACGATGCTCGGCTTCGGCCGCATGGCCATGGGCGAAGCGGCGTATGGGTCGGCCACGCCGGCCGGCATCATGCGCCTGCTCACGCACTACGGCATCCGCCTCGAGGGCCGGCACGCCGTCGTGGTCGGCCGCAGCCCGATCCTCGGAAAGCCGGTTGCCATGATGCTGCTGAACGCGAATGCCACCGTGACGATCTGCCACTCCAGGACCGAGCGGCTGGCCGAGCTCGTGCGGGAGGCGGACGTCGTGGTCGGGGCGGTGGGAAAGCCGCAGTTCATCAAGGCCTCGTGGATCCGCGACGGGGCGGTGGTGGTGGACGCGGGGTACCACCCGGGAAACGTCGGGGACGTGGAGCTCGGTCCGGTCATTCCGCGGTGTGCGGCCTACACCCCCGTTCCCGGCGGGGTGGGTCCCATGACGATCGCCACGCTCATCACGCAGACTGTGGAGGCCGCAGAGGCGTCGGCCGGGGGGCGCGCCTAGAGGAGCGCACGGTCGCTCTCTGCGCGGGGACGAGGCTCACGTGACCCGCCGGACGAACCGCGCCTGCACGTCGCGCCCCGGGCGGGAGGCGTCGGGACCTTCCATTCTCCACAGAAGTCGTGCATCATCATCCCGGGGCAGAACGCGCGTTCCGGCGGGCGCCCTCGAAGGGAGGACGGACTCATGAAGAAGGGGATTCTCGGCACGCACGTGGTCACCCAGGTGGGCCTCCTGGTCCACGACATCGAGAAGTCCGCACAGGTCTACGCGGATTTCCTGGGCGTCCCGAAGCCGACTATCCAGGTCACCGACCTGCTGGAGAAGAGCCAGGCGAAGTACCGGGGGAAACCCACGCGCTCGCGCGCGAAGCTCGCCTTTTTCAAGGTCGGCGAGGGCCTGGATATCGAGCTCATCGAGCCGGACAAGGAGCCCAGCACGTGGCGCGAGGACCTGGACCGCAAGGGCGAGTGCGTCCACCACATCGCGTTCCAGATCAAGGGCATGAAGGAGAAGGTCGCCGACCTTGCGAAGGAGGGCATGCCCCTCGTGCAGTCGGGGGAATACACCGGCGGCCGCTACGCGTACATCGACGCGAACAAGGACCTGAAAGTCCTCATCGAGCTGCTGGAGAATGACTGAGCCTGCCCGTCCGCCGTCCGCTCCCCCGGCCGTTCCCCCGGGCCTGGGGCTGGGCTGCTGGCAGTTCGGAGACATGGGCGGCGGTCCGTCCGACGCGAAGGAGTCCATCGCCCTGATCCGCGGCGCCTGGGACGAGGGCATCTCGCACTTCGACACCGCCCAGGGCTACGGCATGGGCCGCTCGGAGGAAGTCCTGGGGGAAGCGATCCGGCCGTTTGCCGACCGCGCGTTCGTCTCCTCCAAGTGCCACCCCGCGGCGCGTGCCGAGGTGCCGGGGATCGTGGAGCAGACCCTGCGCCGGCTCGGCCGCGAGTGGGTGGACCTGTTTTACTTCCACTGGCCGAAAACCGGGTTCGACCTGAGACCCATGATGGAGGCGCTCGAAGACCTGCGCCGGCATGGCAAGGTCCGGCTCATCGGCGTGAGCAACTTCGCCGTAAAGGACCTGGAGCATGTGTCCAAGGCCGGCCGCATCGACGCCTACCAGCTGTGCTACAACCTGCTCTGGCGCTATCCGGAGCGTGACATCATCCCCTGGTGCCGGGAGCGCGGTGTCGCGGTGGTCACCTTCAGCTCGATTGCCCAGGGGCTGCTCTCCGACACGCCGCGCTCTCCTTCCTCGTTCGTGAACAACGACGCACGGGGGAAGACCCTCTACTACCGCCCCGATGTGTGGCCGGGCCTGCAGGGCTCCGTGGCCGCGATGCGGGAGGCGGCGGCCAGGCACGGCATGCCCCTTTCCACCCTCGCCCTCCGTTGGGTGCTCGGCCGACCGGGGGTACGCGCTTCTCTGGTCGGCGCGCGCTCCCGGGCGCAGATCGAGCAGAACGTGGCGGCCGCCTCGGGGCGCAACCCGGGGGAGGTAGACGATGAGCTCACGCGCCTGTCTTCCGAGGCAATGCGCCATATCCCCGACGAGGGCAACATCTTTCTCTTCTATCCCTGACCTGGCAAACTTGACGAGGAGGCAAGCAGATGGCAGCACGCAGGATCGCCGCGCTCGTTGGAGACTACTACCATGCCGCGGAAGGGATGCAGCGCGTCCTGGAGCGGCTGGCGGCTTCCCTGGGCTGTGAGCTTCAAGCGTACACCGACACGGCTCTTCTCCCCTGGGATTCGCTTTCGGATCACCATGGGCTGGTCATGGCCAAGGAAAACCGCGTGGCACCCGCGCAATCCCCCGCGGTCTGGGCCACGCCGAGGCACGAGGCGGCGATCGCGGAGTTCGTCGCGGCAGGCGGCGCGGTGATCGGGCTGCACAACGGCCTTGCCTCCTACGACGAGACCGGCCCCTATTTCCAGACCGTGCGGGGCGGCTTCCAGTTTCACCCGAAGGAACACCCGCGGTTCGTCGTCCGCCAGGTGCGCGCGGACCACCCCATCGTGGCCGGCTTTCGGCCGTTCGAGCTGAAGGACGAGATGTACTTCGTCCGGGTGCAGTCCGCGCGGACCACGAAGCTGCTGGAGCTCGTCCATGCCGACTACGGCACTTCCTGCGCGGCCTGGGCGCACGAGGCGGGGAAGGGCAGGGTCTTCTGCTTCACCCCGGGGCACACCGACGAGGTGCTGAACGATCCCGGCTACCTGGGAGTCCTGGAGCGCGGCCTGCGCTGGGCGCTTCGGCTGGAGCAAGTGCGGGAATCGGTGATACCGTAGCCCGGCAATGGGTAGCGCAGACAGCGAGCTGGAAGCTCTCCTCTCACGGCTGGTCTCGATCGACTCCGTCAATCCGGACCTTGTTCCCGGCGCCCGCGGCGAGGCCGAGGTCGCAGCGTACGTGGCGGACTGGCTGCGCGCCCGCGGCCTGGAAGTGAGGCTGCAGGACACCGGCCGCGCGGGCCGCGCGAACGTGATCGCGGTGGCCCGCGGAACCGGCGGAGGCCGGTCGGTGATGCTGAACGCACACATGGACACCGTGGGCGTGGCCGGCGTGCGGGCTCCTTTCCAGCCCGTCATCCGCGGCGGGAAGCTGTTCGGGCGGGGCTCCATGGACACCAAGGGGGCGCTGGCCGCGTTCATGGCCGCGGCCGCGGCCGCGCGGGGAATGAAGCTTCGGGGCGATGTGATCCTCACCGCCGTGGTGGACGAGGAGTACGCCAGCGTCGGCACCGAGGCGGTGGTGCGCGGCTGCCGGGCCGGGGAGTACCGCGTAGACGCTGCCATCGTCGGTGAGCCCTCCGGCCTTCACATCGTGACCGAGCACAAGGGATACGCCTGGTTCGAGATCGAGACCCGGGGCGTGGCGGCGCACGGCTCGCTGCCGGCGGTGGGAGTCGACGCCATCGCGGCCATGGGCAGGGTCCTCGTCGCCCTGGAGGCGGAAAGCGCCCGGCTGGCCGCGGCGCCACCGCACCGGACGCTGGGAACCGGATCGATCCACGCCTCCCTCATCTCCGGCGGCCAGGAGCTTTCCAGCTATCCCGCTTCGTGTCTCCTGCAGCTGGAGCGGCGCACGGTCCCGGGAGAGACTCCCGAGGCTGCCGAGGACGAGCTTCGCGCCATGCTCGGCCGGATCGGGGCATCCGACCCCCGGTTCTCCGCCGTGCTCCGACGCACGTTCGCTCGTCATCCTATGGAGGCGGACCGCGGCTCCCCGATCGTCGCGGCGCTGTCCGCGCAGGTGCAGAGGGTGACGGGCCGGCCCGCGACCCTGTCCGGCATGGGCGGCTGGCTGGATTCCGCCCTGCTGGACGGCGCCGGGATTCCCACGGTGGTCATCGGTCCGTCAGGGGAGGGGCTTCACGGGGTCGAGGAATGGGTGGACCTCGACTCCGTTCGCGCGTGCCGGGACACCGTGCTCGGGACCCTGGCGGACTTCTGCCGGTAGGCACCGGACGGCAGGCGTAATAGAAGAGCCTGCCGTCCCCGGAGGGGCGGCAGGCTTTCCTTCCAATGGAAGATCGTGCGCTAGTAGTGCGCGTTCACGATCGCGTTGACGACCTTTCCCGAAGAGTCGAGATCGAACCACTCATCCGCCACGTTCGGCCCATCGGAGGCGGTATCGACCTGGTAGAAGTAGTAGGTTCCGCCGCGGCCGTCCGAAGACGTCACGCTGGACGGTCCCATCTCGGTCTTCAGCTGATCGACGCTGGCGCCCACGAGCTTCTGCGCGTCACTCGATATCAGCGCGGCCCCGGAGCCTTCCATCTGGGCCTTCAGCCAGCCCGGCGTGGCCGGGGCCGTGGTCGCAGTGTCGGCGAACGCCGCTGCGGACAGGGCGAGCGCGAGAACGGAAACCACCACGAAAACAAACGAGAATCGTCGCATTGACGGGTCCTCCCTGGAAAAATGTTCGTCTTCCACCAGCACGGGTGGGTGCACAGAATGTTCCCGGGAAGGATCCGCAATGGAATAACCGGAGATAAACAATCGATGAACGTGTTGTTATGCCCGGCGGCCGCGCCGGGACTGGATCGCGGAGAAGATCGCTTCGCACGTCGCGGGGCAGGCGAGGGGAACCTGCCCGCCCGGCGGCCCGAAGGCCGCCACGGCATCCCGGATGGCCTCCCGGACGGAGATTGCCAGCATCAGGGGAGGCTCTCCCACTGCCTTGCTCCCGTGGATCGCCCCGTCGCCGGGCGCCGACCTCGGGAGGAGGGTCACGTGGAACTCCCGGGGCGCATCGCTGATCGCCGGGACCTGGTAGGTGCTGGCCCCGTGCGTCAGCAGCCGCCCGTCCTTGTCCCAGAGCAGCT
>Ga0153915_10007592_pt1 | contig 10240 bp, 8 predicted proteins | sample Opewatmetagenome_2_FD_107003 | JGI IMG/M metagenome (GOLD analysis project Ga0153915, IMG submission 107003) | Freshwater wetland microbial communities from Ohio, USA - Open water 3 Core 3 Depth 3 metaG | ecosystem: Environmental > Aquatic > Freshwater > Wetlands | place: USA: Ohio, Lake Erie... | reverse complement strand
TTGGAGAGATGCTCAGCCGGTCCTGTTAAACAATCTGGCCAAGCTTGAGTATAGGGGCTATGATTCGTGCGGTTTAGCCTTAAGGGGCTCCGCACTTACTATTGTAAAAGGTGTGGTGCGGGTGGCGGACCTGGCTAAAACTATGCCTCGCACTCATGGCACGATGGGAATCGGACATACTCGCTGGGCTACGCATGGACCGCCTAATAAGGTCAACGCACATCCACACATCGATTGTACCGGGCGCATCGCCGTGGTTCACAACGGTGTGATAAGCAACTATCAGAGGCTACGCAAACAGCTTAGCGCAGAGGGACATCAATTTATTTCCGAGACAGATACAGAGGTGATTTCCCACCTGGTAGAAAAGTATTTTAAGGGTGATCTGGAAGAAGCGGTGCAGACAGCTTTAAAAGAACTCGAAGGCTCTTACGCTATCATTGTGATCGAGGAAAATGAACCTGGATTGATCTTTGCCCGCAAAGACAGCCCCATGATTATAGGCATAGGCGATAAAGAATACTTCGTGGCTTCCGATGTACCGGCTATCCTGGAATATACAAACCGGGTAATCTACCTGGAAGATGGAGACTCAGGGAAATTGACACCGGAAGCAATCAAGATCACCCGAAATGGGCAGCCGATCAAGAGAGAAGTACAGAAAATACTGTGGACGGCCGACCAGGCCCAGAAAGGCGGTTATGCGCACTATATGCTCAAGGAAATCCACGAGCAGCCGCGGGTAATAAGAGAGATGCTATCGGAGTATTTACTGGGACAAAAAATCGGGCAAGAATTAAATAACTATTATGTTGAAGGAAAGGACCTTTTAATGCTGGCCTGCGGCACGTCTTACCATGCCGCAATGATAGGCAAGATCGTAGGCGAAAAACTGCTGGACATTACTGTTAGGCTGGAAATAGCTTCCGAATTCAACTACTTATCCAAGCTGCATAATGTTCCTCTGGCAGTGGGCATTACACAATCCGGCGAAACCGCTGATACGTTAAAAGCCCTGCGCCGCGCCAAAGAGGCGCAGGCTACGGTGCTGGCCATAACCAATGTAGTAGGAAGCACCGTCAGCAAAATAGCCGACCGAACTCTATATACCCGGGCCGGACCGGAAATAAGCGTAGCTGCCACCAAGAGTTTTACTGCGCAACTGACGGCATTATACTGGCTGGTAATATCGCAAGTTGAAGATAAAACACTGGCGGATGAACTTCTCGCTGAATTTCGGAGGCTGCCCAGCAAAGTCCAGGAAGTGTTAGACCTGGAGAATGTGATTATCCGTTCCGCCAATAACCTGGCGAAGTACGAGAACATTTTTTTTGTAGGAAGGGGCATCAATTATCCCGTGGCAATGGAAGGGGCCTTGAAGCTGAAGGAAATATCGTACATTCACAGCGAGGCCTACGCAGCGGGCGAGATTAAACATGGGCCTTTTGCCTTATTAAGTGCCAAGACACCGGTGATAGCGATCGTGATGCAAGATAATTGCCACGACGCGATGCTGACGTCTATTAAAGAAATCAGGGCGCGTGGTTCACCTGTGTTCGCGGTGGTAGAAGACAGTGACGAGTCAATAATAGACCTGGCAGATTATTTAATACCGGTACCTTCAACCCGGGATATTTTTACGCCTTTCATAAATACGGTGGTAATGCAAATGCTGGCCTATTTTACGGCTAAGAAGCGCAACTGTCCGATAGATTTTCCACGTAATCTGGCAAAGAGTGTGACAGTAGAATAGGTGTTTGTGACTATTCTGTAAGAGTATTCGCAGTTTTGTGATGTTTTTGTGATGTTGAGCATGTAGTATATTTCAAGCTAGAGTGTTTACTGCAGTCTACCGAGTCAAGTAAGAACAGGTAAAAACACCCAGAATTAATAGGTTTTTCAGCAGATAATAATATTTTATTAATATTTTATGATTATAATGTTAATAAACAGCCAAAAAGGAATCATAAAATGATGAATTTACACTACAAAAAAGGGCAAAAATGCCTGTATAGTCAGATGTTGTGTCAGGAAGGATATTGTTCTGAATGCATTATTTGTCATTCTATCTCACAGGACAATAATTATATTGAAAATCAATCAATGCCAGTAATACTGAAAAAGAGTGAATCTATGCTGGTGGGGGCAAAGAGCTAATAAAGCCAAAGGCGTAAAAATTAAAGCCGGTCTTTTCGAGGCCGGTTTTTTTATATGTTTCGTACTACGCGTTGCGTCAAATGAAACTGTTACCGAGGTCCTTTAGACATAACGATGAAGGGCAACTATAATGCGGGCATCAGCGGAATTGGACTTTTATGTTTAAAATATAAAACCTGAGTTTAGCATGGTTGGTTATAATAAATCCGGAAAACGTATAAAAGAATAATCCCAAAATCCAGATAAAAACCGGCCCATCAACTAACCCCACATGGAATCGTTTTACATCCACAAAAATAAACCGGCCTGAAATTTCTATACCTTTGCTATTTAAGCATAAAAATAGGCTTTTCATATCTATCGTTCAAGTATATTTAAAGGCAGACCTGGTTGACAATTAAGAGGCTGCAACACATAATAGTTTTGAGGCAATTAGCTTGAAAAATCCATATGTAATATTAGGAATTATACTGGCAATAGTCGGGGCTGTATTAACCCCCGTTTTTTACTTTATATTAAGCTCTATACCTTTAACCGCGTTCGGCCTTTCTACAATTATATTAGGGTTGACTTGCATAGCATTAGCCAATGCACGGCCTTATATTTCTCCTGAGGCCAGCCAAACTTTACTAAGGACAGGTATGGAAAATACCTCCGCTCTTTTAGAAGAGCTAGGGATACAAAATAGAGCTGTTTATCTTCCGTCCAATTTACGAAATGGCCATCCTCAAGCAATAATTCCTTTAGACGAGAATGCCGATCTCAGCCAGATCAAAGACAAAATGCCCGGAAGATTAATTGTGAGATATGGACCTAAAGCTGACGATATGGCTATAGCGGTTACTACCATTGGCAGTATCAATCTGGAGATGCTGGGAAATAAACCAGGACCCAGCGCCGATGAGATAGAGTCCTCTATCACATATATCACGGTGGGAGTCCTGGACATCGCCAATGGTGTGAGAGTCAACATTACAGACTCTAAGATAAACGTTGAGATTTCAGGCGGCAAAATGAGGGCGGATAACACCTGGTATTATCAAAGTCTGGGCAGTCCGCTAGCTTCAATTTCCGCAGCCATTGCCAGTGAAGCCCTGGACAAGCCGGTTAGAATATTAGAAGAGAAACATCAAAACAATAAGGATATTATCAGCCTTGAGGTCTTAGCTTGAGGACTTATAATAAACTAATTGTCGCTCTGGTGATAGCTTTTGGAATAATAAACCCTGTTCTGGCGGCTTTCGGGCAAAAAGACCTGGCGATTTACTTTATTCTGGATGCCATAGCCTTTTTGATAATCACATTACTATTTGTTTATCTGAATCCCAGGGGGCGGACTGCTTTAAATGCCATGAGCGCTGTGATTTTTGCCGGTTTTATGGTGATAGTAGTGATAAAAGTGCTGGAAATCTTGAAATAGTAATTTGAAAATATGCTAAAACGTATATTAATATCCATCATTCTGGCTGTCAGTCTTCTAAGTCTGCTGACCCCGCCAGCGTATGCCGGCGATACCCAGGAGGACCCGGACGCTGTTAAAACGATATTCAGTTATTTGGCCTTGATGATGTTTTATTCGGATTCTCTGGATCCTATCCTGCAGAAAGATATAGAGTCAACAGAAAAGGCGCTTAATAAAATGCCCTTTGTCAATGTTCCTGAAGAGTTGAACCAACCAACGAGCGAGTTCTCAGCATCAGGCATTACGCTCTCACATTCGATAGTAAGTCTATTCAATGTCTGGGAGCAGGAAAATACACTTATCAATCAATATAGATTGGGTGAAGCCAAAACCCTGGGAAAACAAATTAGAGAGGCTCTTCCACAGGCTTACCAACAACTGGCCAAGCTTAAGACAGCAGCTGAGGATACGGGGCTTTACATAAAAGTCAAAACACTAGCGCCTGATAATGCCTTGAGACAGTCTTATGATGAAGTTATGGCTAAAATAGAACAATTAAAATCCATGTTGGACCTATTAGCCCGTCCGTTGATGGATTTACAAGATTTATCTCCCGAACAGTTAAATGATCTATTACGATCCTCCGATCTTAATACACTAGCCGAGATGTTAGGTATTAACGCTGATCAGTTGAATCAGTTAATAAATTCCAACGATATGCAAAGGCTGCTGGATTTGCTAAAGACTGTGAATCCAGAGATATTTCAACAAGTCTTGAAAAAGACTGACCTGATATTGGAAGTACAGCCGACGACGGCTTATGTCGGTGAAACGGTTGATTTTTGGGGATCATTAGCGACTCAAGGAGAGGCCCTGGCGGGGCGCAGCATTGATTTGTTGATCAATAGCAGTGTAAAGATGACACTAGCAACAGATTCAGAAGGTCATTTCCAGGGGACGTTTCAGATACCATACCAATACAACCATACTCTGGAAGTACAAGCTGTTTATTATCCTCAAGCCAAAGACATAGGAATTTATCTGGGCTCAGCCAGCCCTGTGATAAACATGAATATCCTGTATTATGAAGCTAACCTTCTCCTGGAAATAAACAATCCAGCCTACCCTGGCCGCCAGTCTACGCTGACTGCGCGATTCGATTACGGAACGGCCCCGCCGGTTGAGCGGGAGAACTCCGAGCTATATATAGATGATACACTTCTATCACATTTTACAGCCCCGAGCGAGTTTACTCGCAGTATCCAGATTGAATCTACGGCAAAAACAGGCAACCACATAGTGACATTAACGGCGCCAGCTAAAGGCAGGTATGCTCCTGCGTACGCCGATTGCATAATGGACATAAAACTTGCCACAGTGCAGCTGGATATGGGTTTTCCCTGGATAAGCCTGATGCCAGGACATATCGGATTGACAGGGAGGGCCTATTCTGAGTTGGGATCACTGGAAAATGCTGATGTAAATATTACTATGGAGAAGGACTTTCTCATCTGTAACACCGGTCAAAACGGCACAATTGCGACACGGCTGAATTTGGAGCTTGAACTGAGCCTGCTAGGTTCGCGCGCCATGGTTGTTTCCATACAACCGAGGGAACCCTGGAATGCCCCGCTGGTGATAACCCGAAATGTCTTTCTGATCAATTGGGTAGGATTGGGCATACTGTTAGAATTCCTGGCTTTAATGTACGTCACGTTTTTACCGGTAAAGGGTAAAAAGGATATTCGTAAAAAGGTGGTAGATTCCAAGTCGCTAGCGGAGGAGTCATTACAGCCAGAAATTGCGCCAAACTATTCGGTTCTTTTAGCCGAGCAGATGGCAGAAATGCAGGGTGAAGAGGCTAATACGAGGTCAATCGTAAAATGGTACCGGTTAGTTTTCAAATTGGCCCAGAGGACTACAAACTCAATATTGAAACCTCAGCAGACACTGAGGGAATATGCCAAAACGAACAGTCAGAAGCTGGGTCCGATAAGCCGTTATTTTTATGAATTTACCTTGATAATAGAAAAATTGCTTTATTCTAAACATAAACTAGATCATAAAGATATGGAAAAAAGCAAGGAGCTATCCCAGACTATCTACGAGGAGACTAAACATGAAAACGTCTAGTCTGATTATGATAGTCATTGCCATTGTGATAGCGGTCTCTCTAGCCGCTGTCTGGTTTTATCCATCGTTTACTGGTTATATGACAAACAATGCCATGTGGAACGGGATCAAAGCCTTCGCAAAGGAATTCAAGGCTGAAGATGTTGATTCTCTGGATAACCTGGGAGATAAAACCGGCTATAACGTTCTTATTTCTATACCTTATCTACCGTTCAGCGAGAGCGATCTGAGCAATATTAGACAATTTGTTAACAACGGTAATACCCTGATATTGATGGATGACTTCGGTTATGGCAATTCAATCCTGGAACATCTGGATACCCAGATACGTTTTGACCAGAACATAGTTTTAGACCCACTATTTTGTTATAAAAACGCATATTTTCCGCGAATTATCGATTTTTCGGCAGAAATTAAAGGACAGGGAATAACCGCGATAGGTTTTAATCATGCCACTGTTTTAAATCAGGCTAATGAATATCAAATTCTTGCATGGTCTTCCAATTCCAGCTTTCTGGATTTAAACAACAACGGAGTTAAAGATAAGAATGAATCTGCAGGACCTTTTGCGGTAGCCGCAGTCTGCAAATCAGGTAAGGGAACGGTTGAATTGGTGTCTGATCCAAGTCTTATCATTAATACCATGGTAGAGAAAAATGACAATAATCAATTCACCCGATATTTGATAAATAGTAAAGGAAATCCAGATAGTATTATGCTGGACCGCTGTCACCTCAACAAATCCCGTTTAGATATCTATAAAATCAATATGATGCAGCTTAGAACGTACATATCTAATATATATGTAATGATAGGTTTAATAGCCATAGTGTTAATATTAATAACGGTGTTTGTCTCAAAAAAGGGGGAAAACTAATTGACTAGCATTGATTTTGATAAAGCCTCCGAAGTGTATCAAAAAATTATTGGCGAAGTATCCAGGGTGGTAGTCGGCAAGAACGAGATTAAAGAAACCCTGATGCTGGCGTTAATAGCCGGGGGCAATGTATTGATAGAAGGCTCACCGGGAACTGCCAAAACCACCATTTCAAAGAGTTTTGCCCAGGCAATCGGCGGGACTTTCAAAAGAGTGCAATTTACGCCTGATATGATGCCGGCTGATGTAACCGGTTTCTATGCTTACTCAGCGGAAGGGAAGCCCAATTTTATGGAAGGGCCTCTTTTCGCTAATATCGTTTTGGCCGATGAACTCAACCGAACCACCCCCCGCACGCAGTCAGCTCTTCTTGAGGCTATGCAGGAGCATCAGGTTACAGTTGAGAGAAAGACCTTTCAGTTAGCCAGACCTTTTATGGTGATAGCTACCCAAGTGCAAACAGGTGGAGAAGGTACATACCCGTTGACCGATGTACAGATAGACCGTTTCTTGATTCGAGTCTGGAGCCAGTATCCTACCAAGGAAGAAGAGAAGCAAGTTATCAGCAATATTGATAGAATAGATGCACCGGAGATCAAGGTGGTAACCAGCATCGAGGAAATAATCGAAATTCAGGAACTGGCCAAGCAAATACATGTTTCTCCAGATATCGCAGAATACATTGTTTCCATCATACATACTTTACGCGCTGATCCGGATATTTTATCCGGACCCAGCACCAGAAGCAGCATTTCACTTTATAAGTGCGCGAGGGTAATGGCGCTATTCGATGGAAGAGACTATGTTATTCCTGATGATGTTAAACACCTGGCTTTGCCGACACTTGAGCATCGTGTCAGAGTCAGACCGGAAGCCGAGATGGATGACATAACCCCTAAAATAATACTGGATAGAACATTGGAAAAGTTACCGGTGCCCAAATTGGACTTATGATTAGTCAAAAATACTGGCTTATTATTTTAAAAATATACGTCTGCGCAGCCCTGGTTGCCTCAGCTGTATTATCTCCGTTAAATATCTCTTTTGTCCAGATGCTATTACTGGGCATATATCTTTATCAGTGGTGGAGACCACTTTCGGTGATAAGCGAGCTGATGACTCAAATATTGGTCTTCCTGGCCATCGCAATTTTATATTCAAATTTCAACTCCGTCTTTATTATCCCTATTTTATCCTTACCGATATTAGTTCTGTTCACTAATAGTCTGGAAAAGGCAGCTTTAGAAACGCCTTTTCAGGCCACATCAGTAAAGCGCAGTTTGACTTCAACGTCTTTAATATTATGGATAGCCATACTGGTAATAACGGTGGCATCGTTATTCACCGAAAACGTGGCCTTGATGATCGCCTGCCTGATTTTGGTTATTTACTTGCTAACGCTGGAAATCTACGTTTACTTCAAATTTTTGCAGAAACCGGTACAAGAAGAGCAAATTCAATTACGTATTGTGGCAGGCAAAGAGGGTACGGCTCAGATTACTCTCAAGTCATTATGCAAGATCGGAGGACGTCTTTTTATTGAATCGGAAGAAGACTGGATAAAAGTAACCCCTGTTCATCTTTCATTAAAGAAACAGGCAGCATATTTCAAAGTATCTTTAACACCCTCTCTTTCAGGTCCTTTGACAGTCAAATTTACAGCTAAGACGATAGACCGCTGGGGACTATCACAAAATATATTTGAAATAGAACCGATCCAATTACTCATTATCCCACGTGCTAAATACGGCGCCTGGCTGGCCCAGAAGTATTTGGCCGGAACAAAACCCGGATCGCTACCCTTACTCTCCAGTGTGGGGACAACCAATGTTCAGCAGGGTCTAAGACAAGGAATAGAATACTATGGAAATCGCCTGTATCAGCCAGGAGATAGTTTAAAGCAAATCGATTGGAAACACTCATTTAAATATGATGAACTAATAAGCAAAGAATTTACTGAATTCCACGGTCAACCGGCGATTGTTCTAGTTAACCTGGTGGCTGGAAACGCTGAGGAAGCCGATATACTAGCCTATAATATAATCATCTCCGCGTTGACACTGGGACAAGAAGGTGTGCCAACGGCAATCGCAGCCTATAACCGGGAAAAGGTGATCGATTCAACCGGTGTTCTTACCGCTATCCCCCTGGTTATCCGCTCTATGCAATTGGTGAAAGAGATCGTTATTCAATCTGATCAGATCAGGTATCTTAATCCTCCGGATGTACTGAAATTAAGATCTAATATAAAACGCATCAGTCAATCCAATAATAAACCTGCTCAGATATTAAAAGAAATACTGCAAATAGAGTATAAGGTTTTAAGCAATCAAGCTAAAGAAAACCCCTCCACAGAAGCTTTGAACATTGTGAAGTCTAAAGTAAATGAGCGGTTTAGCGTAGTAGTCATCTCAAGACGAAACCACGACGCTGAGGCATTGGCTTTAAATTCTTACGCGCTTACACAAAAAGGGAATGCCGTGATCAATATCTAATTCCAATATGTTTAAAGTCGATCATCAGGATAATATTAAAATGTTTATTTTTGGACATACCGGTATTACCATTGGAACTGCGTTAGTAATAAGCGGAATGGCGGCAGCTACTCACAGGCCTGATGATCTAAAGGTAAAACAACTGAAATCCAATTCCAGGCCGGCCGAAATTGAAAAAGAGAAAGGGAAACAGTCTTTTTGGGTTGAGGGGCTGGAGTATCTCAGCAATTTCATGGATATCAGATTATTAGCAGTAGGCTCAATGCTGCCGGATATCATTGATAAACCGTTGGGAATGATATTAAGCGAAAGCGGCAGAACTTATACCCATACGCTGATTATTACTCTGATTGCCTGTGGATTGGGACTCTACCTCTATAAATGGGGTAAAAAGGTTTGGTTCTTGACCTTGAGCATGGGCATGATCAGTCATCTGGTCCTGGACCAGATGTGGCAAACCCCACATACCTTGTTATGGCCCTTATCAGGGTGGACCTTTCCCAGGGTATCAGAAGCCCACTGGCTAAAAGAATGGTTATTTACCCTGGTCCACAATCCTGAAGTATATATATCAGAAGCTGTGGGCCTAGTGGTTCTAGCAAGCGTCTCAATTCTGCTGATAAGAAGACATAAATTTATGAAATTGTTTTTGCATGGAAAAGTGCAGTCAGATAAATAGCGGCTATGTTAATCTGGCTGCACTTCAGATATTTATTTTCTTTTGAGATATTTTATACATAAAATAACACAGGCCAATATGACAAGCAGGCCTATAACAATAAATATCCACCAATTTTGAAATATACCGCCGGAAGTTTGAGCTACCTGGAAAGTAGCCGAAATCCCGTTTATGTTCACCGTATGTTGGCCGAGAGAGGCATTAAAAACGTTAAAAGTCACAACCTGTTTTGCACCAGAGCTTAAAGCGACCTCTTTAGTCTCAATAATAGATGAATCCAAAGCTAATTTTAATAAACAGGTGGCGGATTTTTGGCTAATATTGGTTACTGTAACATCCACCCGTGCAGTTTTTCCGAATTTAACATTAACAGGGGTAATATGCAAATCGGAAAAGGAAAAATCCGAGGTGTCAGATACTGTTGTGGAATTGGGTGTTTGAGTGGAAGAAGAACTTTCTATAGAAAGAAGTCCAGCCTGGCTACCCAGGCTAAGGGT
>Ga0153915_10007591_pt1 | contig 10241 bp, 8 predicted proteins | sample Opewatmetagenome_2_FD_107003 | JGI IMG/M metagenome (GOLD analysis project Ga0153915, IMG submission 107003) | Freshwater wetland microbial communities from Ohio, USA - Open water 3 Core 3 Depth 3 metaG | ecosystem: Environmental > Aquatic > Freshwater > Wetlands | place: USA: Ohio, Lake Erie... | reverse complement strand
TGGGGGTCCTTGAGATCGAGTGTGACGTTGTGCGAAGGCACGAGCCCATGGGCGAGCGCAGCGGCCACGATATGCGCTTTGGCGCGCGAAAGCAGTCGGTGCTCGAACTGCAAGGGCGAGCGCATGGCCGCGGCGGGAATCGCGCCGTGATGTGCGGATATGAAATCCATAAGCCCGAAGTCAAGCGTTTCCAGGCCGGGCAGGGCTGCGATATCGTTGATCTCGCGCAGCGCACCGTGGGTTTCTATCAGTACGTGAACCGGAATCGCGCGCTGCAGGTTGTGCCGCGAGGCGGTGCGCTCGACGACTTCCATCACCTGGATCGTCTCGCGCGCCGAGCGCACTTTCGGAATGGTCAGATACGCGAGAGCGGCGCCCGCTCCGCCGACGAGGATGTCGATGTCCTGCTTCCAGCAAGAGTGGCTGGCATCGTGGATGCGGGCGCCTGCCCTGCCGTGGCGGTTTGAAGGACCGGTCAGCACACGCACCACCATTTCCGCGTGCTCCTTCTCCCGCCCCGGCCGGGCGCCGTCCTCGCAGTCGCAGCTTATGTCGAAAACCGGCCCGAGCCGCGCCTGCAGTTCCAGCGCCTTGTGCATGCGTTCTTCGCTGCCCGCGAAATGCTCGCACGCGCACAGCGCGGGGAATCTCTTCTCGCCCCCGAACAGCGCCTCTCGTGGATGAGCGGGCGCGCTCACGCGGGTCAGGCGTTCATCAGCCCACCAGGTGCTTCACGCCGTCGCGTTCGTCCTGCAGTTCCTTGAGCGTGGCGTTCATCTTTTCGCGGCTGAACGCATCGATCTCCAGACCCTGGACCCTCTGGTACTTGCCGTTCGCGCAAGTGACCGGCACCCCGTACATGATTCCATCGGGGATGCCGTACGAGCCGTCCGAAGGAACGCCCATCGTGACCCATTTGCCGCTGCTGCCCGCTACCCAGTCGCGCATGTGATCGATGGCGGCGTTGGCAGCGCTGGCAGCCGAGGACAGCCCGCGCGCCTCGATGATCGCGGCGCCGCGCTTGCCCACGGTGGGGATGAATACCTCGCGGTACCACTTTTCGTCGTTCACCACTTTGGGTGCCGGCTGGCCGCCGATGGTGGCAAAGCGGTAATCGGGATACATGCTGGGGGAATGGTTGCCCCACACGATCATTTTTTCCATCGACTCCACCGGTTTGCCGGTCTTCGCGGCGAGTTGCGAGAGCGAGCGGTTGTGATCCAGGCGCAGCATGGCGGTGAAGTTTTCACGCGCCAGATCGGGCGCCGACTTCATGGCGATATAGGCGTTGGTGTTGGCCGGATTGCCGACCACGAGCACCTTCACCGATCGCTTGGCGACTTCGTTCAGCGCCTTGCCCTGTACGGTAAAGATCGCCCCGTTCGCTTCCAGCAGGTCCTTGCGCTCCATGCCCTTCGTGCGCGGGCGTGCGCCGACCAGCACCGCGAGGTCGACGTCTTTGAACGCCACTTTGGCATCGCTCGCGGCGCTCATGCCGGCGAGCAACGGAAAGGCGCAGTCCTCGAGTTCCATCATCACGCCCTTGAGCGCGTTCTGGGCCTTGTCGTCCGGTATCTCCAGCAGTTGCAGGACCACCGGCTGATCCTTGCCGAGCATTTCTCCGGCTGCGATGCGGAACAGCAGCGAATAACCGATCTGGCCGGCTGCGCCGGTGACTGCGACACGTAGGGGGGACTTGGCCATGGGAGAACTCCGTTAGTTGGCTTGTTGTGAGGCTTGCATGGAAGTGGCGAATTAGAAGTGTGGGCGCAAGGCGTGCCGGGAAGCGCGCTCCCGGCGATCCCGCATCGCAAGGCGCAAACGGGGAAATTTTATCAGGCCAGCCGCCGCGGCGGGACTGGCTGGCGCCGCGCTCGTTAGCGACAACGTTAATGCATCGCTGTATAATCCCGCCGTTGTATGTTTTTCGTTGTATGTTTTTTAAATAAATAAAGCCGGCCGCCGGTGCACCCCGCGAAAGAGCCGATAAATGACAGAACTCACGCTCAAGAAAAGACGCCCGCTCTGGTATAACCTCAGTCCCCTCAATCTGCCCCTCCCGGGGTTGGTCTCGATTTTCCACCGCGTCAGCGGTGTCGCCCTGTTCGTAGGGGTCCCCTGGCTGCTGTACCTGCTCGAAGCCAGCCTTTCCTCGCCCGAGTCGTTCGAGAGCTTCAAGGCCGCCGTTTCCCATCCGTTCGCGAAGCTCTGCCTGATCGTCCTCGCGTGGTCTTACCTGCACCACTTCTGCGCCGGCATCCGCTACCTCGCCATGGACATCCACTGGGCCGCGGAGCTGTCGGCCGCCCGCAAGACGGGCGGAACGGTGTTCGTGGTAAGTCTCATCCTGACCCTGATCTTTGCGGTGGCGATATGGTGAACCGGAACCTGGTAGGGGCCCATTACGGGCTGGGAAGCTGGATGATCCAGCGCATGTCCGCGGTCATCATGGCGCTCTATACGCTCGTCGTGATCGTCGTGTTCCTGGTGGCGCCGCCCTCGACGCATTCCGCGTGGAAGGCGCTCTTCGCCCAGGGATGGATGCGGGCTGCAACGCTGCTTTTCCTCGCCAGCCTGCTGCTGCATGCCTGGGTCGGCATGCGAGATGTCTACATGGATTATGTCAAGCCGATAGGCCTGCGCCTCACCTTCGAGGTGGCCACCATTCTGTTGCTGGTGGTCTACGCGGCCTGGGCGGCGCAGATCCTTTGGCGCGTGTAGCGGGGATGCTTACGTTTTCGGGCTGCCGCGCGCAGCCCGACTCTGGCGAGCAGCCATAGCCAACAGGGAGGTTAGGTGAGTATCAGCGTTCGCAAGTTCGATGCCGTCGTGGTCGGGGCCGGAGGAGCCGGTTTGCGGGCCGCGCTCGAGTTGTCCGAGGCGGGCCTCAAGGTCGCAGTCCTGTCCAAGGTGTTTCCCACCCGTTCGCATACCGTTGCCGCCCAGGGCGGCGTGGGTGCGGCGCTCGGCAACATGGGCGAGGACAACTGGCTCTGGCACATGTACGACACCATCAAGGGCTCGGACTGGATGGGCGACCAGGACTCGATCGAGTTCCTGGTCCGGGAAGCGCCGCAAGTCGTCTATGAACTCGAGCATTACGGCATGCCGTTCGACCGCAACGAGGACGGCACCATCTACCAGCGTCCCTTCGGCGGGCACTCGATGAACTTCGGCGAGCGGCCGGTGCAACGCGCCTGCTGCGCGGCAGACCGTACGGGCCACGCGATGGTGCACGCGCTGTACCAGCGAAACGTGCGCGCGCACACCCAGTTTTTCGTCGAATGGATGGCGCTCGATCTGATCCGCGATTCCAGCGGGCAGGTCCTCGGCGTGACCGCGCTGGAAATGGAGACCGGTGAAGTTTCGCTGCTGCACTCGCGGGCGACGCTGTTCGCCACGGGCGGATCCGCGCGTATCTTCGCCTCGACCACCAATGCCTATATCAATACCGGCGACGGCCTGGGGATGTGCGCGCGTGCCGGAGTCCCGCTGCAGGACCTGGAGTTCTGGCAATTCCATCCGACCGGGTTGGCGGGCGCGGGCGTGCTGATCACCGAGGCGGTGCGCGGTGAGGGCGGGTACCTGCTCAACAAGGGCGGCGAGCGCTTCATGGAGCGCTATGCGCCAAACCTCAAGGACCTCGCCAGCCGCGACGTCGTGTCGCGTGCGATGGCCACCGAGATCAAGGAAGGGCGCGGCGCCGGAAAGAACGGCGATTATCTGCTGCTCAAGCTGGACCACCTGGGCGCCGAGATGATCGAAAAGCGCCTGCCGGGAATCCGCGAAATCTCGATGAAGTTCGTCGACGTCGATCCCATCAAGGAACCGATTCCGGTGGTGCCGACGGCGCATTACCAGATGGGCGGTATTCCGACCAATTACCTGGGCGAGGTGATCGCCCCCAAGGGCGGCGACCTGCGAAGCGTGGTGCCGGGGTTCTACGCCGCGGGAGAGTGCGGTTGCGCTTCGGTGCACGGCGCGAACCGCCTTGGAACCAATTCGCTCACGGACCTGCTCGTGTTCGGCAAGTCGTCCGGCAAATCGATGGTGAAGTTCCTCGCCGAAAACCCGGGCCACAAGGACGTTCCCAAGGACGCGGCAGAGCGCTCGCTTGCGCGGCTTGCACGCCTGGAGGGACAGAAGGGCGGGGAACCCGTCTACGAGGTGGCCCGCGACATGCGCCGCACCATGCAGCTGCATTGCGGCGTGTTCCGCTTTCCCGATCTGCTCGCCGAGGGGGTCAAGAAGATACGCGAGGTGGCCGACCGCGCGACCCGCACCGAGATCAAGGACAAGTCCAAGGTCTTCAACACCGCGCGCGTGGAAGCGCTGGAACTCGACAACCTGATCGAAGTCGCGCGCGCCTCGCTTGTTTCGGCGCAGGCACGGCAGGAATCCCGCGGCGCCCACGATCGGGCCGATTTCCCGCAGCGCGACGACGCTAACTGGCTCAAGCACACGCTGTGGTTCAAAGACGGGGATCGGCTGCAGTACAAGCCGGTGACCCTGAAGCCTCTGACGGCCGAGACCATCGAGCCGAAGGTGCGCACTTACTAAGTTCAACCGGTTCAGATTCCTCGAGGATTTCAATGCACTTCCGCATTTTCCGCTACGACCCGGACAAGGACGAGAAGCCCTACATGCAGGACTACCAGGTTGCGCTCGAGCCTTCCGATGTGATGCTGCTCGATGCTCTGGTCCGCATCAAGGAGCAGGACGACACGTTGTCGCTGCGCCGCTCCTGCCGCGAAGGGGTGTGCGGCTCGGACGCGATGAACATCAACGGCAAGAATGGGCTCGCGTGCGTCACCAAGCTTACCGAAGTCAAGGAGCCGGTGGAACTGCGGCCCCTTCCGGGGCTTCCGGTGGTCCGCGACCTGATCGTCGACATGACGCAGTTCTTCAACCAGTACCATTCCATCAAGCCGTACCTGATCAATAACGATCCGGAACCAGACCGCGAACGGCTGCAGTCGCCGGAAGACCGCGAGGAGCTGAACGGCCTGTACGAATGCATCCTGTGCGCCTGTTGCTCGACCGCCTGCCCGTCGTTCTGGTGGAATCCGGACAAGTTCGTTGGCCCCGCGGGCCTGCTCCAGGCCTACCGCTTCATCGCGGATACCCGCGACAAGGCGGTCAATGAGCGCCTGGACGAACTGATCGACCCGTACCGGCTGTTCCGCTGCCACACCATCATGAACTGCGCCGACGTGTGCCCGAAGGGCCTCAATCCCGCTATCGCCATCGGCAAGATCAGGTCGATGCTAGCCAAGCGCGTGATCTAGGGGGGCACGTGCTGCAGCAGTCGGAACTCAACCGGTTGCGCTGGCAATGCCGGCGTGGGATGCTGGAGAATGACCTGGTGCTCGAGCAGTTCATGGAACGACATGGCTCGGCTCTGGAGGGGGAGCGGCTGGCGGCCTTCAAGCGTCTGCTGGACTACAGCGACGCAGATTTGTGGGAATTGGTGTGCGGTCGCAGGACCGCGCAGGATCGGGCCGAAGCCGAAGTAGCGCGCCTGCTCCAGGCTTGCACTTTGAAGGGCCTACAGGAGAAAACATGAGCTCGAACAAGAAAGCGATGCTGACCTACGGCGATGGCAAGACCGTCGATTTTCCCGTAATGGACGGCACCATAGGGCCGCAGGTAGTCGACATCCGTTCCCTGTACGGCAAGAGCGGGATGTTTACCTACGATCCCGGCTTCCTGTCCACGGCGAGCTGCAGTTCCAAGATCACCTACATCGACGGCGACGAAGGGGTGCTGCTCTATCGCGGCTACCCGATCGAGCAGCTGGCGGCCCATTGCGACTATCTCGAGGTCTGCTACCTGCTGCTCAAGGGGGAACTGCCCACGCCGGCGCAGAAAAAGGAATTCGTGAGCGCGGTCACCAACCACACCATGGTGAACGAGCAGATGCAGTTCTTCATGCGCGGATTCCGGCGCGACGCGCATCCCATGGCCGTGCTTACGGGTCTGGTGGGCGCGATATCCGCCTTCTATCACGACTCGCTCGACATCACCAACGCACACGATCGCGAGATCTCGGCGCTGCGCCTGATCGCAAAGATGCCCACGCTGGTGGCCATGTCGTACAAGTATTCGCTGGGCCAGCCTTATATCTACCCCAAGAACGACCTGTCGTACACGGCCAACTTCGTGCGCATGATGTTCGCCACGCCGTGCGAGGAGTACAAGGTCAACGACACGCTGGTCCGGGCGATAGACCGTATTTTCATTCTGCATGCCGACCACGAGCAGAACGCCTCCACGTCGACCGTTCGACTGTGCGGGTCCTCGGGGACCAATCCATTCGCGGCAATTGCCGCGGGCGTCGCGTGCTTGTGGGGCCCGGCGCATGGGGGCGCCAACGAAGCATGCCTCAACATGCTGCAGCAGCTCCAGGCGCAGGGCGGCGTGGCGAAGCTCGGAGAGTTCGTCGCCAAGGTGAAGGATCCAAACTCCGGCGCGCGCCTGATGGGATTCGGACACCGCGTGTACAAGAACTACGATCCGCGCGCGAAGCTCATGCGGGAAACGTGCTACGAAGTGCTCGGCGAGCTCGGCCTCTCGGACGACCCTCTGTTCAAGCTGGCCATGGCGCTGGAGAAAGTGGCGCTCGAGGACGACTACTTCGTGAAGCGCAAGCTTTATCCGAACGTCGACTACTACTCCGGCATTGTGCAGAAGGCGCTTGGCATTCCGGTGGCCATGTTCACCGGCATCTTCGCGCTCGCCCGCACCGTGGGCTGGATCGCGCAGTGGCAGGAAATGATCACCGATCCGGAATACAAGATCGGCCGTCCGCGCCAGCTCTACAACGGCGCGCCGCGCCGCGATGTCGTTCCGATTTCGAAGCGCCGCTAGCCGCTGATCGAAAGCGCTTCCACGAAGTAACGCCTCCTGCCGGATCCGGCAGGCAGGTGCGGGAGGATCGAAACAACTGCAGCCGGGGTGCATCGCCGCCGCGGCCGCGGATTTTTTCCTGGAGCCCGCACGATGTCCCTCATGAAGGAATTCCTCGATACCTCGTATCTCTTCGGGGGCAATGCGCCCTTCGTCGAGGAGCTGTACGAATCGTATCTCGACAACCCGCAGTCTGTACCCGAGCAGTGGCGCAACTACTTCGACCGCTTGCAAGTCGCCTCGGGCTTTGACGGTCGCGACATAGCGCATGCCCCGGTGGTGGAGGCGTTCGCGCAGCGGGCGAGGCAGGGCAGACTGCGCGGCGAAACCACTCTCGGCCTGGCGGGGGTCGAACGCAAACAGGTCTACGTGCTGATGCTGATCGAGGCCTACCGGGCGATGGGAAGCCGCTGGGCCGAGCTCGATCCGCTGAAACGCCAGCCCCGCCCGCAGGTGCCCGAACTCGAGCCGGCTTTCTACGACCTGACCGAAGCCGATCTCGAAACCGTCTTCAACACCGGCTCGCTGGTGGGGCCGGAGCGCGCGAGCCTGCGGGAGATCCTGCAGCGGCTGCGCGACACGTATTGCGGGTCGATCGGCGTCGAGTACATGTACGTTTCGAACATGTCGCAGAGGCGCTGGATCCAGCAGCGCATAGAGGCGGCGCGCGGCCGGCCGAATTTTTCTCCCGCTGTGAAAAAGCGCCTGCTCGAGCGCCTCACCGCGGCGGAAACGCTGGAAAAGCACCTCCATACCCGCTACGTGGGGCAAAAGCGCTTCTCGCTGGAGGGCGGCGAGACGCTGATCCCTTGCATGGACGAGATCGTGCACCGCGCCGGGAGCTTCGGCGTGGAGGAGATCGTGATCGGCATGTCTCATCGCGGAAGGCTGAACGTGCTGGTCAACACGCTCGGCAAGTCGCCGCAGGAGCTCTTCTCGGAGTTCGAAGGCAAGCATGCCGCGGCGGAGGAGCCTTCCTTCACGGGCGACGTGAAATACCACAACGGCTTTTCCTCGGATGTCTCCACACCGGGCGGCCCCATCCACCTCAGCATGGCCTTCAATCCTTCGCACCTGGAAATCGTCGATCCGGTGGTGGTCGGCTCGGTGCGCGCGCGCCAGCACCGGCGCAAGGACCGTTCCGGGGACAAGGTAATGTCGCTGCTCGTGCATGGGGACGCCGCCTTCGCCGGCCAAGGCGTCGTGATGGAGACGCTCAACCTGGCCCAGACGCGCGGCTACGGCGTCGGCGGCACCGTGCACATCATCGTCAACAACCAGATCGGCTTCACCACTTCCGATCCGCGCGACGCGCGCTCGACGCTGTACTGCACCGACGTCGCGAAAATGATCGAGGCGCCGATCTTCCACGTGAACGCGGACGATCCCGAGGCGGCGCTTTTCGTGACCCAGCTGGCGGTGGACTTCCGCAAGGAGTTCAAGAAAGACGCGCTCATCGACCTGGTGTGTTTTCGCAGGCTTGGGCACAACGAACAGGACGAGCCCTTCGTCACCCAGCCTCTCATGTACAAGAAGATCGCGCAGCACCAGGGAACGCGCCGGCTCTATTCCGACAAGCTGGTAGCGCAAGGGGTGATCGGGCCCGCGGACCCGGATCAGCTGGTGAAGGATTACCGGCAGGCGCTGGACGAGGGGCGCTCGACCTCGAGCCCGGTCCTGTCCAATTTCCGCCGCATGCACGCGGTCGACTGGACGCCATACCTGGGCGCCAAATGGACCGATCACGCGGATACCTCGGTGCCGCTCGAGGAGCTGGAGCGCCTGGGGGCTAGGATCGGGCAGGTGCCCGAGGGGTTCAAGCTGCATCCTTCGGTGGAGCGGGTGATGCAGGCGCGTCGCGACATGGCGCAGGGCAAGCGCATGCTCGACTGGGGCATGGCCGAAAGCCTTGCGTATGCGAGCCTGCTGGTGAACGGCTTCGGCGTTCGCCTGTCCGGCCAGGACACGGCCCGCGGGACCTTCGCACACCGGCACGCGGTGCTGCACGACCAGAATCGGGAACGCTGGGACTCCGGCATCTATGTCCCCCTGCAGCACCTCGCAGAGAACCAGTCCGATTTCGTTGTCATAGATTCGGTGCTGTCCGAAGAGGCCGTGCTCGCGTTCGAATACGGCTACGCGTGCGCGGAGCCGAACGAGCTGGTCATCTGGGAAGCGCAGTTCGGAGATTTCGCGAACGGCGCGCAAGTGGTGATTGACCAGTTCATCGCCGCCGGAGAGGCAAAGTGGGGCCGCATGTGCGGGCTGGCGATGTTCCTGCCGCACGGGTACGAGGGCCAGGGCGCGGAGCACAGCTCGGCGCGGCTGGAGCGCTTCCTGCAGCTGTGCGCACAGCACAACATGCAGGTCTGCGTACCCTCGTCGCCGGCGCAGATGTTCCACCTGCTGCGCCGCCAGATGCTGCGCAACTTCAGGAAACCGCTTGTGGTGTTAACGCCCAAGTCGCTGCTGAGGAAACCCGAGGCCTCCTCGGGGCTCAACGAGCTGGCGAAAGGCGAGTTCAAGACCGTGATCGGCGAAGTGGACGCGCTCGAGGCGAAGGACGTTACCCGCATCGTCGCTTGTTCGGGCAAGGTGTACTACGACCTCCTGGCGGCCCGGCGGGAGCGGCGCCTGGACAAGGTCGCGATCATCAGGCTCGAGCAGCTCTACCCGTTTCCGCACAAGCCGTTCTCCGCCGAGATCAAGCGCTACGCCGGCGCGCGGGAAGTGGTCTGGTGCCAGGAGGAGCCGCAGAACCAGGGTGCGTGGTACGGGATCCAGCATTACCTGGTCGAGAACATGCGGGCAGACCAGAAGCTTTTCTGCGCCAGCCGGCTTTCGGCAGCAGCTCCGGCGGGCGGGTCGCTCGCCCGGCACAACGAGCGCCAGAAGAAGCTGATCGAAACGGCGTTCGGCAGGTTCAAATAGGATTCATCGCAACGATTTATAAACGATGATATAAAAAGGGGCCGGGGATACCGGCCCGCGGTCCGGCGCGATACGCGCTCGAGTTTTTGCAGTACGTCCGGCAAGGCAGAGCCGAGCCAGGCGAAAAAACCGAACGGAGCGACTCAAATGCAGATCGAAGTCAAGGTTCCACAGCTCTCGGAATCCGTTTCCGAAGCCACCCTGCTTTCCTGGCACAAGAAGGAAGGCGAGGCGGTCAAGCGCGACGAAAACCTGGTGGATATCGAGACCGATAAGGTGGTGCTCGAGCTGCCTGCTCCCGCGGACGGCGTCATCACCAAAATACTGAAAGCGGACGGCAGCTCCGTGGCCGCGGCCGAGGTCATCGCCACCTTGGATACCGAGGCAAAGCCCAGCGCCCC
>Ga0153915_10007590_pt1 | contig 10241 bp, 9 predicted proteins | sample Opewatmetagenome_2_FD_107003 | JGI IMG/M metagenome (GOLD analysis project Ga0153915, IMG submission 107003) | Freshwater wetland microbial communities from Ohio, USA - Open water 3 Core 3 Depth 3 metaG | ecosystem: Environmental > Aquatic > Freshwater > Wetlands | place: USA: Ohio, Lake Erie... | reverse complement strand
TTTTCCTGATATGCCGCATCCACCACACGACCAACTAAACTGGGACGAGATGTCCATCCGGGACATTCTCGAATTGGCGATTGCTGACGAGGAAGAGGCGCGAGAGTACTATCGCCACGCTGCGGGTCTCACGGGTGATGTGCAGACTCGTCGCGTTCTGCTGGGACTTGCTGACATGGAGCAAGGGCATGCGGAGACTCTCCGCAAAGAGTTGGAAGAGCTGAGGCTCCAGCAGGATCTCGAAGCTGGCATCGCAGACTGATCATTGCCGGTGCTGTCCAGATGGACACGCCGTGCCAGTGAAGTGGTGTCTTACTTTCTTGCGAAAGGAGGGACCATGAAGCCGGCACCGTTACAGATTGCGACGATCGTACTGCTTACCGTAACGGGCACAATAGGGGCCATTGTTGCGGGTCTGTGTGTCTATGGCAGTGAGGTGTTTAATGTTGCCAGCCCCGGCTTTTCCTTCGTTTCATTTGGCTTCAGCGGGGCTCTGATCTTTGCATTCTACCACGTTCGAGGACTGTCCGAGTCCATCACCGCTGCGGTTGTAGTGAGCGCGGTACAGTTTGTCGCTGTATCGCAATTCATCACCATGCTGCGGGCTATCCTCTTCTCCTTTGGTCTCAACATTCCGGTGATCGGACTCGCGTTCGTGTTTGAACGCAAGCTTGCGCCGCACGCCCGGTGGAAATTCATCGTAGTTGGCCTCACCTATGGCGCGATGTTTGTTGTGTTGACCCTGCTCGTCGATCTCCTGTCGGGGGGCGCCGGACTGCCCGCCACGCTGTTTCGCGAAAATCTATATCTTGGACTGCTGCTCGGCACCGGGCTTGGCCTCGGAATCGAAGGTGGAGAGGCAATGGTTCACTCGTTGGAAATGCCTAAGACAAAAGAACGTCGCGCCTGAGCCTGACTTGCGACACAAGAAGTTCTGTTTCATAGTTGGCACACCGAGAAGGTAATGAGCAAGTATAAAATCGCCTGGCTGCCCGGAGACGGCATTGGCAAGGATGTCATGGATGCCACCCGGATTGTGTTGGATAAGATCCAACTCGACGCGGAGTACATTCACGGGGATATCGGATGGGAGTTCTGGTGTAAGGAAGGGGACGCACTTCCGCAGCGCACCATCACCCTGTTGAAAAATGTGAACGCTGCCATGTTCGGCGCGATTACCTCGAAGCCTGTCAAGGCCGCTGAGGCCGAACTTGTCCCCGAACTGAAGGGGAAGGGACTGATCTATCGTTCTCCGATCGTGCGCATGAGACAGATGTTTGATCTCTACGTCTGCCTTCGCCCGTGCAGAGCGTATCCGGGTAATCCATTGAATTTCAGGGATGATATCGACCTTGTCGTATTTCGTGAGAATACAGAGGATCTCTACGCGGGAGTGGAGTTCAACCCGGTTCCCCAGGAACTTGCCGATGTTCTCGGAAGGCTGTCCAAGCCGTTCCATGTCTTTAAGGGGCTTGCCGGTGATCAGTACGCGATCTCCTGCAAGGTAAATACCAAAAAGGGATCCGATCGCATCGTCCGTGCAGCCTTTGAGTTTGCGAGAGGGCATAACCGCAGAAAAGTCACCATCGTGCACAAGGCGAATGTCGTCCGGGCCACCGACGGGCTCTTTCTTGACGAGGCCAAACGTGTTGCGCGGGAGTTTCCCGGGATTCAGGTCGATGACGCCAACGTCGATGCGATCTGCATGTGGCTGTTGAAAAATCCCCACAGCTACGACGTCCTTGTGGCGCCGAATCTCTATGGCGATATCATTTCTGATCTCGCCGCACAAATGGTCGGAGGACTCGGCTTTGGGTGCTCTGGAAACATCGGTCACCGTCTTGCTGTGTTTGAGCCGTCCCATGGTTCAGCACCGAAGTACGCGGGACAATGCAAGGTCAACCCAATTGCCACCATCCTGGCGGGAAAGATGATGCTTGATTGGCTCGGCGAGATAGAGAAGGGGGCGCGGCTGGAGCGCGCTGTGGCAGCGGTAATTAAGGATGGAAACGTGCGAACGTACGATATGGGTGGCACGGCGTCCACGGTCGATATTGCCAATGCAATCGCCAACAAACTCTGACGTATGAGACAATTGATACTTCATGAAGTCGGATTGCGAGATGGTCTTCAGATGGAAAAGTTGACCGTTCCGCTCGAACAGAAACTGCGCTGGATTCACTCCATTGCAGGATCCGGAATCGATATCATTCAGGTAGGTTCGTTTGTACATCCCACCAAGGTCCCGCAAATGGCAGATACCGATCAGCTCTTCAGAGAACTGACGGCGCCGGATGCCAAACTACCCAATGTCGTTCTCTCAGGACTCGTGCTGAATGAGAAGGGCCTCGAACGCGGGTTCGCATGTGGTGTGGAGATGTTCTGCATGGGAGTGTCTGCAAGCGAGACTCATAGTCGGAAGAATACCGGAATGTCGGTGGGGGAGGCAACCTCGCGTATCATTGCTATGGCGAGAGAGGCGGAGAAGGCCAGAAGGAATGTTCAGGTCTCGGTTCAGTCGGCTTTCGGATGCGGGTATGAAGGAAGCGTTCCCCCCGAGCGGGTCATCGGTATCGTAAGGCAATACCTGGAGGCAGGATTGAGGAAGATCAGCCTTGCGGATACCGCGGGACATGCAACGCCTGATCAGGTTGAACGACTGTACGAGGCTGTACTGTCACTGGACGAGACAGTGGAGTGCGCGTGTCACTTTCACAATACGTACGGGTTGGCACTTGCGAACTGTTACGCGGCAATGCGGGCCGGGGTACAATCCTTTGAGGCAAGTGTTGCCGGGCTCGGGGGATGTCCATTCACAAAAATCTCCGGCGGAAACGTGTCAACAGAAGACTTCGTGCATATGCTTCACCGCATGGGTTGGAGGAGAGATGTTCGCCTTGATCCGCTTCTCGATGTTGCTCGGGACGTCAGCAGGTTTTTTGGCCGCGAGATGAACGGGGTGGTGTACCGTACGGGGCCGATTGCAACCATGATGAATGAAACTACATGAAGAACCAGATCCTCAAGGGGGTCCGCGTCCTGGACCTGACCAATGTTCTATCGGGGCCGTTCGCGACACTCCACCTCGCGCTCTTAGGTGCCGAAGTCATCAAAGTGGAGAATCCCAAGGACGGCGATCTTGCACGGAAACTTGGCTGTGTTCCGAAATACAACGCCAAGCTCATGGGCACGAGTTTCCTCGCTCAGAACGCGAACAAGAAATCGCTCACCTTGAACCTTAAAGCCACAGAAGGGAAGGAGATCTTCAAGCGGCTGGTGAAGGAATCCGACGTAGTTGTGGAGAATTTCCGGCCCGACGTAATGACGCGGCTGGGGTTATCGTACGACGTATTGAGGGAGATTAATCCTCGCCTTGTGTACTGTGCCATCTCCGGGTTCGGTCAGACTGGCCCCGATGCCCTGAAGCCGGCCTACGACCAGATCATCCAGGGGCTGAGCGGAGAAATGGCAATCAACGGCGACGAACGGCTTAACCCGCTGCGGGCTGGCTTTCCCGTGTGTGACACGGTCGGGGGGCTCAACGCCGCATTTGCAGTTATGGCAGCTCTCTTTTATCGGGACCGGACCGGCGAAGGACAGTTCATTGATGTGGCTCTGCTCGATTCGATCATGCCGTTGATGGGATGGGTTGTGGCGAACCTCCTGATCGGCGGCCAAGTACCAGTTTTGATGGGGAATGACAACTTTACGGCTGCTCCTTCCGGGACCTTCAGGACGAAAGACGGTTATATCAATATCGCCGCGAATAAACAGGAGCAGTGGGAAGCAGTGACGGACGTGCTTGGAGTCTCGGAGCTGAAATCTGACCCACGGTTTCAGGAACGGGATACCAGAAAGAAGAACCGGAAATTGTTGACACCATTGCTGGAGACAAGCCTGGAGAAACGCGAAACGGCGTACTGGGTGGAGGAACTCAATCGTCACGATGTACCGTCTGGCGCAATCTTGTCTCTGGAAGCGGCAATTTCACAGGAACAGGTGGCCCACCGTGAAACGCTGCACTCAGTTGCCGTGGACGGTATCGGAGAAGTGAGACTGTTCAATCTGACAGCAAAATTTGAGAAAACGCCGGGGGTTGTACAAACGCCCCCGCCAACGCTCGGCCAGCATACAGCAGAAGTGCTTCAATCTGCGGGGTACTCGGCCGAGGAAATCAGAGCCTTCGGAGAAAGAGGAGTAATCTAGCATTCACGACTCTGCGAACGGGACGGTTTGATTATGGGAATGACTGTTGTTGAGAAAATTCTTGGACGGGCCTCCGGCCAGCGATCAGTGCATGCCGGTGACGTTGTTGAACCCCGGGTCGACCTCGCAATGTCACACGAAAATGCCGCGCTGGTGATTAACCAGTTCCTGGAGATCTACAGGGATTCAGGTTATGAACCCCGTGTGTGGGATGCGTCGCGCGTGGCCATTATCTTTGATCACCGTGTACCTGCTGAATCGCCCAAGACAGCGTCGAATCAGAAGAGAATCCGTGAATTTGTAGCGAAGCACACGATCGAGAAATTCCATGACATCCGTGGTGATGTCGGTGGCATCTGCCATCAGATTCTCCCGGAAAGCGGTTATGTCCGACCAGGTTTTGTTGTGGTGGGGACCGATTCGCATACGACAAGCCACGGCGCATTAGGAGCATTTTCCTTCGGCATTGGTGCTACGGAGATGGCGAGCGTCTGGGCGCTCGGGATTGCCGTGAACATCGAAGTCCCGGCAACCATCAAAGTGAATGTCACCGGCACGTTTGCGCCGTTTGTCGGACCCAAAGACCTGATTCTGCATCTGATCGGTAAACTCTCAGCCCAGGGCGCTAACTTTCGCGTTATCGAATTCCATGGTGAGACAATCAAGAAGATGCCGACGTCGGGGCGGTTGGTGCTGTGCAATATGTCCGTAGAAGCCGGCGCCACTTCTGGAATCGTTCCCGCTGATGAAGAGACCCTTCGCTATCTCCGAAGTGAGGCGGAGGTTGTCGATCCGATCGAGACTGTTCTTCCCGATCTCGATGCAACCTACGATCGAACCGTTAGCATTGACGTGACCAATCTCGAACCGCAGATCGCTTGCCCGCACGCTGTGGACAATGTGAAGCCGGTGGAGAAAGTCGCGGGGACCAAAGTGAATCAGGTCGTCATTGGGTCTTGCACCAACGGGCGACTCGATGATTTGCAGATGGCTGCACATATTCTTCGCGACAAGAAGGTTGCCCGGGACACCCGAATGCTTGTGTTTCCGGCATCGGGCAAGATATATCGACAGGCTGTTGAGCAGGGACTGGTTGCCGAGTTCATGAGGGCAGGGGCGATCGTGATGAACCCTGGTTGTGGACCTTGTTTGGGCGTCCATGAGGGCGCGCTTGGGGATGGGGAGGTGGCTCTCTCTACGACAAATAGGAACTTCAAAGGAAGAATGGGGAATCCTAACTCGGAAGTCTACCTCTGTTCTCCTGCAGTGGCAGCGGCGTCTGCAATAGCTGGAATGATTGTGGATCCTCGGAAAGGAGGATTGCACTAATGGCGAAAGTCGTCCTCAAACTCGGTGATGATGTGTCAACCGATGTCATCTACCCGGGTCGTTATATGGCGACGGTGCTGCCGTCAGAAACCCCGCAGTTCGCTTTCGCGGATGTGACAGAGTTCAATGCGAAACTCAAGTCGAGTCAGGTACCACCGGGCAGCATCATTGTCGGCGGAAGGAACTTCGGGTGCGGTTCATCACGGGAGCAGGCAGTATCGACCCTCAAGGGCTATGAACTCACTATAGTCGCGAAGGACTTTGCCCGTATCTTTCTCCAAAATTCTATCAACCTCGGTCTCACGCTTGTGACGGTGCCCGACATTGAAGCGCAAGAGGGAGACGAATTGGAAGTAAAGGGAGAACACCTCCTGAATACAACTTCCGGCAAGAGTTATGCGACAGTACGGTTACCCAGAGCCCGGCAAGCGATTATGGACGCAGGCGGCTTGATCCCGTACACACGGAAGCGATTGCTCGAAAAGCTGCAGAGGGACGCACACTGATTATGGATGCGACAGAAGAATCGAGGCCACGTCCTCGTGCTGTTACCTACAAGACGACAGCAACCTGGACGGATGCTCATTTCGGCGTGCTCACCGCGGACGGAAAACCGCCCATCCATGTATCGAAACCTCCGGAGTTTAAAGGAGAGCAGGGACTCTGGTCGCCGGAGGAGATGTTTGTTGCTTCGGTGGAGGCTTGCCACATGGCAACCTTCTTGACCTTCGCGGCAAGGAAACAAATCCCGATCCTTGCCTACAAGAGCCACTCCAACGGCGTCCTGGAATACATCGATGGTGATTATCGATTCACCCGAATTGTGATCTTTCCTACGATAACTGTATCAAAGGCTGCAGTGGAAGGAATGGTACATGCTCTACTCCGCGAAGCTGAAAAGAGCTGTCTGGTGGCAAATTCTATTGCCTCTATTGTAGAGGTGAACCCGACGATCGTGATTGAATAAGATTTTGACTTGAAGATTCCTCCGGAAGTCTGTATTGTGGTGAAGTGATGTTCTCTCCGTGTCCTGGGTAGAGGTGTTGATGGGCAGCCCGTTCTCTCAAGTAGATTTTGATCTCCTCAAAAAGTATGATCGGCCGGGGCCGCGGTACACGAGCTATCCGACAGCTCCCGTGTTCAAAGATACCTTCACCGCAGAGGATTATCGGGAGGAAATCCTGGCAACGAACACTCCCGAAACTGTAACCGACCTCTCTCTCTATTTTCATTTTCCCTTCTGTGATACCCTCTGTTACTTCTGTGGCTGCACAATGCTGATCACGCGCGACCGTAACCGGATCGAGGAAAACGTCCGCTACATGAAGCGGGAGATCGACATGATTGCTCCCCACATTGCGCAAGGGCGGAACGTTGTGCAGCTGCATTGGGGTGGGGGGACCCCTACCCATCTGTCTCCTGAACAGATTCGGGATATTGCGGGACACATCCGGTCTTCTTTCACGATTGTTCCAAATGCAGAAATTGGAGTGGAGGTGGACCCGCGTGAACTCCGGCGCGAGCACCTCGAGGCACTTCGGGAAGCCGGATTCAATCGCATGAGTATGGGTGTGCAGGATTTCGAATCGAACGTGCAGGAGGCTGTTAACAGAATCCAGCCGGAGGAAATGACTTACCAGGTATATTCCTGGGCCCGGGAATTGGGATTCCACAGCATCAATCTCGACCTAATCTATGGCCTTCCGTTCCAGACACTCGAGAGTTTTGCCAGAACAGTCCGCAAGGTTATCGAGTACAGTCCGGAGAGGATCGCCGTGTTCAATTATGCGCACGTACCCTGGCTGAAGCCTCACCAGAAACTAATCCAGCCTGAGAGCCTCCCCACTCCAGAGGAGAAGCTCGCGATCCTCAAACAAACCATCGAACTCTTCTGCGCTAACGGCTATGAGTATATCGGCATGGACCATTTTGCCAGGCCCGATGACGAGCTTGCGATAGCACAAAAGGAGAAGACGCTCTATAGGAACTTCCAGGGCTACTCAACAAGAGCGGGGGCCGACCTGTACGGGTTCGGGATGTCTTCCATTAGCCACTTTCAGAGTGTGTATGCGCAGAACCATAAGACCCTCCCTGAATACTACGGCGCTCTGGATTCGGGCCGGCTTCCTACCCACGTCGGGTATCGGATGACGGCAGACGACATACTTCGTAAGCACGTCATCATGCGGCTGATGTGCGATCTTGAGCTCGATACCCGCACCGTGGAGCAGAAGTATGAAATTGTATTTGCGGACTACTTTGCTGATTCATTGGCGTTGCTGAATCAGTTTACCGATGAGGGGATGGTTACAGTTTCAGACGGAAGGATTGCCATCGTCGGTGCGGGTCGGCTCCTGCTCCGCAACATTGCAATGTGCTTCGATGCATACCTCGATGCCATGATGAAAACAAAACCGATATTTTCCCGAACGGTATAGAACTCTCCTGTTCACCCCTCTCCTCGCCGTTCGTTTCTACAGCGTTGACCATCCTCTTGTTGGATATTCCATTCTCACAATTGGAAAGCGATTTTGGTGAAGTGGGCGAAAACGAGCTAAATGGGGCGAAAAGAGGTTTCGAAGATTGGCATGACGTGTGCGAATTTACCGCATACCGCGATGTTCACTAATGCGCATTCTGAAGGAGATAAGGATGGACAGACGGAGGTTCATGAGGACCAGCCTGGGGGCGTCAGCAGTTCTAGCAATGGGGGCCTACACGAAGGCGTTGGCAAAACAGCCGCAGCCATCCCCATTTGATTTGGTTGCAGTTCGCGGTGGAGAGGCCGAAGTCATGTTTGACAAGGGGATGGAGGCATTGGGGGGGGTGAAGGCCTTCGTGAAGAAAGGACAGAAGGTTGTTGTCAAGCCCAATATCGGTTGGGACGTATCTCCTGAGCGAGCTGGAAACACCAATCCAAAACTGGTGGCGCACATCATCAAACGCTGCCTGCAGGCTGGCGCGAAGGACGTGTATGTCTTTGACCATACGTGCGACAACTGGCAACGTTGTTACCGGACGAGCGGCATCGAGGATGCCGTGAAGAGTGCCGGAGGAAAAATCGTGCCCGGAGGGAGCGAGAGCTATTACCAGGAAGTCACTGTGACCGGCGGAAAGACACTCACAAGGGCGAAGGAACACGAGCTGATTCTCAGTTCTGATGTGTTCATCAACGTTCCGATCTTGAAAGGCCATAGCTCGGCGCGTGTAACAGCGGCAATGAAGAACCTTATGGGCGTGGTATGGGACCGGGAATTCTGGCATTCAAATGACCTGCACCTTTGTATCGCTGAGTATGCTGCCTTCCGAAAGCCAACGCTGAACGTTGTGGATGCCTATGCAGTCATGAAGCGTAATGGGCCACGAGGGGTTTCGGTGAGCGATGTAGTGATGATGAAAGCTCAACTGATCTCGGCCGATATGGTTGCGATAGACACCGCAGCAACGAAACTCTTCGGCCTCGATCCTGGACAGGTGCGGCATATTCAGATCGCTGCCGAACTTGGAGCGGGGCAAAAAGATCTAGAGAAGTTGAACATCAAACGGATTGCGATCTGACCGATGTCGCTCGCACATCTCAAAAGGATTCGCCTCGTCGTTTCGTTGGCGTTCCTATCTCTCCTTTCGGCGCTCTTTCTCGATCTCGGCAACCTGATTCCTGGTTGGTTCACCACCGGGGTGATGTCGTCCCAGGTGGTACCGGCGTTGGTGAAGACAGTAACCGGCAAGGGTCTGTGGACGGTCGGACTTGCCGCAATACTGGTCATAACGCTCTTGATCGGTAGGGCCTACTGTTCTTCTCTCTGTCCGCTCGGTACATTTCAGGATCTCTTTATTCATCTGGCTAAGAAGAGGAATCGGAAACGATGGTTTAAGTACAAAAGACCGTCGTACACTCTGCATTACGGCGTTGCTGTTCTGTCCCTCCTGCTCGTGCTTGCAGGCAGCATGACCCTCATAAATGTCCTTGAGCCGTTTAGCAATTTTGGACGCATCATGCAGGGGCTAGTTCGACCAATCGAGGTTGCATTAAACAATGGGGCTGCATCGGTGCTGGGGCACTTCGATGCGTACTGGTTGCATACGGTCCCGTTGCTCGGCATCTCCGTAGATGCGGTTGCTGTCCCGTTGATCTTTACCCTGTTCCTGGGTTGGCTCTCGTACAATCACGGCCGGCTCTTCTGCAATCTTTTGTGTCCTGCCGGGGCGTTGCTGAGCCTTTTGTCCAGGTTCTCGCTTGTGAAGATTGTGATTGACGAAAAGGCTTGCAGAGATTGCGGGCTATGCGAAATGGTGTGCAAGGCTAGGTGCATCGACGCAGAGCATAAGGTGGTAGACTACGGCGCATGTGTGAACTGCTTTAATTGTATCGAATCGTGCCCGACAGTGGGCTTGAAATATGAAAGCGTTTTCGATCGAGGGCGAGCGGTGCCAGCCACAGAAGTAGATCGGCAGAGAAGGTCAATCCTCATGTTGGCAGCGGTGCCTGTTGTCTCGCTGCTGCAAGGTCGGAGCGATTCCTCAGCCACCGCTGCACTTCAGCCGCGACAGCTGCATCCGGTCACCCCGCCCGGGTCTGTTGGGCTAGATCACTTTTCACAACTCTGTACGGCATGTCATCTGTGCGTAAGTGTCTGTCCAACACGCGTGCTGGTGCCATCGTTGTTCGACTATGGATTGGGTGGCGTGTTCCAGCCGAAGATGGA
>Ga0153915_10007589_pt1 | contig 10241 bp, 12 predicted proteins | sample Opewatmetagenome_2_FD_107003 | JGI IMG/M metagenome (GOLD analysis project Ga0153915, IMG submission 107003) | Freshwater wetland microbial communities from Ohio, USA - Open water 3 Core 3 Depth 3 metaG | ecosystem: Environmental > Aquatic > Freshwater > Wetlands | place: USA: Ohio, Lake Erie... | reverse complement strand
GAAAATCGCCGGACAAAATCGAATATGACGGCCAGATGTTCCAGAAAACTTCTCCCCAATCTTCCCCGTGCAAAGACACAAATCCTGCGATGTCATATCGTTTAAGCACTGCCTCAATTTCGGCGCGCGCTTCCTTCAATTTTTTTTGCTTTTTGTCCATTTTCATCCTGTCTGCCTAACCCCACGTTCAACCCGGACGCGCTAAAGCGCGCGCCGGTTAATTCAATTGTTAGGCGTCTCCATCACGCGCACCAAATGAATCAATGTGCAATTATCACCGTCTGCCAAATGGCCATTCTCATCCAGTGTTTTCTGTATCGTTCCACGCAGACGTTCAATCTCATCTACGCGCAAATACCACTCGCGCTCATAATGCTCGGATTGTTCATTTGCCTTCTTCAGCACCTCGCGCATCCGGCCTATCTCGTCCAGTGCTTCAATCCCGTGTTTAAGTAACCGCTTCGCTACGTCCATGTCAACTGCCGATCCTTCATCGGCATCAGCTGCTTGCCGTTGCCACTTCTCTAGTTGCTGTCTCAGTTCCATGCTCTATCCTGCGTTCCAGCGGACTCGCCTTCGGCTCGCTCGCTGAACAACTCCTTGTTAGGCTGCACTACCTTGTCGCATACTTTCGCGGCTATCCACGCTAACCATTTAGGTGCTCCACTGACGCATAGATATGTTGATGGAACCACGGTTACGCCGTGCATTTCAATGCCAAATCCCTTCTTGTCGTCGCGTTCAGTTACCGAAAACACACATTCGTCCGTTTGCGGTATGTCGTAGAACGAGCAATTGTGGCATTCGCATTCAGACTGCCTTTCTACGTTCTCGAACGAAAAGCTAAAAACAAATCGTGCCGCCTTTCGCTCGCTATACGTTATCGCTTGCCTCTTTTGATCGTCCATGTTTCGATTTCCAAACCTTTCCACAACACCACAAAACACATCAATTCTTTGTCTGCCATCATCTATTCTTTCTGTGCCTAACACTACGATCAACCCGGACGCGCCAAAGCGCGGAGCCGCTTAATTCAAATGTTAGACCCCATATCTTATGGGGTTTGCATTGGCTCAATAATTCATTGCTTCGCGGATGTCTCCAATTTTCATTTCAAGTAACGGGCCGAGCGTACTTTTTGAGGCTTCAAGCCTATCTATTTCTGCTTGTAGTTGCCTTATTTTCAAGTCTATGTTTTCGCCCACAGTTAGATTAGCACGTTGCAAAACGGATTTTTCACTTTCGCATCCTACTAATTGATTTTCTCGATACATAATGGCTACTCCCACCGTCCTCAAAGGTGTCCGGCCTAACCCTACATTCCAGTGGGACCGCCTTCGGCAGCCCCTGAATTACTTGTTAGAGCGCATCCTGATTTCCGCGCCCATGACATTAAGTTGCCACGCAAATGCCTTGAGTTCGTCGGCGTAATCCAAGTCGCCACAAGAATCTGCCTCGGCTCCGATGGTCTTCGCCTTGTCCTTGCACATCTGGGCGCAAGCTTCACGTTCTTCGTCCACCAAAAAAGCTGCGTAGTTCCGCGCTTTCTCCGCCTCGGAAGCAGAGATCCCGAATTCCTCCGGGCCTATGTTGTCTTTTATTTTTGTGTCCATAGTTTAATCTCTCATTTCGCATTTCGTATGTTGCAAATAGTTTATATGATATGTAAAATTGTTTCAATAAATATCAAAACATTCTAAAATTTAAGCATGAACATACCAGATAGACACAAATACCAGACATTCGCTGGCCGCCTCCGGGAGCGTTTCGATGAAATAGAAAATTTGATCTCTCGCGGAATAAAACAGGAATACATTTTGGAACTTTTCAAGAATGAAGGTTTTGATATTTCGATGGGGGCGCTCAGATCAACAATTCACCGGATTAGGAAAGAACGCGCAAAATCGCAACTTGATTGCAATTAAATTGCAATTTATAATGCTGTAACGTAATCAATTCGCAATAATAATGCAATCATTTCGCAACAAATACAACAGAACTTTAACCGGAGTGATTCGAGATCGCTTAGAAGGCATTGAAGCGCGTCTAGAAATTGGTATCCGCCAGGAAACCATCATCGACGAACTACGTCTCGAAGGATTTCAAACGACTCCTGCGAGCTTTCGCAATCTCTTGGCCAAGGCCCGCAAATGGCGCAATGAAAAACAAGCCAAATCCCCGCCAAAACCGCCCCAGAATCGACCGCAGCCATTAAGGCAAGGTGTAGACATTACCGAGCCAGAAAAAACGCCTAAAAAGTGCGATTTCGCCAAACAACTGAACAGTTTCAATCTTGAGGATTTAATCAAATGAGCATTGAAGATTTCATATTCAAACAAACAGAGAACAGCTCCTGCGTCCATTTGACGCTGCAAGGCAAAGGTGGCGTCGGCAAGAGTTTCGTATCATCTCTTCTCGCGCAGTATTTCCAGCACCGGGGTGATGAACTGCGTTGCTTCGATACCGATCCGGTGAACAAAACGCTGACTCGGTTCCAGACGCTCAATGCAATTCCTGTGGATCTGATGAATGGCTCTGCCGTTGATGATCGCAAGTTTGACAATCTGATTGAGGAACTGATGGCATATGAAGGCCAGATCGTGATCGACAACGGCGCTTCAACCTTCATCCCGCTGAGCAGTTATCTTATCGAAAATGACGTGATTTCAATGCTGGCAGAGTCAGGTCGAGACGTGCATGTGCATTGCGTCATCAAAGGTGGACAGGATTTGCTGGACACAATGAGCGGATTCAAGGTGCTGGCAAATCAGCCGACAGTGGAAAGCATTGTCGTATGGCTCAACGAATATGCAGGACAGATCGAATATCAGGGAAAAAAGTTCGAGGAGATGAGTTTTTACCAGGATCACGCCGATAAAGTTGCCGGCATCATCCGCATCCCCGAGCGCAACCCGCAAACCTTCGGCACCGACATTCGCCTGATGGTCGAGCGCAACCTGACTTTTGCCGAGGCGCTGACCGATGCGGAATTCTCCATCATGGCCCGGCGCCGGTTAAAAATGATGCGCGATGATGTGTTTTTGCAGATTGACCGGATCGGGTTTTGACTAGAGTGATCCGTAACCCGTTAAAACCCATGCAGCGCCATCAAAGGTAATATCACACCATGTATTTGCCGCAAGAGCTTTTAATGGTCCAGTCCCGACATTCAAATTGAAGGCTCCGGCAGCCGGTCTTGCTATGCGGATAACGGTGCCGGCAGATACGTTATTATTAGTGATCACCGATCTGTCGGCTGTCAGCTCTGTGGCAAAAATTATTGTTGATGGGAAACCGGGTGAAGCTATATTGACATTGGTATTTCCCACTGTAACAGTCATTATTAACCGCCCAAACGGAAGCCATGTTCCGGGTGTTCCAGCCTCTACACAAATCCACCCAGCACCATAACCATAGGCTCCAGTGGAATTAAAGCAAACATCTCCGATATTCCAGGCAACAATTTGATTTCCGGCCCGAGCTGATGGTGACTGCGCCCCGAAGCTGACTTTTCTATTTCCTACTCCAATAAAATGTTGACTTGGATGAGAATCAACTCCACCACTACCGTTAAATCCCATTCCAAATGATATTTTTAATGCATTCGCATCCAGTGCTCCACCTTCAATTACGCTAACGCTATTTCTGTAAAAATTTATTGGCCTAGCAAGGCTATCGGCATTAAAAGTCAGGTATGAAGGTTGGTAATAGCTTTCGTGACTTTCTGAATCACCAACTGGAGAAGAATACTGTCTAGTAGAAATTACACCGGTTATATTATCAGCTCTTTCCCTGATATTAACGCCATTGGCTGGAACAATTCGACCAGTAAAGGCATTTCCAAGAAATGCTGGATTGTTGCAACCTTCTATGTCTGTTTCAAATACTCCGCCATGGGAACCATTCTCGACATAAATCGGGTAATCAAACGATTCCAGAGTACCGCCAAACATGCAAGTCCCAATTCCATTAGTGTTCGCATCCATGTAGATCCCGGCACTTCCTACAATCGGAGCTACTGAGTAGCCTCCGGCCCAAAAATTGTAGAATGAGACTGTTGTCCAAGTATCAGTTGCTAAATTAGTACCTTGCATGAGACAACCATATTTAAATCCAAGAGCATAAACTGTGCGAATTTCCAGCCCGCCTGACCAGCCTCCATTACCTTTTAATAAAATACCTGCCCCTGTAGCTGTGGCTGCATTTATTAACTGCAAATAGACATTGCTTATTGCGCAATTTCTGCTGTTAAGTCCCGCCTCAATCCCTTTACCTGCGGCATCTTGGACTAAAACAGAGAAACCATCCAAAACCCCGCCCCAGGTTTCACATCTAATGGCAGAACCAACGACGTATGAATCAATGACGGTTTCATACCTGCCTTCGCCATAAATCATTATTGAGGTATCGCTAATGACTAAAGTGCTGGTTGTTTTATATTTCCCTGAATTAAGTAATAAATTCTTTCGATCTAAAATTGCCGCATTAATCGCGGCTTGAACTGCCGCTGTAACGTCAATAAGCAATGTTCTCGCCTGAACGTCAGCGATTTCTGTCGCAGTCATGAAATCAAAAACGCTGATGGAATCGCGCATTTTTGACTGTGCAGTGCGCGCAATGGCGTCGGTTCCGGATTGGAGAAACCCAACATAATTTGAACCGGCCGGTTGCGACATCAAATTTTGCGCAAAAGTCGAACGGGCAATGCTTTTATCCGTAGTTCCCTGTCGTATGAGCATAAGATCAGCATCATCCATGCTACTCGCCGGGATCATGTCTGATAGGGTGATTTTCGTGGCGCCAAGCTTTGAGATGATCGTCGGCTCATTCCCGGCCAATGACAGGATTTCAGCCTGCTGTGCCAGCAATAACCGGACGAGCGCTTCTTCTGCTGTAGTCAAGGCCATGTAAGTTCTCCAATCTCCAGTATTAATACCCGATTACGATCCAATGAAATACCCCGGAATTGATGTCGGTTCGATTGTTAACACTAATCTGGGATGCGCTGAGAATGAATACACTCCAGGAACCTGTAGTCGTATTCGCTGCGGTTGGCCAATTTGATGGATTACATGAGGCTGCCAAAATGCCATTTGGGAAAGCAATAGGAAGTGTAACAGTCAAGTTCGAATCCACCGGAATATCTCCAGTAATACCCCACTGGATAATCAACCCGCTTGGGAATTTTTGATATCCATTTGCAGCAATTAAAGAACCGAAAACCGGCGTCAAGTTGGCACCAGTCGCAGGATTCAATAATACCCATTTGTCCAACGTCAAGTCATATTGAAATTCTAGCCAATTCCCAGCGCCGTCAATATCCCCAGGAACTAACGGTTTATTGGCGCCTTTGACGATGGTTTTTGCCGTTAAACCGTCCGGGCTGAATGTTGGAGTGGTTGTCGTATTGGCCGATGCTGCACGCACAAACAGGATCAGGCCATCCTCCAATGCTGTGATGTTCGGCGTGTAATCGCCTGTAATCGCATCAGCAGTGCCGCCGCCGTGCGCAGTGTTGTAGTCACCGGCCTGCACGCCTTTTTGGGTTGCCATGCCATTCAGGAAATTAGTCCGCAATAACAGCGGCGTCACAGTCTTATCTGATATTCCTTGCCGGACGAACAATAAATCCGTGTCATTCACTGCAGAAGCGGGATTCAGATCGGATAGCGTTTTCTTGGTCGCCCCGAGCTTTGAGATGATCGTCGCTTCATTCCCGGCCAGCGACAGGATTTCCGCCTGCTGCGCGAGCAATAACCGGACGAGTGCTTCTTCTGCTGCGGTAAAGGCCATGGTTTAAATCTCCCCGAATTGCCTGGACATCGCCAGTATTACGGTATTTGCCGATCCTCCGGTCACCGGCTGATTGCCGCCGATTGTCGGAGTTCCGAGCGCCAGTGTTGAACTGCTGACCACCTTAAGGGTATGCACGACATCGATGGCGCCCTTGTAGCCTATGGCGACCAGGTACTTGTTCGGATCATCCCGGTCAAATGCTTCCAGCCGGATCACGCTTTCGGCCACCGTGAACAGGCCAACACCGTTTGCATCAGACACCACATCCCGATTGATGAGCCGAAAGATGCGTTGCAACAGCCAGTTGAGCCATTGGGCCGGAAGCGGTTGGCCGCGTGCTGCGGCGGTCTCAGGGATAAAACCGTTGGCCAGAATGGCATCAGGCGGTTGGCCGACGTTTTGCTGGCCGTCCGGATAGCTGACATAGGTTTCGGCGAAATCGATAATCATAGGAAAACTCCAGTCAGATTGTCATGGCCCAGCGTATGCAGGCTGTTCGGGTCGTAAACAGCCAGTGTCGGACCGCCCAAATCCAGATAAATGTCCGCACCGACAGCCAGATCGGCCGGCACCACACCGCCCAGAGTTGAAGCACTTTGATTCACCAAAGAACTGGTGCTCAACTGTATATCAGAACCTTCCGCCGTCAGATAATCCACCGCGTCATTGACGAAAAGCTCATCGGGTATGCCTTCCTGACCAAACCTCAGCGGTGCGTCCATGAATGACACCATCACCGGAACCGTGCAAATGGCAGCGGGTGAAATTTCCTGAATGGCTGGCTGAATCAGGTAGTCAATGAAATAGCCGTTCGAGAAAAGCAATACCGTTGCCGGGTAGCTTTCCAAATACTGGGCATCAGTCGGATCGGTCAGGAATCGCAGGCCGTTGATGAGCTCAGGCGGTGTGCCTTTGGAAATATTGACCAGCACCCGGAACTTGATTGCCTGGCGGTAAGCATCATCATCGCGGCCTTTTCTGGATTCGCGCACGATGTATCCGCAGGCATCGAGCTGTGCTCCTATGGCAGTATCGATCCACCGGTCTGTCGTGAGCAAGTCCGCATCCACTTCCAGAACGGCCAGCGGCCCGACAATCTGGCCCATGAGCGCCTGCAACTTGGGCGAGTTCTCGAACTGGCCGGTCAGCCGCGCAATGGCGATGGCGGCGTAGTCAAGCATCAGATGCCAACCACCGTGATGCGCGCCAAATCAAAATGCGCATGTTCCGTGCGCCCGACAGTCTGGTTGAGCGTGGAATATACCGGCGTGTCAGTAATCAGGACAGTCAGCGCACCTTCAACGGTAATCGAGCCGATTCCTTCGGTTGCGTCATAAATCGGACCGTAGAAACGCTGAAGGATCAGATCCTCACCAATATTGAGCGTGAGACCATGGGCCAGCACGGCATCCTTGATCGCCTGGATGGCCTCGGTGGTCAGGATTTCCTCGGTGTACAGCGAATTCACGCTCACGCGAATCCAGGCGATTTTCTCGACTTCGCGGGAAAAATTCATCTGCTGCGCATCATTGTTTTCATCGATGACCGAAACGCTGGTATTTCCGTATGTCTCAATCCCCGCCGGTTTCACTTCAAAAATCTTCTCACCGACAGCTTGATCCAGACCACCGCTGACCACTGTTTCAAACGAATGCGGCGGCAGATTGAATGCATCGATGACATTGGTGCGGTTTTCATATACCGCGACATATTCGACCGATGGCACCTCTGCCAGCAACCGAGACCGTATGGCTTGCACGGTTGCGGCGCCCGTCACGCGAATGGCATCGCGGTGCCGCAGGCGCAGTTCTTCATCCGTCTCAACCGCCCGGCCAATGTTTCCGTCAACCAGATTGTTGATTGAATCCCAGCCGGTAAGCATCGAATCGATCTGCGTCAGACTATTGGCTGGGAGCGCGAATGCGCCCAAATCCAAGGCTGTGAACGTCACCGGAGTGCCCAATAGCGTAATACCAAGCTTACTGTCGAGCGTGATCACGAATCCGCTGTAGGAATCGGCTGAATGAATGCGCAGCATAGCGCCTGTGGCTGTGGCGGTGAAATTGAGAGGATCAAACAATGCGGCCAGCCCGGCAACTATTTCTTCAGCCGTGGCGCTGGCATCCGAGGTATAGATAACGCTCACCCCTCCGGCGATGATCTGGTAATTGGCCGAATTTGTGACCGTCAGCACTTCAATTTCGACATCGCCAGCTGCCGATTGCGCGATGACAGTATCAGTTGTGGTGACATACTGGCGGTTATCCAGTGAGCGCGCGATGGCGCCGGCTGGGATAAGCGTTGATTCCGTGCCGTAGCACATGGCCACGACAGTCGTCACGGCAGCGGCAATCCGTTCCATGCCCACAAATGCCACAGCACCATCGAGCGATACACCTTCGGCGCTGTACGGATACATCGCGTCATAGGTGTTCTGCAGTGCCTCCCAGGCATCATCCAATGCGGCTGCAAGGATGCCGATGATCTGGCCGACTACGGCATCCGGCGCGGTATTGACCGGACCAAGCGCATCGATGAAACGCTGATCCAGATCGGCCTTGATGTCAATCAGGCGCGGCCTATCAAATCCTGTGGTTGTCAGGCTCATGTGACCACCTCGACGAGACCGAAGGCTGTGTCAGCCGTGAAATTTACCGACAATGTGCGCTGCGCGGTCTGGTGGTTGAAGGTGAACGTCTGGATGCTGCGCACACCTTCCACCTCAAGGATACTCTTGCGCAGCGCGGTGAGTGCGCCCGATAGGGTGAGTTGCTTGCCCAGGATGGACTGAAGATAGGGCGTGCCGAATTCCGTATCGAGGAACCATTCTCCCACCCACAGCTTGAGCTTGATGAGCAATTGCTGCCGTACCTGTTCGGCGCCGTCCAGCAGATGCAAATCAAGCGTGCTGGTGTCGAGATCATGCGCATCGTTGAGTGCGATGTCACGCATTGGGCGCCCCCGTGTTGCCGCCTTGCGGATCAGGATGAGTGTGTGAACCATCGATCTTGTTGCCAAGGCTGGTGATGCTGCCGCCCGTATGCACGATGCTACCGGAAATTTGCGTGATAGAGCCTCCACCAGCGCCTGCCATGCCATTTTGATAGGTGAGCAAGCCTTGTGTCGTCAAACGCCCGGTATTGGTCGTTTGCGGCGTGTCTATGGTGGTTCCGCCCGGTGCGCTGATGTCGAGCGCACCGCCTGCGGTCAGGCGGATATGCGCCGAGCCGAAATACATGGTCATATCGGCATTGTTGGCGCTATCGCCTTGTCCGGTATTGCCGAGATCGGCCATCACGGCATAGACATCCTGCAGATCGAACATGCGCCGGTCATCAGATCCGTCAATGGCCTGTTGCGAGAATACCAACAGGCATTTGTCGCCAGCCGTTACCGGACCCTTGATACCGGCAGAACCGCCAGAAAACGAAGGCCAGCACACGAGCGCGTTGCGGATGACAGGGAAATCCATGATGTCACCGTCGGCGTAGCGTTTCTTGCCGGTCGGTTGCACGCTGGCCAGCCCGTCTGCATAGTTGATGATGATGCCGGGGATGGCCGTGTTCACGTCCAGCAGCCGGGCATTGATCAGTCCCAGTAGGGCATCAACCTGATTTCCGGAAGCTTCAGACATTTTTTGGATACCGCAATGTGAGTTCGGTGAACCAATCCATGCCGTGCGTATCGCCGGTATGGGTCAGTTTTTCGATGCGGAAGAACTCATCCTTGACGCCTACAGTTTTCAACTGCACATAGCCTCCGGGTTCGAGTTTGGGTTGCAGTAACGATTTTACAGTGTAACCCAGCACTTGCAATACTTCTTGTTGCGTCCCTTCCTTGTCGCGCCGGGTGGTGATGCGCACGCCCGGCTGATTGGCCGTGATTCCTTCCTTGGCGGCAGCCTTCTCTGTCATGGTTTTTGATTCGTGCTGCGGCGATTCGATCATGCCGGTGTCTGATGACAGGACCAAAGCCTGCTGCTGGTAGATGCCACCCTTCTTGATTACCTGCACCGCGCGATTCTGGATCGACCATTCCAGATCCGCAAACTCGCATACCTTGTCCATGGAGTCCCGCACGCGCCCGACGAAGGCAAAGCCGTTCACATATTGGCGGTTGTTTATCCCGGCTGGGAAGGCGCGCACAGGAAGTGTGAAGCGGCTTGAAACATCATTAAGGACTTGTAAGACGGTTGCGCCTGGTGAAAACGATATTGAAACTTTTGTGTCCCTGAATTCAAACAGCCCGTCTTCCAGTTCCAGTTCGGTGATCCAGTCCGGCCCTTCCCTGATGGTCAGGCTGCGCGAGACGTTGCCGGTGAAGATCGTTACCGCCCCCACGTCCTCGACATAACCGGCCTGTAGCGTCATTACATTGCCGATCACTTCCACCAGGCTGCGCGTTTCCGGCGAGAGGTTCCAGATTTTGGCGGTGCAGGTATTCGG
>Ga0153915_10007588_pt1 | contig 10241 bp, 7 predicted proteins | sample Opewatmetagenome_2_FD_107003 | JGI IMG/M metagenome (GOLD analysis project Ga0153915, IMG submission 107003) | Freshwater wetland microbial communities from Ohio, USA - Open water 3 Core 3 Depth 3 metaG | ecosystem: Environmental > Aquatic > Freshwater > Wetlands | place: USA: Ohio, Lake Erie... | reverse complement strand
GGAAGGACCCTACTCGAACCAGGCGCTGCTCAGCGCAGGGTGGGCCTACGCCTCTGCCGAGAACTACGAGCGCGCCCTCGTTCCCTGGAACATTCTCATCCAGCGCGACGTGACCGACAGCGCCGTGCAGGAGGCCAAGCTCGCCCTGCCCTATGCGTACGGCAAATTGAATGTATACGGCCGGGCCGCTGTCCTCTATGACCAGGCACTCGTCTCGTTCGGAGAGGAGCTGAAAAAGGTCGATGCCTCGATCAGGAGCATCCGGGAAGGCAAATTCCTCAAGGCGCTGGTGCGCGAGGAGATCGAGCAGGACAAGGGGTGGGTCGTTCGCCTGCGTTCGCTGCCCGACGCGCCGGAAACCTTCTACCTGACGGACCTGATGGCCTCACACGATTTCCAGACTGCGCTGCAGAACTACCTGGACATGGAGGACCTGCGCAAGAGATTGATTGCCTGGCAGACGAGCTTCGATTCCTTCGACGACATCATTCGCCTCCGTCGCGCGAACTACGAGCCGCTGTTGCCGGCCATCGATGCGCAATTCCACGAGCTCGATGCACAGATTCGCCTGCGCATGGAGCAGCGCGACAACCTGGATCGACGCTTGCAGGCCGTCCTGATCGCGCCGAGGCCGGAGCTACTGGCCACCGCTGATGAACGGATCCTGCTGAATCGCATTCACGCGATCGAGGCGGCGCTGCAGAAAACCAATGCGCCGCAAACAGCCGCTCTACAGGAGCGCGTCCAACGCCTGAAGGGCGCCCTCACCTGGACTCTGCGCACGGAGTACCCCGACCGCCTGACTCAAGCCCACAAGCACCTGCATGAGTTGAACGACGACGTCGCGGTGTTGAAGGCGCGCTACGAGGCGTTCGTCAGGACGCGGCAGGCGGCAGTGCACAGCTACGAGGGTTACGAAGTCCCCATCAGCCGTTTGCGCACGCGTGTCCGCGAGTCACTCGAGCAGGTCAATACGCTGATTGCCCGGCAAGGTCAGCTGATCGAGACAGTGGCCATCAACGAGCTCAAGGCCCGCGGCGAGCGCCTGGAGGTCTATCAGACCCAGGCACGGTATGCGGTGGCGGACAGCTACGATCGCGCCGCGAGGGCGCAGGCCGGCGGAGGGCTTTAAATGCGCTGCTCTCGCCTCGCGATGATCGTCGCACCCATTCTGGTCTTCGCCGCCTGCGCGGCGACTCCGGACAAGCAGACTCTGGCGAGCCTGCATCAGGTGCCGGCGGACACGGCCGAGGTAAAGGTGCCGGTCCGCGAGGGCCTCGACAAGGCGACGCAGAGCTATCAGCGCTTCCTGGATGAGACTCCGGAAAGTGCGCTGACGCCGGACGCCATGCGGCGTCTCGCGGACCTGAAGATCGAGCAGGAGTATGGAATCCTGGCGGACGGGAAGGCGGCGAAGCCGCCGGCGCCGGGCACCGCGCCTAAGACCGACGGACGCGCCGCGAATCGCACAGCGCAGCAGCTGCCGGCTCCGCAAGCCGCGCCGAAGGTCGACGTGCCCACCGCCGGGCGCAAGGCGATCGACACGACATCGCCGGTCGCATCGGAGCGCGAACTCGAGCGGCGCGCCACGAATCAACAATCGATCAGCCCGACCGACGAATTGTCGGAGCTCAAGCTGCCGGAAGGCACGAATCTCGATCTCGAGCGGGCGGGCCCTGCGCAGGCGATCAAGCTTTATGACGAGCTGCTCGCGAAGTACCCGAACTACGCTTTCCGCGACCAGGTGCTCTACCAGAAGGCGCGGGCGTGCGACGAGCTCGGCCGCACCGACGAGTCGATGAAAGTCATGGCGCAGCTGATTGCCGAACACCCCGGCTCGCGCTACCTCGACGAGGTGCAGTTCCGGCGAGCCGAGCATTTCTTCGCGAGGAAGAAGTACCGCGACGCAGAGGGCGCGTACCAGGCCATCGTCAACATGGGCCAGGGCTCGGAGTACTACGAGCTCGCGCTCTACAAGCTCGGCTGGACCCTCTACAAGCAGGAGTTCTACGACGAGGCGCTGCAGAGATACTTCGCGCTGCTCGACTACAAGGTCGCGAGCGGCTACGACTTCGATGCCGCGCACGACGAGGACGAGCAGCATCGCATCGAGGATACCTTCCAGGTCATCAGCCTGAGCCTCTCGAACCTCGGCGGTCCCGAAGTCATCGGCGAGTATTTCAAGGCCAATGGACATCGCAGCTACGAGGACCGCGTGTATCGCAACTTCGGCGAGTTCTATCTCGCCAAGCTCCGTTACAACGACGCGGCAAACGTCTATCGCTCGTTCGTAACGCTCTATCCGTCGCACGCCGCCGCGCCGCGCTTCAGCATGCGCGTGATCGAAATCTACGAGGCGGGCGGCTTCCCGAAACTGGTGCTCGACTCGAAGAAGGAGTTCGCCGCGCACTACGGCCTCAAGGCCGAATACTGGCGCCATTTCGAGGTCGGCAAATCGCCGGAGGTGCTGAGTTACCTGAAGACCAACCTGAAGGACCTGGCAAATCACTACCACGCCCAGTACCAGGATGCGGCCCAGGCCCAGGACAAATCCGCGAATTACGCCGAGGCGGCGCGCTGGTACCGCGAGTTCCTCGATTCGTTCCACGACGATCCGCAAGCGCCGCCGCTCAATTATCAGCTGGCGGATCTGCTGCGCGAGAACGGTGATCAGGCCGGAGCGGCCAGAGAGTACGAACGCACGGCCTACGAATATCCGCTGCACGAGAAATCCGCGGCGGCGGGATACGCCGCCATCTACGCGCACCGCGAGTACCTCAAGGTCGTGAGCGCGCAAGCCAAGGATGCGGCCAGGCGCGACACGGTCACGAGCTCGCTCAAGTTCGCCGACACGTTCCCGCAGCATGAAAATGCCGCCGTTGTATTGGGTGCAGCCGCCGAAGACCTGTACGACATGAAGGACTTCGCGCTGGCGAGAACTTCCGCCCAAAAACTCATCGACAGCTTCCCCGCCGCGGCGCCCTCCGTGCGGCGCACGGCCTGGCTCGTCGTCGCTCACTCATCTTTCGACCTTGCCGAGTATCCGCAGGCGGAACAGGCCTATGCGCGCGTTCTCGAGGCGACGCCTCAGGATGACCAGGCGCGTCCGGCGCTCGTGGAAAACCTGGCAGCGTCGATTTACAAGCAGGGCGAGCATGCAAACGAGCTGGGCGACTACCGCGCGGCGGCCGACAACTTCCTGCGTATCAAGCAGGTTGCTCCCACCGCGAAGATCTGCGCGGGTGCGGAATACGACGCAGGAGCCGCACTGATCCGCCTGCAGGACTGGACAGCCGCAGCCGACGTGCTCGACTCCTTCCGCCGAACCTACCCGGGGCACGCGCTCGTAAAGGAGGCGACGAAGCAGATTGCGTTCGTCCACCGCCAGTCGGGCCAGTTGACCCAGGCTGCGGGAGATTACGAGCGCGTCGCGGCGGAGTCGGAGAGCGCGGATCTCAGAGCCGAGGCTTTACTGCTCGCGGGCGACCTCTACCAGCAGTCGAAGAGCGCCGATCGCGCGCTGGACATGTATTCGCGCTACGTCGAGCAGTTTCCAAAGCCCGTGGAGACGGCCGTCGAGACGCGCTTCAAGATCGCCGAGATCGTCAAGGCGCAGAAGGACGACGCGCGCTATCACGCCGAGCTCGAGGAGATCGTTCGCGTCGATGCCGGGGCGGGCAGCGAGCGAACGGACCGGACGCGCAATCTCGCGGCGCGCTCGGCACTCGTTCTGTCCGAGGAGATCTACGAGCACTTTGCGGCGCTCAGGCTCGTGCAGCCCTTCGAGAGCAGCCTGCAGGAGAAGCGCCGGGCGATGGATGCCTCGATCGCGGCCTTTGACAATCTCGTCTCCTACGAGGTGGGCGAAGTGACGGCCGCGGCCACCTTCTACATGGCCGAGGTCTATTCGAACTTCAGCCGCTCGCTGGTCGAATCGGAGCGCCCTGCCGGACTCAGCGCGACCGACCTGCAGAAATACGAAGACGCGCTCGAGGAGGAGGCTTTCCCGTTCGAAGAGAAGGCCATCGCGGTCCACGAGAAGAATCTCGAGCTCATTTCCAAAGGCATCTACAACGCGTGGACGGAAAAGAGCCTGGCGCGGCTTGCGGTTCTGAAGCCGGGACGCTACGCGAAATCCGAAATCAGCAGCGGGTTCCTCGGTTCGATCGACCGCTATGTGTATCGCCCCCCGGAGCGACCCGCCGCACCGGTCGACAGTGCCGCCACGGCGCCAGCGGCCCCGCCGGCAGCTGCCGCGACTAATGCGCCGACCACCAGTACGGGTCAGGCCGCGCTCTTCGGGCAGACCAAGAGCCAGGAGTAGCCAGTGCCTTCACGTACCGAAGCAGAATCTCTCTTGTCGGCATGCCGCGCGATCCCGGGGCTCGCGGCGGCCGTGATGCTCATCGGCTGCGCCGCCACTGCGCCCGCGACGAAGCGCGTCGCGGAGACGCAGATTCAGCAGGACGAAAGCGGCTTCACGATTGCCGAGAACGTGCGCGTCGCGGTGGACACCCGCAGTCAATACGACAGCGCCATACGATTGCTCGAGCAGAACGACTACGAGCAGGGCATCGCGTTGTTGCTCAAGGTGACCGAGGCTGCGCCCGACGTGACGGCACCCCACATCGACCTCGGCATCGCATATGGCAGGTCCGGCGACCTCGATAAAGGGATAGCGAGCCTCAAGCGGGCCCTCGAGCTCAATCCTCGCCATCCGGTCGCGTACAACGAGCTCGGCTTGCTCTATCGCAGAAAGGGCGACTTCGCCGCGGCGCGTGCGAGCTACGAAAAGGCGCTCGCGCTCGCCCCCGAATTTCACTACGCGAGGCTGAATCTCGCGATCCTCTGCGATCTGTATCTCGCGGACCTTGCGTGTGCCATGGACAACTACGTTGCCTACCAGCAGGTGGTGCCGGGGGACAGCAACGCCGCGATGTGGATTACCGATTTGCGCGCCCGGACGAGCCGCTAGGAGGACGCATGTTTCGCACAGTCACATTCTGCTTACCGCTGCTCATGGTCGCGGCCGCTGCCGCAGCCGACGACACCGTCGCAAGCGCGCCGGCACCGCACCAGGAAACCGTGAAGAAGGAGCAGCCGGCAGCCGCGACGGACGCGAAGAAGAAAGAGGAGCCGAAGGCCGCTGCGGATGCGAAGAAGGATGGAGCGAAGTCCGAGGAAGACGTGAAGATGTCGGGCATGTCGATCCTGGGAAATGACGAGGCCCCGAAGTCCCTGGTGATCGTTCCCTGGAAGAGCTCGCAGCTCGGCAAGACGCCCGCGCTCTCGCGGCTGCTGGATGACTCCACGCAGCCGGTGGACAAGGACGTCTTCATGCGGGAGCTCGCGTATTACCAGATTCGATCGAATTCGAAGTGAATCGTTACAGGAGTTGCAACCGTGGACATCTTTTACTCAATCGTGAAGATCTTCGTGCAAGGCGGTCCTTTCATGATCCCGATCCTGCTCGTGGGCGCAGTCGGGGCCGCGATCGCTATCGAGCGCTATGTGACGCTCACGAGAGCGAGCGTCAGGAACCGCACCGTGTGGACCGAGATCGAGCCGGTGCTGGCGAGCGGTGACTTCGACAAGGCGCGGGAACTGACCGGCAAGGACGATTCGGCCATTTCCCGGCTACTGAGCGTGGGCCTCGCCATGCAGGGCGCGGTGCGACGCCGCGACGACGTCAAGACGGCCATGCAGGAAACCATGACGCAGATCATGCCGCGCCTCGAGAAGCGTACGCATTACCTCGCGACGCTGGCGAATGTCGCGACGCTGCTCGGACTGCTGGGCACCGTGAGCGGACTGATACACGCCTTCTCGGCGGTGGCGACGGTGAATCCCGCGGAAAAGGCGAACCTGCTGTCGGCGAGCATCTCGGAGGCCATGAATTGCACGGCCTTCGGCCTCGTCACTGCGGTGCCGTTCCTGGTGCTCCATGCCCTGCTGCAGTCGAAGACCGCCCAGCTGATCGAGAACCTGGAGGCGGCTTCGATCAAGTTCCTGACCATGGTCACGACTCGCCAGTCGGCCCGTGCCCAGAGCCATCTCGAGCTGGCGCGCGTAGCGAACGCGTAAGGATCACTCATGTACGACAGTCACACGCATCGCATGCGTCACCCGGCCGGGCTCCTGCTGGTGCCGATGATCGACATCTTCACGGTGCTGGTCACGTTCCTGCTGATGACCGCGGTGTTCGCGCGCATCACGATCCTGCAGATCGATCTGCCGAGCGCTGCGGACGGCAAAGTCGCCGAGCCGACCTTCAGACTCGAGGTGATCGTGCGCAAGAACGGCCTCGAGCTGACGAACGGAAACGCGGTAATCGCCACGATCCCGACAGTGAATGGCGAGTACGACCTGAAGACGCTGTCCGAACTCGCGCTGTCGCTCAAGCGCGAGAATCCGCACGTCGACAACGCATCGGTGCTGCTCGAGGAGGACGTCAAGTATGACAGCCTCATCCAGGTGATGGATGCGATCCGGAGCACCGAGGTGCCGGCAGCGGCCGCCGAGTCGAACCTCTCCAATCAGGACCAAGGCGATCCGCAGCCCACGAGGGTGCCCCTCTTTACGAAGATCGCCGTTGGAGATGCGCCATGACCCCGTTCACCCCTACTCGCAAGACGATGAAAGGCAGCCCGCGGCACCGTGCCGAAGTCGAGCTCAATCTCATTCCGCTGATCGACATCCTGTCGGTGATGGTGGCATTCCTGCTCGTCTACACGACGAATGTCGAGATCGTGCAGAACGTCAAGGGCGTCGAGATTCCGCAGGCGACCGCGGAGGTCCAGCCGAAGGTGTCCGTGGTGGTGATGATCACGAAGGATCAGCTGTTCGTGCAGAACGAGCTGATCGCGACCATCGCCGAGATCCGCGAATCCAAGACGCCGCTCATCGAGCCGCTGCGCGCGGTGCTCGAACGGCCAATGCTCGTGGGCACGACTTCAGTGCCGGGGAATGCAGGGCTCGCTTCTCGCGAGATCACGGTGCTGGCGGACAAGTCCTTGCCGTATGGCGTGGTGAAGAGGGTGATGGCCACGTGTACCGCGGCTTCCTACGGCAAGATTTCACTGGCGGTCATCGAGAAGGAAAAACTGATCGACGCCGCCATTCCGAAGACGGCCTAGAGGCGCAGTCCCATGGAAGCTGAAACGCAAGATGCGGTGACCGCCCGGGACCTCGAGGGGCTCCTCGCGCAGGCCCGCGAGAAGCTCGACGGTCTCGTGCGCGAGCTGCGCGCGATCGACGCAGAGCTCGACGGCCTCGCGCCCGCACGCAAGCAGCATGGACTGCTGCAGGATGCCTGCGCTGCGCTTGAGGAACTGCGCCAAACGGGCGGAGCGACTCTGTTCTGGGGCGACGGCGCGGCGGCGGACGCGAGTGACGAGCACATCCGCAGCGTGCGCAGCCGCGTGGACGTCTTCCAGAAGCGCCTGGGCGAACTCGAGGCTTCCCGACGTGCGCTCCTGGAAGAAATCACCCAACAGGCGGAACACACCTATCTGCTCGAGGACGATGTCTTCGAGGCACTCGAAGAAGAGGAGCAGCGCAGGCACGAATGGATCGTCGAGCGGGAAATCGACGCGCTGCGCGCCGGCGAGTCGGCGAAGCCATGGATGCGCGCGGCCGAGGACGACCGCCGATTCCGCAAGTCCGTTACCGCGACGCTCCTTTTCAGCCTGCTGTTCGCGCTGCTCGTTCCCCTGATCCATCTGCCGCCGAGCGCGCTGCAGGAGACCGCCGAGGTTCCGGAGCGCGTGGTGACCATGATGATGGAGGAGCATCCGCTGCCGCCGCCACCTCCCGAAAAGGTGAAGCCGCAGGAGCAGCTCGCCAAGCAGAAGCCCGTCGAGAAGCCTGTGCCGCCACAACGGTCCACCAAGCCTGACGAGCAGAAGCCCGAGCCGAGCGACGTCCCCGGACCCGAGCAGGGAATTCTCGCCTATCGCGACAAGCTCGCTTCATTGAAAGACGATCCGATCCTGGCCCGGCTCGGCTCGCAGGCGCACATCAACAATTCGGATCAGAGCGCGGTGTCACGGCCCGAGCGTTCGATGCTGACGACCAATGCGCCGGGGTCGAGCGGCGGCATCAAGCTTGCCGCGCTCAGCCGCGATTTCGGTCCGAATGGAGGCAGCGAGCGCGGCGCGATCCACGGCGCCGCGTTGACGCGTGCATCGAGCAATATCAGCACGATCGCACCGGCCGACCACCCGTCGAGCAACGGCCCGGGACTGGCGCGCACGGACGAAGAGATACAGATCGTGTTCGATCGCTACAAGTCGGCACTCTATCGCCTGTACAACAGGGAGCTGCGCAGGGATCCGACCCTGCAGGGACAGATGGTCCTGCGCCTGACGATCGAGCCGGACGGCAGCGTCTCCTCCTGCCAGCTGCATTCCACCGACATGAAGGCGCCGGACCTGGTCACGCAGGTCGTCGAGCGCGTGAGCACATTCAACTTCGGCGCCAAGGAAGTACCGGCCATCACTATCGTTTATCCGATCGATTTCCTGCCGGCAGCGTGAGGAATCCGACCAGTGAGATGAGCTGCTGACACAGTCTGGACGCGATTCAGACAAGGGCAAAGCCACCGAAAGGTGGCGACGCAAAGTCACCGGTCTAAAGGGCGAGGGCCCCAGGACGGCGGGACCGCCGGAATCCAGTCCCCTATTCGGGCTGCCTCGGTCCCCTTTCGCGATTACATCGCACCACGGGTGGAACGAGGGAGTTCATGATTTCAGGGCTGACAATCAGTGCGAAGAAAGGCAGCGGCTGGATCGCGATCCTGCTGTTCGCCGTCGCGCTGTGGATGCTGCCCGCCACCGGGGCGCATGCAGAGGACTGCGTCGCCGATCTCGGCGGCCTGCTCGACGGCTTCGTCACGCCCGTTGCCCCCGCCCAAATCCAGATCGACGGCAACTGTACGGTCCGGAATTTCCCGGCATCGAACCCGCTGAGCACGAACTTCAGCTTCCTGTCACAGCCCGGGCAGACCGACCAGCGCTGGCTGCTCATCCTCGACAACGTCGTGCACACGGGTCAGATGTCGTGCGATGCCGTGCAGGGTCACAAGATCTGGCTCGTCAACGGTTCCTCCACCGGCATCCATCAGAACTGCCAGAACAAGCTGATACCGGTCGAGAAGATCGACAAGAAGAACCCGGCGGGCCAGACCACCGCCACGATCGGCGTGCCGTTCACGTACAAGCTCACGATCCCGATCCTGTTCGATCCGGCGACGGGCAACACCATCGACTTCGCCGGGTCGCCCAACGACCTGCATCACCTCACCATCTGGGACGATCTCAACGCGACGGGCGTGGATCTCACCTATGTGAGCCACGTTGCCTACTGGAAGGACAGCGGCGCCCCGGTGCAGCACACCTTCACCAACGCTGGCGGTCAGCTCACGTTCGACAACATTCTCTTCGTGCCCAAGGAGACGCAGTTCATCATCGAGCTCACCGTCGTGCTCGATGCCACGCCGAACAACGTCAACGGCAAGCAGTTCATCAACACCGCCAAGTGGCAGTTCGGCCGGCTCATCGACGGCGTGTTCTATGAGCCCCTCCCGGGCGAATGGGGCATCTCGCCGCCGATGACGATCGCCGGGCCCGATCTCGTCATGACAAAGACGGGCCCGCCGACGATGAACCTCGGCGAGTGGGGCCAGTTCGGCCTCGATGTGCGCAATACCGGTCTCAGCGATGCATGGCAGGTCACCCTCCTCGACCGGCTGCCCGACGGCGCCACGGGCGGCATGTGCGACATGACGCCGCAGGTGCTGAGCGCGCAGGTCTTCGCAGCCGACGGCGTCACGCCTGTCGCTGGCAAGGGTCCGCTGGTCGCGGGCACGGATTACACGCTCAGCTATAGCGCCGCGCCCGCCTGCGAGCTCACCTTCAACGTGCTCACGGGCAAGGGCACGATCGGTCCGGGTGAGCGCCTGATCGTCACCTACCGCACGCAGCTCGACGCCGACACGCAAAACGCCATTACGCTCACCAACGTCGCGGGCGCGATCCAGTGGTTCAACGGCGATGCCAGCAATACGGGACGCCAGACCTACACGCGCACGCTGACGAACGGCACGGTCGGCACGCTCGACCACGAGGACGCACACACGGTGACGGTGGCGCTCTCGGGGTTCTTCTTCGAGAAGACCGTCGCGGACCTCACGAGCGGCGCGAACCCCGCCACGACGGCCGCTCCGGGCGACCGGCTGCGCT
>Ga0153915_10007587_pt1 | contig 10243 bp, 10 predicted proteins | sample Opewatmetagenome_2_FD_107003 | JGI IMG/M metagenome (GOLD analysis project Ga0153915, IMG submission 107003) | Freshwater wetland microbial communities from Ohio, USA - Open water 3 Core 3 Depth 3 metaG | ecosystem: Environmental > Aquatic > Freshwater > Wetlands | place: USA: Ohio, Lake Erie... | reverse complement strand
GAATCCGGCGAGGCCGGCTTGGCCGGTGCAGCCGTTTGCTTTTTCTCCTTCGCCTTCTCCATTTCCTTTCGCGCCTGCTCAGCGCGCCGCGCCCAATAAAGCTCCTCAAGTTCGTAGCACATGGTGTCCTCCGGAACGGTTACAGGCGGTGCTCCCTGCGTTTCCCCTATGCCTTTCCTAAATCCATGCTACGCCCGGCCCGAAGCCGGATCAAGCTTCGAGGTCCTGCGGCCCTCGAACCAGCCGCCCGGGAAGCGCGCCGGTCGCTGCGCCGTCGCGATAGACGATGCTGCCGCTCACGATTGTCGCCTTGTAGCCTTCGGCGCGCTGCACCAGGCGCCGCCCGCCGCCCGGCAGATCGCGTGCAACTTCCGGCGGGTACAGGCGCAGCCGGTCGAGGCCGATGACGTTCAGGTCAGCCTTGTAACCCCGCGCGAGGAGGCCGCGGTCGAGCAGCCCCACGGTCTTCGCCGTGTCGCGGCTCAGGGCCTTCACCGCCCAGGGAAGGGACAGTCGCGCGCCGCGGCGGTCGCGCACCCAGTGGGTCAGAAGGAACGTGGGATGGCTGCCGTCGCAGATCGTGCCGCAGTGCGCGCCGCCGTCACCCAGGCCCAGCACCGCACCGGGGTGTTGCATCATCGCAAGCGACGAATCCAGTGACCCGTGCACGTAGTTGCACAGGGTCACGTACAGCATGTTGCGGCCTTCGCGCTCCATCATGAGATCGTAGGCGAGCGCCTCGGGCGCGACGCCGAGGCGCCGCGCCCGCGCCACAATGCTCTGCTCGAAGGACTGCTCGTAGTCCGGCGGGTCGCCGAGGAGGAACATGTGCTCGAAATCGCGCACCAGGCGACCGAGCACGATGGCCGGGTCCGGGTCCGCGGCCTCCGCGAGGATGCGCGCGCGCGTTTCCGGTTTAGCCAGCTCGCGGACTCTCTCCTCGAAGGGAAGCAGCGCGAGCTTCGCGTAGCTCTCGGTCGTGTAAAAGGGATTGAGCGTCAGCTCGTGGCCGAGGAGGATGCCGATGGCACGGGAGAGTACCTGCGCCTTGATTGGCAGCCCCGCCGCGCTCGCCTCCGCGGCCCAGTCGAGGAGCTCGCGCCAGCGGAGCGTCATGGGGCCGTAGTCGCCTTCCAGGAGCGACACCGAAAGCGGCCGGCCCGAGCGCTCGACGAGACGCTTCAGAAGCGCGAAGGTCCCGCCGACGTCGTCGAAGTCGGCGATGAGCTGCATCGCCCCCCGGCCGGCGTCCTTCAGCGCGAGCGCCAGCGCTGTGAGTTCGTTCTCCGCCGCCTCGAAGCTCGGCGTGGACTCGCCATCGCTCGAGCGGTGGAAGAAGGTGCGCGAAGTCGAGAAGCCCATCGCGCCCGCGCGCATCGCCTCGCGCACGATGGCCGCCATCTTTTCGAGGTCTTCAGCGCTCGCCGGGTCGCGGCGTGCGCCACGCTCGCCCATCGCGTAGACCCGCACCGCCGCGTGCGGCACGTAGCCGCAGACATCCATGTCGTAGCGCCGATTCGCGAGAAAGTCGAGGTACTGCGGGTAGGTTTCCCATTTCCAGGGAAGGCCGTCCACGAGCACCGGGTGCGGGATGTCCTCGACGCCCTCCATGAGGCGGACGAGCAGCTCGTGCTGGTCGGGCCGGCAGGGCGCGAAGCCGACGCCGCAGTTGCCCATCACAGCCGTGGTCACGCCGTGCGATGAGGAGGGCACGAGGCGGCTCTCCCAGGTCACCTGCCCGTCGTAGTGCGTGTGGATGTCCACGAAACCGGGCGTGACGATGCATCCCGCGGCGTCGATCTCCTCGCGGCCGCGCCCCAGCACTTTGCCGACTGCGGCGATTCTTCCCTTCGAGACGGCGACGTCGGCGGCGAGCGGCTCGCCGCCGCTGCCGTCCACCACCATCCCGCCCCGGATCACCAGATCGAATGCATGCGCCATTGCCGAGCCCCTCCCTGCGGAAATCCTACCGCATCCCCGGCATGAAGCCCTTCATCCCGCGCATCATCTTCACCAGTCCCCCCTTCTGCATGCGCTTCATCATGTCCTGCATTTGCTCGAACTGATTCAGGAGGCGGTTCACTTCCTGCACGGGAACCCCGGCGCCGGCGGCGATGCGGCGCTTGCGCGAGGCCTTGATGATCTCCGGCCGCACGCGTTCCGCGCGCGTCATGGAATTGATGATGCCCTCGACACGGCGCAGATGCTTCTCGTCTGCCTGAGGCGACTGCAGGCCTTGCGCGAACTGCGCGGGGAGCTTGTCGAGCAGGGACGCCATCCCACCCATCTTGCGCATCTGCCCGATCTGCTGCCTGAAGTCCTCGAGGTCGAAGCCCTTGCCCTTCTTCACTTTCTCGGCGAGCTTCTTCACCTCTTCGACGTCGACCGTCTTGTGGGCCTCCTCCACGAGCGAGAGCACGTCCCCCATTCCGAGGATGCGCGAGGCCATCCGCTCGGGATGAAACGGCTCGAGGCCGTCCGGCTTCTCGCTTGTGCCGGCGAACTTGATCGGCTTGCCCGTGACCTGCCGCACCGAGAGCGCCGCGCCGCCGCGCGCGTCGCCGTCGAGCTTGGTGAGCACGATCCCGGTCAAGGGCAGCGCGTCGCCGAAAACCTTGGCGACATTCACCGCGTCCTGGCCTTGCATCGAATCGACGATGAAGAGCGTCTCGGCGGGTCTGAGCGCCGCGTGGAGTTCGGCGATTTCCTGCATCATCGCCGCGTCGATCGCGAGCCGCCCCGCCGTATCGGCGATGAGCACGTCGTGGTAGTGCGTCTTCGCGTGATCGAGCGCGGCAAGCGCGATGTCTAGGGGTTTCTGCCCCGATTCCGAGGGAAAGAAATCGACGCCGATTCCGCGGGCGAGCACCGCGAGCTGCTCGATCGCCGCCGGCCGGTACACGTCGCAGGAGACTAGCAGCGGCCTCTTCTTCCGCTCCGCGGACAAGAGCCTCGCGAGCTTCGCCGCGGTGGTGGTCTTGCCCGAGCCCTGCAGGCCGGCGAGCAACACGACTGCGGGCGGCGTCACCGCGAGATCGAGCGCGGTGTTCTCGCCGCCCATGAGGGCAGCGAGCTCGTGGTGCACCACGCCGACGAGCGCCTGCCCCGGAGTGAGGCTGCCGATCACCTCCTGCCCGAGCGCCTTCTCGCGCACGCGTTCGATGAATGTCTTTACCACCGGCAGCGCCACGTCGGCCTCGAGCAGCGCGACGCGCACTTCGCGCAGCGCCCCGGCGACGTTGCTCTCGGTGAGGCGCGCCTCGCCGCGCAGCGTCTTTACGACTCGCGAAAGCCGCTGGGTCAGGTTATCGAGCACAGGATGGCGCGGCAAATACCGTGGCTGTACACTGCAAGGATGCCGGTGATTCTACTCTACGCGGCAGCCTCTCTCCTCTACGCGGCGCTCGCCTTTCATTTCTGGCGCACGCGCTGGCGTGGCCGGAACGCCCCGCGCATCGCCGCGTGGGAGCGCGCCGCGATCCTCGCGCCGCTCGCGGTCCATACCTGGCTCGTCTGGGAGATGCTCTTCACGCAGCCCGAGCTGCGCTTCGGCTTCGGCCAAGCCCTTTCGGTGATGCTGTGGCTCTCGGTGATGCTCTACTGGACGGAGAGCCTATTCTTCCAGCTCGAAGGCATGCAGGCGCCGATCCTTGCGCTCGCCGCGATCTGCGCCCCGCTGCCGGCGATCTTCCCGGGACTCGCGAGCCCCGTGTCCACTCATTCGACCGAGTTCAGGCTGCACCTCGCGCTCGCCATGATCGCCTACGGCATGTTCACCATCGCGGCGCTGCACGCGCTCCTGATGACGCTGATGGAGCGGCGCCTGCACGGCGGCCCGCTCGCGGGGCCGTACGCGGTTCTGCCGCCGCTCCTCACCATGGAGCGGCTGCTGTTCCGCGTGATTCTCGCCGGATTCGCGTTTCTCACGCTGACGCTCATCACCGGCATCGTGTTCTCGGAAACGCTGTTCGGCCGCGCGATGAAGTTCGACCACAAGACCGTCTTCGCCATCGTCTCCTGGTTTATCTTCGGAGCGCTCCTTTGCGGGCGCTACTTCTACGGCTGGCGTGGCCGCACCGCGCTGCGCTGGACGCTCGCCGGTTTCGTCGCGCTGCTGCTCGCGTACGTCGGCAGCCGCTTCGTGCTCGAGGTGATCCTGCGGCGCGGTTTGGTCTAAGTTATACTGAGTTGTTCGAGTCTTCTAGGCGCCCGCCTTGGACGACATTCCCTTAGCAGCGCTGTTCTCCGCGCTCGCTTTCCTGCTGGTCCTCTCCGGTTTCTTTTCGATGTCCGAAACCGGCATGATGGCGATAAACCGCTACCGCCTGCGCGCGCTCGAGCGCGCCGGCCACCGCGGAGCGCGGTTCGCCTCCGAGCTTCTGCGCGAAACCGACAAGCTGCTGTCGGTCGTGCTCGCCGGGAACACGCTGGTGAACGCCGCGATCACCGTGATCGTCAGCGTCATCACGATTGGCCTGTTCGGGAACGACAAATTCGTGCTCGGGGCCGCGACCGTCGTGGTCACGCTCCTCCTCCTTGTCTTCGCCGAGATTACCCCGAAGGTGATCGGCGCGCGTTATCCGGAGCAGACCGCCCTCGCGGCGAGCTACGTGCTCAAGCCGCTCGTGAAAGGAACGGCCTGGACGTTGTGGATCGTCAACCTGTTCGTGCGCTTCCTCCTATGGGTACTGCGTATCCCGGCCGAGCGCAGGGCACAGCAGCGCCTCTCCATGGAAGAGCTGCGTATTCTCGTGCTCGAATCCGGACACTTTATGCCGAAGAAGCACCAGAGCATTCTGGTTAACCTGTTCGACCTCGAAGCGATCACCGTCGAAGACGTCATGACGCCGCGGGCGCAGATCGAGGCGATCGACCTGGAGGCGCCGGGCGAGACCATCGTCGCGCAGCTCACCACCGCCTATCACACCCGGCTCCCCGCGTACCGGGGCGAGCTCGGTAACCTCGCCGGCATCCTGCATCTGCGCAAGGTGCTGCACCTGTTGCGCGCGGCGGAGCTCGACCGCGCGGCGCTCGCCGCCCTGCTCGCCGAGCCGTACTACGTTCCCGCCGGCACGCCCCTTTTCGCCCAGCTCCAGTATTTCCAGGAGAATCGGCAGCGCATCGCGCTCGTCGTCGACGAGTACGGCGAGCTGCAGGGCCTGGTAACGCTGGAAGACCTCATCGAGGAGATCATCGGCGAATTCACCACCACCGCACCGGTGAAATCGGCGATCGAGCCTTGGGACAAGGACGGAAGCGCGCTCGTCGAGGGATCGAGCGTGCTGCGCGAACTGAACCGCAAGCTCGGGCTCGCGCTACCTCTTGGCGGCCCGAAGACGCTGAACGGCCTGATCCTCGAGCACCTGCAGGACATTCCCGAAGGGGGCGTCGCCCTCAAGATCGCGGACGTACCGATGGAGATCGTGCAAACCCAGGACCGCGTCATCAAGACGGTGCGCCTGTTCCGCCCGCGCGCGACCGACCTCGCCCAGGCCGCCTGAAGCAGCTGCGAAATCCGCGTTGCCTGCCGTCCGCAAGGCAGTTTTTCTCAGATCGAATCGGGTATTTGCGTATTCCGTTCAGGGGATTACGAGGAACATCTGAAGCTTTACAAAAGACCCGCGCGAATGCATCATCGGCGTTTGCGACCTGCACGCCCAGGCCGGAGCCAAGCAGGCCGTTCCGCTCGGGCCGCAGCTCGCGCTCACGACGAATAAGGCAGGAGATACCGCTATGGCAACCGCAGCCATCGCCAGGGTCAAGGAAGCCCATTACAGCTGGGAAGGCAAGGACAAGGCCGGCAAGGTGGTCAAGGGCGAGATGCGCGCCGCAGGCGACAACGTCGTCAATGCGGTGCTGCGCCGCCAGGGCATCATGGTCACCAAGGTCAGGAAGCAGCGTGCGCGCAGGGGCGGCAAGGTCACCGAAAAGGACGTGACCCTGTTTACCCGGCAGATGGCCACGATGATGAAAGCCGGCGTGCCCCTGCTGCAATCCTTCGATATCGTCGGCAAGGGCCACGCCAATCCCGCGGTCGGACGCCTGCTGATGGAGTTGAGGACCGACGTTGAGACCGGGTCCTCACTCGCGGCCGCGTTCCGGAAGCACCCGCTGCACTTCGACGCCCTGTTCTGCAACCTGGTGGCGGCGGGTGAACAGGCCGGTATTCTGGAAACCCTGCTCGACCGCCTCGCGACCTACAAGGAAAAGATCCTCGCGATCAAGTCGAAGATCAAATCGGCGCTGTTCTATCCGGTTGCGATCATCGTCGTCGCCTTTGTCATCACCGCGGTCATCATGATCTTCGTGATCCCGGCGTTCAAACAAGTGTTCACCAGCTTCGGGGCCGATCTTCCCGCTCCGACCCTCTTCGTGATGGCGGTTTCGGATGCCTTCGTCAAGTACTGGTACCTCATCTTCGGCGTTGTCATCGGGGGCGTGTGGGGTTTCCTGCAGCTCTGGAAGCGTTCGATACCGGTGCAGATCTATATGGACCGGCTCATGCTCAAGCTGCCGATCTTCGGAGACATAGTCAGGAAATCCACGATTGCCCGCTGGACACGCACGCTTTCCACCATGTTCGCCGCGGGCGTTCCTCTGGTCGAAGCGCTCGAATCGGTCGGCGGAGCCTCCGGCAACTACATCTACCAGATGGCGACCAAGGAGATCCAGAAGAAAGTGAGCAGCGGCACGAGCCTCACCACGGCGATGCACGAGGCCAGCGTCTTTCCCCCCATGGTGGTCCAGATGGTGTCGATCGGCGAGGAGTCGGGCGCCCTCGATTCGATGCTCAGCAAGGTTGCGGATTTCTTTGAAGCGGAGGTCGACGATGCGGTGGAAGCGATGTCTTCGCTGATGGAACCGATGATCATGGTCGTGCTCGGCGTGCTGATCGGCGGCATGGTCATCGCGATGTACCTCCCGATCTTCAAGCTCGGCCAGGCGGTCTAGCATTCGCGGGCGCTCTCTCATTCGGCCGAAGGGGTTACGGCTTACCGTAACCCTTTTTGTTTGACGCGGTGACCGATCTCGTCAAGACGCTTGCCGACCCGGCGGCATTTCCCTGGGTGTGCCTCGCCCTTGGGCTGGTGGCGGGCTCTTTCCTCAATGTCGTCATTCATCGGCTCCCCAAGATGATGGAGCGGGAATGGCAGGAGCAGTGCGCGGAACTGGCAGCGGGGGAACCCCACGGTTCCCCCGTTCGCCCTGCGCAGCCGAAACCTGAGACGTATAACCTGTTCGTGCCGCGTTCCCGCTGCCCGTCCTGCGGACACGGCATCACGGCGCTGGAGAACATTCCGCTCATTTCCTGGGCGATGCTTCGCGGCCGCTGTTCGGCCTGCAGTGCGCGAATCAGCTTGCGCTACCCGCTGGTCGAGCTGATCGCCGGCGGCGCGGCCTATTGGTGCGCGACGCGCTACGGCGCCAGTCTCGCGGCGTTCGCGGGCATGGTCTTCGTGTGGTCCATCGTCGCCGCGAGCGCCATCGATCTGGACACCCAGCTCCTCCCGGACGGGATCACGCTGCCACTATTGTGGCTGGGTCTCGTGCTCAACCTGGGCGCGACGTTCATCGACTTGCGCTCCGCCGTCATCGGGGCGGTTGCTGGCTACCTCTCGCTGTGGAGCGTGTATTGGATCTTCAAGCTCGTGACCGGCAAGGAAGGCATGGGGTTCGGCGACTTCAAGCTGCTTGCAGCCATCGGCGCCTGGTGCGGATGGCAGGTGCTTCCGCTCACCATTCTGCTGTCTTCCTTCATAGGGGCAGGGGTTGGAATCGCTCTGATGGTGTTCGCCCGGCACGGCCGCAGCGTGCCGATCCCCTTCGGTCCCTACCTGGGTGCGGCCGGCGTCATCGCCTTGTTCTGGGGTCCGCAGCTCACTCGCCAATACCTCGCCCACTTCATGTGAAACCGTTTACCGTCGGGCTCACAGGCGGCGTCGGCAGCGGCAAGACCGCGGTGGCCAAGCTGTTCGCCCGGCGCGGAATCGCCATAGTCGACAGCGACGAGATCGCGCACGAGCTGACTCGGGCAGGAGGCCCCGCAATGGAGCCCATACGCGCTGCGTTTGGAGCGGCTTTCGTCGGAGCCGACGGCGCACTGGACCGCGCCGCGATGCGGAAGCTCGTGTTCCGCGATACCCAGGCGAGGCGGAGGCTGGAAGCGATACTGCACCCGCTGATCGGCGCGGAGAGCGTCCGACGCAGCGAGCGCGCGACGAGCGCCTACGTGATCCTGGTCGTGCCTCTGCTGGTCGAAAGCGGCGCCGACCGTTCCCGATACTCGAGGGTTCTGGTCGTCGATTGCGCCGAGGCCCAGCAGATCGAGCGTCTGAAGTGCCGCAGCGACCTCTCCGACGCGGAAGCGCGCGGCATTCTCGCCGCCCAGGCAACGCGCGAGCGGCGCCTTGCTCATGCCGATGACGTGATCGACAACAGCGGATCGCCGGAAGCGCTCGAGGGCCAGGTGGCTCTTCTGCACGAGAAATACCTCACGCTCGCGGCGAAATCCAAGACAGCATCATGACGGCGCCCGTTGTCAATTCGATCGGGATGGGCGAGAATCCGGCGGACCTGCCCAGAATCAACGGCCTCCTCGAGTCGCGGGCATCACGGTGATCACCTACGAGTATCCGCTGAACGAACGCGTCCGGACGCTCCTGCGGCTTGAGGATTTGTTCGAGCGTGCCGATCACTTCTTCTCGAAGGAAAGTTCCCCGGACCACCACGTCGCTCTGCTGACCCTGTTCGAGATACTTGAGGTGGCGAGCCGCGCTGATCTCAAATCGGACCTGCTGCAGGAGCTCGAGCGACAGAAGCAGGTCCTGCTCGGCTTCCGCAACAATCCGCGGATCGCCGAGAACGTGCTCAACAACGTGCTTGCGGACATCGAACGCGCAAGCGGCGCCTTGTTTTCCATGACCGGGAAGATCGGCCAGCACCTGCGCGAGAACGAATGGCTGATGTCCATAAAGCAGCGTACCGGCATTCCGGGCGGGGCATGCGAGTTCGACCTGCCTTCCTACCATTTCTGGCTGCACCGGGAGAGCGCCGGCCGCGGCACGGATCTGCGCGCCTGGTTCGCCCCGATGCGACCGATACGCGACGCTGTGGCGATCGTGCTGAAGCTTCTTCGCGAAGGCGGCAAGCCCGTGAAGCATGTCGCCCGTCAGGGAGTGTTCTCGCAGATGCTCGGGGGAAAGATGTCCCAGATGGTGTCCATCCGGTTGCCGCTGGGGTCGCGGTTCATACCCGAGATCAGCGCCAACCGCTATGCGCTCAACGTCCGCTTCGCGAGCTTCGGTACGGAGTCGCGGCCAAGAATCTGCGACTCCGATGTCGAGTTCGAACTGACCTTCTGCAATCTGTGAATTCCGCAGGCAAGATCCGTTTCGTGAGCTGCCCGCGCTGCAACGCCCAGGTTGCGTGGGTCGCGGAGAATCCCTACAGGCCGTTCTGCTCCGAGCGCTGCAAGCTGATCGATCTTGGCGACTGGGCCATGGAGAAATACCGGGTGCCGATCGAGGAGGACAAGGACTCCCCCGAGGCGAGGCCGGAGGACTGAGGAAGGTCTGGAGCGGCCTGAGTCATCCGGAGCTTACCCCAGGACTCAGGATTGCCAGGCCCCGCGCATCATGGCGATGCCGTGGGCGCCGCAGCTCCACGCCTGCTCCAGGTCTTGCGGGATGATTCCGCCCAAGGCATACACGGGAATCTCCGATCCCGCGACGGTCTGGCGAAAACGCTCCCAGCCGAGCGGTGCGGACTCCGGATGCGAGGGAGTCGCGCGCACGGGGCCGAGCACCGCGAAATCGGCGCCGAGCGATTCGGCCAGCCGCAATTCCTCAGGTGAGTGGCACGAGGCGCCGCACAAGGCGAGTCTGGGGCGCGCGGCACGGCGGCGCAGCTGCTCCGCCGTGAAATGCACCCCGTCGGCTCCGGTTTCACGGGCAAGATCCGCATCGGCGTTGATGAGCACTCTTGCGCCATGACTGCGGGCGAGCGCGATGACTCGCCGGGCAAGCTCGCGCAGGGTCTCGGGCGCAAGCTTCCTTTCCCTGAGCTGCACGAGCTTCAGGCCGCCGCGCAACCTCCCTTCGAGCCTGGACAAGAAGGGCTCCACGCCGAGCTCGCCCGCCTGGGAAATCGCGTATTCCGCCGGGAGCAGGAGGCCGCGCAAGACCGGGCCGTTCGCCGGAAGGAGTGGATCGAGATCCACCGAATGCGGCGGCCGCCACGCAAG
>Ga0153915_10007586_pt1 | contig 10243 bp, 4 predicted proteins | sample Opewatmetagenome_2_FD_107003 | JGI IMG/M metagenome (GOLD analysis project Ga0153915, IMG submission 107003) | Freshwater wetland microbial communities from Ohio, USA - Open water 3 Core 3 Depth 3 metaG | ecosystem: Environmental > Aquatic > Freshwater > Wetlands | place: USA: Ohio, Lake Erie... | reverse complement strand
GTATCTTTGGTCCCATTTACAAACTTGTACGTGATATCCTTATTTTTGTTTCCATCAACGTATTCACCAAGCCACTCTTGGATGGATACTAAATGCACATCTTTCCCTTCCTTGATTTTTATTGTAGCCTCTAATGTTTCCGATGGCACCAAATCCAATGTAATGACGAAATTGAGGAAATCTCGAATCTTGTAACGCCATTGCCTGTCGCAGGCGTTTCGATCAACTTCCGATTTTTGTTCCTCTTTTTTTATATCTATTAGCTTTTTAAACCACTCCTTCAAAAGAAAATGCAGGGGATCGTATACAAGGTGCGATTTTATCCCATGAGATCGTATGGATGCGGCAAGTTCTCTAATTTTTATATCGCCGAGGTGCGCCACGAGCAGATCACAGTCTTCATACTGCTTGTGTACTCCATCCTTATCATCGTTTTTTCCCTTTATTTTAAGACCGTAAGCCCCGGTGTCTCCCGTGTAACCGAGAATTCCAACCCGGTCATATTTGTTGTAGAGATGAAATTTAAGACCTACCGCTGATGTTTTGCTGATAACATCATCGTGCCATGCAGGTACAATCTCGATTTCCAGGTTGTAGGGTGGTTTTTTGGAATTGCCTGACTGCCCACACAGGTTTATTTTTATGTTCTCGCCTCGCAATGGCCCTACGTCCGGGTTGATGCTGTCTCTATCCCATCTCCATACCGGTAACGGTATAATGCGGCCAACTTTTACGCTCGATGCGTGCAGCCATGATGAGAACTTTCTATGGGCGCTTTCATTCAGGAAAAGGTCTAACCTTTTAGAATTTTTTTTGTGGCCGCTCTTTTCGTGAAACTCATTCCATTCTTTAATCAAAGACATCAATGTTGAAAGGTCATCGTCGTGGTCAGGATGGGAATGGGTTACAACTATTGCATCTATATCCTCCAGAGAAAAACCTTCATCGTAGAAATTCTTTATAAAATCATATCCTGGATCAATGACTATACCATTCCCATTCCATATCAGGAAATATCCTCCGCCTCTCAACGGTCGAGTGTCTTGCCGGGGAATTTTCGGATTGAATGATTGCCAGCGACGGAGAACGACAAATTTGTTCTGAAGATTACCAACTGGTTTGGCTTCCTTTTTGTTTGTTTCCTTGTCGGGTGTCGATGCACCATGCAAAACTTTTTCCAATCCTTTATATACCGTCCCTTCACTCAGATCCCCATCCTTTCTCCTCCATTTGTAACCGTGTCTCATCAGTATTCGCTGATTCCGACGGGGAATGGTCACAAGGTTCCCGATGTTCCTTGTGGTTGCTTCCAGAATCGTTCTATAGAAGTCAACCTCATTTAATTCCGAAAACGAATCGGGCGTATCCAACTTGTTCAGATTGTGCCTGAGGTTCAGTGCAAATCCCCTTCCTATGTTGTCCGGAAACACATCCAATTCCTGTTTAGTATTTTTCTTTCCGTAAAACAGGGTTTCACAGTATTTACCCAGTGCGGAGGCTTTGATCTTACTGCCTGTTTTTTCTTTCCATACCTCCTTCCATACCACATCAAATCGGAAGTATCTGTGCAACCACTCCTTATGTTTCTTCTGTTCTTTCTCATCTGCCTCTTGACTATAACCGGCCCTCACAATCCACCTTCTGCGGAATGTAAAAAGTGTGAACCCGATCCTTGCAAGGATATCTCCTGCGAATTCGGCATCATCCTTACCGATACATCCCGCCAGACTATCGGGAATACGCGGTTCTTGGTCTTCCAGCTTTTTCCAGATACGTGGCGGTGAGCCCTGATCAGGGTAGCCGAAAGGGTAAGTAACCATGTCGCGCTCAAAAATAGGTAATGACCGATCTGCCTCTAGGAAGAGCTCTATACTTTTTAGTTTATTTAATAGCTTATAGCATAGTGAATCTTTTTCTGGTTTTGGGTTTTTAATCTGTATCAGATCAATCAAACATGTAATCTGGCTCAACAGAGACTCCTGGAATTGACCAAGATCAAACTGGACCTTTGATCTTTCAAAAACTCCCTTGAGGAATGTGGGATAGATAAACCACTTTGACATTTTCAAGAAATTATATTCGCTATTTTTTTCGATTCTATCGAACCTGCCAACAGCGTGCCGATAGTACCGGTCGGCTTCCTCAATATAATGGATTTGTCTATATATATTCCCACGCTGGATATCGCAAAGCATTAAGAGGTTCCATATGAAGTATGCAGACGTGCCGGGCCTGGGCCAATCTTGATCCAGGTCCCCGGCTTCTTTAATAGCCTTGGAAAGAAACCTATTCAGACCCTCTTCGGGATACGAATGGTGGTTGCAGTCAAAACTCGGACTCTGATACAATCGCCATGTGAGTTGGTTTGCCTGCTGAAAATCATTCAGCGCTGTCTTGGCCGCATTGAAATCCCGAAGCATACGCTGGCGACAGAAGAAAAGGGCATGTCCTCTCAGTAGGTAACATGTTGCTGCAAGAGCAATATCATCAACATGTAAATCATCGATTTCCTTAAATGCGTCACGGCTGTACCCTGCATTATCATCATCGTTTATCTGTTCTTCACCTTTTCTCTCCCTATATTCTGTTGGAAACTCTCTGGCTAATCTCGCCAACGCAGTTGTTTCATCCGGATCAAGTATGCTTCCTGCCTTTTCTACGATTTTTTCTAATGAATCTAATGATTCTGCCTGATCTTGTGTTTTTTTAAGTTTTTGGTATTCAAGGACCGCCTTGCTTAAGCCAACTAAATGCTCATATTTATTATTTTTTACTACGGCATTGAGCCATGATTCACTCTCCATTTTTAGCCCCAGCATGTGAAGTAGAAGCCCCCAGCAAAGGGCCTGTTTTGGGTTGTCCTTATTAACAGTATTAAAGATATTGGCAGACATATTAATAAACCTCCTTGGTAAAGTCAGTTTGTTCCGTCTAAAACCATGTTGTCTTTAACGATATTTTTGAAATCCTTATCATCCCATAAATCTTTAATATTTTTTGCGCTTCCTGGTTTTGTTTTCAAATTGGTTCAAGATCTGTAAACTTTATATCACTACTTCTCCTCTACGGATCTTAGATTTTCGGCTATTTCAAATGCCTGACGTGCCTCTTCATTTCTGCCAAGGGAAGAAAGTGTGTCGCATTTTTTTTGCCATGCCTTCATAAATAGGGGGTTCAGTTCTAGGGTTTTCGTAAATGCCTTAAGCGCTTCTTCATCACGATTGAGTATGTTTCGAAGGAGAAGACCTTTGTTAAACCATGCCCCATCATCATTGGGATTCTTTTCTGTTGCCTTCTCGTAAGCTTCCAATGCTTCCTCATAAAAACCATTATCCTTGAACAGCCCTGCTTTGGCATTCCAGGAATCAAAGTGGGCGATGAACAACTTTTGTATTTCTTTCAGTCTTGTCAATTTGTCTTCGCTATTTTCCTGTTTATAGATTTTACCAAAAAAACTGTTGAATATATCTATTAAGGAATCGAACTCAGGCCTAATTGTCTGATCGTATAAGGGGCTTATGTCCTTATCACCAATTGTGTCGCCGGCAATTGTCAGGGCCAAGCAGCAAAGCCATGACCTGATCAATCGATCTTCTTTACTTTTCACATAAACTTCGCACTGACCATAAATTCCTAAAACTTCATCGAAATTCCTTAATATTAGATTCACTCCCATGAGACTCAGCCATAGCTCAGGCTTGGTTGGGTCTTTATTCAAGCACGCCTGGAAGTCCGCAATGGCATTTCCAAGCAACTGATTTAACCTTGCATCAGAAATAACCTCCTTAAGTGCCGTGACATAAGCCAATAGAAATTGTCCCCTCAGTCTATACCAATCACCTTTGCCGGGGTTTAACTCTATTGCCCTGCTCATATCATCAATCGACCCGTTTAAGTATGACTCATATTTTCCTGAACTGTAGGCCAACATGTGTTTTATGTCGGAACGTTTGGCAAAATAATAATCGTGGTCAGCCGCATTTTCTATAATCTGATCAAAACAATTAAGAGCTTCAACTTGAAAGCGAACCTTATCTTTGAATTTTTCTGAGTTAAAAGAAGACTTCAAACAGGATTCCGCCTTTTCGATTAAGCGCTCTATTTCCTGATAAGATAACGACATCCCCATACCCCCTTCATATCAAACCAACAATTTTCTTCATGACGCAGACTAGCTTTTCTTCGTGAGTTCCGGTAAGGCTCGCACTACCATATATTTTTGTACCTCTTCCCAACACAAACAATTTCCAAAAATATCCTTACCCAACAATCCTTTTGAAATCTTCATCATCCCAAAAGTTTTTAAAGGGTTCATCTTTCTGAGCTTTGTCTTTATAGTCAGCGTTTATTTCTATTGCGTTGGATAAATCTTTAAGGACATCGGCTTTATTGCCCCTCGCAGAATGTATGCACGCCTTTCTATACCATGCTCGGGCTATGTCATCCTTATCCTTACCGCTGGCATTAATTGCTTGATCATAAGCATCAAGTGCCTCTTCGTATTGTTGAAACCTCTCCAGCAGAAACCCCTCACGGAGCCTAAGGGTTATACCTCCGACCAGCGGAAGCACTTTGTAAAGTGTCTCAAGGCTTTCTTCATAACGATTGAGCCTTTCACATAGATTCACCTTGTCTCTACACGCCCTTTCAAAAAAAGAACTGAATATCGAATGGTAAGGCCTGCTGTCAACTGATCTATCTTGCGCGTAAATCGCCTCGTCATAACGATTCAGATGTTTTAGTATCGTTGACTTTTCATACCACGCCTGAATGAAATTCTGATCCAACGCTATTGCTTTATCATAGGCGTCAATGGCCTCTTCATACCGTTTAAGGCGTTCGTACATGCGACCTCTGTTATACCATGAAACTGCGGCTACAAACGCGTCCCCGGCACTCAATACAGTTGCCCTACTAAACGCCTCTAACGCTTCTTCATGACGTTCAAGTTTATCGAGTATGACTCCTTGATTGTGCCACGCTGTGGAGGCTAATGCAGTATTGGCGTGCATTTTTGCACTTTCATATTCCTCTATTGCCTCTTCATAACGCTCAAGGTAATTGAGCAGAACACCCTTCGCATATTGGGCATCATAATCCTTCGGGTTTAGTTGTAATATCTTCTCATATTTCTCAAAGACCTTATTAAACCCATCATCATGTTTAATAGCTGGCTCAACATATGCGTTCCCATCGTCCCATAGAGGGTAGCTGGCCAATTTATGAACTTTATAAGACTCGTCGCCCATAAGCTTAGAATAATTAAGTTCCATATCATTAACGGGTCTCAGTTCTATTAATTCGTTGTAGTCGTCTGGATATGTCGCTCGGCGCTTGCTACCTGTATGATAAAACCAATTACTAAATAACCATTGGACTTTTCTTACATTCCTCGAAGCTCCCCTATCGATCTCTCCCTTATGTAAAACAGCTACAAAAGTACTCATCTTTACATAGCGGAGCAACAGCGTCTTTGCGTCAATTTCTTCCCATCCCAATCTTTGTTCTAAGGATTCTTTATCGTCTTTATCAATAGGGTCACCCGCCAATGCCAGTGCCAAACAACCAAGCCAAGACCTCACCACTTTGTCTTCATTGGTTTCCATGAATTGTTTAGAATCCCCGTAAAGGCCAATGGCCTTGTCATAATCATGTGATAGTATACTCACTTCTATTAGATCCAGCCACAACTGCGGATCTGTTGGATTCCTTTCTTTACTGGCACGATAATCTTCAACGATTCTTTCCAATAAATGCTTGCGGTCGTCATCAGAAGAAACGTATCTTTCTTCAGTCAGTTTCAGCATTAAGTATTCTCCACGAAGTCGATAATACTCTCCTTTGTCAGGCTCCAGCTCTATTGCCCTGTCCATATCTTCAATTGCGCCATCCAGATCGTGGAAGGTTGATGTAAAAACCAAGGAATATTTTACTGTTGCTCGTTTGAAATAGTAATGAGGATGTGGGGTGGTATTGTCGATAACCTTGTTGTAGCACTTGAGCGCTTGTTCAAGCTCCGGCAAACCGGACGTTTTCTCATAGGCTTCTGCCTTTTCAAGTAGGTATTTGATTTCCTCATCCGATAACGGCATTTACATAATTCTCCCTATATCCTCGATAGTATGTTACCCAACAACCCTTTTGAAATCTTCATCATCCCAGAGGTCCTTAAAGGCTTCATCGTTTATTGCATTGCGTTTATTGATATCGGATAATCCAAATTCAACTGCCTCGGATAAATGATTTAAGGTATCTGTCCTATTGCCTTGAATGGAATATATGCAAGCCAGACCGTATCATGTCTGGGAATTATTTGGCCCATGTTCTTTTGTCTTGTTATATTCAAATGACGCTTCATCTTTACTGGCAAGCTTCTTCAACATATCATCTATTCTATCGTTATATCCGTCAAGCTTTGCAAGCTTTTCGGCAAAGACGGATTCCACTGAAGATTTCATTTCATTAGGGGCTAACGCAATCGCTTTATCAAGGGTCTTGTATGCTTCTTCATATCGGTCAAGTTCTGCAAGCTTGTTAGCAAAGCCGATTGCCGCCGCCCACTTCATGTTCTCAGGGGCTAACGCAATTGCTTTATCAAGGGCCTTGAATGCCTCGTCATACCGACCAAGTTCTGCAAAGTTTTCGGCAAAGCCGAGTGCCGAAAAACACTTCTTGTCATCAGGGATTAATTCGATTCCCTTATCAAAGGCCTTGTATGCCTCTTCATACCGGCCAAGCTTTAATAAAACATCCCTTTTATTTAACCATGTCGCTGCATCGGTGCTTAGTTTTAAACTTTTATCAAAGGCTTTCAACGCTTCTTCATGCCTGCCAAGTTTACCAAATGAAATACCTATATTACGCCATAACATAGGATCAACAGGTTTTAATCCTATTGCTTTTTTAAAAGCCTCTATTGCCTCTTCGTAACGCTTAAGGTCGTGAAACTTTGTACCTCTGGTATTCCAATCAAGATGGTTGATGAACAGGTCATGTATTTCTATTGCCCTTTTCCATTTTTGTTCATCGCCATCTTTCTCTTTTATTTTATTCAGAAGATTATTGACTGCTGAGGTAATGTTAGGATCATATTTACCTTCAATTGATTGGTCATAGAGAGGCTTTTTATCTTCCTCTTCAATAGGGTCGCCTGCAAGCGCCAGTGCCAAACAACCAAGCCATGCCCTGGTTAGCTGATCTTGTCTGTCGATAACGAACGGCCTAGCCTCGCCATAACGGCTGATAGCCTCATCCCAATCATTAAGAAGTACGTTATTCGCGATCAGCGATAACCATACATCAGAGTTTGATGGGTCTTTGGTTAAACAGGTGGTGTAGTCTTCATTGATCTTTTTAATCAGTTCTGCTTTTTCCTTTTCATTTACACTTTGCAAGCTATACGATAAGTAGAACCCGCGCCTTCTATAGTATTCCCCTTTATCAATGTCTAATTCTATGGCCCTGCTTATATCTTCAATCACACTTTGAATGTCAAATGAAAGGAAGCTTGCTTTATGAAGCATTATATGTTTTATATCTGCCCGTTTTGCGAAGTAAGCGGGATGTGGCGGAGCATTTTCAATAATCCGGTTGTAACAATCGAGGGCCTGCTGGAGATATTTCAAATCATCGCTGGTTCCCTTTCTCGCCTCCATAAAGGATTCTGCCTTGTCAAGTAAATCAGCTATTTCTTTATCTGACAATGCCATTTTTCACCTCCGGCTATACCAATCCTACCTTGAACAGTTCATTCTCATGGGTCGTAAGGGCTGTACTCAGGTCCCGGAATTCATTTTGTGTCAAAAGACCGCTGGAGCTTGAATTCCAGATGAGGCCATGCACCTTTGTATATATTGCCTCATATTGCGAGATGTAATCTCCCTTCTTCAGCAATCGTGCAAGTTCATCTATCAACTGTGCAATCAGCATCTGACGTGTCTGGTGGTTATCCACTTTCCGTTGCATGAAGTTGATGGTGTTCTGCACCCATTTGATGAATTTATCGAGGGTATCGGGAGAAGGCGGCAGCTTTTTTATCTTTTTTTTGGGGACAATATCTTCTGATCCCGATGATCCCGACCCTCCGGCCCCGGAACCTTTTGTACCAGGCGCTCTTTTTTCCACCCTCGGATAATTCATGCCTACGGAGCTGAATTGATTGATGCCTACATACGTTATTGATTCTGTCGAGAGGGCATTTCTAATTGTGACCTCAAGTTCCTTGTTGGCATTATAGCCCATCTGTATGACCACGATGCACCTGTCGGGATCTTTAACGGCAAACTTCTGAATCCCGATGAATTTGTATTCATAGCCGGTCTGCTTGACCTCGCTCCTTGGAACCTGTTGGATAATCCTGAAGTCATATAAACCGCCAGTGGCATACCAACTCAGCTCATGCTCCTCGCCGTTAAACGGATATGGTGAATCCCTTAGTATGAGAAGCTTGGCCACATATGTCAGGGCGCCGTCGCTGAATTCTATTGTCTCTATCCCATGCCCATGGGGCACCTTATCATCCACCTTGCGCGCCAGGGAGGTTACAGCGCCGGTGCAGACGGCGGTCATCCTGTCCACAGACTCCTTGCCGGAATAAAAGACCTCAAGCTGACGCAATACCGTCGGATTGCTGTGAAACACTATCTTGAGCACTTCATGGATGCAGGGTAATTTCGTTGGTCCGCCGATCAGTATTACATGCTGGATTTCCGGAGGAGTCCAACCTGCTTCGTCAATGGCAGACATGGTCTGACGTCTGCACTCCTCAAGTAGATTTTTTTCAAATTTTTTTTCATTTCCCTCAAATGCCGACTGCATATCCAATTGGTTGATTGAAAAGGGATATCTCCGGCCATCCATCTGAAATTCGGCATCGACCTTTGTCTCCCTTGAAAGCCGTATTTTCGTTATCTCCGCTGTCCTCCTCAAGGCGGCCTTGCTTGCAGGCGTGATATCATGAAGATAATTCCTTTCCATGATTAATTGTAACAGGCGGTCATCCATGTCGATCCCGCCAAGTCTTGCATCGCCGGTATTCTTCTCAACCTTAAACCCGAATTCATTAGGCTTATCAGGTAGGCGATACAGACAACCCACTGTCACATCAATGGTCCCTGCGCCCAGATCAAAGACCGCAGTCTTGATGGGCCTGCCGGTTATCTCAATGTCATAGGCCAGGGCAGCGGCAACAGGTTCCGGGATTGTCTTGATCTGCCGGAAGCCCGCGCCCCTTGCGGCCTCGACAATCGGAGTTACACGCAGGGGGTCAAAATAGGCAGGGACGGAGACGACAACAGAGTCTATCTTCCCGTTCACCTGTTTTTCCGCATCTGTCTTTATCTTCTTGAATATCTCGGTGCAAAGCTGCACCGGAGTGTATGATTTTTCGCCGACAACGATGAGGCATTGGCCGTTTGTCCTGTCTGGTCTTATGCGGTAAGGGAAACGATCCAGCTCGCCGCTCTCCTTCAATTCCGTATATGTCTTTCCAAGGAGCCTCTTGATGCCCCAGACAACATACTCAGGTTCGCTATATGCCCTTTCCTTGCTGTTGACCCCGATATCTTCAATTGAACCGTCTTTGTTAAAAGAAATAAACGATGGAAATTCTTTGCAATCTTCCTGCTGTCCCTGAGGTTGAATCTTATTGGGAACCTTTCCTCCGAGACTCTTAATGATTTCTATTTCCCCTTGTTTCGATTGTATTGCGGCAGAGGAATTATATGTGCCGAGATCAATGCCTATCCAGCACCCCGAAAGAGAATCCATAGCCATATTGCCTCCTTTTTTACCTAAAACCCACCTCAGTCTTTTCAACATTCTTTATTGTCCCCTTTACAATATCAATCGCATCTAACACATGTCTCATATGAACTCTTGTACCGGCTGCAACAAATTTATTTTCCCTGAATGCGGCCATCGCGGCCCTGCGGCATGCCTCTGCGATATGGGCGCCTGAGAAATATAAGGACGCAGATGCCAATTCTTTCATTTCTAAATCTTCCGCTAAAGGCTTTGAATGGAGATGTATCTTGAATATCTCTTCTCTTCCGGCGGCATCGGGTAAAGGCACTTCGATCTGGTAATCGAATCTTCCGGGGCGCAAAAGTGCAGGATCAATCAGTTCCGCCCTGTTTGTCGCGGCGATTACACAGACATGCTTGCCTGTCTCAAACCCGTCCATTTCCGTGAGCATTTGATTGACCACCCTGTCAGCGGCGTCGCTGATGGACTTGCCACGCGC
>Ga0153915_10007584_pt1 | contig 10247 bp, 7 predicted proteins | sample Opewatmetagenome_2_FD_107003 | JGI IMG/M metagenome (GOLD analysis project Ga0153915, IMG submission 107003) | Freshwater wetland microbial communities from Ohio, USA - Open water 3 Core 3 Depth 3 metaG | ecosystem: Environmental > Aquatic > Freshwater > Wetlands | place: USA: Ohio, Lake Erie... | reverse complement strand
CCTGATCTCCGGCCCGGCCGGCGTCCGGTCGCTGGAGAGCACCGGCTTCTGCCTGGGCATGTTCCCTTCCGTCAGCTATGAGACCAGGACCTTCCGGCTCGACGACGGCGATATCCTGTGCCTGTACACGGACGGCATCGTCGAACACCGGAACGGGGAGAAGGAGGAATTCGGGAACGACCGGTTGGCCGAGAGGCTCCGGGCCTCGGCCGGCGAGCCGGCCCGCAACCTCGTCGAACAGATCTACGACGACGTCGTCGGCTTCGCCGGCTGCGACGAGCCCGGCGACGACATGACCCTGGTCATCGTCAAGAAGAAGAGCCGGGGACCGGCCTCGGGGGAAAAACAGTGAAGCCCTCGGAACGCCGGGAGATGACCGTCCGGGCCGATCTGGCCGAGGTCGACCGCGTCCGCGCTTTCCTCCGCGATCATCTGCGGGACTTGGCTCTCGGCGAGGAAGACGCCCTGAAAGTCGAGCTCTCGCTCCACGAGATCCTGGTCAACATCGTGCTCTACGCCTATCCGCAGGGGCCCGGCGAGATGACCGTGAGGATCTCCGGGGAGCCCGGGACCCTCGTCCTCGAGATCCGCGACGGCGGCGTCCCGTTCGATCCCGCCGGCCGGCCGCCGCCCGACCTCGACGAAAAGATCCGCCGGGGCTCGAGGGGAGGGCTCGGCGTCTATCTTTTCAAGACGCTGATGGACGGCTTCTCATACCGCCGTGAGGGCGGCGAGAATGTCCTCACCATCCGCAAGACGCTCTGAGCCCGGCGGCGCCGCTCTAGTACAAAACCCGGGCTTCCCCGTTCTTCTTGACCAGGCGGTCGATCTCCGCCAGGATGAGATCGCGGCGGACGAGGAGGGTCCGGATCTCATCGTCGCTCAGGTTATTCCCGACGATGCCCCTGACGCCGTCGAACGTCAGGCCCTTGATATTTTCCACGATGGAACGGGGGAGCTCGCTCATGAGCTTCGGCCCCTCGGGGTGCCGTTCCGTGTAGATGAGCTTCTTCCAGATCCGGAAGGAGCGGGAGTGGTCGATGAGGACCATCCGCCAGTCCTTGGTCAGCAGGATCTGGTTCCGGTGCCTGTCCTCGTTGGCGATGAGGTTGTCCCAGAACCTCTGGAGGTAGGTGGCCCGGTTCCAGCCGAAGACCTTGTGGGACGGCATCTTCAGCTTTTGCTCTTCCCGTTGTTTGAGGGTGATGCAGTCGTCGACCCAGATCTGGCAGGACCCCAGGCCCTCATGGAAGCGCCGCTCGACGGTCGGCGGCACCATGTTCAGGCCGAGGGCCTTGTCGAGAAGATAGGCCGCGATCTCATATTTCCAGCCTTCGACATAGCCGCGGACCCGGCCCTCGATGTTCTTCCAGAGAGCGTCGTGACTGAGGCCGTCTTTGGTCAAGGTCAGCCGCCAGGGGCTGGTGACGGCCATCTCGCCGACGATCTGCTTCTCGCCGGCGACCGCGGCCGTTTTCAGGAAGTCTTCCCAACGCTCCCGCTGGGCCAGCTCCTCGGCCGTGAACTGGGCGAGAAGCCGGGGCGCCTCCGCGGCCGCCAGGCCGCAGAGGACGAGGACGACCAGCGCTCGTTTCGTCATGCCCATCACCCTTCTCCCTTCTGATCCGTCATTCCTTTGGACGGCTCCGGGCCGCCGTCATCATAGAGGACGTCGGCGCCGTCCTTTCCGCCGATTTGCGCGTCGATCTGCTTGACGAGAAGATCGCGGCGGGCGAGGACCGCGCGGATTTCCTTGTCCGTCAGGGTGTCGCCCACGGCCGCCTTGATGGACTCGAACGTCAGCGCCTTGATGTTCCGATAAAAACGGCGGGGCTGGCGGCGGAAGAGATAGGGACGGCCGTCGGCGCCCCGCTTGATCCCGTCGGCGCCGTACATCAATTTTTCCGTGAATTCCCGGGACGAGCGGAAGGCCCGCGAATGGTCGATCAGGATGGTCCTCCAGTCTTCCGTGTAGAGGACGTTCTGCTGGGTTCTGTCCTCGTTCCCGATGAGGCTGTCCCAGGCCCTGGCCAGCCATTTCATCTTGTCGACCCGGTCCCGGGCCTCGTCGGGGATGCGGACGCCCTGCTCGATGACCTTGAGCAGACTGTACTTGTTATCGGCCCAGAGCGACAGGGCTCCCTTCTTGCCCTTGAATTCGCGCTCGACGGTGACGGGGACCATGCCGAGACCGAGAAGCTTGTCCAGCCGGTAGGCGGCGATCTCGTAGGCCCAGCCTTCGAGGAAGCCGTTCATCATCCCCTTGGGATTTTTCCAGAAGGCCTTCGTTTCGAAATCGCCCTTCTTGAGGGACAGGCGGTAGGGCTTGGTGACGCCCTCGCCGACGGGCTCCGACTTGACGATCTCGGCCGCGGCCAGGAACGCTTCCATCTCGCCGCGTCGGGCGATCTCCTCGGCCTTGAACTGGCCGAGGAGCGGGCCCCGCGGGAAGGCCGTCAAGAATGCCAGGAGAACGAGGATCGATGATTTATTCATGTCCATCAAGCCTCCGTCCGGATTTCGCGGGTCTCCGCCTTCTTTTTTTGTAGGCGCGGATGATGAGCACGCACAGGCCGAGCCAGACGACGACGCCGGCGACATTGAGGAGCGCGTAGCGCTCGATCCTCATCCCCAGGAGCTGGGTCCCGGCCAGGACGGCCATGGCGGAGAGCGTGTCGCCCCCGCGGACGAAAAACGTGTCGATGGCCGCCTTGGCCTTGTATTTTTCCTCCCTGGGCGTGACCAGGAAGAGGGCCGCCTTGGTCGTGTTCTGGAGGGAGTAATCCGTGCCGTTCTCGAGGGACTTGACCCAGCGGACAACCCCGAGGACGGCTCCGAAGGAGATCAGGGCGTAGCCGCCCAGGGCGATCAGCGGCAGGAAGAACAACGCTCCGCTGACCCCGACCCATTTGAAAATCCGCGAGACCAGGAAGAGCTGGATGATGAGGGCGATGAGGTTCGTCAGAAGCTGGTAATTCATGAAAGCGTTGTGGATGGATTTCTCCATGTCCGGCGCGGGCTTCTGCTCCGGCTGGGAGGCCGGCGGCGCTTCCGCGGACCGATCGTCGACGAGAAGGGCGGGATTCGCCCCCCCGGCGGGCTTCGGCGCCGAGTTTTCCCTCGAGATTTCGGTGTTGACGGTGACGGCCGAGATGATGTACTCCCCGGTGGCGTTGACGAAATTGTAGATGCCGATCATGAGGGCGATGAGGAGGAGGTAGCGGCTCCTGAAGATCAGCCGGAAACCGCCTCCGGCCTTCAACGGCTGCTCCTGGACGCGGGCCTTTTCCTCGGCCCCGGCCAGGCCCTTCGCCCGGTCCTCCCGGGTCCTGCGGACCTCGCGGCGGTGGATGAAGACGGCCAGGGCGATGCAGACGAGTAGAACGGCCCCGGAGAGGAGCATGAGCTTGTATTCCCATCTCGCGCCCATCAGGTCCCTCAGCCGCCCGACGACGGGCAGGGTTCCGACCACGCCGCCGAGCGCCGCGCCCAGGGCGACGAGAGGGAAGGTCCGCTTGCCGACGTCGTCCGAGTAGAGGTCGGCGGCGAAGCCCCAGAACTGGGCGATGACGAAATAGTTGAAGATGCCGACCCAGACGAAGAAGAGGATGCCCATTGTCTTGACGGGCACGCCGCCGAGGCTGAGGACATAAAAAATCACCAGGTTCGAAACGAAGAACAGCGTCGTGCAGGTGATGAGGATGTGCCGCGGGACCCGCGACGCCAGGCGGCTGAAGGCCTTGATGACGAAAACGAACAGGACGGCCTGGGCCCCGCCCAGACAGCTCTTGACGACGGGCGCGTTCTTGTCCACGAGGAGCAGGGCCTCGCGGAGAGGTTTGAGGATGTAGTAGGCCAGAAGAAGGAGAAAAACATTCAGGGCCAGCAGGAGCGCCTTGGGCGCCTCACCCGGGCGGATGTCGGCGAAGAGCCGGAGAAAACGATAGAAAGCCCTGGTGAAGGCGCTCTCCGGGCCGGGAAACTCTTGGCCGCTCATGTTATCCGCTGGATTCCTCCGGCCGATATCTCTCAGAACAGGACGGCGTGCTCCCCGCGCGCCTTGATCCGCCCCCGGATCGCCCGGACCAGGGCGTCGCGGCGGGCGGCGAGGGCCCGCCATTCCTCGCCGTTGAGATAGGGCGCCAGCCCGGCCTCGATCTTGTCCGAGTCCCAGTCGACGAGCGCCTGGAAGAGCCGCCGCGAACAGCCCAGGATCTCGCAGCCCCGGACGATCCCGTTCCGCGGCTCAAAGGCCTGGGCGAAATCGACCCTGTACAGGGTCCAGTCGTTCCGGTTGATCAGGATGTCTTCGTCGTTCGCGCAAGACTCGCCGGCGAGGCTGACGAAGATCTTGAGGTCGGCCATGGCCCGGGCGAAGGCCTCCGGGTGGGGCGGCTCGATGCGGCGTTCCCTCCGCTCTCCCTCCTTGAGCGGATTCTCGATGAACAGCTGGAGCGATCCCGGCCGGCCCTCGATCTCCCGCTCGACGACCGGCGGAACGATGGCCAGGCCGAGGGCCCGGCAGAGCGCATGGGCCGCAAGCTCGTACTTGTAGCTTTCGGGCAGGATCTCCGGCCGGCGGCGGTCGATGTACTTGAAGAGGGCCTTCCGTGTCGTGCTGCCGTCCTGGAGCGTGACCTGCCAGGGATCCATCCGGCCCACGACGGTTCCCTTGGCGATCTTGACGACGGCGGCCGCCCGGAGGAATTCGTCGCCGTCCAGGGCGGACGGCATCCCGGCCGCGGGCAGGGCGAGCACGGCGGCCTTGGTCTCCGTCTCCCCGGTCGGCAGCCAGAGGGAGAAGCGGCCTTCGCTGACGATGAGAGCCGATGGAACGCCCCCGTAGGCATGGGATATGCCCGTGTCGATGATGAAAACCCTGTCGCGATAACGGCTGACGCTCTCGATATCCCGGGAGATGACCGGGCTGTTCCCGTCGGCGCGGATGTAGCTGTGGCCGACGACGATGGCCCGGGCCCCGAGGTTGTTGAGGATGCGGTCGACGTCCTTCTGGGACGAGAGCTCGTCGTCGAAGGCCAGCCCGCGGTACCAGAGCGGCCCGTCGCCGTCGTAGACGATCCGGGGATGGAAGGGCATGGCGACGGCTTGAGGGTTCTGCATCCGCCCGCGGAAGAATTCGAGTTCCGACCGGAGAGTGGCGTTGATGTCCCGCAGTTTCCAGGTGGAGTACTTCGGGCTGATGCCGGCGTGGGCGAAGACGATATCGTTGATCTTGATGACGGTGTTCTTCCGCAGAAGCCACCGGCCGTAGACCGCGTTGAAGCCGTTGACGTAGGCGCGCCCGGCGGCGCCGTCCTTTTTCACGTTCGTCCAGAAGAGCCTCAGCCTCCTGTCCGAGAGGAGGTCCAGGCCGCGCGCCTCGGCCGCGGCCCGCTCGGCGGAAGGGAGGCCGGCGAGATATTCTTTTTCCCTGGCTTTCCGGAACTGATCGGGCAGGAAGGAGACAAACTGTTCGATGGTGACGTAATCGGCGTAGTCGAGCACGATGCCGTCGATGTTCATCTCCTCGTGGTTGCCGAGGAGGACGTGGACCATCCCTCCGGCCTTCGGCGCCTCCTCCTCGCGGCGCATGAGCAGGTCGAGGATATCCTTGGCCATCGTTCCCCGGTCCAGGATGTCTCCGGTCTGGACGAGATGCGTCGTCCCGCCGGTCCAATGAAGGTCGGCGTCGACGAGGCCGGTGCCCTTCAGAATCAGGACGAAGTTGTCGTAGTCGCCGTGAAGATCGCCCACGGCCACGATCTTCTCGACGCTCGTCCAGACGCAGGGGATGTCAGCGGCGGGGGAGAGGAGGGCGGAGGCGGCGAGGACGGCCCAGAAGGCGACGAGAAAGCGGATCGGCTTTCGGCCAGGCTTCATGACCCCTCCGGCTCTTTCCGGGCGCATTATCCCTCTCCTACCCTTATAAGTCATTTCACGGCGGGAATCAACCCGGCGTTCCCGGCGGCGTCATTGGCATACCGGCCATTGCGGGGACCGGAGAGACGACATCCCCTTTCGGCAATTTTCGGATTCGCCGTCTTCGTTGACTCCCGCCGGAAGGTCCTGGTATGCTTGTTTCAGTCTGATTCCCCTCCCAGGTGGTGAGCGATGGCGAAACAAACGGCCTCTGTTTCACAGCGACGTCCGGCGGTCCGTGGGATCGTCTTGACTTTTCTGTCCCCGGCGCTGGCCCTGGCGGCGGCCCTGGCCTTCTCCGCCTGCGCGCCCGGGAAGCCGGCGGCGCCCCGTCCGGCCGCGGCGCGGGTGAAAACGGGCCTCGAGGTCTTCGCGGCCAAGCGGCTCGATCTCGTCCGCGGGAAAAGGGTCGGGCTGATCACCAATCCGACGGGAGCCGACGCCGCCCTCCGCGGCACGGTCGACATCCTGGCGAACCTCTCGGAGGTCAAGCTCGTCGCCCTCTACGGCCCGGAGCACGGCGTGCGCGGCGACGCCCAGGCCGGCGAGTACGTTCCTTTTTACGAGGACCGCAAATATCATCTGCCGGTCTTCAGCCTCTACGGCCAGTCGATGAAGCCCGAGCCGGGGATGCTCAAGAACATCGACGAGTACATGCGGTCCTACGACACGAAGTCCGCCGGCAAGGCCCCGGAAAGGGCCATGGTCCAGGATATCGACGCCATGATCTACGACATCCAGGACGTCGGGACGCGGGTCTATACGTACATCGCGACCATGGCCTTCGCCATGCAGGCCTGCGCCGAGGCCGGCATCGATTTCATCGTCCTCGACCGGCCCAACCCGATCGGCGGCGCGGACATGGAAGGCCCCGTCCTCGAGTATCCGGGCTCGAGCTCCTACATCGGGCTCTATCCCATTCCCGCCAGGTTCGGGATGACCATGGGCGAGCTGGCCCTGCTCTTCAACGACAGGTTCCTCGAGCGGAAGGCGAAGCTGACGGTCGTCCCGATGGAGGGCTGGAAGCGGACGATGTGGTTCGACCAGACGGGGCTTCCCTGGATCATCCCCTCGCCCAACATGCCGACCCTCGACACGGCGACGGTCTATCCGGGGCAGGTGATGCTCGAGGGCACCAACGTCTCGGAAGGCCGGGGGACGACAAAACCGTTCGAGCTTTTCGGCGCCCCCTGGATCGACGGCGCGGCGCTGGCGGCGAAGCTCAACGCCCTGGGCCTCCCCGGCGTCCTCTTCCGGGAGGCCTGGTTCACGCCGGCCTTTTCCAAATTCCAGGGAAAGCTCTGCGGCGGCTGCCAGCTCCACGTGACCGATCGCTCGGTTTACCGGCCCTTCGCGGCGGGCCTCCACATCGTCAAGACGATCCGCGACATGTATCCGGCGGAGTTCGAGTTCCACCGGGACTACTTCGACAAGGTCATGGGGACGCCGCGGGTCCGGGAGGCGATCGAGAGCGGGACCGGGATTCAGGCGATCGTCGAGGGCCTCGAGCCCGGGCTGGCGGCCTTCGCCGGGCTCCGCAAGCCGTATCTGCTTTATTAACGCGGTGATCTGGACTCGAGCCCTCCGGTTTGACCCGGCCGGCCTATTTCAACTAAAATGGATGCCTTTCCTCCTCGAGCGGGCGGACTCGGTCGACGAGGCCTCGTTCCCGGGAGAAAGAACCTCCGTTGATCAAGGAGCAACGAGCGATGACAAATGAGCTCCCGCCGATGGCCCTGGCCAACCCCCTGTCCCTGATCCTGGAGAAAAAACCGCGGGATTTCCGCCGGGCCGATTTCCTGAAGATCATCGAAGAGAAGCAGATCGAGCGCATCACGTTCCACTACACGGCCCTGGACGGCAAGCTCAAGGAGCTCAAGATCCCGGCCGCGGACCGCGCCCAGGTCGAGACCATCCTGGCCGAGGGCGAGCGCGTCGACGGCTCGTCGCTCTTCAAGGGCATGGTGGACATGGCCCTCTCGGACATCTACGTCGTGCCGCAATACAGCACCGCGTTCTTCAATCCCTTTGACGAGGGCAGTCTCGATTTCATCTGCCGCTACCTGACCAAGGACGGCGAGCCGGCTCCCTTCACTCTCGACAACATCCTGGCCCGGGCGGCCGCGCTTTTCCGGGCGGCGACGGGCTGCGAGCTCCGCGCTCTGGGCGAGCTCGAGTTCTTCCTCCTCAGCCCCGCCGGCGAGAAGGCCTATCCCGCCCCGTCCCTGAGCGCCTACCAGGGCGCCCTGCCGTTCATCAAGAGCGGGCCCGTCCTCAACGAGATGGTCCGCCACATCAGCCGGGTCACGGGCGGCGCGGTCAAGTACGCCCACACGGAGGGCGGCCTGATCGAGACCGTCCGGAGCGACGTCGAGGAGATCGAGGGCCGCCGGGCCGAACAGCTCGAGATCGAATACCTGCCCCGGCCGGTCGAGGAGATGGCCGACGCCCTGGTCCTCGGCCGCTGGATCATCCGCGAGACGGCCCGCCGCCACGGCTCGATCGCCACTTTCACCCCGAAGCTCGAGGAAGGCATCGCCGGCAACGGCCTCCACTTCCATCTGGTCATCGAGAAGGACGGCAAGAATATCATGACCGGGCCGGACGGCCGCCTGTCCGATGCCGCCCGGAAGCTCGTCGGCGGGCTGTGTGAGTACGCCGATTCCCTGACCGCCTTCGGCAACACGGTGTCGTCGGCCTACCTCCGGCTCGTGCCGAACCACGAGGCGCCGACGCGGGTCTGCTGGAGCGACCTCAACCGGAGCGCCCTGATCCGGGTGCCGCTGGGCTGGACGAATATCTCCAACCTGGCCAGGAAGGTCAATCCCCGGGAGACGGACGGCTTCAAGAGCGGCCAGGGCAGCCGCCAGACCGTCGAGCTCCGCAGTCCCGACGGCAGCGCCCTCATCCATCTCATCCTGGCCGGCATCACCATGGCCGCGGGCTGGGCTTTCGGCGGCGACCAGTCCCTCTTCAAGGAATACGGGCCGCTCGAACTGGCCGAGAAGCTCTATGTCAAGGGCAACATCTTCTCCGACAAGGAGCTTCTCAAGAAGCTTCCCGTCCTGCCGGCGAGCTGCGTCGAATCGAGCCGACTCCTGCTCCAGAAGCGGGATCTCTACGAGCGGGACGGCGTTTTCCCGCCGGCCGTCATCGAATATGTCGCCCGCATGCTCCAGGCCGAGAACGACGAGTTCATGAACAAACAGCTTTCGGGACTGCCGGCCCACGACCGGCTCCACGAGATCCGCAAGATCATGCACAAGGATCTGCACAAGCACTGAGCTGATTGTGCGGCGGCCGGTCCGGAGGCCGGCGGGGGGATATGCGGCTCGGCCGCGGGGATCAGGTCCTGCCCGAGAGCTTCTGCTGGGCCTTGAACTCCGGCACGAGCCGCTTCCAGAGCGAATTGAACCTGTCCTGGAGCTCCGCGTAAAGGGCCGAGCGCGTCGGGTCCGGCGCCGCGGCCGCCTTGTCCAGGGCGACGCGCGATCCCGTGATGTCTCGGATGCCGACCTTCTCTCCCTTTTCCAAGTGCCAGCACCAGATCGATTGGAGCGCCCCGCCGTAGGCCGCGGCCTCCTGCTCCCGGAGCGTCACGACCGGCGTCCGCAGGACGTCGGCCGCGATCTGCAGCCACAGCTTGCTCTTGGCGCCGCCGCCCGTGGCCCTGATCTCGCCCGGCTCAAGGCCGAGGGCGCGCATGCGGGCGAAGCCGTAGCCGAGGTTGAGGATCGTTCCCTCCATGACGGCCCGGGCCATGTGGGCGCCGTCGAAGGTCTTGCGGTTGAGGCCGAAGAAGACGGCATTCGAGAAGGGCAGGGCCGGGACCCGCTCGCCGTCGACGAAGGGCAGGAAGATGAGGCCGTCCGAGCCGGCCGGGGCCTTCGCGACCAGGGACTCGAGGGCGCGGTTGTTGAGGAGGAAAAGCGACTTGACGATCTCGGTCGTGTTGGTGACGTTCATCGTGCAGAGGAGGGGCAGCCAGCCGCCGGTGCTGTCGCAGAAGGCGGCGATCTCGCCCTCGGGGTCGACAAACGCCCTGTCGAAATAGGAATAGATCGTCCCCGACGTGCCGAGGCTGACGGTTGAGACGCCGGGCGCCACGTTGCCCGTGCCGATCGCGCCCATCATGTTGTCGCCGCCGCCCGCCGAAACGAGGACCTTCCCGCCGAGGCCCAGCCGCGCGGCGACGGTCTTGTCGATATAGCCGACGGGCTCGCCCGGGTGGCTCAGGGCCGGGAGCTTGGCGAGAAGCGATGGATCGACGGCCGCGGCCGCCTCCTCGTTCCACTTGAGATTCCGGATGTCCATGAGACCCGTGCCGG
>Ga0153915_10007583_pt1 | contig 10247 bp, 8 predicted proteins | sample Opewatmetagenome_2_FD_107003 | JGI IMG/M metagenome (GOLD analysis project Ga0153915, IMG submission 107003) | Freshwater wetland microbial communities from Ohio, USA - Open water 3 Core 3 Depth 3 metaG | ecosystem: Environmental > Aquatic > Freshwater > Wetlands | place: USA: Ohio, Lake Erie... | reverse complement strand
GTCGTGCAGGCCGGCAGCCCGAACTGGCTCCGGTACACGGCGAGATCCTTCTCCGCATTTGGATCGTCGTACGCATCAACGATCGCGACAGTCTGGCCCGCGCCACCGGCGCTAGCCGCGACAAGGTTGTAGGCTGCGAGCAGGTCGGCCGGTACATATCCGGTTGGACCGCTCGTCGCCAGCGGTTGACCCGAGTCGTCGACGCGAACGAGAGAGTGGCAGCGCGCCTCGCCCGGCGCGGCGCCGGGACAGACTTTCGCGTGCGTCAGACGCATGGAGAGCCCGGTGCTGGGGCTTCCGTCGCGCGATGCGCCGGAGCGCGTGTCGGCACTGGGCTGAAGAGGGTTTTCGGAGGAGCACGCGGCGAGTGCCGCCAGCGCGGCGATGCGTAGGAAGGTCCGAGCGCGACTAGACATGCGGGGCTCTCCTGTACCGATGGACGCGCCCCCGGGGGGAGGCGTAATGGGGCACGGCCGGGGTCCGCGTCGTCGCGGAGGTCAGAATGACTGACGAGCTATCATCTCGGCGTGCGACGTTAGCTCTCGGCACAGACGGGTGCAAGATCCGCGGGGCGGCACCGCCGTCGGCCCTCGAATCCACCCTCGATGTCCTTTTTGGAGCGAGCGTCGAAGAACGACTTTCAGCCTGTGGCGGAGAGCGAGACGGGCTATCAGGCCACGAGCAATGGATGGCCGCGTGTGGTGGACCGCCCCGCGCAGGTGACGGCGCGGGTGGCCTGACGCGGCGCTCTCGGGTGCGCTGGCGGACCTCGAAGGGTGTGGAGCGTCACGGCGCACGATCTGTTCGTGCCGCCGATTGGCAATAGCTTCAACGTTCTTTGCCGTCGTCCTCGACGCCCTCGACGCGCGCGATCCTGCTGCGGGCCTGATCACTCAACTCGGAGGTACGCGTGCGCCAACGTCGCCGCGGCGTTGCGCATCGCCCGGGCGTCGGATCGCCCACTCGCCATCGTCACGGTGATCACCGATTCTGGCCTGAAGTACTTGCACCGATCTCTACCCGGTCCCGAAGTAGGAAGGCTCGAGGACGGCGGACTGAGATACGGGCTCAGTCAATGAGCAATGGATGGCCGCGCGTCGTGGACCTTCTCGCGGGCGACAGCTCACGTGGCAATGGCAGAGCCCGCGCGGCACGCCTCCGCGCGACCCGTCAGCTCGCCGGTGAAGGCACCGACTCAGGCCCGGGCACCCTTGCTCCCATGACGAGAAGCCAGATGAGCGTTGCCCCCTCGCCGATGCCCCCGAGCAACTGGGCCCCGCGGATGACAAGGCGCGCGTGGGTCGGCAGGACGATGAATGAAACACTGGCAGCGAGATACGCGAGGCACGCAACGACCAGCAGCCAGCCGAGGATGTTTGGGAAGAAGCGGGACTTGATGACAAGAACGCCGAACGGGAGGAGCCAAAAGCCCCAGAACACCTGGGAAACGAAGAGCGCACTGCCGCGCAACGTGAGAAAGGCCAACGCAAGAGCGTTCAATTGACGTGTAGTGAACACGGACAAGAACGGAGCGTCACTGAGGAGGATCAGCGGCGCAATCAGATTGAAGACGTTGACGATTTGAACGGTGACGCCGACGACGACCAATGTGACCATGAGTCTGGCGTACCTTCGATCGACGTCCTTGAGCAAGTCATACAGGCTCAAGACCAGGAAGATGAGGATGATTTGACCGACCAGATCGCTCAGAATGCCAAGGCGGTACGTGAGCGCCGCGTCGGCGATCTTGCGCGCCGTGGCCGTTGCATCTCCAGGAACGATGAGGGCGGCGGGAACATAGATGTAGCTAAAGACACCCGGCAGCCCGCTCAGCAAGTACAGGAGTCCCGCGAGCCGCGCTGTCGCCTTGGTCGAGCGCGTGTCCTCTCTCCGCTGGGCCATTGTCGATTTCGAGGGCGTTACTCGGCGCGTAGGGCGACCGCGGGATCGACGCGTGCCGCTCGCGCGGCGGGAACCCAGCATGCAGCGACGCCCACCGCCGCGAGGACCACGCCGACGGCTCCGAGCGTGGCCGGATCGTGCGGCGTGATGCCGAACAACAGGCTGTGCAGCACGCGCGTCGTGAGCAGCGCGCCCATGAGGCCGATGGCCACGCCCGCCGCGAGCAGCGCGCCGCCTTCGCCGAGCACCATCCGGCGGACGCGTGGCGCGTCGGCGCCGAGGCTCATGCGGATGCCGATCTCCGCGGTGCGCGAGGCCACGGAGAAGGCGAGCACGCCGGCGATGCCGACCATCGCGATCACGAACGCCAGCGTGCCGAAGGCGGCAATGAACATCGCGTTCAGCCGGCGCGGCGCCACCGCTTCGTCGCGGATCTGCTCGACCGTCGCCACGTGCTCGATCAGTTGACGTGGGGCGATCTCGTGGATCGCGCGCGCGATCATCGGCTGGAGCACGGCGGGATCCGCCGTCGTTCTCACGACCAGCGCGCCGTTGACGATGAACTCCTGCGCGAACGGCTCGTAGATCGTCGGCGTCAGACCGTTCTCGAGGCCGCGGTCGCGCGTGTCCCCGACGACGCCGACGACGGTGCGCCAATCGCCTGTGAACGGCGTGACCTTCAACACGTCGCCCGTTGGCGCGATGCGGCGGCCGACCGGATCCTGATCGCCGAACAGCTGCCTGGCGAACGACTGGCTGACAATGGCGACGAGCGGCGTCCCGCGGCGGTCGGTCGCCTGGAACCCGCGCCCTGCGAGCAAGGGAATGCCCGTGGCCGCGAAGTACTTCGGATCGACGGTCCTGAATGCGGCGTGGGGCGTCGGCTCGTTCGGGGCGAGCGCGCGACCTTCGGCCTTGATCTCGAGGTCCATCATCGAGGGCCTGAGCGGCACGCCCGTTGCGACCGAGGCGATGTCCACACCGGGTAGCGCCGCGATGCGGTCTCGCATTCGCTCGTACCGCGCCAGGTTCTCCGGCTGCTTCATGATCTCGCGCAACACATCGCCCTGGATCGGGAACTCCATCGTGAGCACGTGATCGGCGCGCACGCCCGTGTCCACCGCGCCGAGCTTGGCGAGCGTCCGCACGAGGAGGCCCGCGCCGGTGAGCAGCACCATGCACAGCGCGATCTGCGCGACGACCAGCGACCGCTGCACGCGCTGTCGCCCGCGGCCGAGGGTCGTGCGCCGGCCCGCCGGCGCGAGCGGCATGGTGAGCGCACGCTCGCCGCCGATGCGCGGAACGAACGAGAGGACGACCGCCGCGCCGATGCTCGTCACCAGTCCAACGGCGAGCACGATGCCGTCGACGCGAATCTCGTTGGCCCGCGGCGAGAACTGCGCGGCGAAGGCGACGAGCAGCCGCAGTCCCGCGACGGCGACGAGCAGGCCGACCGCGCCGCCGAGCAGCGCGAGCGTGAGGTTCTCGACGATCAGCAGGCGGCGCAGCCGGACGCGTCCCGCGCCCAGCGCCGCGCGCACGAGCATCTCGCGCTCGCGTCCCACGCCGCGCATCAGCGTGAGATTGGCGACGTTGGCGCAGGCGATGAGGAGCACGAACGCCGCGGCGCCCATCAGCAGCCAGAACATGAGCGACGCGCGCTCGTTCTCCGCGTCGCGCAGCGTCGAGACCGCGATCTCGAAGTGCGCGGCCTTCTCGTATGCCTCCGGATGATCACGGAACATGTTCGACGCGATGCGGTCGAGCTCCAGGCGCGCCTGCTCGACCGTCACGTTCGGAGCGAGCCGCGCGAGGACCTCCGACATCCGGTGTGTGCGCTCGGTGACCATCGTGGCGCTCAGGTGGTGCGGGCTGGTCACGGTGTTCACGTAGACGTCGGTGCGAACCGGGTACTGCGGCGCGGGCTCCAGCACGCCGACGACCGTCGCGAGCCTGTCGTTGAGGCGCACGGTGTGACCCACGATGCGCCGGTCGCCGCCGAAGTGATCCATCCAGAACTGGTGCGAGAGCACCGCCACCGGCGCGGCGGCCGGGCCGTCGTCGCGCACGCCGGTCAGGCGGCCGAGCACCGGTTCCAGACCCACGACGTCGAAGTAGTTGCCACTGATGACGGCGGTGGAGATCCGCACGGGCGCTCCGTCGTCGCCCACGAGCGTGAACGGCATCACGTTCGAGTATTCGGCCATCGCGGACAGCGTCTTCGACGCGGCGCGGTAGTCCGCGATCTCCGGCACGGAGAACAGCACGTTCGTGTGTTGCGCGGCGGGCGCCGACTGTCGCAGGTACACGAGCCGCTCGCCGTCGCGGTTGGGCAGCGGCCGCAGGAGCGTGCCGCGCAGCAGCGTGAACATCGCGGTGTTCACCCCGATGCCCAGCGCGAGCGTGAGGATCACAGTCGACGCGAAGCCGCGCGAGCGTCGTAGGCTGCGCAGCGCGAATCGCACGTCGCCGCCCAGCTCCTCGATCCAGCGCGTGCCGCGGGTGTCTCGGACCTGTTCCTTTCGATACTCGATGCCGCCGAGGGCGCGCAGCGCGGCGGCGCGGGCGGCGTCGGGCGACATGCCCTGCCGGATGTTCTCCTCCGTCTGCCGCTCGACATGATACTGAAGCTCCTCGTCCAGCTCTCGCTCGACGTCGTTCCGGCGAAAGAGCGACCGGAATCGGAGCGGGACAATCCGCAGCCAGCGGTCGATGGTCATCTCACACCTCCTGAAGGCGCACGAGCGCGCTGATGGCGCTGGCGAGACGGTCCCAGTTGCCCGTCTCGACCTGCAACTGCTTTCGGCCGGCGCGTGTCAGTGAATAGAACTTCGCGCGGCGATTGTTCTCGCTCTGACGCCATTCGGCGGTGACCCACCCTTCCTGCTCCAGCTTGTGGAGCGCGGGATAGAGGGAGCCGTCGCTGACCTGGAGCACGTCCGCCGACAACTGCTTCAAGCGCTGGCCGATCGCCCAGCCGTTCATCGGCTCGAGCGCCAGCATCTTGAGGACGAGGAGGTCCAGCGTGCCCTGTACGAGGTCGGTCGGCTTGCTCATGGTTTCTCCCTCGGTTACCGAGATGAGGATACGGTGCGACCCCTCGGTAAGCAAGTGGAAGGCCCTACGGGCCGAGCGCGGGGCTGGTTTCAGACACCCGCCGGCGCCCGCCCTCCCCTAGCGGGACTGCACGCCGAGAAGTAACTGAACAGATGGATATCGCGGACCCGGAAGACCAGCGACATCTTCCCACCGGATCACCACCCACCCAACTATGGACCGCTACCACATCGCCCTGTTCATTCACCTGGTTGCCCTCCTCGTGGCCGCCGGCGCCACGGCGGTCACGAAGCTCGCCGTCGGTCGCCGCGCCCGCGCGCGCACCGTGGGCGAAGCGCTGGACTGGCACACCGTGCTGATGTCCACGTCCAAGCTGTTCCCCATCTGCCTCGCCGTCTTCGTCATCACGGGCGGGTACATGCTGGCCGTCACCCAGGTGCACGCATGGTCGACGGGGTTCGTCGTCGCCGGGCTCGTGGGCGTCGCGCTGCTCCTGATCAACGGCGTGTTTCTCGCCACCAAGGGCAAGGCGCTCAAGCAGGTGCTCGACGAGATGGCGAAGCAGGGTGCCGACCGACCCGCGCCGAAACTCGTGCCGCCGCCGCTCCTCGCCGCCCTGCCGGTCATCAATACCGGCGTCGCGCTCGGCGTGGTGTTCGACATGGTGACGAAGCCGGCGAGCATTCCCATCGCCCTGAGCGTCGTGGGGATCGGGATGGCGCTCGGCGCGGCCGGGGCGATGCGCCGTCCGGCGCCGGCCGGCGAAGGAGTACGCGCGTCATAGGCATCGCCATCGCGCGTCGATGGGCTGCACGACTCAAGCGCGCCGAGAGGGACTCGAACCCCCGACCTTCTGATCCGAAGTCAGACGCTCTATCCAAACTGAGCTATCGGCGCGTGCCTGTATAATGTCGAACGAGACGCGCTCCGGGGACAGAGGGGAAGCTCTGTGCCTGGTCCGTCCGTGACGGCCAAAGTCAGGGCGAACGTGATCGGGCCCCGACTCGGTGCATGGCCGCCCATGTCCGTCACGGGATGTAGTTGGCAAGACCCGTGCGACAGCCCGGCGGCGGGGATACGCGGTCGAGACGCCGGAGCCCGGCGCCATGATATGCAATCTCTAAAGGCGGACGTACATCGACGCGCTCATCGCGACGATTGCGCGTGCCCGATGAAGCCGTCGGCCCACTTGGTGAAGTACTTCACGTTCGGCGCGTCGGTGTGGCCGCCGTCGTGCTGCCGCCACGCGAGCTCGCCGTCGAGAAGGCCGACGTTGACCGGGGGCATCTTCGCGGCGTGGTAGTCGTCGGGCACGCCGAGGTCCTTCGCGCCGAGCAGCCTGAAGACCGGCTGCGCGGCGACGGCGGCCATGAAGCTGCCCTCGTGGTCGAGCCACTTGGCATCCCCTTTCTCTGGAATGCCATAGCTGATGAACGTGAGCCGCGGCGCGCGTAACCCCAGCCGTCGCGAGAAGCTGCGCGATCGTCGGCGGATCGCCGCCCGGCGTCTGTGGCTGCAGGAACGCGAACGGCGATCCCGACGCGCGGACGAGCGGTTGATATGCCGGATACGTCTCGAAGATGGTCCGAAGCGACGGGCCAGGGCGCAGGCGTCGAACGCCGAGCTGCTTCATCATCAGCTCGTGATCCTGCTCGGCCGGCACCCGCGCGGCGGCTTGCGGCGTGGCGGTCTGAGCGGCCGCCGCTGGCGCCGGCGCGCAGAGCACGAGGAACGCGATGCGGTTCATGATTCCATCCTCGCTCGCGTCGGCCGGTTGCGCCATCCCATGGTGGCCGCGTCGCGGAGGCCTGATACTTCTTCCATGCCATCCCAGTCACGCTGGAGCCGTCTGTTCGTTGCCACAGCCGACGCGGCGATCGTCGGTCACGCCTCGTTCGCCGTGGCCCAGACCGGCGATGCGGGAATTCCACGCCAGCGCCGGCAGGGCTCGGCGACACAGCTCGTGGTCGACGGCGCGCCTTTCCTGATTCGGGGCGGCGAGTTGGGCAACTCCACCGCGTCGTGTCTGGTCGAGATGCGTCCGATCTGGCCGAAGCTTCGGGCAATGCATCTCAACACCGTGGCCGCCCCCGTCTATTTGCGAGCTGATCGAGCCTGCGGAAGGACGCTTCGAGCTCGCGTCGGTCGACGGCCTGATCACTGATGCGCGCGCGAACGGGATGCGGCTCGTCCTCCTCTGGTTCGGCAGTCGGAAGAACAGCATGCAACCTCCAATACCCATATCGCATATGCTGACCAAACGCACACTCGGCACGCAGGGCCTCACGGTCTCGGCCCTCGGCCTCGGATTGATGGGGATGAGCCACGCGTACGGCACCTCCGAACAGCGCGACGAGCGCGAGTCCATCGCCACCATCCACCGGGCCATCGAGCTCGGCGTGACGTTCTTCGACACGGCCGAGGCGTACGGGCCGTACAAGAACGAGGAGCTGCTGGCTCGCGCGCTCAAGGAGCTCCACGGCGGGGCCGACCGCGCGATCATCGCGACCAAGTTCGGCTTCAAGTTCGACACGAACGGTGTCATCGCGGGCATGGACAGCCGGCCGGCACACATCCGCGAGGCGGTCGAGGGCTCGCTGCGCCGGCTGCAGACCGATCACATCGACCTCCTCTACCAGCACCGCGTCGACCCCGCGGTGCCGATCGAGGAGGTCGTCGGCGCGATGGCCGACCTCGTGCGCGAAGGGAAGGTGCGATTCCTCGGCCTCTCCGAGGCCGGCGAGCGGACGATTCGCCGCGCGCACGCGGTGCACCCGATTTCGGCGCTCCAGAGTGAATATTCGCTGTGGGAGCGCAACCTCGAGCCACGCATCATCCCGCTGCTGCGCGAGCTGGGGATCGGCCTCGTGCCGTTCGCGCCCCTCGGCCGTGGCTTCCTCACGGGCACGGCGAAGCGCGCCGAGGAGTATCCGGCGGGTGACTTCCGCCGCGGCGATCCGCGGTACCAGGGGAAGAACTTCGACGCGAACATGCGCGCCGCGTCGGTGGCGCGAGAGATGGGCGCGAAGAAAGGCCTCACGTCGGGGCAGATCGCGCTCGCGTGGCTGCTGCACAAGGGGCCGGACATCGTGCCGATCCCGGGAACCAAGCGGCGGAAATACCTCGAGGAGAACGTCGCCGCGGCGGACGTGCGGCTCACGCCTGACGAGATGGCGACGCTCGACGTGGCGCTCGCGCCCGAGATGGTGTCGGGACCGCGCTACGGCGAAAAGCAGATGGCGCAGGTGGACCGCTAGTGCCGGCGCAATCGCGGCGCCTCGTGCTCGAGTCGGTCGCGCTCGTGTGCTCCTCCGGAAAGCGCGGACGGTGCCGGCGATGATCGGCGGATCATCCGACACTCCGGCCGTCGCCATCCGCACCGCGGCCCGCACGGATCTCTCCGCCATCGGCCGGCTCGGCGCGCTCCTGGTGCGGGCGCACCACGATTTCGACCCGAAGCGCTTCATCGCGGCTACGCCGCAGACGGAGCGCGGGTACGCCGCGTTCCTCGGGACGCAGCTCGACGAGCCGAACGTCGTCGTCCTCGTCGCGGAGCGGGACGGCGAGGTGCTCGGCTACACCTACGCGGGGGTCGAAGGGCGCGATTACATGTCGCTGCGCGGGCCGGCGGGCGTGCTGTACGACATCGTGGTCGATCCCGCCCATCGCGGGCACGGCGTCGGTCGGATGCTGCTCGACGCCACCTTGGCGGCGCTCGCGGCGCGCGGCGCGCCCCAGGTCGTGCTCTCGACGGCCAAGCGGAACGAGTCCGCGCAGCGCCTGTTCGCTCGCGCGGGGTTCCGGCGGACGATGATCGAGATGACGCGCGAGCTGGACGGCGACGCGTCCTGAGCGGCGTCGCTCACCGAGCGCCGGTCAAGTAGCAGTCCTTGCCGACGCGGATCAGGGTCGGGGAGCCCTCGCAGCTTGGCGCGCTTCATCGGTGAGGCCTCGAACGCGCTTCTGAAATCTTCATCAGACATCGATAACGGATCGCGCGCGGGCGCTCGCCTCGCCCGGGAGGCGAGTGGGCCATGCGCGCGATGGGGCGTTATTGCAGGTCCGGCGTCATGTCGGCGTCGGGATTCGTCCCGTACCGACCGGGCGCGACGCGGTGGCGGCGTTCACCTCGCGCTGTGCATCGGCGAGCCGCCTCACGTCTTCGCCGAGCAGGCGCGCCGCGTCGAGCAGCGTCGTGAGCGGTGCCAGGTCGCTCGCGTCGGCGTGCAGGCGCAGGAGGTCGAGCCTGATCGCTTCCAGGGCCGCGACGCTTTCCGCCAAGTGCGCCGAGGCTGGCTTGCGCCGCGCATCCAGCACGTCAGCGTCGGCGGAGGCGGACGGGGCGAGCACCGCGAGTACGTCCAACTCTGCGCGTGCCTCCGCGGCCCGGGCCTCGAGCGCCACGACCGTCGCGGGCAGCTCGGCCAGTTGCTCGCGGTAGGCCTTCGGCAGCGCCGCGAAGAGTTCGGATGCGGCCACGCCGAGCGCCGCTTCCGTCGCGCGGAACACGCCGCCGCCCACCGCGCGCGACCGCTCCGGGGCGCCGAGGCGCCGTGCGAGCCACTCCCCTGCGCGGCTATTCCAGAGGCGATCACGAATCCCCGTCTGCCACCACTCGCGGACCTTCGCGTGAATGAACTGCACGTCGAGCGCGTTGCTCACCGCCCCGAGCACCATCGTGGTGAACATGGGCACGAGGATCCACGCGATGGGGGTCCGGTTCTCGTGAATCGTCCCCTTGAGGAGCAGCACGAAGGTGACGGCGAGCCAGGTCGCCGAGCCGACCGTGCCGAGTCGCAGCAGCCGGTGGGTGACGGGCTCCTCGTCGTCGCGCGCGAGCGCCTCGGTCTCGGCCCGCTCGCGCCACGCGATCTCGAGCGCCGAGCGCAGATCCGCGAGGGTGTGTCCGGCACGGAACTGCCGGCGCGCCTGATTCAGGTGGAAGCCGACGATCGGAAAGAGCGGCAACGAGGCGATCGCGGCCAGGAGCACGATGTCCGCCGGCCCGTTGGGCCGGTTCCCCGTCACCCAGGCGATGAGGTTCGCCATGGTGAGGGTGCCGAACGCGCCGGACCAACCCGTGTAGGGGACGAGAAGCGGGTTCCGTGCGCCGAGCCAGGCGCGCAGCGTGGGCGGCAGCGGGGGCCGCGCCTCGGGCGTGGGGGCGAGAGCCGCCGCCAGCGCCTCGCCGTCCGGAAAGCGGTCGGCGGGATCGCGCGCGAGGCACCGGTCGATCGCCGCGGCGAGCGCGGGCGGAAGCCCGGGGGCCGCGCGCAAGACGCCGGGCG
>Ga0153915_10007582_pt1 | contig 10247 bp, 6 predicted proteins | sample Opewatmetagenome_2_FD_107003 | JGI IMG/M metagenome (GOLD analysis project Ga0153915, IMG submission 107003) | Freshwater wetland microbial communities from Ohio, USA - Open water 3 Core 3 Depth 3 metaG | ecosystem: Environmental > Aquatic > Freshwater > Wetlands | place: USA: Ohio, Lake Erie... | reverse complement strand
CCCATTTGAAGTGGTGCGATTCCCGTCGATTGCCGTCCCTCATGCACCCTATACATACACACCTCAGGCTCGGCGCCGCCTCGTTTTACTGGCCGACAGGTTCCGACCTGACATTGTTCACACGCAATTCATGATTTACTGGCTCAGCCTTGCATCGTCAGCCCTTTGCGGTCAAGGCCGACCCCTGGTCCTGACCCTACATGGATTCACCCTTCCAAGTGAGCCCTCGGGGTCTGCAGGCAGGCTGGCTCTTCGGGCACTCTACGGTACAATGGGTGCTAGACTTGTCGGGAATGCCTCGGCCATCATCTGTGTGTCCGAAGAGGTCCGTGCCAAGATGGCTCTTGTATATCCGAAGTCCACGGCCCGTGCAAGAGTTCTGCCAATCGGAATCGATCCCATCTTTCTTGACACAACCAAGACAGCTTCAAGAGAGTCTATTCGTAGCCAGGCACATCTAGAGGGGAAGAGAGCATTTGTGTTTCTGGGAAGGGTTGTACAGGACAAGGGGATTGCTCAGCTTGCAGAAGCTTTCAGAGTTCTCAGACAGAAACGTACAGATGTTTCGCTTCTTGTCGTTGGCGACGGGAGCGGCGTGCCGGTCATGAAGCGCATCTTGAGGGATGTTCCGGATGTGCACTTCTTCGGCTTTCGCTCAGACGTCGGGAACTACCTCAGCGCAGCTGACGTGATGATTCTCCCATCATATCGGGAGGGCTTCTCAACAGCCTTGCTGGAAGCGATGTACTTCCGTCTGCCATTTGTGGCGACTCCAGTTGGCTCCGCCAATGATCTCGTGCGTTGCGGGGCAAGGGGCGCCCTCGTCAAGGCCAAAGACACTGTCGACCTGCTCGACGGAATGGTTCAGTTGGCCGATATCGATTCCCAAGAGCTGGCTTCATGGGGTGATCAGAACCGGCGTCTCATCATGCAGCGCTTCACTTGGGATTCGATAGTCGACGGACTACTGGCTGTCTATCAGGAAGTTCTATATTGATGTTGTAAGGCTCGTATTCCAAGCGTTCTCTCTACGAACCATCCGAAAGCTCCGGTACAGGATGAAACATGAACGGGCTGCTAAGGAGGAAGGACGTGGAGGCAAAACCTGTGAGTCTGAGAGTTACTGAGCTAGACGAGATACCAGACGGGGAGTTCGAAGACCTGTACTCCGCGACCAGAGTCAAGCCCCACGAGCATCTGTCAGATTGGGCTGATGAGAGGAAGTTGATGACCTACGAGTTGAGTTCCCTTCAAAGAGGGCTCAGATCGGGCTCTACTGTTCTTGCAGTTCGTCTGTCCGGCAATCTAGTCGCTCTCTTGGCGGTTTCCAAGCTAGGGTTTGATAGCGACTTCTTCCAGTTTCCAATGGGCCGCATATCTCCTTTGATGGTGTCCGACAGTGTTCCCATGGGACAGAGAAACGAGGTCACCAAGGGAATCCTTCGCAAGGCGCTGTCAAAGGTGAAGAGAGAGGGTATCAGGCAGGTTACCGTTCGAGTTCCTCCACGGGAATACGATATCATACAGACCTGCACAGCTCTGAAGTTTGACTTCATAGACGTCCTAGTCACCTATGCAATCGACATGACCAGGGTGGACAAAGAGCGGATATCTCCTCCGAAGGACTTCGTGATACGGACCAAGCGCAGTGAGGATATCCAGCCATTGATGCGTGTCGCTGGAGACTCCTTCGTAAAGGACCGGTTCCATTCTGATAAGCGGTTCGACCAAAAGATCGCTGACCGATTTCACTCGAAATGGATTGAGAACTCGCTGACAGGCGTTGCTGCTGATGAGGTCATTGTTGCAGAGATCGATGGAAGGCCTATCGGTTTTACCACTCTGAAGATCAACCGGGAATTGTCTGATGCGATTGGCATCAGAAGTTGCTCCATGATCCTGTCAGCTGTAGACAGTTCAGTTCGTGGCCGCGGTATCTACAGACACATGATAGCAGGAGGTCTCCGTTGGTTCATGGGCAAATCGGATGTTACGGACTTGGGTACACAGATTGACAATCTTGCTGTTCAGAGAGCCTGGTGCGGGCTTGGCTTCAAACCAGCCTCACATATGGTCACAATGCACTGGTGGGACGGTCAATCTTGAATACAACATTGCCTGTCAAGACTCTTGTACTGGTTCCGTCTTACAACGAGGAATCGAATCTTCCTCGGACGCTTACATCGCTTCTTGATGTCGTAACACGTGACGATGTACTGGTCATTGATGATGGATCATCTGACAGGACCTCCACGATTGCCAGGCAAGCCGGCGTGAATCTCCTTAGAAACCAGAGAAACATCGGCAGGAACAGTTCCGTCGTGAGAGGGATGTCGTGGGGGCTCAAGAGAGGCTACTCCCTCATCATCTGCGTCGATGCAGATGGTCAGCATCCGGTGAAGGAGATTCCTCGGATGGTCCGTCGCTTCTGTAGCTCTCCTAGCCCTGACTGCATCATAATGTCGCGCTTTCTCATGATCACGCGACTTAGGACTGTCCCGAAGGTCGACGCCTTGGGAATACTGGTGAGTTCATTCTTGGTGTCAATGAGTGCTGGACGCCATATCTCCGACCCAACCAGTGGCTACATTGCCTTTTCTCCGCGGGCTGCGCAGTGTCTCATCCAGCACGTGAGCGTCCTACGATCAATTGTGAGCGACAACACTTGGGCGATGGGGCAGTACCCGTTGTTCACGAAGTATGGTCTATACATCACCGAGCTCGGCACACGTTACATCCCACGTAGGTCCGGCAAGAGAAAGATGTTCTCTCCATCGAAGCGGATCCTCTTTCCACTAAGACTACTCCGCGCCTTTCTTACTATCAGGCTTACTTTGGCTACGCTGCCCTGACAGCACCGGGTCGATGTCCTCGGGCTTCTGGTACGATTCATAGACCCGCGTGGCTGGCATAGTGCAGCCCAGCAAAATCGTCTGCATTCCCCAGGGAACGCATGGACAAGATTTAAAGAGATGCTGCTCAATGGTTGTTGATAGTCAGGTAAAGCAGCTTTTCGGAACACAATCTTATGAGAGGTTTAGTCAGGTTCGCCTAAGGTGCCATTACAATGAGAGTACTCGTCACAGGAGGGGCAGGATATCTAGGCTCAGTCTTAACTAGGCGACTTCTCAAATCGGGCCATGACGTAAGGGTAATGGACAAGCTTGTGTTCGGTGACGAACCCATTCGGGGCTTGGATTCAAATGGCCATTTTCAGCTTGTCAAAGGTGACATAACGCACATCGAGGACGTCACACAGGCGATGTCCGACATTGATGCCGTGATTGACCTTGCAGCGATTGTGGGTGATCCCGCCTGCAAACTGAACCACGATCTGACGGTCAAGACAAACTACTGGGCAACACAGGTCCTCACGCAAGTCGCCGCCTCACAAGGAGTACATAGGTTTCTCTTTGCATCCACTTGTAGTGTTTATGGCCTCAGCGAGGGAGGTCTGGCGAAAGAAGATGGGCCAACCAATCCACTTTCACTTTATGCTGAAACCAAGGCAGATTCAGAAAGGGTCTTGCTTGACATCAGTGGGCCAATGGAACCGGTAATACTTCGGCTTTCGACACTCTGTGGTCCATCTTACAGAATGCGGTTTGACCTTGTGCTCAACATAATGACAGCGACTGCCTATTTCGACAAAGAAGTGCGTGTCTTTGGCGGGTCACAAGTGCGGCCCCTCTTGGATGTCAGGGATGCTGCTCGTGCATTCCAGACACTGCTGGAATTACCTTCAGGGTCCCTTGAGCACCGGGTCTACAACGTCGGCGGTCGTTCTCAGAATGTCACGATACTTGAACTAGGAAGAGAAGTCGCAGCAGTCATGGGCAATGTGAAGCTGGTTGTCAGCCCCGAGTTTGAAGATCAGAGGTCGTACGGGGTTGACTTCTCGCGTGTCGAGCATCTCGGTTTTGCCTTAGAGCATAATCTCCGTGACAGTGCCCTAGGCATCGCAGATCTCTTCGAGTCTAAGAAGGTTGTTGACTATACAGACGGCCGATACTACAACTTCAGAAACCACTACTGAGATAGCCGCCAAACCGTGTTCGAGCCAGTCTTAGGCATTCCGCTGCGCAGAAACAATGATATGCTGGTGTCAGAAAACAGCCTTGGAGGTGTGCATGCTGGAACCGAGAAGCCGATCATTTCGCGTGGGCGCCGTCAGCACCAGGCTATTCCCCGACCGAGGGGGTCCGGCAACGTTCGTTTCAGGTCTCTCGCTTGCCCTGAAGTCTGTTGGAATCGAGAGCACGGTTGTAGCGAGCGCTGTCGATCTGCGGCGCATTACCCCGAATGAAGACCGGTGGATGTTCAAGAGAATCCCGGTGAAGGCACCTGCTCCACAGGCGGGACTCATCAGGCAATTCATGTATTCGATTGCGTACTTCATCCTTGCCACCTTATGGGGTGTGTTCTGGTTTGGCAAGAGGAGGGTGGATGTAATTGACGCTCACAGTCCTCCTCTCTCAAGTCTGGTAGGTTTCTCACTATCGAGGCTCATGAGAGTGCCTCTTGTTATCACACTCCATGGGATGGTGGGCCCTAGGTTCAGCTGGTCCAAAGAATCGGGAAGTCGACTTAATCTGCGAATCGAGAGGGTCCTCCTGAAATCTGCTGCCTCAGTGATTGCTGTCACAACTGACTACATCCCCATTGTCAAGAAACTCGCTCCAGACACGCCAGCGTACCAGATCGGAAGCGGTGTTGATACAGTCAGATTCAGTCCTCCTCATTCAGCTGAGGAGAGGATGCTCGCTAGACGTGATCTTGGGATTGATGCTAGTACGCAAGTGCTTCTCTGGGTCGGGAACTTCGATATAGACGAGAAGGTCAAGGGAGTAGTTGATTTGCTGCGTGCAACCAAGATTCTTAGGGTCGGGGCTGAGAAACCCCTTTTGCTTCTGCTTGTAGGCTCAGGGAAAGCGAGAAACAGAGTGGAGGAGTTGGCCGCAGGGCTTGGGCTGGCAGACCGGGTTCGATTCGTGGGCCAAAGAAGCGATGTGCCGAAACTTATGCGCATGTCTGATGTTTTCGTACTGGTTTCACATCACGAAGGTTCTCCTTCTGCACTCCTCGAAGCGATGGCAACTGGTCTTCCTTGCATTGCAAGCCGGATTGGCGACATACCCCGACTGCTAGGTGACGCAGGTCTTCTTGTGGCTCCTGGAGACATAGACGACCTAGCCTCCAAGATGCGGCTTATTCTCTGCTCGCCGGACGTCAAGAGGGAGCTATCACAAAAGAGCAGAAGTAGGGCAGTCATGCGGTTCTCCTGGAATCAAGTAGCGCGGCAGACGGCGGAAGTGTACTTCAAAGCGGTTCAGCCAATTGCACGTCCGAAGGGCACATTGGGATAGCACGATTGGCTGAGGGGATTGCCATCTTCCTGAGCCACTCTTCCGTAGTCCCCTGCCAATTGCTGGCTTGATGCGACTGTCTGAACAGTGGATGTGGGTCAGTGCCGTAACGGCCTCACGTTCTGACCATTACTCTTGTTTCCCCGAAGACTTGTACCGTTACGTACTGAGGAGCTAGGAACTTGCTCCAGCTTGGATCACTTTCGGACAGAGTCTGATTGTATGACGCGAGAATGCCAGTTTCCCCACTCCTTGCAATCGCTATCCAATCCTTCGTCCGTGGAGATACTACAATGAAAGTGATATTGCCCCTCGATTCGAGAATATCCTCGTAGGGACCGTAATCCTCTCCTGCAGTCGCGTTGAAGAATGAGAACATCAGACTGAAGAGCACGGGGTCACCTAAAGGCGACGGAAGCCGATTGGATTCGATCAATGCGGTGGAGCAGTTCCTTAGTATGAACCCTGTCATTAGAAACCCCGTCGCGGGGTCTGTCAAGATGTATCCGTCGGCTGGAACATGCTGACGTAGCCATGCAAACGCCTGCATTTCGTCGGTGTTAGGTCTGCGCGGTTCATACATCATAGCACTATCCATCAAGAAGGCCGTCGGCACAATAGACAGTACAACCAAGAACGTGACGGCTAGCCTGAACGAGGTTTCGGGTTTCATACCTTTCAAGTAAGGCAGTTTTGTTCGGAGGGCTCTGCCTACGGGCGACGCCGCAGTCACAAGTAGCAAAGCGCCTTCGACTATACAGATGAAGAAGAGCGGTCTCACATATAGTTCTGTTCTGAATCCATAGCTTAGAGGAAGAAAGAACACGAGCAGATAGAATGTGACAAAGAGGAGGGTGAATCTGTCGTCTCGCGAATCCCTGAGATGTGGAATGCTCCCTCTCCTTACCGACCACGCGAATGAAGCAAGTCCGCAGCCTAGAAGCAGTATCTGCGGGAGAGAATAGGCCATCGTGAAGATTGCCACATCAAGCGATAGACTGGGTTCTATGTTGAGAGCGCCAAGAGGGAGTTCGTAGACAGAAGGTACAAGGCCAACCAAAGGCAGGAGCCCGTAATATGCTGCAAACGAAACCGCAGCCACGATAATCCCTAGAATCATCAGTGTGTCAGTACCATACCACTTTCTGCTCTTGTCAGAGCGTTCATTACACCAGAGATAGACTGCGAGAGGAAGCGACGTCAGCAGGGCGGCCGGGTAGCTCAGGACTAGGCATAGAACTGCAACCGTGATCGTCATTAGAAATGCGCGGCTGTGCGGTGCCATCCTAATGACGCCAAGGACAAGAAGTGTCGAAACAAAGACGTAGGTTGAAGGATATGTGTAGCGAAGCCCCAATAATGCCCCGCCTTCGGCCACGAAGCTTGTAGCGAACACCGTGAGAAGAGGCTTCCACTTGCCGGCCATGAATCCTTCAAAGAAGACATGTATCACAACAGTTCCAACGGGATACACAAGAAAGATGCCGTAGGCTAGGAGCGGAAATGGGTCAAGGCCGCTTGAGAGTACAATCGCGGCCGCCATAGAGTGGAAAACGTATGGATAGCTGCCAAACAGTGAAAGGGTTACTCCTTGAGCAGCGATTAGCCTTGTCACACCGTTGTGCACAAAGAGGTCTGCCCCAGCAGCTTCTGGCCATTGCAGGTATCTGGTCAGCCAGAAAGCCATCAATACACCGAACAGGAACGATAGTATGAATCGCATGTTTGGCCTGACCAAGCGAAAGCCCACATCCCGCAGAGAAATCCTATGATGCTCATGGCTGGTCTTTGCATAGCGCTTCAGTCCATAGGCGTCCAAGACAAGCATGACAGACACAAGGGCTGGCAGCATCCAGCGGAGCAACATTAGCCCCGCAAACGCAATGGTAAAGCATGAGGTCATTATGATGCTGAGCAGTGAGTCGATCAGGAGGTTAACTCTCATGGAATCAGATGAGAGTCTGATTCCGAGCGATTGGAGGAGACCTAGTCTGAGGGATTGACCCACGAGAAGGAACATGAGCACGAAGTCAAAGACTGCCGCTAAGCTTGAGCCACCGAGAACAGCGAAGACGTAAGCTAAAGCAACCAAACACAAGTGGAGAACCAGCACTGCTGGGCTCATTTCCCGAAGGGACGTTTCCACGCCAACTTCGACCATCTAGCCTGACCAATCCGAGATTGTAGTGGAGGTTGGATGTGATGCTTCCTAAGACTGTTTCGCCTGAAGGGATTCTGTGGAGTAATCCGAGGCATGGGCAAGACGACCCTGCGAAATGAAGCACACTCCTTGGCTCGGTCGTTTGCTCAATACGCCTGTACTCTTCCAATCCTAGATGTTCAGGGAAGAGCCATTCCCCAAATCCGCTTGGTAATTGATGAAACTAGTCTTGCTCTTCGCTTCGTCTACACAGCGCTGTCAAAGATCTGCGATAATGGATTGAATCAAGCACTGTTCATTACAGCAGCGCGCCAAGATATGTGACCAGTTCTTCACATCTTTTTTCGAGGGTGTGATACTTGAGTACCGTGTTCATCCCGTTTTCAGATATCTCGTTCCGCTCCTCTTCATGTCGCAGGTAGTATCTAATCTTGTTAAGGAAGTTAGCTTCGTTGACCTCAACGAAATTCTCGCCTGCTATGAAGTGCAAGTTCTCTGCGTCGTGAGGTGTAGGAGCCATCACCAAGGACTTGCAGGCCATTCCCTCCGTGTATTTCATGAGCGCATAGTTGTAGATTGAAGAGTCAAAGATGAAGATCTTCGAATGAGCGAGGAACTTCGCATAGTTGTCACGAATCAGCGCTCCGGACGCTGCCTTGCCCCGCGCCATATCATAACGAGCATGCGGCGGCATGACAAACTTGAAGTCTGTCACCCTCTGAAGTTCCGTCATGATCTTGTATCTGAGTGGGTATATAGACTGGACAGTGCTACCGCTTGATGCGACATCTATTGTTCTGGAGAAGGCATAATCCCTGAAGACTTCTGTATTGACACAATGAGGTAGCCATCCTAGTGCTACGGCTTCGTTCCTGCTTCTCCAGCTATGGAACAGTTTCAAGTCCATGACAAACTTATGGTCGAACAAGCACAAGTCGACATGGTTTCTGGTGATGTATTGAAGCTTCTCTCTCAGCATATAGTGAGGGTCCGACACGAGAATCGCCTTGGGAATGTCAACCTCGACCAAGTTGCGCCATGCGGGGGAGGGAGGAAAGAACGAGTCTATGAAGATGACTTCAGGTTCAACCTGCCTGCAGACTTTCACAATGTCCGTTTCGATACTGCTTCTCACAATCCCGGAAAGGTGGCCCGTGAGGTTCGAGAAGGGGGCCATGAGTCTTCCGAGCCTGTCGACATTCACGTACTTCAGCAACGAGCTAGGTCCAGCAAGCGTAGGTCCATGGACATGGAAGTCCTGTGTCTTGGCCAGCCATCGCAGCATATAGTACCATTCAGCTGCGTAGAAATTGTCCTGATTCTTGCCAAGATACAGGATTCTCAAATGCGCATCACCTGAACGACGATTCGGCAATTAACGAATCGGACTTGCAGCATGATTCAGTATCTCAGACTGCATCTGTTCGGGGAAACCATAGAGAGAATGAATTATACCTTTCGCCTCATCCAATGTTGATGCGCTTGAATCAAATCAATCTCAACCCGCGCTCCATCAATCTTCCGTTCTTCCTCGCGTTGCAGGTGCTTCTCAGAGAGCAAGACATCGACTGCTCTGAGAAGTGGCAGTCACCGACAGAATTGACGGCAGTCAATGACCCCGCCCAGATGGAGTCTGATGCACCCAGTTTTAATAAGAGGAATATCACCTCTTCATCCCTGCAATGACCGAAGGGACCACGATGTCAAAGGAGAACCCAGCTAGAGGTGCAGCATATCTCTATGCAGGCACATTTGCTGGGATGGCCCTCGGCTATGTATACTGGATAGTCATTGCCAGAATAGCCAGTCCCGCCACAATTGGTACTGCTTCAAGTGGATTGAGTGTAGTTGCCATAGTGCTGAGTCTTGCAGACCTAGGTGTGGCCGTTGGAATGCGCGGCTTCCTGGGGAGTACCTACAGTCAGGATCGGTTCGCGCTTTTCAGACGCTATTTCTATTCGGGTCTGAGGGTTCTGGCGGTTTCCACATTGGTCGCCTTTTTCATACTACTCACAACTGGATTCGTACTGACCGGTGTCTTTTCAGTTCCCTATTCCATAGTTATCATCGCGGCCTTCGTAGTGTTAATCGCCAACATGGATCCTCCGGTTCAGTCTGTCCTAATCAGCACAATGAGAACTGACTACTTGGCAGTCGCCAGCTTGGCGGCTGGCATTGCGAAAATCAGTGCTGGCGCCTATTTCGTCCTGAGCGGATTCGGGGCAGAAGGCGTCATGCTTGGTCTGCTAGTTTCATATGCCATTTCACTTCTTGTCGACTGCATCTTCTCAGGACGACTAGTGCGAAGGATGATGGCAGGTAGCCGGCCAGACTCAGAGAGGAAGAGCTACAGTCGGGATGTCTTGGTCGCGGGGATGCCAACCTATGTACCTATGACCATCCAGACAGTCGGAACGTTCCTGGGCGTTCTCATCTTGTATGGCATTTCCGGGGCTCAACAAGCAGGTTTCTACTACGTTTCACTGCAGATTTTTGGCGTCGTGCTCTTACTGCCGACGGCCATTACAAGCGTACTCTATCCATACATCAGTGGCCACCAAGAAGAAGGTCCTAGGTTGATGAACCAAGGCATCAGATTCGCACTTCTCTTGTCATTGCCACTCATTTCATTCCTGATTGTGTATCCCACACTGCCGCTTGTCATCATGAGCCCGGAATACGTTGCAGGTGCAACTGCCTTTCAACTGCTCCTAGCAAGT
>Ga0153915_10007581_pt1 | contig 10247 bp, 8 predicted proteins | sample Opewatmetagenome_2_FD_107003 | JGI IMG/M metagenome (GOLD analysis project Ga0153915, IMG submission 107003) | Freshwater wetland microbial communities from Ohio, USA - Open water 3 Core 3 Depth 3 metaG | ecosystem: Environmental > Aquatic > Freshwater > Wetlands | place: USA: Ohio, Lake Erie... | reverse complement strand
TCCATCGAGCTCCTGGCCTACAGGGTCGTCCACGTTTCCGGCGAGTTCGTGCCGACCGACCATGACGAGATCCGCTGGGTGGAGCCGGAGGGGCTGGACGAGTCGGCCTTCACCGAGCCCGACCGGCCCGTCGTGCGCCTGCTCAAATCGGGCGGCGCGTCGTCCGGCGGCGAGAAGGATCAGCCAGGCGGCCGTTCGCCGCGGGATTGACGGGAGAAAAGCATGGACAGCGTCGTTCTCAAGCCCGGCCGGGACAAGGCGGTCCGCAACCGGCACCATTGGATTTTTTCGGGGGCCGTCCGGACCATGCCGGATTTCGAAAACGGCGGCCTCGTTCCGGTCCTCAGCGCCGGCGGCGACCTTCTGGGGCACGCCTATTTCAACCGGAATTCCTCGATCATCGGCCGGATGGTCAGTTTCGGCGGGCAGGCGCCCGAGGCCGCCATCCGTGAAAGCGTCGAGCGGGCCGTCCGGCTCAGGCGGCGCTTCTTCGATCCGGCCGTGACCAACGCCTTCCGCCTGATCAACGCCGAGGGCGACCTTCTCCCCGGGCTCATCGCCGATCTCTACGGGGATGTCCTCGTTCTCCAGGTGGCGACCCTCGGCATGGAGAAGCTCAAGCCGCTCGTCCTCGACATCCTCGTCTCCTCGCTCAAGCCGCGGAGCGTCTATGAGAAGTCGGACACGCCCTCCCGGCGGGAGGAGGGCCTGGAGAATTTCGAGGGCACGATCTACGGCGGCGCCGTGGACAAGGTCCGCATCCTCGAGGAAGGGCTGGCTTTCCAGGTCGGCCTCGCCCGCTCCCAGAAGACGGGCTTCTACCTGGACCAGCGGGAGATGCGGAAGCTCGTCCGCGACCTCGCCCGCGGCCGCCACGTCCTCAACGCCTTCTCCTACACGGGGGCCTTTTCGGTCTACGCCCTCAAGGGAGGCGCCGTCAGGGCCGATTCCGTGGACTCCTCCGAAAGCGCCATCGCCCTGGCCCAGGAAAATTTCGAGCTCAACTCTCTGCCGGCCGACTCCGGAGTTTTTTTCACCGCCGACGTCTTCGACTTCCTGCGCGAGCCCGGGCTCGATTACGATTTCATCATCCTCGATCCGCCCGCCTTCGCCAAGAGGAAAACGGACGTCGTTCAGGCCTGCCGCGGCTACAAGGACATCAACCGCCTGGCCATCCAGAAGGTCAAGCCGCAGGGCCTCGTCCTGACCTGCTCGTGCTCCCATTTCGTCGACGAGACGCTCTTCCGCCAGGTCGTCTTCCAGGCCGCGCACGAAGCCGGGCGGTCCGTCAAGATCCTGCAGAGCCATCGCCAGGCCGTCGACCATCCGGTCAACATCTTCCATCCAGAAACCGGGTACCTCAAGGGATTCCTGCTCTACGTGGACTGACCATGCCGCCCGCCTGAACGATTGCGCGCCCGGACGGAAAAACATATAATCATAAAACGTATTTTTGCCCCGCTGGAAAGGAGGCTCCCATGGACATCCAGGACGAGCTCCGGAGACGTTTGAAAACCCTCACCTTCGTCGGCATCACGGTCGTTTCGAGCCTTCTTGCCTACCTCGGACTGGCCGAGTTCATCCGGCACCATTTCCGGCCCTTCCACGGATTCGTCGCCGTCCCGGATCCCCAGGCGCTTCGCTTCGTCGTCTTCGCCCTGGCCGTACTGTCCGTGGTCCTGATCCGCGTTCTTCGGCCGGCGCTCCTCAGAAAGCCGGCCGGCGCGGACGTGAAAACGACCCTGCACCGCCTCGAACGGGCCGCCCTCGTCACTCTCGTCCTGGCGGAGGTCCCGGCCCTGCTGGGGCTCGGCCTGTTCCTCCTGCGCGGCCTCAACGTCGATTTCTATATCCTGCTCTTCGCCTCCCTGCTCCTCGCCTTCATGTATTTTCCGCGCCGCTCGAACTGGCAAGAGTGGCTGTCTTGATATCCTCCGGAGGTTTTCCCATGAGGAAGCGACTCGGCATGCTGGTCCTTTGCGGCGCCCTGGGGCTTTGGCCCCGGACGGCGGCGGCCGCCCGCCCGGCTCCGGCCAACGCCCTCCCGGACGAACCCGTCCTCCGCTACGAGATCTGGGTCGATCTCAACGACGAGGCGAAAACGCTCCACGGCAAGGAGGACATCGTCTGGACCAACCGCACCCGCGAGCCCGTGTCCGACATGTGCTTCCACCTCTATTGGAACGCTTTCAAGAACGCCGACAGCACCTATTTCCGCGAAGCGGCCGAGGACAGCCCTCTGGTTCAAGCGGACGAGCCGGCCGACGGCGACTGGGGCTGGATCGACGTCACGGACATCCGCCTGGCGGACGGCCGGGATCTCGGCCCGACCAGGGAATTCGTCCGCCGGGACCAGCCCGTCCACGAGGGGGACCAGACCGTCCTCCGTGTCCGTTTCGCCGAGCCCGTCAAGCCCGGTGACAACGTCCGGCTCCGGCTGGAGTTCCGGAGCAAGATCCCGCGGACCGTCACCCGCTCGGGATACTACAGGAACTCCTACTTCATCGGCCAGTGGTTTCCCAAGCCCGGCGTCTACGAGGAGGGGAGGGGCTGGAACTGCCACGAGTACCACAACAACTCCGAATTCTTCTCCGATTTCGCCGACTTCGTCGTCCACATCACCGTCCCGGAGAATTTCGTCGTCGGCGCCTCGGGCCAGGAGACGGGCGCCGGGCCCGGGCCCGCGCCGGGACGCGTCACCCATACCTTCCGCCAGGCGATGATCCACGACTTCGCCTGGACGGCCGATCCGCGCTATCTCAAGGTCGAACGGACGTTCGTCGCCGCCAGGGAAGTCTCCGCCCGCGAATACGAGGACACGGCGGCCCTGCTCGGCCAGCCCGTCGACGCGGTCAGGCTCCCGGACGTCCGGATGATCCTCCTCATCGCCCCGGAGCACCGGCGCCAGATCGACCGCCACTTCAAGGCCCTGGCGGCGGCCATCAAGTATTACGGCCTCTGGTACGGGCCCTATCCTTATGAAACGGTCACCATGGTCGATCCGCCCTTCCGCACGGGGAGCGGCGGCATGGAATACCCGACGCTCTTCACGGCCGGCACGGACCTGATCACGCCCCGGGACGTCCTCTCGCCCGAGGGCGTCATCGTCCACGAATTCGGCCACGGCTACTGGTACGGGCTCGTCGCCAACAACGAGTTCGAGGAGGCCTGGCTCGACGAGGGCTTCAACACCTATTCGACCGGCCGCGTCCTGGCCCGCGCCTACGGCTGGGATGCCCTCTCCTACGACATCCTCGGCATCCCGTTGGCTTCGGTCTTCAGCATGCCGAAGGTGCTCGACGAGGAGACGGAACGGGCAACGGCTGTCAGCATCGTCAAATACGATCCGGTCCGAACCTTCTCCTGGCGGTTCTACAACAGCGTGAGCTACGGATTGAACGTGTACCAGCGGGCCGCGACCTGCCTCAACACGCTCGAACGCCTGCTCGGCGAGCCGACCATGGCCCGGGTCATGCGCGCCTACCACATGGGCTGGCGCTTCAAGCACCCCCGGGCGGCCGATTTCATCAGGGTCGTCAACGAGGTGTCGGGACGGGATATGACCTGGTTCTTCGACGAGTTCCTCTCCGGCACGATGAACTTCGACTACGGCGTCGCCTCGGTCGTCTCCGAGGCGACGCCGCGGAGCGTGCGCGGCGTCTTCGATGTCGAAGGCGGGAAAGAGGAAATGACCTCGGCGAAAATCCGCGAGCTCGAAGCCAAGGCCGGGGACAAGGCCGGCCCAAAAGATGCGGCCGCGGGAAAGGCCTGCCTGACAACGGTCGTTCTCCGGCGCTTCGGCGAAGCCCGGGTCGGCGGGGACGCCCGGGTCAAGCTCGTGGTGACGTTCGAGGACGGCAGCCGCGAGACCGCCTTCTGGGACGGCCGGGACCGCTGGGCGAGGCTGACCTTCAGCCGGCCCTCGCGGGCGGCCCTGGCCCAGATCGATCCCGAGGGAGTCTGGCTGATCGATTCGAATCTCGCCAACAATTCCTACCTCGTCCGGCCCGTCCGGCGCGGCCTCGTCAGCCTCCTTTCCAGGCTGCTCGTCGTCGTCCAGAACGTCCTGCAGCTGGCGAGCTCGTTCAGCTGAGGAAGGGGAGATCGTCATGGCTGTCTGGCAATCGATCGGAAACGGAATCCGGACGGCGTCCCGCAGGCCGCGGATGCTCGTCGACCTGTGGCTGATCAACCTCGTCTTCGCCCTGCTTGTCGTCGGACCCTTTTTCGCGCTCTTCAAGGCCGATCTCGGCCATTCTCTGCTCGGGCGGGACCTCAGGCCGCTCAATCCGGCCTGGCTGGGAGACGTCATTTACAGGTACCAGGACATGGCGCCCGCCGCCCTGGCGCTCGCCGCGGCGGCCGTTCTTCTCTACCTGGTCCTCTATGTCTTTCTCAACGGCGGGATCATCGGGCGCCTCCTCGACAAGGAGGAGGGGGAGGGCACGGCGGCGCCGCGCCTGTTCCTCGCCGACTGCGGGCGGTACTTCTGGCGCTTCGCCCGCCTCTTCCTGCTGTCGCTCGTCTTTTACGCCGTCGCCCTCGGCGCCGTGCCGGGCGCCCTGTCCGCCATCCTCAAGCCCGTCACCGAAAACGCCCGGACGGCCTGGACGATTTTCTGGATCTCGAATCTCCGGACCGTCGTCGCCCTCCTGCTCGTCAGCCTCGTGCACCTGATTTTCGATTACGCCAGGATCGTCGTCGTCGTCCGGGAGGAGAGGCGTGTCCTGCACGCCCTGGGAGCGGCCTTCGCCTTCATTGGGAAGCGCTTTTTCCGGGCCTGGTCGCTCTCCCTGCTGATCACGGCGGGCTTCCTGGCGGGAACCGGTCTCTACCTCTTCACACGGCAGTTCATGCCCGACACCGGGCTCTTCTGGCTCGGCCTGGCCCTTGTCTGGGAGCAGGCCTTCATCCTCTTCCGGCTGTGGACGAAAATGATCTATTTCTCCGCCCAGGCGGATTATTACGGTTCCAGGAGTTATTGACGCCCATGAAGATCACCTTTCTCGGCGCCGCCCGTCAAGTAACCGGTTCCTGCACGTACCTTGAAGCCGCCGGCCTGAAAATCCTCGTCGACTGCGGTCTTTACCAGGAGCGTCCATTTCTCGAGCGCAACTGGAAGCCGTTGCCCGTCGCCCCGGACGAGATCGATCTCATCCTCCTGACTCACGCCCATCTGGACCATTCGGGCCTTCTCCCCAAGGCCGCTCACGACGGCTTTTCCGGGACCATTTTGACGACCGACGCCACGGCCGACCTGCTCTCCATCGCCCTGATGGATTCGGCTCGGATCCAGGAAGAAGACGCGGCCTTCAAGGCGAAACGCCACAGGAAGGAAGGGCGGAGCGGCGCCCATCCCGAGGAGCCGCTCTACACCGTCGAGGATGTTCAACAGACCATGCCCCTCGTCGAGGAGATCCCCATCGACGAGGAGATCGAGATCATGGACGGCCTCACGGTGACCTGCAGGGAGGCGGGCCACATCCTCGGCTCGGCCATGATCGAAGTGACCTGCCGGGAGAACGGCCGGCCCCGGACCGTCGTCTTCTCCGGCGACATCGGCCAGTGGGACAGGCCGTTTGTCCGCGACCCCCACGTCTTCGAGAAAGCCGATTACGTTGTCATGGAATCCACCTACGCGGACCGCGACCACGAGGACCCGGGCGCCGTGGAGGATATCCTGCGCGACACGATCGTCGAGACGGCCAAGGCCGGCGGGAACGTCGTCATTCCCACCTTCGCCATCGAGCGGGCCCAGGAGCTCATGTATCATCTCAGCCGGCTCGTCCGGACGAAGGCCATCCCTCCTCTGCCCATCTTCCTGGACAGCCCCATGGCCCGCGAAGTCACGGAGGCCTTCCGGCGGCATGCCGACGACCTCGACGACGAGGCCCGGGAAATCCTCAAGAACGGAAACAGCCCCTTCGATTTCCCCGGACTGGTCATCGTCCGCAGCCCCGAGGAGTCCAAGGCCATCAATTCGCTGCGCGGATCGTCCATCATCATGGCCGGCTCGGGAATGTGCACGGGCGGCCGGATCAAGCACCATCTCGTCCAGAACATCACCCGGCCCGAATCGACCCTCCTCTTCGTCGGCTTCCAGGCCCGGGAAACGCTCGGCCGGCAGATCCTCGAGAAGCAGCCGCAGGTCAGGATCCTCGGCCAGACCCTGCCAGTCCGCGCCCGCATCGCCAAAATCAACGGTTTTTCCGCCCACGCCGACAGGAAAGCCCTGGGCCGCTGGCTCGACGCCTTCCGAACGCCGCCCCGCCGGCTGTTCGTCAATCACGGCGACACGGACGTGGCCGTCGGCTTCGCCGAAAAGATCGGACGGGAGCGGGGCTGGGCGGCCGAGGCGCCGCAGTACGGGGACTCTCGCGACCTGGATTAGAGCCCGGGCTCAGGAAGCGGGCCGAGGCCCTGGGAACGGGCGTATCCGGCCATGATCTTCTGGAGATCCGCCCGCGTGCCCGCGGGCAGCGGAGAAAGGGGCGGCTTCCTCAGCCGCTCCTCGACGTCCCGGTGGGCCTTGTCGAGGACGGTCGTCCGTCCGGCCATGACCCAGGCCTCGTACGGGTCCCTGTCCATCAGTCTCGGCAGGATGTGCTCCCGCCTGTACCAGCACCGCGTGTGGGGATGGGACAGGAACTGGAAATCCGGCTTGAAGCCCTCGAACTTGTCCAGGGCGATGGGCTCCTCCCGCTGGGCGACGCCGGCGATCAGGCGATAGGCCATGCCGCAGATCTCATCGTCGATCACGAGTTTCTCGAAGCTCTGGCAGCTCTCGAAATCCAGCATGCCGGGGCCGGAGATGACGTTGATGCCGGAGAGCGCCGCCAGGACGGCGCCCATGGCCGTCTCGATACCGCTCTGGGCGTCGTTGACCTTGGCGTCGCTCAGGGCCATGTAGGCGTGCGTGGGGAGCTTGAGGCGCTTGCCGATCTGGGCGTAGGCCGAGTCGATCATCATGGTTTCGACGGCCCCCATCGGCGTCGTGCCCTTCCTCATGTCGAAGCTCGAGGGAGAGCCGCCGAAGATGACCGGCGCGCCCCGCCGGGCCAGCTGGCAGATGACCAGGCCGGCGAGGCTCTCGGCCACGTGCTGGACCAGGGTGCCGGCGATCGTGGCCAGGGACGTCGCGCCCGTCATGCCCATCGAAATGAGCTCGGACGGGATGCCGGCCCGGGCGGCGTCGATCAGGCTCCGGGTCGTCAGGTTGCTCCATTTGAGGGGAGGGGAGGGGCAGGCGTCGAAGATGGCCAGGGGCTTGCGGCGCAGCTCCTCCTCGCCGCCGCGGACGGCCGCCAGCATGTCCTTCATCGGCTCAAAGCCCTCGACGCGGAACGTGCCCGTGACGAACGGCTTGGCCGAATGGAGCAGGCCGAGATACAGCCGGTAGGCATCGGCGACGCCGGCCGGGACGTCCGAGCTGACCAGTCCCGTGCTCTGGAAGTGGATGTGATCGAGCGTCTCCACCAACCGGTAAAAGTCGATGAGGTCCCGCGTTCCGGCTTTTCGCTCCTCCTGGGTGCCGTGATCGAGGAGGGAGACGGCGGCCGAGCCGGGATCGAAATGGATCTCGTCGCCGCCGACGAGATAGGATTTTTCCCCGCTCCGGTCATACATGGTGATCGTGGCCGGCGTCGACGCCAGGCACTCCAGGACGAGGCCCCGGCCGATGCGGACCCTCAGCGTCGCGCCGTCCGCCGCCGCTCCGGCTTCGCCGAGGAGTTTCAGGGCTTCCCGGTTCTCGACGAAAATCCCCTCTTTTTCGAGAAGGGCGAGCCCCTCGTCCACGATCTTGTCCGCCAGCTCCGGGCTCAGAAACTCGATTTTCGGCCGGCGCGTTTCGATCATCGCCGCTCTCCCAGGGCCCGGCGCGAAACCATGTCCTTCGCCAGCTTGACCGCGGCCACGGCGTTTTCGGCGTAGCCGTCGGCCCCGGCCTCCTCGGCCCACTTCCGGCTGGCCGGGGCGCCGCCGACGATGACCATATACTTGTCCCTGAGCTTCCTCTCCCTGAGCAGGGCGACCAGCCGCTTCTGGTTGGCCATCGTCGTCGTCAGCAGGGCGGAGGCGCAGATGAAATCCGCGCCCACGGCCTCGGCCTTGTCGATGAAACTCCCCAGCTTGACGTCGGCGCCGAGGTCGAAGACCTCGAAACCGCCGGCCTGGAGCATGGCCGCCACGAGGTTCTTGCCGATGTCGTGAATGTCGCCCTCGATCGTGCCGATGACCACCTTTCCGCCCGTCGCGGCCCGGCCGCCGGAATGCCGCAGGCCGGGCTCGAGAACGGCCATGGCCGCCTTCATGGCCTCGGCGCTCGCGATCAGCTCGGGCAGGAAGTACTCGCCCGCCTCCCACAGCTCGCCGACCCGGCGGAGGCCGGGGACGTAGCCCATCTCGATGACCTCGGACGGATCCAGTCCGGCCCCGAGGGCCTCGCCGGCCAGCCGCCCCGCCCGGACGCCGTCGCCGTCGACGATCGCCTTGCTCATGCCCGCGTAGAGCCCGCCGTTGTTCATGTCTCGCTCCTGCTCCCGGGAATCAATTCGGCCATGGCCTTGATGAAAGCCGGGCTCGTCCCGCAGCAGCCGCCGACGATAGCGGCGCCGCCCTGGATGAGCCCCGGAACGAAGCGGATATAATCCTCGAGACTCTGGGTATAGACGACCCGGCCGTCTTCCCCGACCACCGGCTGGCCCGCGTTGGCCTGGGCGATGAGGGGCAGGCTCGTCTCCCGGCGCATGGCCGCGACCAGCCCGACCATCCGCTCGCTGTCGAGACTGCAATTGGCGCCGACGGCCGACGCGCCTGCCTTTTCGAGCTCCTTCAGGCAACGGGCGACGGAGTCTCCCATCAGGGTGAAATGGCCGCGGGGGACCGCGTTGAACGTCATGGTGACGAAGACCGGCAGGGACGTGAGACGGGCGCCCCGGAGCGCGCAGAGGGCCTCGCGCAGGTCGTACTGCGTCTCGATGATGAGGACGTCGACCCCGCCCTCGGCCAGGGCCGCGGCCTGAGCGGCGAAGGCGGACTCGAACTCGGCCTCCGTGAAGGCGCCCTGGGGCTTGAGGAACTTGCCCGTCGGTCCCATGCTCCCCGCCACATAGGTCCCGGGCGGCGCGGTCTCCCGGGCCAGCCGGGCGGCGGCGAGGTTGAGCTCGGCCGCCCGCGCCTCGAGGCCGTGGCCGGCGAGCTTGATCCTGCTTCCGCCGAAGCTGTTGGTCGACACGGCGTCGGCGCCGGCCTGGAAATACGCCCGGTGGACGGCGGCGACGTCTCCGGGCCTGAGGACGTTCCAGGCCTCGGGACATTCCCCCAGGGACAGGCCGCGGGCCATCAACTCCGTTCCCAGGCCGCCGTCCAGCAGAACGGTCCTCTGCCTGGCGAGATCCAACAATGTGGGACTCATCCTCATCATCCTCCTCATTCGAAAGGCCTGAACTCCAGCGCGCCGACGAATTCCTCCTGGAAATCCGGGCTGGCGGCCAGGGCGAAATGGGCAATCGTCCGGGCCAGCGTCTCGGCTTCGGCCCGGGCCGGGGCCGAGAGGAGAAGCTTGCGGGCCCCGGCCAGCGACGAATTCCCCACGAACGCGATCTTTTCCTCCGGGAGCGCGGGCAGGAGCCCGAGAGCCTGGGCGTTTCGGATGTCGAGGGAGTTGCCGAAGGCGCCGGCGACGTAGACGCCGTCCAGGTCCTTCGGCGACATCCGCTGTTCGCGCAGCATCAGGCGGACGCCCGAGCGGACGGCGCCGACGGCCAACTGGACCTCCCGGATATCGTTCTGCGTCAGGCTGAGCTTGTCGCCGAGCCGGATCTTCTTCTCCCGCCCGGAGATCTTGCCGTCCCGGCCGATGAGACCGCGGGCCAGGCCGACGGCCACGGCATCGACGAGGCCGGTGCCGCACAGGCCGAGGGGAGGCCCGCCGCCGATCGTGTCGAGCCGGAAGCCGTCCCGCCACTCGGCCCGGCAGACGGCCCCTTCGATGGCCAGCATGCCGCAGCTGATGGTCATCCCCTCGAAGGCCGGGCCGGCGGCCGTGGAAGCGGCGATGAACTGCGCCCCTTTCTTGAGGACGATCTCGCCGTTGGTGCCGATGTCGATGAACAGGGCGTTGCCCGGCTTTCCCGACAGCTCGCAGGCGGCCAGTCCGGCGGTGATGTCCCCGCCGACGAAGCTCTTGATATTGGGAACCATCGAGATCCGGGCCGCGGGATGGAGCTCGAGCCCGATCTCGGCGG
>Ga0153915_10007580_pt1 | contig 10247 bp, 10 predicted proteins | sample Opewatmetagenome_2_FD_107003 | JGI IMG/M metagenome (GOLD analysis project Ga0153915, IMG submission 107003) | Freshwater wetland microbial communities from Ohio, USA - Open water 3 Core 3 Depth 3 metaG | ecosystem: Environmental > Aquatic > Freshwater > Wetlands | place: USA: Ohio, Lake Erie... | reverse complement strand
ATCTCGATGATCGATTCGCTTTCTACCAACCTCACCTATTTCTTCCGAGAGGAGAGTCATTTCCGTAAACTCTCAGAAATACTGCCGGTCATGGTTTCCGGGGCCAACCGGGGCGGTCAGTCGGCAAAACCCAGAATCTGGAGCGCCGGCTGTTCGACCGGCGAGGAGCCCTACACGCTGGCCATGACCGTTTGTGAGTGCACGCAGGAGTTCCCCTCCAGCATCAAGATCGTCGCCACCGATATTTCGACGAGGGTCCTGGGTGCCGCCAGCCGGGGGATATTTCCCAAGGAAAAGCTGAAGAATATCTCCCCGGCGATGCTAAGGAAATATTTCCAGATCGGGAGCGGTCCCTATGAGGGTTCCTACCGCGTTAAGCGGGAGATCCGGGATATGGTCCAATTTTCCCGATTCAACCTCATGTCGACACCTCCTTCCAATTATGTGTTCGACGTTATCTTTTGTCGAAATGTGTTGATCTATTTCGACAAGCCGACACAGGCGGCGCTCGTCAGGCGATTCTACCATTGCCTTCAGAAGGGGGGCTATTTTTTCGCTGGGCATTCGGAAAGCCTTACAGGATTGGACCATGAGTTCAAATATGTAGAACCGAGCATCTACCGGAAGTGATGACATCGTTCTTATGAGTGAGATTATTGTGGGGATTTCGGATCTTAAGGTCAGCAACAATCCGGAGGATGTTCTGATCACCTATGCACTGGGATCCTGCATCAGCATCGCGGTCTATGATCCCAAAGCAAAGGTGGGGGGGCTTCTGCATTTCATGCTGCCCGATTCGACCCTGGATGCGGGAAAGGCCAAGGAAAGGGCGGCGATGTTTGCCGATACGGGGATCCCGCTTCTGTTCAAATCCTGCTATGCGATCGGTGCCGAAAAGAAGAGGATGATCGTGAAGGTAGCCGGCGGGGCCAGTATCCTTGATGACGGGAATTATTTTCGGATCGGCCAGAAGAATATCACGGCGATGCGGAAGATTTTCTGGCACAACAACGTGCTGATCGATGCGGAGGATACGGGCAGGAATTGCAACCGCACGGTGAGGCTCGAACTGGCCAACGGCAGGTTCCTGGTCAAAAGTTCGGAAGGAACGGTGAAGGAACTGTGATGATAGACAGCATTCTCAAGTCGATCGAAAAGCTGCCTGCATTTCCGGCGACCGTCCAGAAGGTGACGGATCTGTTGAGAGACGAAGATTATGCGGTGGCCGATTTGGTCAACGTGATCCGGTATGACCAGGCGATTGCGGCCAATATTCTTAAAATAAGCAATTCTGCATACTTTGGCGTCCGGCAGAGGATAAAGACGATTCAAGACGCGGTGGTCTATCTGGGGCAAAAGCAGTTGATTCGGGCCGTGCAGATGGCCAGCGTCACGAAGTTCTATCGGAAGGGTGGCCGGGGATACATCGCCCATTCCCAGGATCTGTGGGAACATTCCGTCGCAGTGGCGCTTATGTCGCAGATCCTCTCGCGCCGAATCCGGCAGCGGGAGGATGCTGCCCTGTACACGGCGGCGCTGCTGCACGACATCGGCAAGATCGTGATGGGAGAATATGTGTACGAAGCCTTTGATCAGATCATCGGCCGTGTCAAGCAAGGAGGGTGCTCCTTCCTGGAGGCTGAAGAGGAGGTGATCGGCATCAACCACGCCCAGGTGGGCGGTCGGGTCGCGGCACACTGGAACTTCCCTGCGGAAATCGGGGATGCCATCGCCTATCACCACCGGCCGGACCTGCTGGCAAAGGAAGACAAAACCAACACCTGGCTTGTTTATCTGTCCGATCAAACCTGTCTGATGTATGGAATCGACGGCGGAGTGGATGGCTTGGCCTACAAGGGGCTCGAAGAGGTCATGCGCTTTTTTGATCTCAGGGCCGTTGATTTGGAGAAGAGCTTCATCGCGTTGCACGATGAACTGGAGAAGGCAAAAGACGTGATTCAGGTCCAGGCGGGCTGAGGGGAGACTATGTCATTCAACGTACTCATTGTGGATGATTCCGGTTCCATGCGGGCGGTCATCAAGAAGGTCATCGCCATTTCGGGATTCAAACTTGATCAGTGTTTTGAGGCTGGCAACGGGCGCGAAGCCTTGGAACAGCTAAAACAGAACTGGGTGGACGTGATCGTATCGGACATCAACATGCCCGAGATGAACGGTCTGGAACTGCTGCAGGTCCTCAAGCACGATCCCCTCTATCAGAATATCCCGGCGATCATCATCTCTACGGAGGGAAGCAGCGAAAGGATGAGCGAGGCCTTGGAGGCAGGGGCAAAAGAATTCATCAAAAAGCCTTTCTTGCCCGAAGACATCAGAAGGGTGCTGTATAACGTTATAGGAGTGGGATCTGATGGAGCATATCAAGAAGATCGAAGAGATGCTGATGAGCTCGATTTTTGAGGTGTTTGAGAAGATGTTCTTTGTCTTCGCCGAACCCCTGAGGGGGGAAGCGCCGCTTTGTCCGCTGAAGGCCACGATCGGCTTTGAGGGGGCTTTGAAAGGGGGCATGCGGATTTCACTCGCCCCGGAGCTGGCCAGGGCCATGGCGAGGAACATGTTGAGCCTTGAAGAGGACGAGATTACCGAGCCGATCATGGCCGATTGTGTCAAGGAATCGATCAATATGATCTGCGGCAGTTTTTTGCGCAAGGTCGATCCGGTGCACGGCTCCCATATGTCCATCCCGACCTACGAGGTTGTGGACGGTGGTATGGACCGGATGGTGCAAGGGGAATCCTCGATTAGACTCGCCTTTGCGACTGAATGCGGCGCCTTCGAAATTGGTTTTGATACACAGGCTGATCGACTCCGTGAAGCTCTGTGATCGGAATGAATGGGCACCCTATGGCTGAGGACCGATGACCTTGAAAAAAATAAAAGTTCTCATTGTTGACGATTCTGCCATTGTCCGAAAGATATTCACCGAGGAACTCTCGAAATATCCCGATATCGATGTGGTCGGATCGGCACCCGATCCGTTTGTGGCCAGGGACAAGATCGTCGCCCTCAAACCCGACGTGATCACGCTGGACATCGAAATGCCCAGGATGGACGGCCTCACCTTCCTCAGGAAGATGATGCAGTACTATCCCCTCCCGACGATCATCGTTAGTTCCTTGACGCCCAAAGGAGGGAAATTGACACTGGAGGCCATGGAGATCGGCGCCGTGGATGTGATTGCCAAGCCGGGCACCTCCTACACGGTGGGCGACATGAGCGCCCAGTTGGTCGAAAAAATCAGGGCGGCGGCTTGGGCCCGGGTCGTCAAGAGCGATCGGGAACCTTCCGGAACGGAGGCCGCGCCGCTCAAGGCCCTTGCCGAGACTTCCTACAAGGTGATCGCCATCGGGGCTTCGACCGGCGGGACGGAGGCCCTGAAAAAGGTCTTGACCCGGCTGCCGGCCAATGCCCCCGGAATCGTCGTCGTTCAGCATATGCCGGCCAATTTTACGACCTCGTTTGCCGAAAGGCTCAACACCCTCTGTCAGATGAGGGTGAAGGAGGCCAGCGACAATGATTCGGTTGTCACCGGCACGGTGCTCATCGCCCCGGGAAATTATCATATGATCCTCAGAAGAAGCGGCGCCAGGTACTATGTGGAGGTCAAAACGGGTCCTATGGTTCACCATCAGCGCCCGGCCGTGGATATTCTCTTCAAGTCGACGGCCAAGTACGCAGGATCCAACGCCATTGGCGTGATCCTCACCGGGATGGGCGCCGACGGAGCCGAAGGGTTGCTGGATATGAAGAAGGCCGGCGCCGGAACCATCGCTCAGGATGAGCGTTCCTGTGTGGTCTTCGGTATGCCGAAAGAAGCGATCAAACTCGGGGCAGCGGATCTGGTTCTTCCGTTGGATCAAATCGCGACAGAAATGATGAGGATGGTCTAGACATGGAATGCGAAACGCTGATCAAGTCAATTGACGAACTGGCATCCGATCTGGTTTTCTTGGACAAGAGGGAAATCGACATCCCCTCTTCAGGAAAATTCATGAACAGCCTGGAGGAGATCATCAAGGGAGCGGAGCCCCTGCAGATCACGCCGCTGATCCAGGTGGCCACAGGGCTGAATCACATCCTGCAAAAGATGGTTTTTGACACCCTTCCCGACAAGGAGCTCGGCTTCGCCACATTCGAGAAGGGGATCGCCTTGATGCAGGAAATCGCCGGGAATTGTCAGCGGGGGGGGAAGTACGAAGGCGATCTTAAGCCCTTTTTGGCGGCAGCGGCCTCTCTGACCGGTGTGTCACTTGACGCGCAGGAAACCAAGAAGGAGGGGCAACCGACGCCCGGTCCCGGGGTCCCCGAAGCCAGGACTCAGGTGCAGGACATCTCGCTGGTGAAGGATTTCATTGCTGAAGGCCTGGAATATATCGACGAAATCGAGGTCAACATCCTGAACCTCGAGCAGGATCCGGGGAATGCAGACTATATCAATGCGATCTTCCGACCCTTTCACTCCATCAAGGGCGTGGCCAGCTTCCTCAACCTCGAGAATATCCGGCACCTCGCCCATAACCTGGAGAACCTCCTGGACAAGGCCCGAAACAACGAGATCACGGTGACTCCTCCCCTGATCGATCTGGTCCTCGACGGAGCGGATGTCCTCAAAACGATGATTCTCCAGCTTAGAGACGAAGTGGAGAACCGACCGGTAAAGCCATTGGCCGTCGATCTGACGGCTTTGACCGAGAGGATCAAAAATGCCGAGCGACAGACGGACGATGCCCCTGATAAAAGGAAGTTGGGGGAGATTCTGGTCAACGACGGCGTCATCACGACCGAGGATCTGGATCAGGCCCTTAAGGTGGCCCAGACACCTCCTCCCAAGAAGATCGGTGAGGCCCTGATCGAGGAGGGGAAAGCGACGCCCAAGCAGGTTTCGCAGGCCCTCAGGAAGCAAACGGAAAAGGCGGCGGACGCCTCGACGCTGCGCGTCGACACCCGAAAGCTGGATGACCTGATCGATATGGTCGGGGAGTTGGTGATCACCCAGTCCATGATTCAGCAGGATCTCAGCCAGCAGGTCAATGCCAGCAAGAACCTGATGAGGGATATTTCCCAGTTCTTCCGGATCACCTCCAGCCTTCAGCGCACCTCCATGAGACTGCGGATGATTCCCATCAAGCAGACTTTTCAGCGCATGTCGCGGCTGATCCGCGATCTGGCCAAGAACGAGGGGAAGACGGTCAATATCGAGCTGATCGGAGAGGACACGGAAATCGACCGGAACATGGTGGATGAGATCTACAATCCGTTGGTGCACATGGTGCGCAATGCCGTGGATCATGGCCTGGAACCGCCTGAAGACAGGATCAAGACGGGCAAATCGGAAAAGGGGCTGATCAGCCTGCGCGCCTACCACCGCGGAGGCAATATCGTTATCGAAATTGCCGATGACGGACGGGGGCTGAGCAGGAAGAAGATCGTCGAGAAGGCCATGAAAAAAGGGCTCATCTCCAGCGCCGACGATCTATCCGATCAGGAGATCTTCCAGATGATCCTGCTGCCGGGACTTTCCACGGCAGACAAGGTTACGGACGTTTCGGGCCGCGGTGTGGGCATGGACGTCGTCAAGCAGGCAGTCGAGAAGCTGCGCGGCAAGATCGAGATCGAGAGCAGGCTGGGTGTGGGAACGACGTTCGTTACAAGTTTCCCATTGACATTGGCCATCATAGACGGGATGCTGGTCAAGGTCGGCCAGGAGATCTACATCATCCCCACAACGGCTATCCGCAAGACCCTGCGGCCGACAAAAAAGGATTACAGCCATGTGATCAACAAGGGGGAGATGGTCAATGTTATGGGGCAGTTGCTGCCCCTGGTCAGGCTGTATGAGTTGTTCGGGATCGAACCGGAACATCGGGACCCCTGGGATGCCATCGCCGTCGTTGTGGAGGGTGAGGGGCATGCCTTGTGCCTGCTGGTTGACAACATCATCGGCAAGGCCGAGGTCGTCATCAAGAGCCTGGGTACGGATCTGAAGAACATCAAAGGGGTTTCCGGCGGTGCTATCCTGGGGGACGGCCGGATCGGCCTGATCCTCGACACGGAAGGATTGTTCGACTTAAATGAAGGGAAATAGCATAAGAGGAGGCGTGAATGGATAAACAGATTAAGATTCTGATCGTTGACGATTTTGCGACGATGCGGAAGGTGATCAGGAATCTTTTGAAGCAGATCGGCTACGAGAATATCGTCGAGGGCGATGACGGGGTCAACGCCTTGAAGATTCTCAGATCCCAGAAGATCGACCTGATCGTTTCGGACTGGAATATGCCGAACATGACGGGTCTGGATTTGCTCAAGACCGTTCGTGCTGACGAATCGTTGAAAACGACGCCGTTTCTGATGGTGACAGCCGAGGCCCTGCAGGACAACGTAATCGCCGCGGTGAAGGCGGGCGTGAGCAATTACATCGTCAAGCCCTTTACGGCAGAAGTCCTGAATGAAAAGATTCAAAAGATTCTGGAAAAAATGTAAAAATAGTTCCGGAGAGGAGTCGCTATGGATGTCAGGTTCATCAATCCCTTCTTGGAGGGTACGGTCAGCGTCTTGAAAACAATGGCCATGCTGGAGCCCCGGGCGGGAAAACCCTATCTTAAGGAAGGGAAGCAGGCGAAAGGGGATGTTTCCGCCATCATCGGTTTGACCGGGTCGGCCCGTGGTTCGCTGGCTCTGAGTTTCAGTGAGGAGTCCATCCTGAAGATCGTCTCCAACATGCTGGGCGAAAATTACGGTGCGATCAACGGAGAGGTCAGGGATGCCGTGGGCGAAATCACCAATATGATCTCCGGTGTCGCCCGCAAGAAGCTGGAGGCGGAGGGATTCAACATTGCCGCGGCGATTCCGACCGTCGTTTCGGGCAAGGACCATTCCTTTATCCATGTCTTGGGGGGGCCCTCCATCATTATCCCCTTTGAGACGGACAACGGGCCTTTTTTCGTGGATGTCTGCTTGAAGGATACTCGTAGAGAGAAGAACTAGGGGTAATGGCAGGCTATGACCATCGCGACTGTCCGGACACCGACTTTGCCTTATGGCCAATCTGCGGGCAGCAGACGCCATGGGCGAGTCGGTGGCGATGCTCATCATCCCCCATCCTTGGCAAAAGATCCCGGGAGATTCGGGAAATCTTCCTTCGACATGTCGACCGGGGATGCTCGCTGGAATCGGCGACGCATGAAATCCGTCATGAAAAGCGTCAACATTTAGATGGGCTCTGTCTTCCCGATAGGGATACCCCGCGGGCCCAGACGACGCAGACCCGGCAGGCAATCCCCCAGTCGGTTGTATCACGGTCCCGTCCGCGTGGACCGTTTTTTGTTGACACTGTAATAGTTTTAATTGGTTAACATTCTATCGGAGACATCTCGCCGCATAGGGGATGTGCTCCTCGCGAGCTGTGGGCGCCTTCTGTCAAAGACCCGTTCGCAGCAGCCTCCGTCCAGAAGACAGTCAAGAAACGCGCCCCCGGTTTTATAGATTAAATACCAATATAAACAATTACTTGCAACTATAAGCCATAGTTTGCCGGAGCAAGGTGCCGGATATGCGGGTATGGTATGCTAGTTGCAGATTGGAGGGTGGTAACAACCCAATACGTCTGTCTTGAGAGTAATGTGACATGATGTCGTCCCGATGTAAGGTGATCAAAGCAGAAGAGGTCAAAGTCGTCGCCGTCCCGGAGAAGCCGGCTCCAGTGTCTCCAGGAGCTGATCCGGCCTGTTCCGCAGAGGAGCACGCTTCCCGTGCAGCGGAAATGGAGGCGCTCTATTCCCAGAAAATCAAGGCCGCCGAGCAGGAGTCTTATGCCCGGGGGGTGGCGGAGGGGATCCCAAAAGGGAGCGAAATTCAGAAGAACGAGAATCTGAAGCCCGTCCAATCGCTGCTCCATCTGATCGTGGAACTGTCCGAAGCAAAAAAGAAGATTATCGAAAGCTCAGAGGAGCAGATCCTCCAGTTGTCCATTGCCGTGGCAGAAAAGGTGATCCACCAGGAGGTGACCACAAACCGCGAGGTCATCCTGGGTGTCCTCAAACAGGCCATCAAGAACATCGTGGATCGAGAGAACATGAAGATCCACATCCACCCGGATGATTTTCATTATATTATGGAGATTAATCCGGATTTCATAAAGAGTTTCGATGGGGTGAAGAATGTCGTTCTCGAGGAAGACCGTTCCATCGGCCGGGGTGGCGCACTCGTTGAAACCCAGTTCGGAGAGGTGGATGCACGGCTCGAGCAGCAATACCATGAGATCAAAACGGCGCTGACAGCGCATGTTCACCAGGGGTAAGGCTGAGAAAGCACGGATGGCAATCGCATGACGGACCTGACAAAGTACCACCGCCTGTTGGGACAGATCAATCCAATCCGGGTTCACGGCAAGGTCAGTGAAATCATCGGGCTGGTTGTGGAAGGGCATGGTCCGGCGGCGTCCATCGGGGAGATTTGTGGAATTGCCACGGGGAACTCGGAAAAACCTCTGCTTGCCGAGGTGGTCGGCTTCAAGAAGGGCAAAGTTCTTCTGATGCCCCTGCACAGCATCCAGGGTGTCGGACCCGGCTGCAAGATCATCTCCTTTGGGCGAAAGGCGAGCGTCAATGTGGGAAAGCATTTCCTGGGTCGCGTGATAGACGGGCTCGGGAATCCGATCGACAATAAGGGGCCTGTCGAATGTGAGGATGAATATCCCCTTTATGCCGATCCGATCAACCCCCTCAGAAGAAGGCGCATTGCGGAGCCGATGGATCTCGGCATTCGGGCGCTCAACAGTGTCCTGTGCTGCGGCAAGGGACAGAGAATGGGCATCTTTTCCGGATCCGGCGTGGGCAAGAGCGTTTTGATGGGCATGATGGCCAGGAACACCAAAGCGGATGTCAATGTGATCGGCCTGATAGGAGAGAGAGGAAGGGAAGTCCGGGAATTTCTCGAAAAGAGCCTCGGAGAGGAGGGGCTGACCAGATCGGTGGTTGTCGTAGCGGGGGCGGATATGCATCCTCTGATCCGCATGCGGGCCGCCTATGTGGCGACGTCCATAGCCGAGTATTTTCGCGATCTGGGAAAGGACGTACTCCTGATGGTCGATTCTCTGACGCGCTTCGCCATGGCGCAAAGGGAGATTGGGCTTTCCGTGGGGGAACCGCCGGCGACGAAAGGGTATACGCCGTCGGTGTTCAGCCTCTTGCCGAAACTCCTGGAACGATCCGGAACATTGGAAGACCGGGGAAGTATTACGGGGCTCTATACCGTTCTGGTCGAAGGCGACGATTTCAATGAACCGATATCGGATTGTGCCAGATCGATCCTCGATGGGCACATCTATCTGACGCGCGAGCTGGCCAACAAGAACCACTATCCGGCCATCGACGTGCTTCAGAGCATCAGCAGGGTCATGCACGACATCGTCGATGAAGAGCACCGGCAAATGGCCCGAAAGCTGGTTCACGTCCTGGCCACATTCAAGAAGGCCGAGGATCTCATCAATATCGGTGCTTATGTGCAGGGGAGCAACCCGGAGATCGATCACGCCATAGCGATGATCGATCGTGTCAATGGCTTTCTCAGGCAGGATATCGGTGAGAAGATCGATATCGGGCAAAGCAAGGCGCAGATGAGGGCTCTGTTCGAATAACGGCGGTTGCCGATTTTGTCAATTTCTCGCTCAGGGATATAGGGATGGCCAAGAAGGCGACGCTTGACATACTAGACATCAAGGTTGATGAAATAGAGCATGAGGAACCGCAGGGCGATGCAGTCCCGGAAATCGCGAAGGCGGACCTCTCGGGGTCGCTCTTTGGGCGTCTACTGACCCTGCTGGGACAATGGTGCCGCAACTGGCTGTTCTGGGTTATTCTGGCGGGGGCGGCACTGTCGATCGCCGCGGTATTGGCCTTCCTGCTCCAGGCGGAGCCAGCAAAGAAAACATCGGTAGTGCCCGAAAAGGCACCCCCCGTCGGCGCTGCGGCACCGGCGAGCGGCCAGACCATTCTCTTGACGGGGTTCGTCGTCGACCTGAAAGACGATCGGGGATCGGCCAGGGTTGTCTTCTGCGACATGGCCCTTCGACTGGAGCGGATGCATAAGGAAGAGGCGGGCAGAGGTTGGGTTGAGAGCCGAAACCTCATCCACGCAGTCCTTAAGAGGAAGAAGGTCCGTGAGTTGCTGCTGGCCGATGACAGAAACCGCCTGAAGATCGAACTGAAGGATCGGCTCAATACCCTGCT